>Ga0193707_1000651_pt1 | contig 12173 bp, 10 predicted proteins | sample U3c2metaG_FD_143043 | JGI IMG/M metagenome (GOLD analysis project Ga0193707, IMG submission 143043) | Soil microbial communities from a riparian zone of the East river system, Colorado, United States - U3c2 | ecosystem: Environmental > Terrestrial > Soil > Riparian zone | place: USA: East River... | reverse complement strand
AGTGCGCCGGAGTTCCCTGCGAGCTTATTCAAACAACTTTGAATCGCTTTCCCGGTCTCGAACACCGTCTGGAGTTCGTGCGCAATAAAGACGGCGTGCGTTACTACAACGACTCCAAGGGGACGAACGTCGGCGCAGTCGTGAAATCGCTGGCGAGTTTTAACGAGCCGGTGATTTTGCTTGCCGGAGGCGTCGATAAGGGCGGTGATTACGCGCCGCTCAATGAAGAGATCAAACAAAAAGTTCGCCGGCTGGTGTTGTTCGGCGCCGCCAAGGAGGTCATCGCCCACGCCCTGGGCGCGCTCACCGAGACCGTGATCGTCGACGATCTTCAAGCGGCGGTGCGCGAGGCGGCGGCGCACGCGCACGCGGGCGACGTGGTGTTGCTGTCGCCGGCCTGCTCGAGCTTCGACCAATTTTCCAACTACGCGGAGCGAGGAAAAGTCTTCAAGAGCCTCGTACAAAAATTATGAGAGAGGGCTTGGCAGTTGATAAGTGGATGCTCCTCGCCGTCGTCGCGCTTCTGGCGTTGGGAATGACAATGGTGTTGAGCACCAGTTATCTTTACTCGCAGGAGCGTTACGGCGACGGAACGTATTTCTTTCGCAAGCAATTGATCGCCATGGGCGCGGGAGCGATTGCCTTGATCGCGTGCTCGATGGTGCCTTCGGCGCTGTACCGGCGCTTTGCTTACCCGATCTTGGCGCTCAGCTTCGTTGTTCTCCTCCTGGTTCTGATCCCCGGCATAGGTGTGAGCCGCGGCGGCGCGCGGCGCTGGATCATGTTTCCCGGCTTTGCGTTTCAGCCGTCCGAATTGGCCAAGCTCGCGCTGGTATTTTATCTCGCTCGCTCCATGGCGAAGAAAGAGGAGATGATCCGCACTTTTTCCGTAGGTATTTTGCCCCACCTCATCGTCAGCGGCATTTTCGCCGGCATGCTGTTGCTCGAACCGGATTTCGGCACCGCACTAATCTTGACCATGCTGCTCTATTTCATGCTGTTCATCGGTGGGGCGCGGATACACCACCTGCTCGCTACCGGACTGATGGCTTTGCCGGTGTTGATCTATGTGATGACGAAGGCTGAATATCGATTACGCCGTCTGCTGACCTTCTTAGATCCATGGAGCGATGCCTCCGGCAGCGGGTTCCACGTTATTCAGTCGCTGATCGCGTTCGGCTCTGGCCAGGTGTGGGGACGCGGATTGGGCGAGAGCCGGCAAAAACTTTTTTACTTACCCGAGGCGCACACGGATTTTGTTTATTCAGTGATCGGCGAAGAACTCGGCCTTTGGGGTGCATTGATGGTCTTGGCGCTGTTCGGCGTCATCATCGTACGCGGGTTTCAGCTGACGGCCAAGATCGAAGAACCCTTCGATCAATATTTGGCCTTTGGCTTGACGGTGCTTCTCGGCTTGCAAGCTTTAATCCACATGGGTGTGGTCATGGGTTTGATGCCGACGAAGGGGCTGGTGCTGCCGTTTATCAGTTACGGCGGATCGGCGATGGTGGTCAATTTGATGGAGGCGGGAATATTGTTGGGCTTATCGCGCCGCCGACTGTAGCGATGCGAATTATTTTCGCCGGCGGCGGAACCGGCGGGCACCTGTTTCCCGGGCTGGCGGTGGCGCGTGAGTTTCAAAGGCGCGATGAGCAGACGGAAATTCTATTCGTCGGCACGGAACAGGGAATCGAATTTCGCGTGCTGCCCAAAGAAGGATTCAAACTGGAACTCTTAAAGGTGAAAGGAATGAAAGGACGCGGACTGCGGGGCATGGTCGACGCCTTGTACGGCGTGCCGGCGAGCGTGCTGCGCTCGCTCAAGATTATTCGCCAGTTTCGTCCGGAGTGTGTGATCGGACTCGGCGGCTATGCATCCGGGCCGTTTTTATTGGCGGCCAAGCTTAAACGGATTCGCTGCGCGATCATGGAACAGAACCTACAGCCAGGTTTCACCAACAAAGTCCTCGCCCGATTCGTCGATCGGGTGTTTACCGCTTATCCCCAGAGCGTCGAATATTTTCCCGGCGCTCACGTGGTCGAAGCCGGCAATCCCGTGCGCTGGGAAAAATTGCCTGAGGTTGAGAAGCGCAGCAAGTTCTCGCTTTTTATCTTCGGCGGCAGCTTGGGCGCGCGGCGGATTAATTTTGCTGTGATAGATGCGCTTAAACACTTGAGCGATCTGGAGTCGGGTCTTTTTGTGACGCATCAAACCGGCGAGCTCGATTACGGAGCGATCCGCAAAGCTTACGACGCTCTGCGGTTCGAAGCCCGGATCATGCCCTTTATCGACAAGATGGACGAGGCCTACGCGCAGGCGGATTTGCTGGTCTGCCGCGCCGGCGCGACCACGGTGGCCGAGCTTACCGCCTTCGGTAAAGCAGCGATCCTGGTGCCGTTCCCTTATGCGATTTACGATCATCAACGCGCCAATGCGCAGGCGTTGCAGGAGCGTGGCGCGGCCGAAATGATTTTGGATCATGACTTAAATGGGCAAATGTTAGCGGCAAAGATCCGCGGCTATCTGACTGATCGGCATCGGATCGAGCAAATGGCGGCGGCGGCGCGCGCGCTCGGACGTCCCGACGCTGCCGCGCGCATTGTCGACGAGTGCTACGCGTTGGCCCATGCTTAGGATTTTGGCGCTGGCTGAAATTTCATGCTGCACAAGAAACATAAAATTCATTTCGTCGGCATCGGCGGCATCGGCATGAGCGGCATCGCGGAGGTGTTGTTGAATTCCGGTTACGTCGTGACTGGCTCCGACCTTCAGGAAAGCGAGGCAACGCGCCGCTTGCGCGCGCTCGGTGCCAGCGTGTTTGTCGGTCATCAAGAGGCAAATCTTGCCGGCAATCCGTCCGTCGTCGTGATCTCCACGGCGGTGAAATATTCCAATCCGGAAGTGCTCGAGGCGCGTCGGCGCCACATCCCGGTGGTTCCACGCGCGGAGATGTTGGCCGAGTTGATGCGGATGAAATACGGCGTCGCGGTCGCCGGCAGCCACGGGAAAACCACAACGACGTCGATGATCGCCGCGGTGTTGAGCACGGCGGGACTGGATCCGACGATGGTGATCGGCGGTCGAGTCCATATGCTTGGCACCAACGCCAAAACCGGCCAAGGCGAGTTTCTCGTCGCCGAAGCGGATGAAAGCGACGGCAGTTTCTTGCTGCTCTCGCCGACGATCGCGGTGGTCAGCAACATCGATAAAGAACATATGGATTTTCATCAAACGATGGAGCGGCTTAATGAAAGCTTTCTTACTTTCATCAATAAGATTCCATTTTACGGGCTGGCCGTGCTGTGTATTGACGATGCCAACGTGCATGGACTGATGTCCAAGGTAAGAAAACGGTTTGCGACCTACGGACTATCGGCAGAGGCCGATTTTTCGGCACAAGAACTCAAAATGTCATCGAGCGGCGTCGAATTCACGGCGCTGCACCAAGGTCAATCCCTGGGTAGGCTGCGCTTGCATCTTCCTGGACGCCATAGCGCCACCAATGCCATGGCGGCCGTCGCCGTCGCGTTTGAATTGGAAATTCCTTTTAAACAGGTGACCGACGCGCTTGGCGCGTTTACCGGTATTCACCGGCGATTCGAAATCAAAGGCGAACCGAACGGAATTCTGGTGATCGACGACTACGGTCATCATCCGACGGAAATTCGCGCCACCATCGGGGCGATCCGCGATAGTTGGAAGCGACCATTGACGGTGGTTTTTCAGCCTCATCGATTTACTCGAACGAGAGATCTTTTCGACGAATTTTTGACGGCTTTCGAAGGCGCGGACCGTTTGGTGCTGACCGAAATCTATCCCGCCGGCGAGGATCCAATCCCTGGCGCGACGGGCGAAGCGCTTTACCAGGCGATCAAGCGCAAAGGACACTTGGACGTGCAATTTGTTCCGGACAAGAGCGATATCGTCGCGCAGCTTGTGGACGACCTGAAGACCGGCGACATGGCGCTGACGCTCGGCGCGGGAGATATTTACAAGATCGGTGAAGCGTTGGTCGAGACGCTCAAATGAAGCGATGGAGTGATGGAATACTGGAGTAATGGAGTGATGGATGGGGAGAGAAGTCGCAATACTCCATCACTCCACCACTCCAATCCGTCCGTGATGTTTGCGATGTCACAGGAAACTCGGAAAGCAGCATTGGCCTCGGAGCTTAAGCAGATTGCCGGCGTGAGGGTCAAAATGGACGAGCCCTTGGCGCGTTACACTTCGATGAAGATCGGCGGGCCGGCTGATTACTTCATCGAAACGGAGAATGACACGGCGCTGGCGCGTCTGTTGCAAGTTCTCCATCGGCATGGGGAACGCTTTTGTCTATTGGGCAACGGCAGCAACGTTTTGATCGGCGACCGCGGGGTGCGCGGCGCGGTCATTCGTCTCGCCGGTGAATTTAAAAAAGCGCAATGGCACGAAACAGGCGTAACAGTGCAAGTCAATGTCGGCGCGGCTTTTCAAGTCACGCAGTTAGTCCGCGACGCCGCGCGCAGAGGGTACGCGGATCTGGAATTTGCCGAAGGTATCCCCGGCACTGTCGGTGGCGCGCTGTACATGAACGCGGGCGCCTACGGTTCGGAGTTCGAAAAGGTCGTCGATCATGTGGATGCGATGAATTTCCGGGGCGATCCGCTTCATCTGTCACGTGCACAGATGACGTTGAGCTACCGTGACTCGCATTTGCCCGCAGGTACCGTGGTTACGCATGTGCGCATGAAATTGCGCAAGGAAGAGTCCGCGCAGGTAAGCTCTAAGGTTCGCGAGATCACACGCAAGCGAAAGGGCAGCCAGCCTTCCGGCTTTCCCAACTCCGGGTCGATGTTTCGCAATCCGTCGGGAGATTTTGCCGGTCGATTAATCGAAGCCGCCGGTTTGAAGGGCAAGCGCATCGGCCAAGCGCAGATTTCGGAGCGCCACGCTAATTTTTTCGTCAACCACGGCGGCGCCAAGGCGGAAGATGTGCGACGATTGATGGCGCTCGCGCAAAGCGAAGTGCGCGACCGATTTGGCGTTGAGCTGGTGCCTGAGGTCAAGTTTTTCGGGGATTGGGACACGATTTAGGCGATAGGGCGTCATGCAGCTTAAAGTTTATCGCAGAGATAACCGGAAAAAAGATGAGCGGCGCCGGCGCCGACAAATTTTCCGCTTTAGCGCGGTGCTCGGCGCGCTCCTGTTGACGCTGATGGTTTATCGCCTGAGTGGACCGCTGTTGCTCGCCGCGGATTCGCTGCGAGCTTTCGTCATGGACAATCAATACTTTTCGGTGCGTCAGATTCAGGTGCGCGGCGGCGATAAGGTGAGCGGTAACGAGATCGTCGCCATCGCCGGATTGCAGCAGGGAATGAGCATCTGGAAAGTCGACTTGGCCGCCATCGAGGAAAAGGTTGCCAAACATCCTTGGGTGCGCCGGGCCCTGGTGCGCCGCGAGTTTCCCGGGCGCATCATCATCGATGTCGAGGAACGTGTTCCCAGAGCGATTGTCGCGATTCGTAAGCTTTACTATGTCGACTCGGACGGAGTGGTTTTCAAAGAAGTGGGTCCCGGCGAGAACGTCAAATACCCGCTGCTGACCGGGCTGCGCGCCGAAGAATTCACGGCACCGAATGCCTCCATGCGCAGGCGAATTCAGGATGCCATCCGCCTCGGCGAGCTGATGGCTCAGCGATCGCATTCTCTGTCGGAAATTCATTTCGATGCGCCCGATCGGTTGGTCGTGTACACGACCGATTTTCCGATCGCTCTACGTATGGGTTGGGGGGATTGGGATGAGAAAATGATTCGCATGGATCGCTTGATGTCTTTGTGGAAGGGCAACGAAGAGCGGTTGGGGTCCTTGGACATGAGTTATCGCGATCAAGTCGTGGCCCGTCTGCGTCGGGTCCAACAGTAATTTTTTACAAGGCAAATCGAAAAGCTATGGGGAAGAAAAGCAACATCGTAGTCGGTTTGGACATCGGAACTTCTAAGGTCTGCGTGGTGGTCGGTGAGATGACCGAACGCGGCGTCGAGGTCATCGGCGTCGGTTCGCATCTTTCTCAAGGACTGCGCAAGGGCGTGGTGATCAATATCGAGGCCACCGTGAGCTCGCTCAAGAAGGCTGTCGACGAAGCAAGTTTGATGGCGGGCTGTGAGATTCACACCGTCTTTACGAGTATTTCGGGTGGTCACATCAAGGCATTCAATAGCCACGGTATCGTCGCGGTCAAGAACAAAGAGGTGATGGTGCGAGATCTGGAGCGGGTCATCGACGCCGCGAAAGCGGTGGCGATCCCGATGGACCGCGAGGTGCTTCATGTTTTGCCGCAAGACTACATCATCGATGATCAGGACGGCATTAGGGATCCGTTGGGCATGTCGGGCGTGCGGTTGGAAGCGAAAGTTCATATCGTTACCGGCGCGGTCGCGTCGGCGCAAAATATCATCAAATGCTGCAACCGCACGGGACTCAACGTTGCCGAGGTCGTCCTGGCGCCGCTTGCCGCCGCGGAAGCCGTGCTCACCGACGAAGAGCGCGAATTGGGCGTCCTGTTGATCGATATGGGCGGCGGCACGACCGACATTGCGGTTTATCATGACGGCACGGTGAAACACACGGCGGCGATTCCTATCGGCGGCAACCACGTCACGAACGACATCGCCGCCGGGCTGCGTACGCCGTTCAATGATGCAGAACGATTGAAGCAGCGCCATGGGTTCGCCAAAGCGGCGATGGTGCGGGAAGACGAAAGGGTCGAGGTGTCGTGCGTCGCCGGCAAAGGCGCGGGTACTATTTCCCGTCAGATTCTCTGCGAGATTATCGAGCCGCGACTGGATGAGATTTTCGAGCTGGTGCAAAAGGAGATCGCCAAATCGGGATACGACGGCGCGCTGGCGTCGGGAATCGTGGCCACCGGTGGCTCGATGCTTTTGGGCGGCGCCGTTGCCATGGCCGAACGATCGTTTGGGTTGCCGGTGCGACTGGGTGTTCCGGCGCGCGTCGGCGGTCTCGTCGATATTATCAACAACCCGGTGTACGCCACGGCGGTCGGTTTGGCGCTGCACGGCATGAAGCGACAGGATCGCGTGATTTTTCGCGGCCGTGACGACAAGATTCTTTCCAAGGTCAAGCATCGCATGTCGGATTGGCTGAACGAGTTCTTTTAATTACTGCAAACAAAATTTACTGATTTTTCCAGAGGAGGAAAATTTATGTTCGAGATTGTGGAGCACAATAGTCTGACCGCACGCATCAAGGTGATCGGCATCGGTGGCGGCGGCGGCAACGCGGTCAATACGATGATCGGCTCGAAACTTTCCGGCGTCGACTTCATGGTGGCGAACACCGATGCGCAATCGTTGGAAGCGAGCCAGGCGCCGGTGCGAATTCAACTCGGTGGCACCGTGACCAAAGGGTTGGGCGCGGGCGCTAACCCGGAGATCGGCCGCCGCGCCGCCCTCGAGGATCAAGAAAAGATCAGGGAGTATCTCGAAGGCTCCGACATGATCTTCATTACGGCGGGGATGGGCGGCGGCACGGGGACGGGCGGCGCGCCGGTGCTGGCCCGTGTGGCGCGCGAAGTGGGCGCGTTAACCGTCGGCGTCGTGACCAAGCCTTTTATTTTCGAGGGCAAGAAGCGCATGCGCCAGGCTGAAGAAGGCATCGAGGAATTGAAAGCGAGCGTCGATACGCTGATCGTCATTCCCAATCAGCGTTTGCTGAGCATCGCCGCTAAGACGACGACGATGCTCGAGGCATTTCATAAGGCGGACGATGTCTTGCTGCAAGCGGTGCGCGGCATTTCCGATCTCATTATCACGCCGGGATTGATCAACCTCGATTTTGCCGACGTGCGCACGGTGATGGCTGAGATGGGGCTGGCGCTGATGGGAGCGTCAGTGGCCTCGGGCGAGAATCGCGCGATCGAGGCGGCGCAAAAAGCGATTTCGAGCCCGCTCCTCGAAGACATCTCGATCCAAGGCGCACGCGGCGTCCTGATCAACATCACCGGCGGCCCCGATCTCTGCTTGCATGAGGTGAATGAAGCGGCGTCGATGATCCAGGAGGAAGCGCATGACGATGCCAACATCATCTTCGGCGCGGTGATCGATGAAAGCCTGACCGACGAAATTCGCATCACGGTCATCGCCACCGGTTTCGGTGAAATCAAAGATGAAAAAAAACCGGCGCCGCAGCCCAATGTCGCAAGCCTTGCGAACCCGATGCCGAAAAGTCGGAAAGTGGTCCATCTGGGCACCATCGTCGACGATCTCGACACGCCGACCTGGCAGCGCAAGAAAGCCGGTAGCGACGAGGTCGAAACCGTGACCTTGAGTAAAAGCAATTTCGAGTTTAACGGCAACCAAGAAGAGGATGACAAATACGATATCCCGACGTTTCTGCGACGCCAGATGGATTGAACGGCCGAATTAACGAGCAGCCGAATCGGAAGACCAATTTCCGAGTCGGATCAGGGCGATTGCCGATCGGGACGACGGCCAGATCGCAAAAATCGACTTCTTTGGATTTGGCTGTAGCGCTTTTGCGGATGATAGGGCTGCTATTTTTAATAGCGCATGCGCATGCCGTGGTCGACCGATAGGGTGATTTCGGCGGAACTCAGTTCGGCGGGGAAGAGGGCGCCGGAGATCCTGGCGCCGTTGATGCTGGCGCCCTCGAGCCGAGCTTTGGAAAAATCGACACCGCGCAAATCGGCGGAGCGAAAGTAACTGTTGCTAAAATCAATATCCGCAGCGTCGAGTCCCCGTAAATCGACATAGCGCAGGTCGCAAGAAGTTAGATCGCTTTTCTCTCCTTGAGCTTTGCGCCGGTTGAACTCTTTGACATTGCCGTCGCGTAGCAGCTGATAGAGAGGATCGTCGTAGGTGAGCGGTTTGAGCGCCATAATCGTCGGTTGCCAGTAAGACGCGAGCGAGTAGCTGCGCCTTCGATTGAAGGATCGGCACTATTTGGAAGTTCTTAAACGCCCCTCTTTCCGCGATCTTTCGAGGGCGAGGGCGATCAGCCGGTCGATCAGTCTCGGATAACTTAAACCACTGGCTTCCCACATCTTGGGGTACATGCTGATCTTTGTGAATCCGGGAATGGTATTGATCTCATTGACCAACACTTGGCCGTTCGGTCGCAGGAAAAAGTCTACCCGGGCCATGCCTTCGCAACAAAGCGCCCGGTAAGCGCGCACAGCGGTTTGTTGAATTGTTTTGACGGTCCGATTCGGCAAGCGAGCGGGAATTTGCAACCGCGCGCCTCTATTATCGAGGTACTTGGCGTCGTAGGAGTAAAAGTCGTGCTGCACGATAATTTCACCGGGCAACGATGCGATCGGTTTATCGTTGCCGAGAACTGAGCATTCGATCTCGCGGCCGAGAATACCTTCCTCGATAACAATTTTGTTGTCGTAGCGAAAAGCTTCCGAAAGAGCCGCGGCGAATTGAGAGCTCTGACTCACCTTGCTGATGCCGACGGAAGAACCGAGATTCGCCGGTTTCACGAATAGCGGGAGCCCCAGCGCCTTCTTCACTTTGGCAAAGCTGATCTCATTTCGATCAGCCTCGCCGAACACAACGAAGTTCGCGATCGGGATTTGCGCATCGCGCAGCAAGCGTTTCATAACGTCTTTGTCCATGCCCACCGCCGACCCCAAAATACCGGCGCCCACAAAAGGTATGTTGGCGAGCTTGAGCAAACCCTGAACCGTGCCGTCTTCCCCGAAGGGACCGTGGAGGACTGGAAACACGACATCCACGGCACCGAACCCTGGACCGGTGCGCCGGACCATCGGCGTCGCGGTATCCCCCGGCATCACCGCTGCGGCATTTCTTGCGTCTTTGAATTCAACTTTCGATTGTTCCTTACCAAGCAATAGTCGCGCGCCTTCGTCGAGGTGCCAGCGTCCTTGTTTGTCGATGCCGATCGCAACGACATCATATTTTGTCTTGTCCATCGCGTCGAAGATGTTTCTCGCCGATATCACCGAGATCTCATGCTCGGCGGATTTGCCTCCGAATAGGAGCGCGACGCGGAGTTTTTTCTTCATTGGGCGTTTTTCCGAGGCAGGCCTAGAATGGAGGATAGGTGATCGAGGATGGCGAATCGATCTTCGATCCTCCATCTTCGATCCTCAATTGCTTTGCGTCAGCTTACGACTTCTTGGCGATCGCCGCCGGCGCTTGCTGCTCGATGACTTTGACGACTTTGCCGGGATAAGCTTGTTTTTCGAATTGAAGCACGAAGTACTTGGCTTTGACCGGATCGCCTTTGTTGTCGAATTCGATGGAGCCGGTCACGCCTTTGAAGTTTTTGATCTTACGCACTGCGGTGACGACATCGGCGCGGCTCGGTTTCTTGCCGCCATTCGCTTTGATCCATTGCTCCATCGCTTTAATGCCGACCAGCGTCGCGTCGTAGCCGTATAGTCCGAACGCTTCGATCTCTTTGCCGAAATGCTGCTTATATTTCTTCGCGAATGCAATGGTATCGGGAGTCGCGTCTCGCGGCGGCGCTACACTGGTATAATAGCTATTGATTACCGAATTCCCGGCGATCTTCGCCATCTCCGCCGAATCCAAGCCATCGGGTCCCATGAACTTGGCCTTGACGCCTTTTTCACGCATCTGCTTCAACAACAGCCCGCCTTGGTGGTAGATACCGCCGAAGTAAACGAGATCGGGGTTTTTGGCTTTGAGCGGAATGATCATCGGCGAAAAATTAGCGCGCTCTTCTGTCCCCTCGAAGGCCAAAACATTCATTCCGAGTTTCTTGGCTTCATTTCGGAAGCTGTCGGCAACACCCTGGCCATAGGCAGTCTTGTCATGAATGACATAGACAGATTTTGCTTTTAGCTCTTGAGCGGCGAAGCGCGCGCCGACAGGACCTTGCACATCGTCCCGACCGCATACTCGATTGACGTTCGGATAGCCGCGGTCGGTGATCTCGGTCGCCGTGTTCGCCGGCGAAATCATCGTCAACATGGCGTCTTTATAAACTTCAGAGGCAGGCAGCGCGACGCCGGAGTTGAAGTGACCGACGATGAGCAGTACATCGGGATCGGCAACCATGTTTCGCGCGTTGGCCACGCCGACTTCCGGCTTGGCCTGGTCGTCTTGGGGGACCAACTGCAAATCGTAGCCCAACTCTTTAAATGCTTTGGTCGCTTCCTCCACCGCTAGCTGGGCGCCGAGCTTGATATGCTCGCCGAGAGCGGCCTGTTCGCCGGATAGCGGCGCCTGCACGGCGATCTTGATTTTGCCCTTTTGCGCCCATGCGGTCACTGGTAATAGGGTTACAAGCGCGAACGAGACTGCTAATGACAATTGTTTCAGCACGGCGGGTCCACTCCTTTGATTGGAATGGCCCACGATAACAAATCGTAATAAAAGGCGCTACAGGACCGCGCTTAAGCGAATCGAAAGAATCTTTCGGTGGTGGATGCGGCGAGTGCGCGGCGAATCAGCGCTCGCCGCTCCCACGATGACATGCGCGTTTGGAAGTTAGCTTACGCAAAAATGCGGTACCGCTCCATCGTCGCGATTAAATCCTCGATCGGACCATCGGGAAAAATCATAAAGAAGATTTCGTCGGCACCGAGCTTTTTGACGTCCTCGATGTCTTTTTTTACCTGATCGAGCGAACCGACAAAGATCGGCCGATCGGCGCCGAGCGCTTGTGGCGCGATTGATATATTGGCGCCGACGATGACTTCGAGCGATAGCGGATCGCGCCCGGCGTCTTTCGCCAGCTGGCGTAATTGCGCGATCATCGCTGTCATGCCCTCGAGTGGGATACCGACGGGCATCCAGCCGTTGGCCAATGTCGCGGCGCGCTTTAGCGCGGCCGGCGCATAGGCGGCCAGGTAAATCGGCGGGTGTGGTTTTTGGACGGGTTTGGCGCCGATGATCGAGCGCGGCACGGAAAAATACTTGCCGTGAAATTCCACCGGGTCTTCGGTCCAAATCGTCTTGAGCGCAGAAAGAAATTCGTCGGCGCGGGCGCCGCGCTCCTTTTGGTTCGCGCCGGCTGCTTCGAATTCGTCGGCTGACCAGCCCAGGCCAAAGCCGGCGCGCAATCGTCCATTTGATAAAATATCGAGTGACGTCAGCCGCCGCGCGAGGGTGACGGGATTATAAAATGGAATATCCAGGACGCTGGTGCCGACACCGATGCG
>Ga0193707_1000650_pt1 | contig 12191 bp, 11 predicted proteins | sample U3c2metaG_FD_143043 | JGI IMG/M metagenome (GOLD analysis project Ga0193707, IMG submission 143043) | Soil microbial communities from a riparian zone of the East river system, Colorado, United States - U3c2 | ecosystem: Environmental > Terrestrial > Soil > Riparian zone | place: USA: East River... | reverse complement strand
GCTGCCCAGCGTGCTGGTGATGATCGGAGACGGACCCGACAGGCCCGCCGCCGAGGAAGAGGCGCGCATGCTCGGTGTCTCGGACTCGGTGTCTTTCCTGGGAAAGTTGGATCAGATCGCGCCGCTCCTGGCGGCCGCGGATCTTTTCCTGCTGCCGAGCCAGAGCGAGTCTTTCGGCTTGAGCGCGCTCGAAGCGCTCGCGTCGGGCGTGCCCGTCATCGGCAGCAATGCCGGTGGTCTCCCGGAGGTTATCCGCGACGGAGAGACTGGCGTTCTCTGCGGGGTCGGCGACATTCCGGGCATGGCCGCCGCGTCGCTCGGGATTCTCCAGGATCGGAAGCGCTGGTCGGAAATGAGCGCGCTGGCGTCCGCCGACGCCCGCGAGAGATTTTCTCGCGACGCCATCGTCAGCAAGTACGAATCACTCTATCGCACATCACTCCCCGCCAAAACAACATGACTCCTCTTCAGGCGATCTCGCTCGGAATTATTCAGGGGCTTTCGGAGTTTCTTCCCATCAGCAGCTCAGCGCACCTCACTCTCGCGCCATGGCTCTTCGGCTGGGAAGATCCGGGCCTGGCGTTCGACGTCGCGCTCCATTTCGGGACACTTCTGGCCGTTCTCTGGTACTTCCGAATGGAGTGGCTCACCCTGATCAAGGCCGCGTTCGGTATCGTCACGACCGGACGAGTCGAGACTCCAGAAAAACGAAAGGTGATCTACCTCATCGTCGCGACGATCCCGGGTGCCATCGGCGGGCTCATACTTCAGTCGAGGGCCGAGTCCGCGTTTCGGGATCCGCAAATCATTGCCATCGCCCTGATCGTGATGGGAATTGTGCTCTGGGCCGTCGACAAAGCCGTCGATCAGCGCCGCATACTCGGCGAGATGCGTTGGGTGGACGCGCTTCTGATCGGACTATCCCAGGTGATCGCATTGATTCCGGGCGTCTCACGGTCGGGATCGACCATCACGACCGCACGCGGCCTGCGTTTCGATAGGGAAAGCGCCGCCGAGTTCAGCTTTCTCATGAGTATGCCGATCATTGCGGCAGCGGTCGTGCTCGAAGGACCCAAGGCTTTGCAACAGGGTGGACTGACGAACGAGCTGATGTCAGGCGTTGTCGCATCGGCAATCAGCGGCTGGCTCGCCATCTCGGTTCTCATGAAGTTCGTGAGCAGGCACAGCTACCGCATCTTCGCCTTTTATCGCGTCGCGCTCGGTATCGCTGTCCTGGCGGTGATCCACGCGCGCGGATAGCGAGGTACGGTTCGATGGCGCTACGCACGAAGCGATCGAGCGGATGCTCGAGCTTCCGCGCGTGGAGCTACTCGAGTCGACGACTTCGACGCTCGACGTCGCGCATCGCCTCGCGGCGCGAGGCGCGCCTGCTGGCACGCTCGTGATCGCCAACGAACAGACCGCCGGGCGAGGAAGGGGCGGGAAGAGCTGGCAGTCGTCGCCCGGCGCCGGTCTCTGGCTGACTCTGATCGACCGCCCGTCCGACAGCTCGGGCCTCGGAGTCCTATCACTGCGCGTCGGCCTCGCGGCCGCCGAGTCGCTCGACCGGTTTGCGCCGGAGCCTATCCGCCTCAAATGGCCGAATGACCTATACATCGATCAGGGAAAGCTCGGGGGCATTCTGGTGGAGGCACGATGGCGGGAGCAGGCGGTGGAATGGGTAGCGATCGGCCTTGGAGTGAATGTGCAGGCACCAAAGAACGTTGATACGGCAGCAGGCCTCGAACCGGGAACCGATCGACTCGACGTTCTTGGCGACCTCGTCCCAGCCGTGCTCGCGGCCTCGCGGGCGACAGGTCCGCTACAGGCCGATGAGATGGAAGAGTTCGACGCCCGCGACCTGGCTCGCGGCCGCAGGTGTGTCGAGCCGGCGGTCGGTCGCGTGGCTGGGATTTCTCCCACCGGCGAACTGCTGGTGGCACTGGCAGACTCTGTCGCCCCATTTCGCTCCGGCTCCCTCGTGCTCGAGGATTTTCGATGATCGTCGTCTTCGACGTAGGCAACTCCGAGATAACAATTGGAATCTTCAATGCGGGAGAGTTGCTCTCCCATTGGAGGCTGACTACTGCAGCACCCAGGACTGCCGACGAGCTGGCGCTTCTGATTCGATCGATTGCCGGTCCGGAGATAGCGTCGCCGGGAGGTGCGCAAGGGTCAGCCATCTGCTCGGTCGTGCCGGCCATCACACCGATGCTCGCCGAAGCGTGCGAGATGTGCTTCGGCCACAAGCCGATCACAATCGACGCCCGCGCAAAGCTTCCGATCAAGCTCGACGTGGAAGAGCCATTTACCGTCGGCGCCGATCGCATCGCGAACACCCTCGCCGCCAGCCGCATTTACAGGAAGGATGCTATCGTCGTCGACATGGGCACCGCCACGACTTACGACTGCATCACCGCGGACGGGACGTTCCTTGGGGGAGTCATTCAGCCCGGGATCATGATCTCGGCCGACACTCTGTTTCGGCGTACGGCGCAACTGCCGGCCACGGACATTGTGCCGCCGAAGCAGGTGATCGCGCGCCGCACGGACGAATGCATCCGGGCGGGTGTTCTCTATGGCGCGGTGGACTCGATCGACGGAATAGTCCGCCGGATCAAGAAGGAATGGCCTGGCAAGAAGCACCCGATCGTGATCGCGACCGGGGGGATGGCGGAGACGATCCGACCGCACTCAGCGGAGTTGGAGCTGGTTGACCCGTTCCTGACCCTGAAAGGCATCCGACTCGGCTACGAGCTGCTTAGCTGAGGGCTGGGGGAGACATCCGGCTTCCGGCGGGGATTTTCCGGGTTGACTGATCCCTCCCGGACCCATTAAGTTGAGGCCTTAGCACTCACCAAGGTCGAGTGCTAACGCAGAGCTTTCCCACCACAAGCCACTTTTTCCAGCAGAAGGACAGCTAACTATGGCCACAAAAACGCAAACCAGCACCAAAGTCGCTCCCCTCGCAGATCGCGTCGTCGTCAAGGCGCTCGAGGACACCGAGCAGATGCGCGGCGGGCTCTTCATTCCCGACACCGCCAAGGAAAAGCCGCAGCAGGGCGAGATCATCGCAGTTGGTCCCGGCCGCTACGAGAAGAACGTCCGCGTTCCGATGGAAGTCAAAGTCGGAGACAAGGTTCTCTACGGGAAGTACAGCGGCACCGAAGTTACGATCGACACCGAACAGTATCTGATCCTTCGCGAGTCTGATGTGCTCGCGGTTGTGAACTAACCTAGACACCAAAGAGCGAATCATATGGCAGCCAAGGAACTACACTTCAACACCGAAGCACGCGCGGCTCTCAAGCGCGGCGTCGATCAGCTCGCGGAGGCGGTCAAGGTCACGCTTGGCCCGAAGGGCCGGAACGTCGTAATCGACAAGAAGTTCGGTGCGCCGACCGTCACCAAGGACGGAGTGACCGTCGCCAAGGAAATCGAGCTCTCGGATCCCCTCGAGAACATGGGCGCGCAGATGGTCAAGGAAGTCGCGACCAAGACGAGCGACCTCGCCGGAGATGGCACCACCACCGCAACGGTATTGGCCCAGGCGATTTTCCGCGAAGGCCTCAAGAACGTCACGGCCGGCGTCAACCCGATGGCGCTCAAGCGCGGCATCGATTCGGCCGTCACTGCGATCGTCGAGGAGCTCAAGAAGATGAGCGTCCCGACCAAGGGCAAGAAAGAAATCGCTCAGGTCGGTTCGATCTCAGCGAACAATGACAAGGAAATCGGCGACCTGATCGCCGAGGCGATGGAGAAGGTCGGCAAGGACGGCGTCATCACCGTTGAAGAGGCAAAGGGCCTCGAGACGACGCTGGAGACTGTCGAGGGAATGCAGTTCGACCGAGGCTACCTCTCGCCATACTTCGTCACCGATCCAGAGAAGATGGAAGCGGCGCTCGAAGACGCGCTGATTCTCATTCACGACAAGAAGATTTCTTCCATGAAGGACCTTCTGCCGATCCTCGAAAAGGTCGCGCAGCTGGGCAAGCCGTTGCTCATCATCGCCGAGGACATCGAGGGTGAGGCGCTGGCGACTCTGGTCGTCAACAAGCTTCGTGGCACGCTCCGCGTTTCAGCGGTCAAGGCCCCGGGCTTCGGCGATCGTCGCAAGGCAATGCTCGAGGACATCGCAGTTCTCACGGGCGGCCAGGTGATCTCCGAGGAAGTCGGATTCAAGCTCGAGAACGCCGTCGTTACCGATCTCGGTCGCGCCAAGCGCATCGTCGTCGACAAGGAGACCACCACGATCATCGATGGTCAGGGCGACGAGGACAAGATCAAGGGACGCATCAAGGAGCTCAAAGCGGCGATCGAGAAGACCACCTCCGATTACGATCGCGAGAAGCTCCAGGAGCGTCTGGCGAAGATTGCGGGCGGTGTGGCCGTGATCAACGTCGGCGCGCCCACAGAGAGCGAGATGAAGGAGAAGAAGGCAAGAGTCGAGGACGCCCTGCATGCCACGAGAGCAGCCGTGGAAGAGGGAATCGTCCCCGGCGGTGGTGTGGCTCTCATTCGCGCGCAGAAGGCGCTCAAGACCCTCAAGCTCGAGGAATCCGACGAGCAGATCGGCGTCGACATTGTCCGTCGCGCCATCGAGGAGCCGATGAGAATCATCGTCCAGAACGCTGGTGGTGAAGGCTCGATCGTAGTCGAGAAGATTCGCCAGTCGAAGGACAACAGTTACGGCTACAACGCGCTCACCGACGAATACGAGGATCTGGTTGCGGCCGGCGTCATCGACCCGACCAAGGTCACCCGCACCGCGCTGCAGAACGCAGCGTCGATCGCGGGACTTCTGCTCACGACCGAAGCACTGATCGTGGAGAAGAAGGAGCCAGCGGGTGCTGGCGCTCAGGGCGGTGGGAATCCGGGCGGTATGGGCGGGATGTACTAGCCTCTACCCTTGGGAACGAAATGAAGCGGGAGCCGCGTTTGCGGCTCCCGCTTTTTTTTGGCGAGAACTACAACCGCGAGGGGAACGAGGTGAGAGGCGCCAGAGGCACAGGTGCCAGGCTTCAGTTCACAACGCTCTGACTTTACTATTGGAGTGATAGCACAAGCAGTGACTTCGAAGGCCACAGAGACAAGTCCGGGCATAGTGACCTCGCACCTGACACCTACGCCTCTGACGCCTCCCACCCCGTTCAGTTCGTCCTTTCGGACGTATCTCTTGACGAGTGACCAGTCCCGCGCTATCATCCTCGGACAATCGAAGACCCTGTGGTAATTTGCCGCGTATTGCAGCCACGTTAAATAAATGCTAAAAAGCGAGGAACGCCCGCGGCCAAACAGCCACGGGCGTTCTGCTTTATCCGCGGAGTCCTTTAACCAGAATCGCCATGACTCCCCAGCAGATCGAGATCGACCCCACGCCGGCGCTCCACGACTTTTCCATTGCCTCGCCGGGCGCGCACAGCAACACAGGCCTTCTGAAATTCGCATCCCACAGGGGAGTCGCACCTAGCGCCTCCGCCATCCGGCTCGACACGCCGCGAACAATCCGGGTCGCCCTCGCCGGATGCGGTGTCGTCGGTGGCGGCCTCGTGCGGCTTCTTCACGAATCCGCGCCCGCAATCGCCGCCCGCTTTGGGGTCCGCTTCGACCTCACGCGCGTGCTTGTGCGTGATCTCAATCGGGAGCGCAACCTGCCGCTCGACTCGCGGCTCCTTACGAACGACCTCGATGCCTTTCTCGCCCACGATTCCGACGTGATCATCGAGGCGATTGGCGGCAACGAGCCGGCGCGAACAATCGCAGCTGCCGCGCTCGCGCGTGGAACGAAGGTCATTACGGCCAACAAGGAGCTGATCGCCTCGCATGGCGCCAGTCTTTCGGCTCTCGCCCACGAACACGGCGCCGGTCTCGACTTTGGCGCGGCAGTAGGTGGAAGCGCCCCGGTGATTTCGACCCTGCGGGATCTGGTCGGCGCCTCCACGCCACTCTCCGTGCGCGGAATCCTTAACGGAACGTCGAACTACGTCATATCCCTCCTCGAGCGCGGCGCGACCCTCGATGGCGCTCTCGCGTCGGCGCGCGAGCTTGGCCTCGCCGAGGCTGACTGCGCGCGCGATCTGGACGGACGGGATGCGGCGGCGAAGCTCGCCATCATCGCATGGATCGCCTTCGGTATACGCCCGGCCGACTTACATGTTCGCCGGACGCCATTGGTTCCGGGCCTGGAGCGACTCGTGCGGTTTGCGACGATCACCGGAGCGCGCGTGCGCCTCGTTGCCGAGTGTACCCGGCTTCCTGGAGACCGTGTAACGGCTTCCGTCGAACCCGTAATCGTTCATCCGGACAGCGCGTTCGGGCGAACTGTTCTCGAGGAAAATCGTGTCGAGGTAGATCTTGGCTGGCGCTCGCCGCTGAGTGTATCCGGCCCAGGTGCCGGCGGCGCTCCAACTGCCGCGGCACTGCTCGGCGATTTGCTTCGGGTTTCTCCACCCCCGAACGATCGGGGGCTGGGTGCTACGCAGTTTCTCTCAGTCGCTGACCCCCGCGAACATCGTTGGCTCGTAGCGGCTCACCTCGATCCAGTTGCACTGCAACAAACTTCAACTGCGGTCGGGCTTAGTTCCGAGCGCCGCGCCAGCGATGGTCCCGATGCTGTGCTCATCACCGGTCCGGCATCCTGGAAATCCGTGCGGCGTCTGATTGGCGAGCTGGATTTGTTGAACGTGGCGCCATCGATTGCTCGATACGAAACGTGCAAGGAATCGGAGGCGCTCCAATGACTGCCATTTCGCTGGTCGCCCCGAGCGATCCGAGCATTGCGCCCACGCCCGCTCCTTCGCACGCTTTGGCTGTGTTTGACACGCCGCTGGCGCACTACGAGATCGTTGGACCTCGCGGAGCGCCGGTCATCGCTGTGCTCGGCGGTATCTCCGCGTCGAAACACGTCACATCGTCCGCATCGGATCCGACTCCAGGCTGGTGGGAAGATGTGGTTGGCGAGGGCCGCGCAATCGACACTCGACAATTCCGGGTCCTTGGCATCGACTATGTCACGGGCGGGAAAAGCTCCGCATCGGTTACGACCGCCGATCAGGCTGAAGCCCTTGCCGCGGTCCTCGACCAAGCCGGCGTTCGCAGCCTGCATGCAGTCGTTGGCGCGTCCTACGGAGGGATGGTCGCCCTTGCCTTCGGCGTCGGATTCGCGGGACGCGCAGGGCGTCTGATCGTTATCAGCGCGGCGCACGAGAGCGATCCCATTGCGACGGCGCTCCGGCATCTTCAGCGCCGGGTCGTCGCCCTTGGGAGCGCGGTGGGTAGGGAGCGCGACGGACTGGCGATCGCCCGTGGCATCGCGATGACGAGCTATCTGACTCCGCTGCACTTCGAGGAGCGCCTCGCAGGATGTGATCGGAACGATTCGCGGCTTGTCGAGGATCGCATCGGTGACTACCTGAGAACGCGCGGCGAACGGTTCGCCGAACAATGGACGTCCGAGCGGTACAGCGCGCTCTCGCTCTCGCTCGATCTTCACAGGATTCGCCCCGAGGATGTCACCGTGCCGGCGACCGTGATTGCCATTAGTAGCGACCGTCTCGTGCCAGTCGCGCAAAGTCGCGAGCTCGCGCGAAGGCTGGGCGGTCCGAGCCAGCTGGTCGAGCTCGACTCATCTCATGGCCACGACGCGTTCCTCGGCGATTCCTCCCGCGTTGCTCCATTCATCAATGAGCTGCTTCGCATCGGAGTGGAGGTGGTATCATGAGCGACGAGAGCAGGCGTTCCTCCGTGCGTCCTCCGCAGCAGTCTGCAACTCGTGCCGTACGCGCGGGCATAGCGACCGACCTGCACCATGGCGCGGTCGTGCCTCCAATTCATCTCTCTTCGACATTCGCCTTCGAAGGGTTTGGAAAGAAGAGGCTCTATGACTACACGCGCACCGGCAATCCGACGCGCGAGTACCTCGCCAACGCCCTCGCCGAGCTAGAGGATGGAGAGGGCGCGGTTGTGACGAGCACCGGAATGTCGGCGGTGGCTCTGGTGCTGCAGCTCGTGCGCCCCGGTGATCTCATACTCGCCGCTCACGACTGTTATGGCGGAACGCATCGCATTCTGCGCTCGCTCGCTGCCCGCGGGCATTTTGACGTTGCATTCGTCGATCTCACCAGTGAAACAGCGGTTGAAACGGTGAAGTTGCGCAAGCCGAGACTTTTATGGATTGAAACTCCGAGCAATCCGCTGCTCAGGGTGACGAATCTGGCGCGGGTCATCGAGGCGGGGCATGAAGCTGGAGCGATTGTGGCCGTGGACAACACGTTCCTCTCACCGGTGTTGCAGCGCCCGATCGACTTCGGCGCGGACCTCGTTGTCCACTCGACCACCAAGTACCTCAACGGACACAGTGATGTCGTCGGCGGCGCGGTAGTAGCATCGGACGCAGCGCTGGTCGAGGAGCTGGCCTGGTGGGCAAACTGCCTGGGAATCACAGGCGCTCCCTTCGACAGCTTTCTCACTCTGCGCGGAGTACGAACACTTCACGCGCGGATGCGCGTGCACTGCGAGAACGCCGCGAGGGTGGTCGATCTGCTGTGCGGTCACAGCGCGGTAAAGCGTGTCTACTATCCCGGGCTCAGCTCTCATCCGGGGCACAGCATTGCCGCGTCTCAGCAGAACGGCTTCGGCGCCATGGTGAGCTTCGAGGTGAACGGCGGAATCGATGGCGTGCAGCGGTTCGTCAACGCACTTCAGTGTTTCACGCTGGCCGAATCGCTGGGAGGTGTTGAGAGTCTGGTCGCCCATCCAGCGACAATGACGCACGCATCAATGGATGAGGCAGCGCGAGCTACGGCTGGCATCGAGAATTCTCTGTTGCGGCTATCGGTCGGAATAGAGCACGCCGACGACCTCATAGCGGATCTGGCGGCCGCGCTTGACCACGCCGCGGCGAACGTTGCCGATAGTTACGCCGAGACAGAAAGCACCGACGTGGGGGCGGCCGTCTGAGTGTTGCACTCGCGTGTACCGGGCTGCACTATCTACGACCCGGGAATTCATACCTCACGCTCTTGCACCAGGCCGCCCTCATGTCGATCAGGATCGCATCAGTAGCATTCATGCTTCTCTCGGTGGGGCCAATCTCCGCGCAAGCCCCCGCCACTACATACATCATCACGCGGCTTGGAACCGACACCGTCGCGCTAGAGCGATACGCGCGCTCGAGCGACAAGCTGGAAGGCGATCTCGTGCTGCGGTATCCGCGTGTGCGCACTATTCACTACGTCGCCGACCTGGGGCCCCGCGGAGAGATCAAAGCGATGACCGCCTCCGCGCGGAGACCTAACACTGACCCGACGGCTGCTCCCGCGACGCGAATCGTCATGCAGTTCGGCGACACGCTCGCCGTGATCAACGTGGAGCGTAATGGAACGGCCGATACAACGATCAGCGGAAAGAAGGCTTTTCACGGGGGAGTGGCGCCTTCGCTCAGCGTGGAGCCGACGTCCTACGGCGTCTACGAGCAGCTGCTCGCATCCTCGAAACTCGGTGGCGACAGCGCGGCCTTTGCGCTCATCGCTCCGGGCCCTGGACCAACTCCTTCCATCATCCTGCGTCGTCGCGGGGCAGACTCCGTAGCGTTCAGGAGTACTTTTTTCCCGGGTTGGATAGAGGTGGCGCAGGTCGACTCACGGGGCCGAATCAACGGAGTCGATGCCAGAGCGACCACGATCAAGACCGTTGCGCAGCGCGTTCCCAATCTCGATGTGGACAACGTGGTGAAGGGCTGGGCCGCGACCGAGGTCGCACGGGGCGGCCAGATGGGTCAGATGTCGCCGCCCGATACGGTCAGAGCGAGCGTCGGTGGAGCGAACCTGGCGGTTGCCTATAGCCGCCCGCTCAAGCGTGGCCGCGTGATCTTCGGCAACGTCGTTCCGTGGAATCAGGTGTGGCGCACAGGCGCCAACGCGGCAACGGTTTTCTCGACGGACAAGGATCTCGTATTTGGGAGCACGGCGGTGCCGGCTGGCAAATACACGCTGTGGACGCTGCCCACGCCGACCGGGGCGCAGCTGATCTTCAATAGCGAGACCGGTCAGTGGGGTACCGACTATCACGCCGACAAGGATTTTGCGCGCGTCGCGCTTACCGCTAAGCAGGTGTCGCCGCCAGTCGACCAATTCGTGATCGGAGTCGTCCCCCAGGGGTCCGGAGGTGTGCTGCGCTTTTCGTGGGACGACAGGGAATACGCGGTACCGTTCACCGTGAAACAATGACGTCGTCCGAGATTCCGGCGCGGAGCGATCGCTGGCTCCGCGCCATTGGTTACGGATTGCTCGCGGAGATATCTACGATCGTCACCATTATCGCGGTGACGATGCTATACAGATACGTTTTTGCGCGGGGGTTGGCGGACGCGAACTACGCGGCGTTCAATGCTCGCGTCGGAGAAGTAGTCGGCATTGTCGGCGGGACGCTCTACACGTTTGTGTTCGCTCAGCGGTTGATGCGTCACCTCTCGACCCGCTACATCGCACACGGAATCGTTGTGGCTTTGGCGGCCATCGCGCTATCGGTTGGCGGCTCGATCGCCGGTCATCAAGGGGTCCCCGCCGCGTATTTGCTCGCCTCGACGCTCAAGATCATTGCGGGCGCGCTGGCGGGATATCTCGCCGCGAAACGATCGCCCCCGTGGGTCGCCGGCTAGAAATCAGTCGGCGATCGTGAGCGAGACCGGATTGTCGAGATAGATGATCTTCTCTTCCCGGCGCGAATGCAGTATTCGCCAGAACCAGTTTTCGTCGCGCGGCTGACCGCCGTGTTCCATTATGAGCTTGGCCAGGTCGGCAACTTCACTCGGATCCATTCGCAAGCATCCGTGTGACGCGGCGGAGCCAAGGCTCTCGACGTCGCCCGTGCCGTGAATGTAGTAATCGGGATCCTGGAAAAAAATCTTCACGACCTTCATCGGGTTCCCCGGATCCCCAGGACCCTTCGCGGTTTTTCCCTTCGCCCACTCGGCGTCTGGCGGCGGACGCCAGCTTGGATTCCAGACGATCTTGCTGATGGAGAAGGTGCCTACCGGTGTGGGGTACCTGTCTTGCCCAACAGCGACCGCGAAGGTCTTGAGCGTGCTGTCTCCGCGCTGAACGATGAGCATGCGCGCCCCCAGATCCGCCCGCAGCGTGAGCGGCGCCTCCGCATGTTCGGGCGCCTCGAGGCTCGTGTCCCGACCCGCGGTGGGCGCGGTTCGTGGAAGCTCGATCTGGGCAGAAGCCGCGCGCGCTCCGAACAGTCCGGTCAGAAGCGTGGCGACAGCTAAAGTCCTGATATATATGGTCATTTACGGCTGAGGTTGCATGTTTTGGCTGACGTGTCGATACACGTGGTTAAGTCAAATGCCGTTCCACATTGAGGGCGATTTTGGGATACGGTCCAGGGAACTTTTTCGCTCCCACGACGGAGATTTCGCGGCTCCCTCTGCTTTGGCCGTGTGAAGTGCGCGTGCTGGCCCGCGCTGTCATCGCTCTGCATTTTCTTTGCGATCTCACCGCCGCCTGCTTTTCTCCGAGCGAGTAATCGTGCAAACGCCAAAGAAAATCGCCCTGCTCGCGCTCGTCGCGATCTCGCTTCCCTCGATCGAGCTGCGCGCGCAGAAAATCGATCCATCGCTCTACTCGAGTCTCGAGTGGCGGATGATCGGACCTTTTCGCGGCGGGCGCACAATCGGCGCTACCGGAGTTCGAGGCCAACCGAACGTCTTTTACATCGGCGTGAACAACGGCGGTGTGTGGAAGACCACGGATGCGGGGCGCGTGTGGACACCGATCTTCGACGAGCAGCCTACGGGATCGATCGGCGATGTGGCTGTCGCGCCTTCCAACCCGAATGTGATCTACGTCGGGAGCGGTGAGGGAGTTCAGCGGCCCGATCTCTCGAGTGGTGACGGCATCTACAAATCGGTCGATGCCGGCAAGACCTGGCGGCACCTGGGTCTGCGCGATGGACAGCAGATCGGCTCGGTCATCGTCGACCCGCGTGACGAGAACAGAATCTTCGTCGGTGTGCTCGGCCACCCCTACGGCCCCAACCCCGAGCGCGGAGTTTATCGGTCGACCAACGGTGGAGAGTCGTTCGAGCGCGTCCTCTACAAGGACGAAAACACGGGCGCGTCTCAGGTCGGGTTCGATCCGTCGAATCCGCAAGTAGTTTACGCGGCGCTCTGGGCGGGAAGGCAAGGG
>Ga0193707_1000649_pt1 | contig 12227 bp, 8 predicted proteins | sample U3c2metaG_FD_143043 | JGI IMG/M metagenome (GOLD analysis project Ga0193707, IMG submission 143043) | Soil microbial communities from a riparian zone of the East river system, Colorado, United States - U3c2 | ecosystem: Environmental > Terrestrial > Soil > Riparian zone | place: USA: East River... | reverse complement strand
CGCGGATCGATCGACTGCCATCACCAGTGCCCGGCGGGTTTCGCGATCCCCAAAAATGGGATGCGGCCCCGTGTTTTTCGCGTTACGCAGATTGAACGCAGCGTACCCGTAGTCGAGACTTCCGGGCGAGACGATGATGTCGGCGCCCTTTGCCCTCGCCAGCGGAATCACGTCGGGCTTTACGACGTCGAGGAAATCGGCTGTCCCGCCAAGGAATCGAACCGAGGCCGTCTGATAGTCCGGCGCCACAAGCCAGATTGCCTGATCGGCAATCGGTCTGCCTCGATAATTTCCGCTGTCTGCGCGGAGGACGATACGAGCCCCTCGATCCCACGTCGCGAACCGGAATCGTCCGCTACCAATCGGGGCGCGCGCGAAGCCGCTCTCGTGCAGAGCGGAGGGTGCCGTCTGGCGAAGCAGGTGAGCCGGCAGAATCACCACAGGACTCGCGGCTTTGAAGAACGCGTCGGGAGTACGCCGGTGAAACCACACCACCGCGGTCAGCGAATCGCGGACGGATACGGAGTCGACGTTGTCGAGATTCGAGCCGAGCGGCGAGGCGAGCGAAGTATCCTTCACCAGCTGGAACGTGTATCGCACATCCTCGGCGCTCACCGGGACGCCGTCGTGCCACCGCGCCCGCGGATTCAAGTGGAAAGCAACCGACTGTGAATCCGGCGCCCACTGCCAGCGATCCGCCAACCTCGGCGTAAATCCGGCGTCGCCTACCGTGTTGAGCGCTGGACCGATGTCGGCCAGGTTGTCGAACACCTGATCCGAGACCTGCTTCCCCATGAGCGTCAGGGTGAGCGGCGGAAAAAGAACATCAGCGTCGGCGGCCGAAGAAAGCACGATCGTGCCGCCTACGTGCTTATCTCCCGAACACGCGCTGAGAAGAAAAAAAGCCGACAGCGTGATCGAGGAAAAGCGTCGTCCATGCATCATGCAGTGCTTCCCATTGAAGGCGTGTCATCCATAGGAGTCGTGCTCCCAATCGAGATGGTTCCAGCTCGAGGCGGGACCGATTGCAAGGTTGCGTTTTCGCCCGCCCAGTCGAGAAATGTCTCGAGCAGGCGTGGATCAAACTGTCCGTGCTGGGCGCGCATTTCATCGGCTGCCCGCGCGTGCGACAAGCAGTCTCGATACGATCGTGCTGTGGTCAGTGCATCATAGACGTCGGCAACACAGAGAATCCGAGCGGCGAACGGAATCTCTTCGCCGGCAAGACGATCTGGATATCCATTGCCGTCCCAGCGCTCGTGGTGGTTCCGGATGATGGCACGTACATCACCCGGGAAATCTATGTCCGAGACGAGCTCCAGTCCCGCCTCCGGGTGGCGCTTCATGATTGCCCATTCTTCATCGGTTAGTCCGCTTGCCTTGTTCAGCACCTCGGTGGGGACGATGATCTTCCCGATGTCGTGGAGCAGCGCGCCGAGCCGGAACCAGAACAGCGAGCGCGAATCCATTCCCGCGCTGTCGGCCAGTACACACGCAAAGAAAGCCACGCGTTGGCAGTGGCCCTGGGTGTAGTGGTCCTTGCTCTCGATCGAATCGCCCCATTGGTGCGCCATCTCCAGGAATCGCGCCTCCAGCGCCGCGTTTCGCCGTTCCACCTGCGCGACACGATGCTGCGCTTTCAACCTCGAGTAAAGAGCGTGCGACTGATTGAGGTTCGCAAGCATCTCGCGATGCCGCTTCTGCGTCCAGTAAAGCTCGGCCAGCTGCTCGGTCACATCGGCCTTGAGCAGCAGGTCCTCTCCTTCCTCCGCGCACTCGCTCGCCCGTCCAAGATACTCGGCCGCCTTGACGTAATCGCCTCGCTCGCGCGCGATCACCCCGACGTGTCTGAACACCTCGCCGCGCCATGACGGGGCGATTTCTCCCGACAGGGCGAGCAGTGGCTCAACGCGCTCCATCGCTTCGTCGTAGCGTTCCGTCGCGATGCAAAGCTGAACCTGGTTGAGTGCGACGTTGAGCTGATTGGGATGGTCGTGCTCCTCCCCGAAGGCCTGCTCCGCTTCCGTGTAGGCAGCTTCCGCGCGGTCGAGCTCGCCAAGATCGCTGTAGGCCAGTCCGATGTTGTTGAGAACCTGGGCGGCCTGATCCCGCATGCAGAGCGCGCGGTACCCGTCGAGGCTCCGATGGAACGCTTCCAGAGCAAGAGGCATGTCGCCCCGAATGCTCGCTACGGTTCCAAGATTCTGGTCTATCATCGCGAGCGCCGCGGCGTCCCCGATCGATTCCGCGGTGAGTCTCGCCTCGGTGTACATCGACTCGGCGCGGTCCAGATCTCCGCCGGTCTGGTGGACTATCGCGACGACGTTCAGCGCCTGTGCAATCGCGGATTGCGAGCCCGCCTGTGTGGCGGCGGCAACAGCCGCCTCGAGAACATCAATCGCCGCGCCGCGATTCCCCTGCTCCAGGTACGCTCTTCCCAACCAGCGAAGAGAGGAGAGTCTGGTGTGATCGCTGGCGAACGGATTTCGTACCAGCGCCTCGTACCGGGCCGACGCGTCGCTCCAGCGGCCCTCGCGCTCTGCCAGCTTGGCCTCGTCTACTAGTGCACTTATCTCTGGCGATTCCACCTCGTCGGAGCGAGAAGTGGAACGAACCTTCATGACGAAGCGAGGATGGTGCGACGCGCGGAGCCCTCGTCGCGAAGTTTTCTCGTCAGCGTCGGCCGCGAGATTCCGAGAATGCGGGCGGCAGCGCTCAAATTCCCGCCGGTGAGGCCAATCGTGGTATGGATGGCCTCATCGACAATCGCCTGGAGTGACTTGCCTTCCACCGGGATGCGGATCACGCCGCCTGCCGGAGTTTCGACCAGTGGGATGAAAGACCGTCGCTGCAGCGAAAGATGGTGGGGCTGAATCACGTCGCCCGTGCAGACAACGACCGCGCGCTCGATGACGTTCTTCAGCTCTCGAATATTGCCCGGCCAGCGGTGTCTTTCCAGCGCACTGACAGAATCCTGCGCGAGGCGAAGGGCGCCGCGACCTTCTGCCTCGGCGTGCCGCTTGACGAAGTAGTGGGCAAGAATCGGAATGTCCCCGTCCCGCTCGCGGAGAGCCGGAAGCTCGAGTCGAGCGACGTTCAGCCGGTAAAAGAGGTCGGCGCGAAAGCGATTGTCGGTAACAGCCGACTCGAGGGACGAGTTGGTGCCCGCTATGATGCGGGCCGACAGTGCGCGCTCCTCTGAGCCTCCAAGCCGGCGAAAGCGCCGGTCTTCAACCACGCGCAACAGCTTCGCCTGGAGCTTGAGCGGGAGCTCGGCTACCTCGTCGAGAAAAACGGTACCGGAGCCCGCGACTTCGAACAGCCCACGCTTGAGGACGCGCGCATCGGTAAAGGCGCCCGGCTCGTGGCCGAATAGCTCGCTCTCCAGCAACGTCTCGGGGATGGCCGCGCAATTGATTGCCACGAACGGCTCCGTCGCGCGAACGCTTGCGGCGTGGACTCCGCGCGCAAAAAGCTCCTTGCCGGTGCCGGTTTCCCCAACAAGCAACACGGTCATGCTGCGACTCGTCGCCACCTGTGTCGCCAGAGCGATGATTTCGCGAATGGCGGTACTCTCTCCGATAACGTGAGAGTCCCAACGATCCGCCGACGCCTGCTGCGATCGGACTGTAATGATTACACCGTTCCCTTTTCGCACGGACTAAAGGAGCGATCCGCGCGCGGAATTGTGAGTTGACCGAGCGAATGCCCCCGAAACGTGTTTTGGGGGCTATCTAGCAGACGAGGAAATGGGGAGCCAAGTCACCCATTTCGACGGACTTAAGGCATCGCCGGACTCGAGCGGTGCCGCAGCACCCTCAGGAGGGGGTTAGCTCGGAAGAGAGGCCAGCAAAGCGTTGATCTCGGCAGCCTCGTGCTGGGCGCCGACGTCCTCGAACGACTCTGCCGCTTCGCGCCAGGCCAGACGCGCATCGGCCGAATTCCCGAGCGCCCTCGAGGTTTGTCCGAACTCCCGAAGCATCTCGGCCTGAAGTAGCCGGTCCTCTAGCCCCTCAGCCTCGAAGATTCCGATCCGGAGCGTGGCAATACTCTCGTGGAACGCCCCTCTTTCGCGCTCGATTCTCGCGCGGCACTTGAGCGCTTCCGCGATGGTGAGGTGGTCGCCGCGCGACTGGGCCTCCGCGAGGGACGAGGCGCATGCTTTCTCGGCGTCGTCGAGCTTTCCGATAGCCACCCACACCTGCGCCAGGTTGAGGACGAGAATGCTCTGGACAAGCGAATCGCCGCGCGACTTCGCGATCGTCAATCCCCTTTGAAAGGTCTCAACGGCGCGCGAATAGTGACCGAGCTTGGTGTAGAGCATGCCGATGTTGTTGAGCACCCACGATACGGCCTCATCGTCATTCGCGCTCTCGAATGCGCCGAGGCTGTTGGAGTAGCGAGCTTCGGCAGCGACCATGTTACCGCGCATGTTGAAGAGGACACCGCGGTTCTGCTCGATCATACCGAGCAGGCGGACATCTCCCGCCTTTCCGGCAAACTCCGCGGCCTGCGTGTAAAGCTTCTCACTCTCGGCGAGATTGCCGCGGCGCTGCGCGACGATGGCGAGGCAATTGAACCCGTGCGCCTTGCAGCTGATCGAGCCGCACTTCTCGGCGTGAATCAAACTCTGCGTGTAGCAGCGATAGGCGGCCTCGGTTTCTCCCTGCTCGCGGTGTAGCGTGCCCTTCCACCGAAGAGTGTCGGCGAGAAGGACCATGTCCTGCTCGCGGTCGAGAGCCTCGATCGCGTCGTCGTACAACCCGAGTGATCTCGCGGTGTCACCGCGCCGTTCGGCGTCGCGGGCCCGGTCAACGAGTCCCCGCGCGCCTCCCGAATCAGTCTGCGTCATGAAGCCAGACCGTGAATTCGTTCATGCTCGAATACCTCGCGGTGACCCACGTGATCGACTCTGCAAATCAGAAAGCGAGCTCAGTCTCCCACCTGCACCCACACACCCGAGATCAGGATGTAGCGGGAAAAGTGATTGAGAATCCAGGCGTGGGTTCCGGCGACGGGCTGAGCGCCATAGAAATAGGTCGTGGCAGCCTCGACTTCCACCGGTGATGCTGATCCGTCGAATCCGATCTGCTCGCTTCCCACCGGCAGATACGCTGATCGGACGCTGTTGCCCGCCGACGTCCCGTAACTCGCGGTCGTCCTGAGACCCTGATCGGCGATCACAGGAAGGTTGAACCGAAGGCCGTGGGGAAGCATGTCGTACACCACGTACGAACCACCCCTCGAGACGACCGTAATTGTCGTCGGAACGCTGAGCGCGCCGGCCGGTATGGTCATGGAGAAATCCGAGCCGGGAAGCGAAAGCGTGGCCCCCTCTGATCCGACCACAGCCGAAACGCTCTGATCGACCTTTGAATGGCCAGGGCCCCATTTCACTGCCTTGAAGAGGGAGCCACCTGCCACACGTGCAAAGGATGCTCCGACGATAAGCGTCGGCTGGAGGAGCTTGGATTGAGTTGGACTTGTTGGGCTGGAGTAGTCGCCACAAGAAATAACGGTTATGGCTCCTGCAGCCAGCACGAGGCATCGAAACATGCGGTGACTGAACATCGTGCACCACCTCGGTAAGAGACTTTGTGTTGTCCAAGCTCAACCGTGGCATAGGGTGTGCCCTCCTCTAACCTCTTTATTCACAGGAGTTTAACATTATCGGACTTCCCCGTTGGTGCGTTTTGGTCTAACGTTCCGTTGCAAAAGGAACCATTCCTTTATCGGTGTCTCTACGGTTTCAATCGGCAGCGCCTGCCGCAAAAATGGCCATTCGTTGGGGTGTTGGCCTGCCCGGAATATCCGCTGTTTCCGCCCAAGCGAGGAATATCCCCAGCAGCTCAGGGTCGAATTGGCCGGTTGAAGCCCTCATGATCTCGGCTGCGCGGGCATGGGTCAGTCCGGGCCGGTATGATCGGGTCGTCGTGAGCGCGTCGTAGACGTCGGCGACGCAAAGGATTCGGGCGGCAAACGGAATGTCCTCGCCGCTCAGTCCGTCGGGGTATCCGGCGCCATCCCACCGCTCGTGATGGTTGCGTATGATCGCGCCGATGTCTCCGGGAAAATCGATGTCCGCCACAAGCTCGAGACCGGCCTCCGGGTGGCGTTTCATTATCGCCCATTCCTCGTCGGTGAGCTTGCCCGGCTTGTTCAGAACCTCAGTGGGGACGATTATCTTCCCGATATCGTGCAGCAGGGCGCCGATCCGGAACCAGAACAGCGATCGCGAATTGAACCCGGCGCTGTCGGCGAGCACGCAAGCGAAGAACGCAACGCGCTCGCAGTGGCCCTGCGTATAGCGGTCCTTTCCTTCGATCGAATCACCCCACTGTTTCGCCATCTCCAGAAAACGCGACTCGAGCGCCCCATTTCTCTTCTCCACCTGCGCGAGTCGATGCTGCGCCTTGAGCTGCGTGTAGAGCGAGTGGGCGTCGTTCAGCCGATGCAGCATGTCCCGATGCCGCTCCTGCGCCCAATAGACTTCCGCGAGCTGCTCCGACACATCTGCTCGCAGTAACAGATCGCCGCTCTGCAGCGCGTGCTGTTCCGCCTCGATCAGATGGTCCGCGGCCTGCGCAAAATCGCCGCGCTCGCGCGCGATGACGCCGACATGCCGCAAGACTTCACCGCGCCACGGCGCGGCGTCGGTCGCTACTGCCAGCAGCTGGCGGCATTGTGCCAACGCCTCGTCGAAGCGCCGGCCGGCGATATACAGCTGAACCTTGTTTACAGCGAGATCGAGCTGGCGAGCGTGATCGCCGTCCTCCTCGAACGCGCGAGCAGCTTCGTCGTACGCCTTCTCCGCATCGGACAGCTCGCCCAGCTCCATGTAGGCGAGCGCGATGTTGTTGAGCACCTGCGCTTCGTGATTGCGCATGCCCAGCGTCTGGTATCCGAGATGACTCAGGCGAAACGCCTCGAGGGCGCCGCGCAGGTCTCCGCGGATCATCGCGACGGTGCCGAGGTTCTGATCGATCATGGCGATGAGCGCGGCGTCGCCTGCCATCTCCGCCTTGTCGCGCGCGGCGGCGTAAATCGTCGCCGCCTGATCCAGATCGCCCGCGACCTGATAGACAATCCCGATGACGTTGAGAGCCTGGGCAACCGCCGGCGGAGAACCGATGACATCCGCGGACGCCACGGCCGCTTCGAGCACATCGAGCGCGGCTCCGCGGTTGCCTTGCTCGAGGTAGGCGCGGCCGAGCCATCTGAGGGCGGCGAGACGAGTCGTGGCCATCGTATCAGGATCCCGCACGAGACTCTCGTATACAGTGCACGCGTCGGCCCAGCGCCCGTCGCGCTCAGCCTGCTTCGCGCGATCGATGCTTTCTCTGACGGCGGAGGATTCCACCGCCTTCAATTCGACTGTGTGTCTCTGGTTGCTCATTACGCCGCGACAACGGTCCCGAAGAGCGCCATGTCGCGCGACTTCCCGACTCGGGAATCTCCGGCCTGCGCTAGGGAGACGAGGAAGCGCCTACCGAGTCACCCGAACGCGCATACCACGCGCCGGTCGGGCCGACCTATCGTCAGCTTGCCAGCTGGTCCAGCTGAGCCTCGACCTCGGCTATCTCCTGGCTGGCGCCGACTGCCTGATAGGAATCGACCGCTTCGCGCCACGCTGAACGCGCAGCTCCGGCGTTCCCGACGGCGCGCGAGATCTCGCCCAGCTCACGAAGCATCTCAGCATGCAGAAGGCGATCTTCCGCGCCCTCTGCCTCGAAGATCGCGATGCGAAGAGTGGCGATGCTCTTGTCCAGAGCGCCGCGTTGGCGCTCGATAGCCGCGCGAATCTTGAGCGCGCCGGCGGCGCTCAGATGGTCGTTGCGACGTTGCGCCTGCTCGAGCGCCATCGCGCAGAACTTGTCCGCTGTGTCCAATCGCCCGAGCCCCACCCAGACCTCGGCGAGGTTGAGCGTAGTCACGTTCTCGACGACTGTGTCCCCTCGATTCACCGCGATGGCGCGTCCTCGCTCGAGGTGACCGCGCGCTTCGTCGAAGTTTCTGATCTTGGTGTGCAGTATTCCCAGGTTGTTGAGGACCCAGGACATGGGCTCCGCATCACCCGCCACTTCGAAGGCGCCGAGGCTGTTGGAGTAGTACGCGGCAGCCTGGCCGAAGTCGCCGCGCATGCTCGCCAGCACACCACGATTCTGCTCGATCATTCCGAGAAGTCTCGAGTCCCGGGCTCGCTCGGCGAACTCTGCCGCCTGGGCGTAGAGCCGCTCGGTCTCCTTCTGATCGCCGCGGCGCTGCGCGATCGTGCCGAGGCAGTTGAGCGCGTGTGCCACCGCTGACTCGGAGCCGATGAGTGTCGCTTTCTCCAGGCTCTTTGTGTAGCATCGGAAAGCCGACTCGGTTTCCCCTTTCTCCCTCAGCAGCGTCCCCTTCCACCGCAGCACATCCGGCAGAAAGGGATCGAGGCTGTCTTCACTGAACTGCGCCAAAGCGTCGTCATAAAGACTCTGAGCCTTGGCGATTTTCTGATTCTGCTCGGCTACCCGCGCCAGCTCGACGAGCAGGCGGGCGCGCTCTACGTCATCAGGTTTCGGCATGCGCGGCAACCTTGTTCAGGGAATCCAATGAGCTCGAAATGACCTTCCGACTCGGGTTTTTCTCAACCTGAAGCCAGCATGTACCGGGAAAAGTGGTTGAGCTGCCAGGTTTCGACCTCGGGTACCAGCTGGTTCCCGTTCGGCGCTGAGAAGATCGTCGTGGTCTCGATTTCGAGAGCCTTGAGGATTCCGCTGAGATCCAACAGGTCGTGCGAGAAGTAGGCACAAAACGCATTCAGAGCAAGAGGAGTTCCATATACCGTGGTATTCCTGAGACGCTGGGTGACTATTACAGGCTTGGCGAAGCGAAGGCCATGCGGCTTCATGTCGTAGGACACGTAGCCGCTCGCGTCTGACGTAATCGTGATAGTGGTCGAGTTCGACAGCGCACCCCGCGGGAAGGTGATCGTGAAGTCCGACCCGGGTATCGCCAGCGTGCCGCCGCTGTAGCCAATGGTGGCCGAAACGCTGCGAGTATCATTGACGTGCGTGGGAGCCCACTTGACGGCGGCGACCGGGATGCCGTTCGGGTCAGTCCGGAACCCGATGACCCTGAGGACCGAGCCGAGCAGGTTGGTCACGACGCCAAGAAGATCCCCGATGAGCCCGTTCTGGGCCTGTGTTGGAGGAGCGACCGGAGCGGTCGGTGAATAGTCCGCGCACGAGATTGCCACGAAAGTCGTAAGGACTAGCACGAATGAGCGTACAAATCTGGAGCGGATCATCGGTGAACCCTGGTTGGTGTTTATAGAGCGGGTGGAAGTGTTTTCTGCAGCAATCGGGGCGCAGTAACGCGGGTCGCAAACCTGGTGCCGGGGGTCTGAATCAGCCCGAGGCGGCATGTAGCGCGAGAAGATTCCTATCGTCCAAACGTGCGCCCGTGGAAGGAGCGCGGAGAGAACGGCGGGAGTTCGTTGGTGCGGCAATCGTTGTGGTGGTCTTGGATAGGGCTGATATCCCGGCCTCGGAGCACGACGCGCTGGCGAAGGTGCCGAGGATAACGGCGAGGGGACGAACCAACCCGAATGGGGACATCTAACCGTCTTGGTCTGAGGGTGGAATTCCGGACGATCACCCTTAAGCAACGGTCATGCCCTTGACGAAGTCGTTAATAATCAATGACTTACATTATTCCGGTTTAGCAAGCTCATCAATAACGTTGCAACGTTTTATTACACCCGGATCGTTTCGTTACACGGGTCGTTCGCGGAACAGTGACCGCCGCGTTGGAAGGGTTACTCGTTCGATCGAGCCCGAATTGAAAGGAACAAGTGTGGAGCAAGTTCGCGTTTCAGGCGTATTAATGTGATGTCGGAGAAGATTCTTTCATTGAACCATTCGTTGCGAGCATTCCTTGCCGGCGAGGTCTCGCAGGACTGGCGTGAAACCTGTAGCTCCCACATTGTGTCTCATAGTTACACCCTTTAGCCACATAGTCGCATGTCAATTGGAACTCAGAGAGCGCGGCTCTTCGTAGCCGCCATCACCGCCTTTGCAGGCGGACTAATCGTCGCATCCGGTCTCAACTGGACCAAGCTCGGATTCGCTCAATCTCGTCCAGCATCGGCAATCGTCCAGCCAATTGCCGAAGCAAGCAACGCATTCGTTGCCATCGCGAACAACGTCACGCCCGCGGTTGTATCGATTGAAGTAATCAGCAACCCCAAGACCGGCACGAGCACGCAGCGCGGACGCGCACAGCAGCTTCCGCAGGGAGTTCCGCCGGGCATGGAAGATTTTTTCCGGCAGTTCGACATCCCGCAGCAACAGCGCCCGATGCGCGGCCAGGGGTCCGGCTTCATCGTGACGTCGAACGGATACATCCTCACCAACAACCACGTGATCACCAACTCCGATCGTGAGACGATCGCCGACAAGGTGACGGTGAAAATGCTCGACCACCGCGTCTTCACAGCGAAGGTCGTTGGGCATGATCGGACGACAGATGTCGCGGTTATCAAAATCGACGGCAGCAACTTCCCCACTGTATCTCTTGGCAACGACGTGACATCGCGGATCGGAGAGTGGGTGCTCGCGATCGGCAATCCGTTGGGTCTCGAGAACACTGTGACGGCTGGAATCATCAGCGCCAAAGGCCGCAGCCTCGCCGAGCTCATGAATCCGAACGGTACGAATCAGTACGCCATCAGCGATCTGATTCAGACCGATGCCGCCATCAATCCCGGCAACTCGGGTGGACCCCTGGTCAACTCGCGCGGCGAAGTGATCGGAATCAACAGCGCAATTGCGAGCCCCACGGGCTACAACGCCGGCTACGGCTTCGCGATTCCGGTCACACTTGCGAAGCGCGTGATGGACCAGCTGATCGCCAACGGCCGAGTGCGCGTTCCGGCGCTGGGCATTGGCATTGATGATGTGAGCCCGGAAGACGCCGCGGTCGCTGGCGTGAAGGACATTCGTGGCGTACTGGTTCGCAACTTCCCGAACGAAAACACCCCAGCACAGAAAGCCGGCCTGCAGCCCGGCGATGTCATCATCACCGCGGATGGCCAGCCGGTCGACCGCGTCAGCACGCTGCAGAGAATCGTTCGCAACCACAATCCAGGTGAGACGATCGAGATCGAGGCAATGCGTTACGGACAGCGCAAGACGTTCCGTGTAACACTGATGGAAGCACCCGACCAACAGGTTGCGCAGGTTGACGCGCCGGCACCGGCGTCCTCCGGCGGAATTCTGCACCCTGCCCTCGGAATCTCCGTCGCGCCAGTGAGTCCGGAGATCGCGGCGCAGGCGAGATTGACTCCGCCGGTGCGTGGTGTCCTCGTTTCTGACGTCACTCCGGGTGGACCGGCGGATCAGAAGCTCGCGCCGCACGACGTGATTACCGAGGTGCTGTTTCCGTTGCCGCGTCGCGCGATCAACACGCCTGCCGAATTTCAGCAGGTGCTGAGCCGGCTCAAGGACGGCGATTACGTCAGCCTAAGCGTCTACTCCCTGGATACCCGGGATCACGCGCCTAGAATCGTGAATCTGCAGATAGGCAAGTAACGCAGCGCTTTGCTGAGTGAAGAAGCCCTCGCGGATTTCCGCGGGGGCTTTCTTTTTTGGCGGTGGACGCATCGTGCTGGAGTTTGTGGCAGGAGGAAGGCGTTCTCTGCGCGAGGACAGAAGAAGCTTTTACGCGACGCGGAGGCGCTGCTATCTTTTGATCGCGAGCGCGGAAGTGGCGGAATTTGGTAGACGCGCTGGACTTAGGATCCAGTGGAGCAATCCGTGGGGGTTCGAGTCCCCCCTTTCGCACGTTTAGTGTCGCCGGCAGGTGGCTACATAAAAAAAACGGGGACGGCTTTAGGCCGTCCCCGCTTTTTCATGCGATTGAACTTAGACGCAGGTGATCACGCCGTTGGTCATGTCGCAAACTTTCGCAGACTGCGAGTGGGTTGCAGTTCCGCTCCATGAAGGCGGCGGGCCCGGGAGGTTCACGATGACGACCGTGACGTTCTGCGACGGGCTGAAGCCCTGCAGAGGAGCCAAGCTGGTCGCGGTTCCACCAAAGTACGCGCCGTTGTTGTCCGCGGCGTACTGCTCTTCGTAGGTCGCCATGTTGCGCAGGTCAGACTTCATCGCTGCGACATACGCCTTGTCCTTCGTGTTCGCGAACTTGGGAATCGCAATCGCGGCAAGAATGCCGATGATGACGAC
>Ga0193707_1000648_pt1 | contig 12234 bp, 9 predicted proteins | sample U3c2metaG_FD_143043 | JGI IMG/M metagenome (GOLD analysis project Ga0193707, IMG submission 143043) | Soil microbial communities from a riparian zone of the East river system, Colorado, United States - U3c2 | ecosystem: Environmental > Terrestrial > Soil > Riparian zone | place: USA: East River... | reverse complement strand
CCGTCGCCAGCTCGTAGCCCCACTTGCGGAATGCTCCCTCGGTAAACTTCTGAATATTTCCCTTGTGCACCAGGGTCACGCTCTTGCGGCCGCTCTCCAGCGCGTACTTGATGGCCATGCGCACCAAGCGCTTCGTTCCGGTCACGGAGATAGGCTTGATCCCGATGCCCGAATCCAGACGCACCTGCTTCTTGCCGCCCTTCAGCATTTCCTTGTTCAGGAACTCGATCAACCGCGCCGCCTCCGGCGTGCCCTGCTCCCACTCGATGCCGGCATAGACGTCTTCGGTATTTTCGCGGTAAATCACCACATCCATCCGTTCCGGATGCTTCACCGGCGACGGGACGCCTGGGTAGTACTTGACCGGCCGCACGCAGCAGTACAGATCGAGAATCTGGCGCAAGGCCACGTTCAGCGAACGGATGCCGCCCCCTACCGGCGTAGTCAGCGGCCCCTTAATGGCGACGCGGAACTCGCGGATGGCATTCACGCTGTCATCGGGAAGCCAGGTACTAAACTTCGCCATGGCCTTTTCGCCCGCGAACACTTCGTACCACGCCACGCGTCTCTTACCTCTGTAGGCCTTCTCGACCGCCGCGTCGAACACCCGCACCGATGCTTTCCAGATGTCGCGGCCGGTGCCATCGCCCTCAATAAAAGGAATAATCGGGTGGTCGGGAACCTGGTAACGTCCGCTGCTGTAGGTGATTCGAGCACCATTTGCCGGCACCGGTAGACCGTTGTATGAAGCCGCCATTCCAAGCCCTCCAAGTTTCATGGATAAAACCAGCAATTATAAAGGGTACGAAGCGCTTGGGGACAGCCCTGTTCGACCCCGGGCGGCAACTGAAGGGGATTTAGGAAGCCCCGGACGGGCTCAGGGCGGATCGGCGGTTTGTTCCCCGCTACAATGCAAGTATGTTCCCTAGTTCGTCCCGAATTTTGACCTGGATCCTCGCCGCTTGCTTCCTGATCGCCTTATCTTCCGCGGCCCAGCAGGCTACGCCAAGAGGAGATGCGGGCCAAGCGTCCCCAGACGTCCCGCTACCGGCTCCGTCTTCTCAGGCCCGAACGACTCCGGCCCAGCCTCCGTCGCCCCACGCCTTCTGGGACCGGAGCAATATCCTGCTGTTCGCCGGTGTAGGGGGATTCCGTGGCCTCGACTACGCTTCGACCCGCAATTTCCAAGCTCGTGGGCGGGAAGAGGTCCTGATCCCGGACGATGTGGTCAACAATTCCGCTGGATTTGCCAGCCTGGAAGCAGCAGGAGCAGCGACCTCCATCGGCCTTTCCTACTGGATGCATCGGGTGGGGCACCACAGGATCGAACGCTGGATTTCAATCGTCCATATCGGAGTCACCGGATTCGGGGTGGTTCGAAACTATTCCCTGAAATCCAAGCACCCGTCGCCGTGAAGCCGTGAGTCGGCGAAATGCTAGACTGATCGGCTTATACTGGGACATGCTCTCTTTTGGTAGGAGAACTCCCATGCCACGGATTTTTCTTCTCTTCGCGTTCTGTGTTCTTGTTGCCTTTCTGACGCCGTCCCCGCTGCGGGCCGCGGAAAGCAACGCCGACCGCTTTCAGATAAACAATGACATCCATATTCAGCCCGAGGATCAAGTCGGTGACGTTACCTGCATTAACTGCTCGGTTTACGTTCGCGGCCGGGTCTCCGGCGACGTGACAACGGTCAACGGGAACATCCTGGCGGAGCAAGGGGCGACGGTCTCGGGAGACGTGACCGCGGTTCGGGGCACCGCTCGCATCGAAAACGGCACCCAGGTGGCGGGCGACCTGACCGCCATTGCCGGAACCGTGCGCCGAGACCCGAGAGCCACGGTCGGGGGTGACGTCACCTCCATGGCCGGAGGAGGCTGGGTTTTTCTAATCTTTCTGCTGCCTTTTGTGATCCTCGGAGGCATGGTTGCGCTGATCATCTGGCTGGTTCAGCGAAGCCGGCAGCCCGCCCCGGCTCCCGCCTATACCCTGCCAAGGAACTAGTTTGCTTCGGGAACTGTCCAGGTAGCGCCGGGAATCCTCCCCGGCCCGGTACTGCGCGGCCACTCAGCCCCGACCCCTAAGAACCTTATCGTAGATCGTCCGCACGGTCCCCAAGGTTCGCGCCAGTTCATTCTCCAGCCCGTCCGGAAACTCCCGGTTCAGTATCTTGCCGGCCAGTTTTTCGGTCACCTGCCGACCGTGTTCCGTCGCGGGCAGCCATTTACCGGGTCGGCCTACTACCAGCCGCGAAACGTGCTCCGCCGTGCGCAATAGTTCGGCAGCATGATCGAGCGCGGCGGCGTCACTCTTGTCGAGCCGTCCGGCCGACGCGCAGCGCCACAGCCGGTCACGCAAGCTGCCCTGCTTCGAGGCTACACCGTGTTTCACCAGCAGGAAGCTGGTGATAAAGTCAATATCGTAGGTCCCACCCGGAGAGGACTTGAAACTTTTCTCCAGCTCCGCGGCTTCCAATTTCGTCCTCATTTCGCAGACCGCCTCGGCAAATCCCGCGTCGGCAGCAAATCTCTCGAATAAGTTTTTCAGCTGAGCGCTGGCACGCTCACCCAAGGCTTTGGAGCCCGCAAAGGAACGCAGTTTGGTATACATCAGCGCTTCCCATGGCTGCGCCTCGTGCTCGAAATAGGCTGTCAGTTGTGTGGGAGTGCTTAGCAAGTCACCTTCTCCGCCCCGCGGCCGCAAACGCGCATCGACGGGGAACACCATACCTTCCCGGGTGTAAGCGGACAGCGCATGCATCATTTGCTCGGCGCACCTGGTAAGCGCGATCCCATCGCCTTCTTCCTCGCGGACAAACAGCACGTCCGCATCGGACAACAGGTCGAACTCGCCGCTTCCCAGCCTTCCCAGCGCCATGACCGCCAGTCCCTGGGGCGCGCCGGCCATGGAAAACGCGGCCGCCATGGCATCCGCGGCCGCCAATGTGATGCCGCCAAAGGATTCGTACACGTCGCGTGACTCGATCACATCTCTGGCGCCCACGGCGAACGCTCGGTGCCTGAAGTGTCGCCTCAGCAGGGCCAATTTTTCTCCGTACGGAGCTGGCGAGTCCGCCAGGTAAGCGAAAGTCGGATCGCTGGGCGCCATCGGTCTTTCGAGCCAGGCTGGTTTCACTGAAGATGGTTCGCATGGTTCCATCAATGACCGGTCGAACAAATATCCGTGTCCGGGCCGGGGCCCGGCCTCTTCGGTTTCCGAGAGCGTCGCGATTTCCTCGGGGTGGCGAATTAGGATTTCCGTTAGGTAGTCGCTGGCCTCGAACAGGGCCAGAGCGCGAGGAGCTTCCTTCTGATGTCGCAGCACCGCGGCATAGCGATGCGAACTGGCGAGAGCAGCGGCAAGAAACCGCTGAACATTTCGTCGGGTTGGCGGGCTCAGGCCGGGGCGGTTCGCGATTTCGTACAGCGCCGGCGCCTCAGTCGCCAACCGTTCCAGCAGGTGCTGGCTGGACTGGTCAAGCGTGACCGGTTCGGGGGCGCTCAGCAATTTGAACTCCCTATCCTGCAATTGCTGCCGGCCACGGGTCTGCTGCTGGTAGATGATCCGCTGGTAAATTTCCGCCACCGCAGCCATTCGACGCCGTACCGTGGTCGCGAGGTCACCCGAGCGATGGTCCCCGGGGGCATAGCCCTCCATGGCGCGCTGCACGATTTGGGAATCGGCTTCTGCGGCTGGGAACCGATGCGTCTGCCGGCCTTGGCGAAGCTGCAACCGGTGCTCGAAATGGCGCAGAAACTCATAGGCGCTGGTCAGGTCATGAAATTCCTTGCCGCTGATGTGTCCCTTGTCGTGCAACTTCTGCAGCGAAAACAGAGTCCCTCCCGACCGAAGCCAGGGCTCCGCGCCTCCATAGACCCGTTGCAGACACTGCACCAGAAATTCAATATCCCGAATACCTCCTCGATCGATCTTCACGTCGATGGTCGGTTCGGGTTGGGCCAGTACCCATCCTTGCTGTCGCCGCTTCTGCATTTTCTCCCGGGCCACCAGCGCTGTCTTGATCGCCGCAAAGTTCACCTTTTCGGTGTACACATGGGGTTGGACCGCGCGGATGAACTCGCGTGCCAGTACTGCTTCTCCAGCCGAGTGTTTCAGCTTGATCAGCGCCTGGCGCTCCCAGTCGTGAGCGGTTTCAGCGTAGTAGGTCAACGCCTGGGACAAGCGGATGGCTAGCTCTCCCTCTCCCCCCTGGGGTCGCAGCCGCAGATCAATGCGGAACACCGGCCCTTCCCGCGTGACCCGCGATAGGATCTCGGTCGTGTTCTGGGCCAGGCGGATGAAGTATTCGCGGTTCGACACCGGCGTTTTGGGGGGCTCCTCGCCATCGCCGTAGATGTACAGCAGGTCTACATCCGAACTGTAATTCAGTTCATTGCCACCCAGTTTGCCAAGGGCCAGAATTGCGAACGGCGTATCCACCAGGCGGCCGAGGGCGTCGAGATGCTGCGGCGTGCCATGGCGGCGCTGCAGTTGGCTGTCCGCTTCCCGCAACGCTTCCTCGATCAGGACATCGGCCAAGGCCGAGATTTCCGCCGTGGTTTCTGCCAGGGGCGCGATTTTCAACACATCGCGCAGCATAATACGGACATATTCCCGGCGCTTGAACCTCGCCAGGATGAGCGAAACGTCGCTCTCAAGCGAACGTGCCCGGAAACGCGCCAGGGTCTCGTGAAACTCTTCCTGGGATAAGCTGCGGTCGAGATTTCTCTCCCGCAGAAAAGACGGCAGTAGATCCGTATTCTGCAGGAGCGTCTCACCCAGAAACCTGCTGTGACCGAAAACCACGAGGGCGTAGTGGGCCAGGAAATGATGCCGCTCGAGCAAACGCAGTACTTCGGGAGACTCGCTCAGTCGCTCAAACAGGAGCAGCGCCCCGTCCGGATCCGGCACTTCCGCCAGCAACGACCGCAAGGCCGAAGCCAGCGAGGGCGACAGTCGCGCACTCGAGCGCTCCAGGTTCAGCCGAGCGATTTCGGGATTGCCGAACGGAATATCTGCGGAGGTGGTCGTTCGAGAGAGGCGGGTCCCGGACCCGCCCCCTCCCGTAGGGTCAGACCCGGTCGGATGATTTGAAGGGTTCGATGGAAGCAAGGCTCGCGGCTCGGACTCTCAGCATATCGGAAATGACCATGAGGGGACAGCCCAGCGCGGAACTCCCTGCGAGCTCGTTTCCATCACAGCCGTAGCTGTGTGTTTCAATATCGTCGCTGCCCGAAATATTTCCGCACTCCGATCATGTTGTATCGGCCCCAGGGACCGTTGGGCCCCAGGTCGGCTGAACCTAGGTTGCGGTCGCGCGCTCCAAAGCGGCTGAACAGAAAATGCTGGGTCACGCGCATTTCGAAACCCTTGCCCATGTAAATTCCCGCACCCCAGCTTCGCTCCACTCCGATCGCATCGAACGACCAGGTGTAAAGCGTCTGCGGAAGATTCTTGCCAAACAGGAATCGGGGCTCCCCGAACAAGAAGAATCTCCGCAATTGCGTCCGGCCGAAGGGCCTGACCTCCACATATCCCGAAAGCATATAGCGGGCGAAGGCGCTACACGGGTCGTTCGGTCCTCCAGAAATTCCCGCGTCCGCCCGGCACAGGTTGGGATCAATCTCATTGTGCGGGGGCGCGAGGTCGAATTGCCCGTATCCCCAGAACATGTCATGCGGAAAGAACATTCGGTCCGTGGCGGAAGGGGGAGCGCCATTTTTGGGCGGAGTCTCCTGTGCCCATACGATGCCACACATCGCCAGATGTACAAAGATCCACAGCAGCGCCTGCTTCATGAGGCCTCCGCAAGAAATTTGAGCGTTACTTTGGTGACAACAAGGGCCGGTCTCCGATGCGACTGGGGCTTCGCGGAATTTTCGACCCGGCTTGTCGGCCACGTAGACCCGTCCTGCCGAAGTGGCCAGCGCAGCGCCGAAAGCGTCGCTCCGCCGGGCAGGTGTGGAGCAGTCCCCCTACGCGGGCGCCACATTGTACCCCGAGTAGTCAACTTTCAACCGGCAGAGTCTCAGTTATGCCACAATTCCTGAACCACGACGGAAAAGGAGTGGAACATGAAGAGAATTCTGAGGGTTCCCTGCGTATCCCCCCGGTTCCTTGGCGGTTAAAACTTAGACCAGGACACTCCCTCCTTCCCCAGTTGCGCCTCCAACCCGCTATCCGGTATTCTGCCTTCCACCTCATTGGGACTTTCGACAGCGTCCAAGGAGATCCAAATGAAAACTGTCTGCAAGCTGAGTATCCCCACATTTGCTGTATTGGGACTGGTGATCATCATGGCTGGATCTGTCTTTGCCGCTTCTAACATCTACGATTTCACCCTGCCGTCGATTGACGGAAAGCCCATGCCGTTGGCGGATTTTAAGGGCAAAGTAATTCTGCTGGTCAACGTCGCCAGCCGCTGTGGTTTCACGCCACAATACAGCGCGCTGGAAGCTCTGTATGAGAAGTACAAGGACCAGGGCTTCGTCATCGTTGGCTTCCCGGCCAACAATTTTGGCGGGCAGGAACCTGGCAGCAACGAGGAGATCAAGACTTTCTGTTCCCGCAAGTACAACGTCACGTTTCCTCTCTACAGCAAGGTTTCGGTGAAAGGCGACGATCAGACGCCGCTCTACCAGTATTTGACCAAACAGGCCGATCCATCCATCACGGGCGAGATCAAGTGGAACTTCACCAAATTTCTGGTGGATCGCAACGGCCACGTCGTGCAACGCTTTGAATCTGCCGTGACGCCCGATTCGAAAGAAGTGGTCTCCGCTGTGGAAAAGCAGTTGAGCGAGAAATAGGCAGCGGTTTTCCAACCCCACAAATCACGGCCTATCCGGGTTGTCTACGGAAATTCATATCAAATTTTTCTATTCCTCCCACAACTAGAATCAATGGTGCGCCTAAGTCTAGACATACCTTAGGGATACGTTTGGCCCGCTTATTGCTATCAGAGACTACACCGGGGGTGGACAATGCCACAGGAGGTCTCTATCTCCTACCAAGCAGTCAAGAGCAAGGTTTACAAGCTGGTTGATGCTATGGTCGAAGGCGACAAGAACAGCGCGGAGGTTCAGGAATCGATTCGGCGCTGGTGGAGCCTGATCCATCCATCTGACCGCGCAGTTGCCCAAAAATATCTCCTCATGGTTCTGGAGAAATCCAACTCGACCCTGGGAGCCATCATCCTGGGCCTGCCTGAGGCAAAGGAAGTCAAGCTGGTTCGCGGTTTAGATCCGGAAAGAATTTCCGCGCGAACTGATCGAACTGCAATCAGCAGCCCGGTCTAACCATTCTAAAGTCATCGAAAGGCCCGGCTTTCGGAGGATTGCGAAAGCAGGGCGTGATGTCTAATAAGAGGCGATGTTCCGAGGGTCGTGGACATCGCTTTTTGTTTGCAGTGGCGATTCCGGGTCGGGCCGGGTAGTTGGCGGCCCGCCGAAGCCGGGCCTTTCCTCTTTTCTCCTGCGAACGATCGACCAACCCGGCTAAATGTCGTAGTACAACGCAAACTCAAAGGGATGCGGCCGGAGTCTTACCGCATCGACTTCCTTCGTTCGCTTGTATTCCATATATGTGCTGAGCAGCTCCTCGGTAAAGACGTCACCCTTAAGCAAAAACGCGTGATCCCTCTCCAAAGCATCAAGAGCATCTTCGAGCGACCCCGGCATGGACGGCACTTTGGCTAGCTCCTCTGGCCCCAAGTCATAGATGTCCTTGTCCAGAGGCTGGCCCGGGTCCAGCTTGTTTTCCACTCCGTCCAGACCCGCCATCATCATGGCAGCGAAACCCATATAGGGATTGCAGCTCGGATCCGGAGGGCGGAATTCCACCCGTTTAGCCTTCGGCGAAGCGGAGTACATGGGGATACGGCATGCCGCCGAGCGATTTCGCCGCGAGTACGCCAGGTTCACCGGCGCCTCGAACCCAGGCACCAACCGTTTGTACGAGTTGGTGGTCGGAGCAATAATCGCCGCGAGCGCCGGCCCGTGCTTGATCAGCCCTCCAATGTACCAGAGCGCCAGCTGCGAGATGCCGGCATAGCCGTCGCCGGCAAACAGCGGCTTCCCGCCCTTCCAAAGTGACTGGTGCGTATGCATACCGCTACCGTTATCACCATAGATCGGCTTGGGCATGAAGGTGACGGTCTTGCCATACTGGTTGGCCGTGTTCTTGACGATGTACTTGTAAAGCATCATGTGATCCGCCGAGCGCACCAGCGAATCGAACTTCAGGTCAATTTCGGTCTGCCCCCCGGTCGCCACCTCGTGATGGTGACACTCCACCTCCAGGCCGCAGTTCTGCATGGTCATGACCATTTCGCTGCGCAGGTCTTGGTAATGATCAGTGGGAGGCACCGGGAAATAGCCTTCCTTGTAGCGCGGACGGTATCCCTGATTGTTCTCCACTCGGCCCGAGTTCCAGCGTCCTTCTTCGGCGTCAATGAAATAGAACCCGTGCTGCTCGCGCTGATCAAAACGCACGTTGTCGAAGATAAAAAACTCAGCTTCCGCACCGAAATAGGCCGTGTCCGCCAGCCCCGTCGAACTCAAATACATTTCCGCTTTCTTCGCGATATAGCGTGGGTCCCGGTCATAGCGCTGTTTGGTGACCGGGTCCACCACGTCGCACACCATCACCAGCGTGGGCACCTCGGTAAAGGGATCGAGCACATAAGTGCTGGGGTCAGGAATGAGCAGCATGTCGCTTTCGTGGATGGCTGCCCAGCCACGAATGGAGGAGCCGTCCATGCCGAAGCCTTCGTCAAACGAGGCCTCGCTCAGCTGATCAATGGGATAGGAAACGTGGTGCTGCAATCCCGGCAAGTCGGTGAAGCGGAGATCCAGCATCTTGACCCCATTCTTCTTCACAAACTCCAAGATGGTCTTCGGGTCGGCCATGAATCACTCCTTTGTCACCTGTCAGATGAAGGACGGAATCTGCTCCACGGAAGCTCCGCGCTTTCGAAGCACGTTGAAGCTTGCCATGAGGATTTGGGGGATTGAGCGCGCCTGCTACAATCTTTCGCATCGTGCATGCCGCAGGCGAGTGTAGTGCGCTGCAGGCTGTGCAAGGAAATCTATTGTTTTTATGACCCGGATAAGCCGGGCTTATCGGCCTACAAATATCGATATATCAGCCGCTTACCTCGCCTGCAAAGCGCGTTCCGAGAAGCGAGCTGGGCAGCGCCAAGGCCTGAGGACTGACGACCAACGACTATCCCATGGACTTTGAACAACTAGAAACATTTCTCGAGGTCGCGCGCCACAGCTCCTTCTCCCGTGCTGCGGAGAAACGCTTCCGCACCCAGCCGGCGATCTCATCCCAGATTCGCGCCTTGGAGGAAGAGGTCGGAGCCAAACTTCTGGATCGCTCGGGAGGAAAGGTGTCCATTACCGCTGCCGGCAAGCTGTTCCAGAAATACGCTGAAGAAATCCTTGAAGCCCGCAGGTCGGTGCTGACGGCGATTGCGGAGACCGAACGCGTGCCTCGCGGCGAGATCATCGTCGGCGCCAACGAAGGCACTTGCCTGCACATCCTCCCGGAAGTATTCGCCGAATTCAAGAAGCAATATCCCGACGTGGCAGTCAACATCACCCGCGCCGACTACGGCAAGATTCTAGAATCGGTCATCGACAACTCGGTCGACTTCGGGTTCGTGTCCATGCCGGTCAACGACAATCGCCTGACGGTGGTGCTCATCCATCGCGACGAACTGGTGCTCATTACCCCGCCGAACCACCCGCTGGCCAAACTGAAATCTGCCTCCATCTGTGAAGTCGCCAAATTTCCTCTGGTGATGCCTAAGGCTGGCCACACTCGCGATGCTTTGGAAGAACTCTTCCACGAAAACAAATTGAAACCGCAGTACGCTATGGAACTCGATTCCAGCGAATTGCTCAAGCGCTTTATCGCCGCAGACGTAGGCGTGGGCTTCATTGCCCGCTCCAACGTGCAGGAAGATGTGCAGGCCAATGTACTGGTCGCCATTCCTATGGCCGAGACCCGTATTCGCCGTGATTTGGCGCTGGTCTTCCGCAAGGACAAAGCCCTCAGCCGCGCCGCTCTCGCCTTCATCGACACGACGGTAAAGATCAAGGCCGTAGATCCCATCGCCGCAGCAAAACGCTAGCCGAGGATCCCGAATCAGTTAGGTCCGGACACCCCGTCCGGGCTGGCGGCCAAGCTTACCGGGTTTGCGGAGCCGCACGCGGCCGGGCAGCTGGGTGCGCCGGTTGCGCCACCCCTATGTGTCCATTGCTGCCGCTTGGGTTAGAATCCCGGCAGTGAAACGACTCCATCTAGCTTTGCTGCTTGGCTGCGCTTCCCTGCTCTTTGCCCAGACCCGAAAGGCTTCCAACCCGGCTCCGCCCCCCGCCTCCAAGCTGCTGTCAGTCAAAGCGACCGGCTCGAAGCGCTACAGCTCGACCCAAATCGTAGCCGCCACCGACCTGCAGCCGGGCCAGACGGTCCGTGAAGATGATTTCAAACTGGTTAGCCAGCGTCTGGGTGAAACCGGCGCTTTCAGTAACGTTGCCTACAACTTCCAGTTCTCTCCCGAGGGCATCAAGCTCGACCTGCAGGTCACCGACAGCGACCAGTTCGTACCCGCCCGCTTCGAGAACTTTGTTTGGCTTTCCGACCAGGAACTGCTGGCAAAACTAGGGGCCAGCGTTCCCCTATTCCAAGGCCAGCTTCCAGTGACCGGCAGGCTCGCGGATCAGGTTTCCGACGCCTTGCAGACCCTCGCCATTGAACGCCACCTGAAAGGCCGCGCCGATTATCTTCGCTCGGGCCCTCCCGACGGTCCCATCGAATCTTTTGACTTCAGTATCACTGGCCAGGATATTCGCATCCGCCAAGTCGAACTACCCGGCGCCGGCGCCGCCGAATTGCCCGCCTTGGAAGCCGCCGCGAAGAAGCTGTCGGGACAGGACTACATACGCACCATTCTTAGGGCGCAGGCGAGCAAGGACCTCCTGCCCGTCTATCTCGAGCGTGGCTATCTGCAGGCAGCGTTTTCCGATGCCCAGCCCAAAGTCGTGGAAGAGAGCCCGGAAGAAACGCTCGTGGACGTTGCTTTTTCGGTCTCTCCCGGTCTGCAGTACAAGCTCAGCGAAGTACAACTCTCGGGCTACAGCGTCTTCCCCGTGGAAGAACTACGCAAGTTGATCCATCTCGAACCAGGCCACCCAGCCAACGCCGTCAAGCTGGAGAGGGACATCGAGGCGATTAAGCAGCTCTACGGCACGCGCGGCTACATGGCAGCTCGGATCTTAGCTAAGCCCGAGATGAGTGACCGAGACTCAACCGTAAAATACATGTTTCAGTTTCAGGAGGGCGGTGTTTACAAGATGGGAGACCTGGAAATCCGTGGCCTGGATAGCCGCACCACCGAGCGCATGGTCGCAGCCTGGAAGTTGCAGGCGGGTGATACCTATGACGCGCAGTACCCGAAGCGGTTCATGGAGTCCGCCCTTAGCCTTCTCCCTGGCCAAGATTGGACCATCGCGGTGCACGAATCAGTGGAGGATAAAGACAAGGTTGTGGACGTCTCGCTGCATTTCGAGCACCAGCGCTGAGCCGGGATGCTATGACTTCCGCGTTATTAGTCAATCTTTTGAGACAGCGATCTTTTCCCTGCGGCATCTAACCAAAGCAGTGGCAGCAACCAAGTATGTCTATTAGACAAGGAGAATAGTTTGCCAACCTCGGTTCCCGCAAGATTCACCCTCTCTCTGGCAATTCTGCTTTTGGGCACGAGCCTGCCCATGCCCGCCGCCGACAAGCCCCAGACCTTCACCGGCAAGGTTAGCGATGCCATGTGCGGCGCCAGTCACATGATGGCCGGCGAAGCTTCGGCGTGCGTTCGCGAATGTATCAGCAAGGGATCAAAATACGCTCTGGTGGTTGGAGACAAGGTTTACATCCTCGACACCAGCGACAAGGCCACGCTCGGTGAACTGGACAAACTCGCCGACCACCAGGCCAAAGTCACCGGCCAAGCTGACGGAAGCACGATCGCCATCAGTTCCGTAGCCGCAGGCAAGTAGGCCGGCGAGTCGCGGCCGGAAGTATTTATTTCGACACGTGGGGCTTTTTTTTCTTGATTTTCATATTGCCCCCGCGACTCCCTATGTTATGTTTTAGAAAATTTACCCCAGTGTCACTGGAGGATACCCGAATTGTCTAAAGACATGGTCCCCAAGAAGATTTTCTTCACC
>Ga0193707_1000647_pt1 | contig 12245 bp, 13 predicted proteins | sample U3c2metaG_FD_143043 | JGI IMG/M metagenome (GOLD analysis project Ga0193707, IMG submission 143043) | Soil microbial communities from a riparian zone of the East river system, Colorado, United States - U3c2 | ecosystem: Environmental > Terrestrial > Soil > Riparian zone | place: USA: East River... | reverse complement strand
GTGAGGCGCACCTCCGAGATCTCCATTCCGCGGTCGAGCGCTTTCGCCATATCGTAAATCGTGAGCAAGGCAACTGTAACGGCGGTGAGCGCTTCCATCTCGACTCCGGTTCTTCCGCGCGTCGATGCCCACGCGGTCACGCGAATCCCGGGTAGCGATCGATCCATCTCGAGATCCACTCCGGTGTCCGTCAGAGCGATTGGGTGACAGAGGGGAATGAGCTCGGCTGTGCGCTTCGCTGCCATTATTCCGGCGATGCGCGCGGCCTCAATGGCGTCGCCCTTGGCGAGGGCGTGTCGCTCGATCGCGTCCAGGGCATCGAGGCTCATCGTTATCGAGCCTTCCGCGCGCGCGGTGCGCGCGGTCTCCGCCTTCCCGCCGACATCGACCATGCGGGCTCGTCCCTCATCGTCCAGATGCGTAAGCTCGGTCATGTCAGTGTTTCGGACAGGTCTCGAATCAGCTTCGCGGTGATGAGCTGCGGGCTGACGTTTCCACTCGCGTAGGTCTGCGCCTTGAGAACCGCATCGACCGCGCGGGCCGCGGCGGCGGCGGAGGAGACATCGTCCTCGTGCAGCGCATCGCGCGCGCGCTCACCCAATAGCTCGACGAGCGCCTCCAGCGTGTCGGCGAAGGCGCCGCGCGCGCCCGCGGATCCCTGAGAAAGAGCCGTTGAGTAAGCCAAGGACCGACGCGCGCCAGTGGCGGCATCGACGATTTTGCGTGCATTGATCGTCGCCTTGGCGTCGGTTTCACCGGTGAGGAGTCTTCCCGGTGCGCCGGCGGCCGCGCGTACCCGCTCGGATGTGGTCATCTTCGCTTTGGCGTCGAGCGTTTTTTTGACGACCGGGTTCTCCACGAAAGCGCGGACCGCGCTGTCCTGCACGAGTGGCACCCGTACCGCCACGACGCGTGAGCGGATGGTTGGCAAGAGAGCGCCCGGCTCACTCGATGTCAGAATGATCGTCGTGTCAGCCGGCGGCTCCTCGAGCAGCTTGAGAAATGCGTTCGCGGCCATGTCCGCACCTTCCTGCGGAACCATGCGCTCGGCATCGCCAATGATGAAGATCTTGCGCTTTCCCATCGCCGGTGAGATGACCGCTCTCTGAACGAGCGAGCGAACTGTCGCCACGTATATCCCTTCTGTGCCGGATGGAGCCGCGTAGAGTCCGTTTGCCGCGGCGCGCTCGACCGTGGCTTCGGCGTAGTCGTCACGCACTTGCTCGAGATCCGGATCGGAATCCTTGAGCCGCGGCCTTGGAAAGATCCAGTGAAGATCCGGATGCGTCAGCTCGGCGACGTAGCGACAGGTCTTGCACGCGCCACAGGGTGAGTCCGCCTCGGTGCAAAGCAGACGCTGCGCGAGCCAGAGAGCGAGACGCTGCTTGCCGATTCCGCGCGGCCCCTGGAAGAGCAGGCTCGCCGGCAACGTTCCGGCGGTAATGCTCTCGGCGAGCCGCTCCCGCAGCTGTTCATGTCCGTAAAGTTCGACGATCGGCACGTCGAAATATGGTCACGGCGACGTCCGGGGTCAGGTGCCTTGGAACGATCCGGCGCCGGCACATTGTCCGACTTGCGCTGGCACATTTTCTGACCTTAATAAGGGCATCAGTCCGGACGCCAACCGCAACAGGAGATCGCAATGCCCAACCAGCTCAAGGGGCGAAAAGTCGCATTCCTCGCCACAGACGGGGTGGAACAGGTGGAGCTTACGGCGCCCTGGAATGCACTGAAGCAGGCGGGAGCCGAGGTGGTGCTGGTCTCCGACAAACCGGGCGAGATCCAGGCGATCAACCATGACGTTAAGGGGGAGAGGCTCCATGTGGATGTCGAGGTATCCGCGGTGACGGCTCGGGATTTCGACGCTTTGGTGTTGCCGGGCGGGGTCGCCAACCCCGACAAGCTGCGCACGAACAAAGAGGCGGTGAGGTTCGTCCGTGAGTTCATGGAGCTGGACAAGCCCGTGGCGGCGATCTGCCACGGCCCGTGGCTGCTGGTCGAGGCTGACGCGGTCCGCGGAAGGACGATCACGTCCTGGCCGAGCCTGGAGACCGACATCAGAAACGCGGGCGGAGCGTGGGTTGACAAGCAGGTGCAGGTCGATCAGAAGCTCCTCACGAGCCGAAAGCCCGACGATCTGCCCGCTTTCTGCGTCAAGCTGGTGGAATTGCTGGCCGACGCCATTGATGAGCGGCGTCTGGACAAGATGGTGGAGCAGAGCTTCCCGGCCAGTGACCCGTTGCCCGGACCGATTGCTCTGGGGTAGCAGGGAGGGGTACACGCAAGAAAGCGGCCCAGCTTTGTGCCGCAAAGTACTTGACAGCCGTTAAACCAACCCCTAGTTTCGCTCTCATGGCTTCGGTCACACCACTACATCGCGCTCCGGCGCCGGAACCACCAGCGCTGCACGTGCGAGCGATGGACAACCTCGCCTTCATCCGCGACACGATGGAGGCCGCCGGCTCATTCACAGCCGTCTCGGGTTGGGGAATGGTGGCGGTCGGAGTCATCGCGACAATCGCGGCCACGATCTCCAGCGCGCAGCATTCTCCGCTGGAATCGATTTACGTCTGGATGGCGGCGGCGGTTCTCGCTCCCGCAGTGATGCTGTGGGCAATCGTGCAAAAGGCGCGCAGAGCGCATGTGCCTTTGCTCTCCGGGCCAGGCCGGAAATTCATTCTGAGCTTCTCGCCGCCGATGTTTGTCGGCGCGCTGCTGACAATCGTCCTTTACCGCGCCGGCCTCGTTGCCGCGATTCCGGGAATGTGGCTGCTCCTCTACGGAACCGGAGTCGTTGCCGGCGGCGCATTCTCCGTGAGAGTGGTGCCGGTCATGGGGATCTGCTTCATGCTGGCCGGGACCCTCGCCCTTTTCACACCGGCGACGTGGAACGACTGGATCATGGCGTTCGCGTTTGGCGGTCTTCACATCGCGTTTGGAATTCCGATCGCACGGAGGCACGGTGGCTAAGCACGGAACCGCGCGTGACGACCGCCGCCCAACGGTGGGAGACTTGCGCACCGTTCGCGGGAAATCGGACGGTAGCGCGGCTGTGTCGCGGGCCGACTCCCTGGACCGGCTCATTCACGAGCGCCTGCGCCTCGGGATCGTGAGCGCGCTTGCCGTCAATGATTCGCTCAGCTTCAGCGACCTCAAAAAGCTGATGAGGACGACGGATGGCAATCTCAGCGTGCACGCCCGCAAGCTCGAGGAAGCGGAGTACATCACCTGCACCAAGTCCTTCGAGGGACGGATGCCGAAGACCGAGTACCGGCTGACCGCTGCGGGACGGCGCGCGCTCGAACGCTACCTCGATCACATGGAGGCGCTCATTCGCGCCACGCGGGAGCGCTGACAGAGTGTCCCCTACACACCACGCAATGAAGCACACTCACGTCCGTCATACGCCCGCAGGCGGGCACGCGCCTTCCTCGGCCCAATCCGGAATTCACGTCGCCATCATCATGGATGGCAATGGACGATGGGCGAACGCCCGGGGGCGTCCGCGCACGGCTGGCCACATCGCCGGAGCGCGCGTTGTGCGGAAGATCGTCGAAGCCGCTCCCGACAGCGGGATCGGAATGCTGACGCTGTACGCCTTTTCCGCGGACAACTGGGCGCGCCCCTCGCGCGAAGTCGCGCTTTTGATGCGGCTCTTCCGCCGCTACCTGGTTGCCGAGACCGACCGCTGTGTAACCAACGACGTGCGGATGCGCATCATCGGACGTCGCGACCGCATCCCGGCGGAGCTGCTTCGCGCGATCAACGCCGCCGAAGACGCGACCAAGCATGGCACGCGGCTCGATCTCCGCATCGCGGTCGACTACTCCGCGCGCGACGCGCTGATGAGAGCTGCCCAGCGCCTGAGTGGCGCCGAGAGCATCACCCGAGAAGATCTTTCGCGAGCGATGTCCGACGTCTATCACTGGGACGGCGAATCCCGCGACGTCGACCTTTTGATCCGCACCGGAGGCGAGCAGCGTCTGAGCGATTTCCTCCTCTGGGAATGCGCCTACGCCGAGCTGTACTTCACTGATCGCCGCTGGCCCGATTTCACCTCCGCCGACCTTCAGAGCGCGGTGAACGAGTTCCACTCCAGAGAAAGAAGGTTCGGCACCGTACCAACTGCGGCGGCTGGTTGAGAGTTAGGGTCGTCCACGCCTGTCTAACGCTCGGTCCGCCTCGAATGCCCCGCGATTCCTCCTCCGCTCTTAACGACCAGCCTGGTACCCCGTCTAACTGAACAGCCGCAGCATTTCCGCGAGCGGCGCTCAACAGTTGTGGAGGAATGAAATGTCGTCAGTTCGTACCTTGGCGCTCGGCGCCTTGATGATCGTTGGTGTGGCGGGCGTCTCAGCGGCGCAGTCAACCACCACCCCGCCGTCGCGCAGTCAGCGCTCGGGCGAAATGCGCAGAGGCGGAGGCCGCGGTGGTGAGTTCGGCCGCGATCTCAACTTGACCGACGCGCAGAAGGCGCAGGTCAAGACGATCCGCGCGAAGTACCAGCCGCAGAACGAAGCGCTCCGCAATCAGGCGAAGCCGTTCATGGATGCAGCCCGCGCAGCCCGCCAGAAAGGCGACACCGTCGCCGCTCGCACCAACATGGAGAAGGCCCGCCAGGTGATGCAGGGTGGCCAGTCCATCCGCACCCAGGAGAACGCAGAGATTCGCGCCATCCTGACGCCTGATCAGCAGGCGAAGTTCGACGCTCGCCAGAAGCAAATGGCCGAGCGTGCGAAGGGCGGACACAAAGGCTGGGGCAAGAAGGGCAAGACCGCCCCGGCAGTAAAGTCGTAATTCAGTAGCGACTCTCAAAATCAAAGAGCCTCCGGCGCTGAAAAGTGCCGGAGGCTCTTTGCATCTGCTCTCAGCCTATCCCCGCATCGCCGCAAAAACTAATTTTGCGAGGAAGGAATTCATTCAGCCCGATTGCTCACGCGCCCCCCCGGCGCGAGGTATCTGATCAATGGCATCTGAAGTCGTCCAGCTCACGCGCCGCGGTTTCGGCCAGACGACGCGCCGCGACGCGTGGTGGGTCCAACCGCTCGTAGTCTTCGTGGTAATCACCCTTTTTCTCGTCTACGCGACGTGGGCGGCGTTTCAAAACGAGTTCTACGCGTTCGGAAACTACCTCTCGCCCCTTTACTCGCCGTTGTTGTTCTCCGATTCCCCGCACGCGTGGATCCATGGCGGCCGGCCAGCATGGCTCCCCGGGTTCATTCCTTTTTCGCCCGCTCTTCTGATCCTGCCGTTCCCCGGTGGGTTCCGCGTCACCTGCTACTACTATAGGGGATCGTACTACAAGAGCTTCTGGGCCGATCCGCCGAACTGTGCCGTGGGCGAGCCGCGCAAAAGCTATCGCGGCGAGAGATTCTGGCCGCTCGTGATACAGAACATTCACCGCTACTTCCTCTATGCGGCCATCGTCTTTCTGTTCATTCTGGCCAGCGATGTTTACAAGGCGCTGTGGTTTTTCGACCCAACTACGGGCCACGATAGATTCGGAATCGGGCTCGGGACGATTATCCTGGCCATCAACGTCATTCTTCTCGGCGGCTACACGCTGGGATGCCATTCGCTCCGGCACCTCGTGGGCGGCTATCTCGACCAGCTCTCGCGCGCACCCGTCCGCAAGAAGACGTACGACTGCGTCAGCTGCCTCAATCGCGGGCACGCGCGCTGGGCCTGGCCCAGCCTGGTCTGGGTCGCGTTTACTGACGTGTTCATCAGACTCTGCGCCATGGGCATCTGGCACGATGTGAGGCTTTTCTAGGTGGCTGAATACCAGAGACACGAGCACGACGTGCTCGTGATCGGCGCCGGGGGCGCGGGGCTGCGCGCGGCAATCGAGTCGGCACACAGCGGGGCGTCGGTCGGTCTCATTTGCAAGTCGTTGCTTGGCAAGGCGCACACGGTGATGGCCGAGGGAGGAGTCGCTGCCGCGCTCGCCAACGTCGATGACCGCGACAACTGGAAAGTCCATTTTGCCGACACGATGCGGGGCGGCCAGTATCTCAACAACTGGCGGATGGCGGAGATTCACGCCAAGGAAGCGCCTGATCGTGTGCGCGAGCTCGAAGCGTGGGGAACTGTCTTCGACCGGACGCCGGATGGTCGCATTCTCCAACGCAACTTTGGCGGGCACAAATACCCGCGGTTGGCACACGTTGGCGACCGCACCGGGCTCGAGATGATCCGAACTCTCCAGGACTACGCGATCTATCAGCCCATCGACGTCCACATGGAGTGCACGATCGTCTCACTTCTCAAGGACGGCAATCGCATCTCCGGCGCTCTGGGCTACGATCGTGAGCGAGGTCGGTTCAAGCTGTTCGAGGCGAAGGCAGTGGTGCTCGCCACCGGCGGGATCGGGAGAGCGTTCAGTGTCACGAGCAACAGCTGGGAGTACACCGGCGACGGACACGCGCTCGCATACAACGCGGGGGCCGCCCTCCAGGACATGGAATTCGTCCAGTTTCATCCGACCGGAATGGTGTGGCCGCCGAGCGTACGCGGAATTCTCGTGACCGAGGGCGTGCGGGGCGAAGGTGGAATTCTGGTGAATAAGGAAGGGCGCCGCTTCATGTTCGACGACATCCCCGACAACTACCGCGGCCAGACCGCCGACAACGAAGAGGAAGGCTGGCGCTACACGCAGGGCGACAAGAACGCGCGGCGTCCGCCCGAGCTGCTCACGCGGGATCACGTCGCGCGCGCCATCATGAAAGAGGTTCGCGAAGGGAGGGGGAGCCCGCACGGCGGAGTCTTCCTCGACATTTCGTGGATCAGCTCGAAGCTCTCCAACGCCGAAGAGCACATCAAGAAAAAGCTTCCGAGCATGTACCACCAGTTCAAGCAGCTCGCCGACATCGACATCACGAAGGAGCCGATGGAAGTAGGACCCACCACACACTATGTGATGGGCGGAATCCGCGTCGATGGTGACACGCAGATGTCTTCCGTGCCCGGTCTCTTCGCCGCGGGAGAGGTGGGCGCCGGCCTCCACGGCGCGAACCGGCTGGGCGGGAATTCCCTCTCCGACCTCCTTGTTTTCGGAATGCGCGCCGGCAAGTACGCAGCTGAATTCGCGGCAAGGCAGTCGTCAGCCAAGGTCGACACGCAGCAGGCGGACGCGATCGTCCGCGTTGCGCTCGAGCCGTTCGACCGCGCCGGCGGCGGCGAAGGCCCCTACCAGGTGGAGCACGATCTTCAGGCGATGATGCAGGAGCTGGTGGGCATCGTGCGTCGTGAAGACGAGATCCGGCGCGCGCTCGACGGCCTGAAGACGCTGCAGGGAAGGGCGCGAAAGGTTTCGGTTACCGGAAACAGGGAGTACAATCCGGGATGGCACACTGCGCTCGACCTGCAGAATCTGCTGATCGTATCGGAGATTGTCGCTCGCGCAGCTCTGGAAAGAAAGGAGAGTCGCGGCGGACATTTTCGCGACGACTTTCCGGAGAAGGATCCGAGCTACGGCAAGTTCAACATCGTCATCCGGCGCGGAGCGAGTGGTGAGATGCAGGTAACGCGCGAGCCGATTCCAGAAATGCGGGAAGATCTCAGGAAGATCGTGGAGGAAAACAAGTAATGGCCTCCAACAAGTCGTTCGCGCGAAACATCGTCGAAAGCGGGCAGCGCGCCGCCGCCAGGAGCAATACGAGCGCCGGCACCGACACGCATGCCGCGACCTTTCGCATCTGGCGCGGCATGGGCGCGGCCGGACAGCTCCGGGACTACTCGACGCAGGTCTCGGAGGGCATGGTCGTCCTCGACGCGATTCACCAGATCCAGGCGGAGGGCGCCACCGACCTTGCGGTGCGCTGGAACTGCAAGGCAGGGAAGTGCGGATCGTGCTCGGCGGAGATCAACGGGATGCCGCGACTTCTCTGCATGACGAGATTGAGCGAGCTCGATCTAGCGAAACCGGTCACCGTCGAGCCCATGCGCGCTTTCCCTCCGGTGAAAGATCTGGTCACGGACGTCTCCTCCAACTTCCGGGCGAAAAAACGAATCCGGAAATTCACTCCCAGGCCTCCCGACGCGCCCGACGGCACCTGGCGAATGGCGCAGTCCGACGCCGACCGCGTTCAGGAATTCCGGAAATGCATCGAGTGCTTCCTGTGCCAGGACGTCTGTCATGTTCTTCGCGACCACCAGCTGCACGAACAGTTCGTGGGTCCGCGGCTTCTGGTGCACGCGGCCCAGCTCGAGATGCATCCGCTCGACATCCTCGATCGGACGGACGAGCTGAAGGAGAGTCATGGCATAGGTTATTGCAACATCACGAAATGCTGCACAAAGGTCTGTCCGGAGCACATTACGATCACCGATAACGCCATCATTCCCCTCAAGGAACGCGTAGTCGACAAGCACTACGACCCGATCGCGAAACTCGTACGGCTCATGCGGGGTAACAAGTCGACGGACAGAGGACAGGGAGAAGCTCGGTGAAGGAAGACTTCAAGGACTTCAAGCTGAAGCCGATCTCGAAGGAAGCGATTCCGCGCGCGGTCCAGAAAGCCGAGCGGTACCGTCTGATCAACCAGTCGTGGGCCGCCGAGAGCATTTGCCGCGACATCCTGGAAATCGATCCCGCCAACCAGCAGGTGCTGGTGATGCTGACGCTCGCCCTCACCGACCAGCTGGCGGAGGGGGTTCACGCGACGGTCATGAGGGCCGTGCGCGAAACGCTGCCGCGCATCATGGATCCGTACCAGCGGGCATACTACACCGGCATCGCCTCCGAGCGCAGCGGGCAGGCTCAACTACACCGGGGCGGGATGGGCAGCGGTGCAATGGCGTATGATTCATTGCGGGATGCGATGAACTGGTACGAGAAGGCAGAGGCAATCCGCCCCGCGGGCAACGACGACGCGATTCTGCGATGGAACACTTGCGCGCGTCTCATCAGCTCGCACCCGCAAGTGGCACCGCATACCGAGACCGCTTACGAACCCGCGCTGGAAGACTGATGCAACTCGCCACACGACTCTCACTCATCGCCTCTCTCGCCGTCTACGCCGGCGGCGCGCCGCTCCTGGCCCAGACGAAGACACCGGCTCCAACCGCCGCCGCAAAGTCGGGAGTGGGCGCGATCGCGGGCGTGGTCATCGACAGCATTAACGGGAGATATCTGCGCGGAGCGGATGTAATCATACAGGGCGCGAAGGCGACGCTCGTGACGGATTCCCTCGGGAAGTTCAGGATCGACAGCCTGCCGCCCGGCACGTATCAAGTCGGCGTATTCCATCCCCTGCTCGACACGCTCGGCATCTCACTGGCGAGCCAGCCGTTTCACATCGGCCCGGACAGCACGAGTTTCGTCATACTCTCGGTGCCGTCGGCCGCGACGATCATTCGGAGGACCTGTCCGGCTGGTGGCTTCCGCCCGCAGGGCACTTCGGCTGTGATCGGACACGTCACGGATCCGGAATCGCTCCAGCCCGTTGCAGGTGCCGAGGTCTCGATCGCGTGGACGCAGCTCGATGTGTCGAAGGCGGTCGGCATTAAGCGGACGCCGCGGGTAATTCGCGACAGCACCGATGCGCAGGGCGCGTTCAAGCTCTGCGGACTACCGAACTCGCTGAATGCCACCCTCCAGGCCCGAAAAGCCGGAGCGGTCACGTCGGAGATTCCGATCTCGCTCGGTGACGAGGAGTCGGAGCTGTTCGCGCGCACGATGCTGCTATCCCGGGCGGATTCAGGAGCGAAAACCGGCAGTGCAGCCGTGTCCGGCCGGGTCGTTCTCGAGGGCGCCCCGTCGAATGCCGGCAGCCGCGTCGAGGTTGTGGGAACGGATGTCATTGCCATGACTAACGAGCGCGGCGAGTTCACGATGAAGAATCTGCCCTCCGGGACCCACGTCCTGTTGGCGCGACACCTCGGATTTGGCGCCGAGACCGTGCCCGTCGATCTCTCGTCGCTCCAGGCGAAGCAGGTGACGATCAAGCTTCCGAAGTTCGTGGCAATGATGGATCCGGTTGTCGTGACTGCCCGCCGCCAGGCCAGCCTCGACAAGGTGGGATTCAATCAGAGGAAGCGCTCGGGAATCGGTTACTACCTCGGGCCGGAACAGATTCAGAACATGCATCCAAACACTCTCACCGACGTCTTGCGTATGGTTCCCTCGCTGCGCATCACCTACGGACAGTACGGCGAGGACGTAACGAGCTCGAGAGGGACGAGCAGCCTCACTGGCGGCGGCAGCTGTGTGCAGTTTGTCGTCGACGGCATGCCGTGGCAGTCGGCTTCGCCCGGCGACGTCAACAACTTCGTCAATGGCCCGGAAGTCGTGGGTGTCGAAGTTTATTCCGGGGCCAACGTGCCGGCCGAGTACTCACGCGGGGGGCAGGATTGCACAACTGTCGTCGTCTGGACGAAGTTCAAAATTCGCGATGTGCAATAGACGTTACCCATAATCCGGAGTCGAAGATGAAAGTGCCGAACAGATCCCTGCTGTTCAACATCGCCGCCATCGTCGCGCTCTGCGGCGCCTGCTCGTCGGCGCAGCGAATGCAGAATTCCGTTTCCGCCGCGAACGCCCTCATGTACAACGCCTTCGGCGTGCCGATCGGCACCGCCCAGATCTGGCAGGACAAGGACGGACTCGTCCACGTGGAAATCGCCAATCTCTCGCTGGCGGGGGGCACGCACGGAATTCATTTCCATGATGTCGGAAGGTGCGAGTCGAGCGGCGCGTTCGCGACGGCAGGCGGTCATTACAACCCGATGGCGATGGAGCACGGGCTGCAGAATCCGAAGGGACCACACGCAGGCGACAATCCCAACATCGTGATCCCGGCCGGCGGAATCGGAAACGTGGCATTCACCACTGATCGTGTCTCGCTGACGCCGGGACCGCGCTCGCTATTCGATGCCGATGGCACATCGCTCGTAATTCATGCGGGGGCCGATGACCAGCTCACGAATCCATCCGGCAACAGCGGCGCGCGCATCGCGTGCGGCGTGGTGCGAGCGCTTCCTTGATCGTCGTAATCTCTTGACACACTCGGCGACCCTCCGCACGTTCCAAGCATGACGGGTCGCCAGGGACACAAGGAGGAGGGCGGTGAGCGCGCGCATGGCGGAGCCAAGCGCAGCGAACAGAGAGTCGCGCGCAACGCGCGAAGTACGGCTCACATGAATCTCGCGAAAGCGTTGGCTACGGTTTTTTCCGCAGGAGTCTACACCAAGGAAGAGCTGCAGACCGCTGTGTGCGCCTTCGTCACCGTGATGAAAGACGGTGGAGAGACCGGTGAAGGGGTGGTCATCGCAGCGCAGAGTCTCGTCAAAGAAGTCGGTGCGCGCTTTCCGTCATCGGAACGCACGAAGATTCTGCTCGGCGAGATGGTTACCTGGTGCCTCGCGGAGTACTATCGCGAGAGTGCGTGAGGGCGCCCGCGTCCTCTCTTCTGCTCGTAGAGAGCCGTATCCGCCTGAGCGAGGAGATCCGCCAGCATCGTCCCCTCGGCCTTTGACCTCTTGGCGCCCAGGCTGAGCGAGAGCTCGTAGCCGCGATCGATCTCCCGATTGTGCTTGACCACCCGTGATTTTATCCGCTCGCAAACCAGCTCTGCGGTCTGATCGGAATCGACCGTCATCAGGGCGACGAATTCATCGCCGCCAAGACGCGCGATCAGGTCGGCCTCCCGGCAGCTTTCGCGCAGCACGCGCGCGGTATCCATGAGCGCGCGATCGCCCACCAGGTGTCCGTGGGTGTCGTTGATGTGCTTGAGGTGATCGACGTCGATGAAGATCATGAGAACGTCGCGCTCCTGGCGAGTCGCCAGCTTGAGCGCCTGCTCCGACAGCGTGATGAACGCGCGCCGATTGGGAAGTCCGGTCAGCTGATCGACGAGCAGCAGCTGCTTGAGCTCGTCCTCCGCGTGCTTCCGGGCGGAGATGTCGTGGTACATGGCGTAGACTCTTCCCGGCTGATCCGCCACCCCAAAAGGCGTCGCGGCGATGGCGACCCAGAGAGTGTGGCCGTCCTTGTGACGCCGTAGCGCTTCCGTTCTCAGCTGCTCTCCGGCCGCCACTCGCGCCGTGAGCCTTATGCCGTCCTCGACCATCTCCTTGGGGACGATCAGATCGTTGACGTTCGCGCCGATCGCTTCGAATTCCGTGTAGCCAAACATCGTCGTGAACTGGCCGTTGATGCGGATAATGCGGTCTCGCTCGTCGAGGATCGCGATTGCCTCGGGTGCGCTCTCGAAGAGCGTGGCGAAGTATACGTTCTGCGTTTG
>Ga0193707_1000646_pt1 | contig 12270 bp, 7 predicted proteins | sample U3c2metaG_FD_143043 | JGI IMG/M metagenome (GOLD analysis project Ga0193707, IMG submission 143043) | Soil microbial communities from a riparian zone of the East river system, Colorado, United States - U3c2 | ecosystem: Environmental > Terrestrial > Soil > Riparian zone | place: USA: East River... | reverse complement strand
CGGGTCGCCCTCCCGGTAGTGGTCCACCTGGCGCTGTATCTCATCCAGGTTCGCGCGATCGAGATCGGGCAGGATCGCCGAGACGACGATCCGCCTCCCATTGAGGGTCTTGTCCAGGACGAGCTTTCCGCTGACCGACTCATAGCGAAGCACCCGTGGCCTGACGCGCCCGCGGATCCCGGCGTTCGCCTCGGGGTGGTCGGCCAGAACGCGTGCGGTGGCGTGGAGGACATAGGTGACGAGGGAGATCCGGCGGCCCTCTTGGCGGGCCTCCGCACGATGGCCCTGGATACGGGACACATCGACCTCGGTATCAAGAAAGACGGGGGAGAAGGCCCTTATCTCGTTGAGAAAGTAGAGGGTGTGGCGACGCTCTCTCCCGATGGCCGACGTGCTCACGCTCCCACCGCCAGGCCGTAGATGTGCTCAAGGCTCGGCGCCTCCAGAACATCGGGCATGGAGATCTGCCGTCCCGTCGTGCGTTCCAGCACGGTGAGCAGCGAGAGCAGGTGCACCGAGTCCCAGCCGGGAACCTCATCGAGGCTCCGGCCGACATCCTCGGTGGTCAATGCGAGACCGAGCTCGTCGCGGATGATGGTGACAAAGTCGTCAATGGTTTTCATGGACGCTCCGTTCGAGGATTTGACCTGGGGAAATGGGTGAGGCACTTCATGATGGGCGGCGGCGCGGGCCCGATCGGCCCGCGCCACCTTCAGGCGGAGGCGCGTTTCCCCGCGACGTTGAAGCTGCCGAACATGCCGGCCTTGGCTTTGCCTGTCATGACGTCCCCGTCGACGCTCGTCGTGAAGGTCAGCGTCAGCTTGATCTTCTTCAGCTTGACCTTCCAGGTCAGGTCATTGCCGTTGACCTTTCCGTCGAAGACGTCCGTGGTGACGTTCTCCGCGTTGTTCGTGAGTGTGCCGGCCAGCGCACCGTCGACCGTGTGGACGCTCAGCGTCATCTGCTGCGGGCCCATAAGGCTGTCCACGGTGAGTTCCCAGTTTCCGTCGATCGCCATCCGATGTCTCCTTTGGTTTGGGGCGGAAGCGCGGCGCGAACCGTTCCGGTCATGCTCCGTCGGCGGGTTTCCGCGCGGTCACCATCAGGTAGTCGAGCAGTTTCATTTCGCGCTGCAGCAGCGGCTGGTCGCTCCAGTTCTTGGTCAGCGTCTTGTGGTAGAACTTTCCGATGCGGCGCTCGAACGCCGGGTCCGCGAGTTTGCTGAGAATGTGCCGTCGCCATGGCTCGAAGATGTTGTCGCGGATCGACTCGACGCGGACGTCGACGAAGCCGGCGTCGGTCAGCTTCTTCGCGTACGCGCCCTTGTCGTACCAGTTCTCCTCGTGGACGGTCGTCGAGACCCATTCGAGGGGCTTTGCCGCGAAGCTCAGCCGCGGAGTGTCCGAGGAGAGCGGGACGACGTCGGTCGCGGCCAGTACGCCGCCCGGGCTCAGCATCCGGAACGCCTCGCTGAAGAAGCCGGTTCGCGGATAGAAGTGCTGGGCGCACTCCAGCGCCATGACCCGGTCGAAGCGGCCCGATGTGAACGGCGTGTCCGTCGCGGAGCCGACGTGGAACTCGAGCCGGTCGTCGAGCCCCTCCGTGCGCGCGCGTGCGTTCGCGGCGTCTACCTGCGCCGGTGTGATGTTGAGACCGCAGATCTTCACCTTGTCCCACTTGCGAGCCCACATGAAGTCCTGGTCGCCGTAGCCGAAGCCGACGTCGAGGACACTGTCCGCGGAGCCGAGGTCGGCGGACTCCGCGAGACGCATCGCGAGAGCCTCACTCGCGTCGTCGATGCTGTCGCACCCGTTCGTCCAGTACCCGTAGTTGATGAACGTCGTGCGGTCGGCGAACAGATAGCTCGCCGGGAACATCTCATAGAGCAGGCGGATGCGCCGATCGTGGTTCGCCGTCAACCTGGCGCGAACGTATTTCCGGATCATTCGCATGTCCTTGCGGACAGTGCCGGTGGACGATGCCATGGTGCCCTTCCTTTCGTGGAGGTCAGTTCTGGCCGGCGGCCGTCGACGACGCCGGTACGGGGCGGTGGCGGGCACGCAACACCCGCAGGAGAACGCTGATGAGGGCACGCTGCGGGCCGTGGATGCCCGCCATGTTCATGATCGACAGTGCGGTCCACAGCTTCGACTCGAGTACGTGCCGGGGCGAGGCGTGCTGGTCGTCGTTGACGAGGAGCTCGAGGCGCCGCACGTGGGCCCGCAGGCGCGCGACGTCCCCGCTCGGGATGATCTCCTCGCGCAGGCTGGCCAGGGAGTACACGGGAATGTCCAGGCCGGCCAGTTCCGCGTCGGCCAGCCCCCAGCCGGACAGGCCGTCGGCGAGCCCGTCGACGGGGACGCCCATGAGGTGCGCCAGCGTCTCCTTGGTGAGCCGGGGGACCTGCCGCTGCCACTCCCGGTCGGCGAAGAAGTCGCTGATCGGCGCGGACGCGGTGACCAGCCCGCGGATGCGCGGGTCCTTCCGCGCGCACTGCAGGACCATGTGGCCGCTGAAGCTGTAGGCGAGGGCATAGGTCTCGTCGACCTTCGCCCGGCCGCTCACCTCATCGAGCAGTGCGGGCAGCATCGTCCAGCTGTCGGCGCCGTACGGCATGGTGTTCTGCCCGACACCGGGCAGCTCGATGGCGAGACCGGCCATGCCGAGGCGGCGCGGCAGCACGAGCCCCTGCGCCCACTGCTCCTTGATGCTGGTGATGCCGCCCATGATCAGCAGCAGCGGCTTCGGGTCGGTGGCGGACAGCCCCTCGGCCCAGCAGCTCACCCGGCCCGTCGGCAGGTCGAGGTCGATCCGCTCGATGCCGGGCCGTTTCTCGTCCCGCCACCGGGTGAACGCGTCGACGCAGAGGTCGAGGGCCTCCTGCCGGGCCGGACCGTCGACATGCGGGAACCTGGCCATGTTGTAGTGGCGGCAGGCGTCCATCAGCCGCCCGCGCTTCTCCAGGGCCTGCCCGACCGTACGCCATTCGTGCACCCACGAGCCCGGGCCGCCCGGACCGTCGTTGTCGATGCGCGACACCACGGTCTTGTAGTTGAAGATGCGCTGCGCCCGAGCGTGGATGTACGCGAACTCCTTGAGGTCTTCGACGTCGTTCATGCGACGTCCCCTTCCGCTGAGGACGGCCGGGTGGCCGCGCCGAACCACCGCGTCAGCTCCCCGCGCAGCAGCCGGTCGTCGGACTCCGCGGTACGGACCCAGGCCACGTGCCCGTCGGGTCGCAGCAGCACCGCGCTCGCCGGGATCCGCTCGCTCGGCTCCGCGGCGACCACGGTGAGCCGGTCCGGCCAGTCCTTCGCCGCGGACAGGTCGGCGGCGCCGCCGGAGAGGTCGAGCAGGACGCCGAGGCCGGGCCGGAGGATCTCCGACACGCCGGCCGTACCGTCGGCCAGCGTGAGCGTCAGCCGCGGCAGGCGGGCGCCGAGCAGGGGATGCGCCGACGACGACTCCGGCGTGGTCGACGGGTAGCGCACGGCGAGGTCCGACACCAGCCGGATCAGGTGCCGCTGCACGTCGTCGTAGTGGAGCAGGTCGGTGAGAAGCTCCCGCATCGGCGCGACCCGCTCCGGCGGGTGGACCAGTTCGGCCTGGGCGCGGACCGTACGGCAGGCCGCGTCGCCCACCGGGTGGCGTTCGCGGTGGTAGGTGTCGAGCAGCCCGGGCGGTGCCCAGCCCTCCAGGTCGGCGGCCAGCTTCCAGCCGAGGTTCACCGCGTCCGCGATTCCGGTGCTCAGCCCGAAGCCGTTGAGCGGGAAGATGGTGTGCGCCGCGTCGCCGGCGAGGAACACCCGGCCGACGCGGTACCGGTCGGCGAGCCGGATCGCGTCGGTGAACCGCGACATCCACAGCGGCCGGCACGCGCCCAGGCCGGCGCCGGTCAGGCGCTTGACGCCGGCCTCCAGCTCGTCCGCGGTGACCGGGGTGTCGTGGTCGGAGGAGATCCGGTCCCGTGGCAGCTCGGGTCCTCGGTGCCGGTCATCCCGACGCCGAGGAGGCCGCGTACGGTGCTGTGCTTGCCGTCGCATCCGACCAGGTAGGCGCCGCTCAGCGCGTACTCGCCGTCCGGGCCGCGCACGGTCGCGGTCACTTCGGCGCGGTCCTGGGTGAGGCCGACGAGGCGATGCCCTCGCCGGATGTCGACGCCGAGCGAGACGGCCCGGTTCTCGAGGATCTCCTCGACGCGGCTCTGCGGCACCATGTAGGCGTCCTCGCTCGCGTCGTCTCCCTTCGACATGTCGAGGAAGATCAGGGAGAAGTGCACCGCGGGGAGGATGAAGCAGTCCTCGCGGATCTCCTCCATCAGCCCCCGCTGGTCGAGCGCTTCCACACAGGCGGCGTTGACGGCGACGCCGGGCGACCGCTCGCTTCGCCGCTCAAGTGGGTCGAGCACCGTCACGCTCAGGCCGGACCGGCCCAGCTCGCCGGCCAGCATGAGACCGACCGGGCCCGCCCCGGCGATGATCACGCCGCTCACCGGCCGGCTCCGTTCCGCTCGGTGGACGTCCGCACGTCAGGTGCGGGGGTTCGCACGCTGTTCATCGAATGTCGTCAGCTCCGTTCCGTTGCTCGTCTTCGACCGGCCGGGTGTCGGCCGTGGCCTGACCCGGTACCGCCTGTTCCGCCGGGACCGTCCCGGCCATCTCGCCGTGGATGTACCGGACGAGGTCGCGTGGCGTCGGGTGGTCGTACATCGTGGCGGGGGGAAATCTCCGTCGCAGCGCCTCACCGAGGTGGTTGTTCAGTTCGAGCGCGGTGAAGGAGGAGAACCCCAGTTCGAGGAAGTTGTCGTCGGGGCCGATCGCCGCGGTGCGCCCGTGGCCGAGTACCTGCGCGGCCGCGCCGCAGACCAGTTCGAGCAGCCTGCCCTCCCGGTCCGCGTCGTCGAGTTCGGCGAGCTCTGAGAGCCACGACGGGCCTTCGCCGTCGGTACCCGTGCCGTGGGCCACCGGGCCGGCGACCTCGGGCAGGTCCCGGTAGAGCGGTGCGGCCCCGCTCGCGGTGAAGGCGTCCCAATCGATGTCGGCGACCACCATCGGCGACCGGTCCGGCGCCCCGGCGCTGTCGAGCACGTCGATCGCCACGGCGGCCGGCAGCGCGCGCGTCCCGTCCGGCGCCGGCGGTCCTCCCGCGGCAGCGATGGGACCGAGGGCCACCGACTGCGCCGGCAGGCCGTGCGTACGGCGATGGCCGGCCAGCGCTTCGAGGTACGTGCCTCCGGCCGCGTCTCCGCCGGCACCGCCCGTCCCGAGAGCACCGGCGAGCGGGGTGAGGAACACCAGGGCGGTCAGGTCGAGGTCCTTGGTGAGGTCGTGGAGGTTCCAGGCGGCCCGCGCGGCCCTCAAGCCGCCGGCGTCGTCCTCGCCCGCCGGGGGGCCGGCTTCGCCGTGGCCGTCCAGGTGGACGACGGCGTTCGGCGGGTACGCGGCCAGCAGATCCGCGAGGGCCGGCCGGTCCGCCGGGTCGCAGACCACCAGGGTGAGCCGGGCGCCCAGCCGGCCCACCTCGGCCGCGAGCGCCGCCGTGTCTTCCACGGCGGCCGGTTCCTCCTCCGGCCTCGCCACCACCAAGTGCCCGGCGCCGCCACCCGCCAGCCAGCGGACCGCGGCGGTGGTGAGGGCGCCGCCCGCGCCGGTGACCAGCACCGTGCCCTGCGGCGTCCAGGCGTCCGCGGGCGCGACGAGCGCGGTCCGTACGAGGCGGCGGGTGAACGTCCCCGCCCCGCGCAGGGCGTACTCGGACTCGTCTCCGGCCCCGGCCCCGCTCAGCAGGCGGGCCAGCCGATCGAGGACCGGCGCGTCCACTGCGGCCGGCAGGTCCACGAGGGCCCGGCACCGGTCCGGGCGTTCGGCGGCGAGTGCCCGGCCGGCCCCCCAGGTCCGTGCCTGGGCGGGGTCGGTCAGCGCGTCCGACGCTCCGGTCGACACCGCGCCCTGGGTCAGCGTCCAGACCGGCGCCGGCACGCCTGCCTCGTCGAGCGCGGCCACCAGGGGCACCAACGCCGGCCGGTCCGGCCACTCCGCCGGATCGGCCGGCTCACCCAGGGCGAGCAGGGACAGCACACCGCTCGGTGGCGCCGAACCGGCGAGCGCGCCGGCGAGGACACGGGCCGTCTCGGCCGGTTCGGCGGCCACGTCCACGGTGACCGGCCGGACGTTCGCGCCGTGCCCCGCGAGCGCGTCGACGAGGCCCCCGGCGATCTCCTCGTTCGCCGGGCCGGGCGGAACGACCACGAGCCAGGTCTCCGTCAACGCCGGTCCTGACGCGCTGACGGGGACGGACCGCCAGGTGATGCGGTACCGCCAGCCGCGCGCCCTGCGCCAGTCCGCGAGGGCGGCGAGCAGAGCCGGGACCGGCGCGTCCGCCTCGAGCCCGATCGCCGGGCCGACGGCCGCGACGTCCTGACGTTCCACCGCCGCCCAGAACCGGCTCTCGCCCGAGGTCTCGGCCCGCTTGGGTGCGGCCGTGCCGTCCGGTCCGGGCGCGTTCAGCCAGTAGCGTTGCCGTTGGAACGCGTAGGTCGGCAGTTCGACGCGCCGGGCCGGCAGGTCCGCGTACACCGCCGGCCAGTCGATCTTCGCGCCGTTGGCGCCGGCCCGCGCGAGCACGGTCATCATGGCGTGGGCCTCCGGCCGGCCGCGGCGCAGTCCCGCGATCGCCGCGAACGCCCTTTCACGGCCGCCGCCCGCGTCGGTGAGACAGTCGTCGACCATCGGGGTCAGCGCCGCGTCCGGGCCGAGTTCGAGATAGGTGGTCACGTCCAGCGAGCTGAGCGCCCGAACCGCGTCGGCGAACAGCACCGGCTCGCGGACCTGCTCGGCCCAGTAGTGCGGCGACCGGAGCCGGTCCTCGGAGATGGGCTTGCCGGTGACCGTCGAGACGATCGGGATGGCCGGCGTTCCGTACGACAGGCCTTCGGCGACCGTACGGAACTCCGCGAGCATGCCGTCCATGTGCGGAGAGTGGAACGCACGGCTCACCCGCAGCCGCTTGGTCTTGCGTCCGCGGTCCCGCCACTGCCGGGCGACGTCGAGCACCGCGCTCTCGTCGCCGGAGATGACGACGTTGCCGGGGCCGTTGACCGCCGCGATGACCAGCTCGCGCTTACGGTCGGCGAGCATCGGCAGCATCTCGGCGTCGCTCGCCTTGACCGACACCATGGCGCCGCCGCCCGGCAGTTCCTGCATCAGCCGGCCACGCGCGACGACGAGGGCGCACGCGTCGGCCAGGGAGAGCACTCCCGACACGTGTGCGGCGGACAGCTCGCCGATGGAGTGGCCGGCGAGGTGGTCCGGGCGAAGGCCCCACGACTCGACCAGCCGGAACAGCGCGACCTCGATGGCGAACAGCGCCGCCTGGGCGTACATGGTCTGGTCGAGCAGATCGGCGCTCGCGTCGTCCGTCCCGAACATCACCTCACGCACGGGATGCCCCAGCGGGCCGTCGAGGTGAGCCGCCACGTCGTCGAGGGCACGCGCGAACACCGGGAACGCCTGGTACAGCTCGCGTCCCATGCCGGGCCGCTGGCTGCCCTGGCCGCTGAACAGGAACGCGGTCCTGCCGGGACGGTCCAGCGTGCGCGACAGGACGTTCGGGTTCGGCCGTCCTTTGGCCAGGGCCCCGAGACCGTCGAGCAGCCCCGCCCGGTCCGCGGCGACGACGGCCGCGCGGTGCGGCAGCGCCGACCGGGTGGTGGCGAGCGTGAAGCCGACGTCGAGCGGGTCCACCTCCTCCGCGTCGGCCAGGTGCGCCCGGAGCGTGGCGGCCTGCGCTCTCAAGGCGCCCGGAGAGTGCGCGGACAGCACGATGGGCGGCGCCGGGCGTACGCCGTCGCCCGGTGCGGCGTTGTGGGCCGGGCCATCGGGCGCGGCGTCGGCGGGGTCCGGGTCCGGTGCCTGCTCCAGGATGACGTGGGCGTTGGTGCCGCTGATGCCGAAGGAGGACACCGCCGCCCGCCGCGGCCCGTCGCCCGGCCAGTCCCCGGCCTGGGTCAGCAGGGACACCGCGCCCGCCGACCAGTCCACGTGGGGTGACGGTTCGTCGGCGTGCAGCGTCGGAGGGAGCAGCCCGTCGCGCATCGCCATCACCATCTTGATGACACCGGCCACACCGGCGGCGGCCTGCGTGTGCCCGATGTTGGACTTGATCGACCCGAGCCGTAGCGGCCGGTCGGCCGGGCGGTCCTGGCCGTACGTGGCGAGCAGGGCCTGCGCCTCGATCGGATCGCCGAGCCGGGTTCCGGTCCCGTGCCCTTCGACGACGTCGACCTGGTCGGCCGACAGCCGTGCGTCGAGGAGGGCTTCGTGGATGAGCCGCTCCTGCGACGGCCCGTTCGGTGCGGTGAGACCGTTGCTCGCGCCGTCCTGGTTGACGGCGCTGCCCCGGACGACCGCGAGGACCGGATGGCCGTTGCGCCGCGCGTCGGACAGGCGCTCCAGCAGCAGCAGGCCGACGCCCTCACCCCAGCCGGTGCCGTCGGCGGCCGAGCCGAAGGACTTGCAGCGGCCGTCGGCGGCCAGCCCCCGCTGCCGGCTGAACTCCACGAAGACGCCCGGCGTCGACAACACGGTCGCGCCGCCGGCGATGGCGAGCGTGCATTCGCCCTGCCGCAGCGAGCGGCACGCCATGTGCAGCGCGACCAGCGACGACGAGCATGCGGTGTCGATGGTGACCGCCGGGCCCTCCAGGCCGAAGGTGTAGGCGATGCGACCGGACGCGACGCTTCCCGCGCTGCCGTTGCCGACCAGGCCCTCGACCTCCGGCGGTACCCGATGCATGATCCGGGCGGCGTAGTCGCTGTACATCACTCCGGTGAACACGCCGGTACGGCTGCCGCGCAGGCGGCCGGCCGGGATTCCGGCACGCTCGAAGGTCTCCCACACCGTTTCGAGCAGCAGCCGCTGCTGCGGGTCCATGGCGAGTGCCTCGCGCGGGCTGATGTCGAAGAACGCGGCGTCGAACTCCCCGGCGTCGTAGATGAATCCGCCTTCTCGGGCGTAGCACGTTCCCGTACGGGCCGGGTCCGGGTCATAGAGCCGATCGATGTCCCAGCCGCGGTCGATGGGGAAGTCCGCGACCGCGTCCGTACCGCTCACCACGAGCCGCCACAGATCCTCGGCGGAGCGCACCCCTCCCGGATACCGGCAGCCGATGCCGACGATCGCCACCGGCTCGTGGTCCTTCGCCGCCATCTCCTGCAGGCGAAGACGGGTCTGATGTAGTTCCGCGGTCACCCGCTTGAGATAGTTGACGAGTTTCTCTTCGCTTTCCATCGGCTTCACTCCTCAGACGATTCGGCGTGCGGCGGGTTCGCGTCAGGAGACGTTGAGCTCGTCGTCGATCAGCGCCAATATCTCGGCGGTGCTCGCCGAGTGGATCTGGTCGGTCATCCGGTGGCCGTCCGCGGGCGCCGTGTCTTCGGTGAGCTTCCACAGCAGGCCACGCAACCGGGCCATGACCTTTTCGCCCGGCCCCTCCGTGCCCAGGCCGTCAAGTGCCTCCTCGAGCCGGGCCAGCTCTTTCAGGACGGCGTCGTCGGCTCCGGTGCCCTCCGGGCAGAGCCGGTCGCGGAGGTAGCGGGCCATGGCGCCCGGTGTCGGGTGGTCGAAGATCAGCGTCGCGGGCAGGCCAAGGCCGGTCGCCGCGCTGACCCTGTTGCGCAGTTCGACCGCGGTCAGCGAATCGAAGCCGAGATCCTTGAACGCCTGGTCCCGCTCGATGCCGGCGGAGGCGGCGTGTTCGAGCACGGCCGCCACCTGGGCACGGACCATCTCGAACACCAGCTCCTCCTGCTCGTGTTCCTGGAGTCCGGGCAGGCGGGTGACGAGTGAGGACAGCCCGTCGGCCGGCTCGGCGGAACGGCGGGACCGCCTGGGGACGAGCCCGTGCAACAACGCCGGCACCGGGCCCGACCGGTCCTGCGCGCGCAGCGCGGCCGGGTCGAGTCGCAACGCCGCCACGAGCGGGCGCCGCGACTCGACGGCCAGGTCGAACAGCGCCATGCCGTCGCCGGAGGACAGCGGCAGCATGCCGATGCCCGCCATCCGGGCCCGCTCCGCCGCTCCGAGCTGTCCGGTCATCTCGCTGGCCTGGTCCCACAGTCCCCACGCGATCGAGGTGGCGGTGAGGCCTCGCGCCTCGCGGTGCTGGGCGAGCGCGTCGAGGAAGGTGTTGCCGGCCGCGTAGTTCGCCTGGCCGGCGCTGCCGAGGACACCGGCCGCGGCCGAGTACAGGACGAACGCGGACAGGTCGAGGTGCCGGGTGAGCTCGTGGAGGTTCCACGCGGCGGTGACCTTCGGCCGTACGACGGCTTCCAGGCGTTCGCGGGTGAGCGAGGTCAGCATCCCGTCGTCGATGGTGCCGGCCGCGTGCACGACGGCGGTCAGCGGGTGCTCCACCGGCACTGTCGCGAGCAGGGCCCGCAGTGCCTCCCGGTCCGCTACGTCGCACGCGGCGACGGTGACCGTCGCCCCGAGCTCCTCCAGGTCGCGTCGCAGCTCGGCGGAGTCTTCGGTGGCCTCACCGCGTCGGCCGGCGAGCAGCAGATGCCCGACGCCGTGGCCGGTCACCAGGTGGCGTGCGGTGAGCCCGCCGAGCAGGCCGAGGCCGCCGGTGACCAGCACCGTGCCCTCCGGGTCGAACGCCGGCGTCGGCGCGGTGACCGGTTCCCCGGCCGGTGCCGGTATCCGGGCGAGCCGGGCCGCGAGCGTCCGGCCGCCACGGATCGCCGTCTGCGGCTCACCCGACGCGACGGCCGCGGGAAGGGCCTCATACGATGCCGGGTCGTCGTCGATGTCCACCAGGAGGAACCGGCCGGGCTCCTCGGTCTGCGCCGACCGCACCAGGCCGATGACCGGTGCGCCGGTCAGGTGCGGTACCTCGTCGTCCGCGCCGGCCGCCACGGCGCCCCGGGTGATCACCACCAGCTTCGCGGGGACGAACCGTTCGTCGGCGAGCCATCCCTGCAGCGTCTCCAGCGTCCGTACGGTCATGTCCACGGCCGCGACCGGGTCGGCCGGGCCCGTGGTGCGGTCGAGGAGGACCACCTCGGGTACCGGGTTCTCGCCGAGCGTCGCGAGATCCGGGTGGTCCCGATCCGCGATGCCCGCTCGCCGGCACGCGGCCGTCAGACCGGATCCCGGATCGGCGAGCACCACCCACCCTCCGGCGGCCGGTGGCCCGGCCGGCCGCGGCACCGCGATCCAGTCGATGCCGAGGAGCGAGTTGGCCGGTCCGCCGAGTCCCGCGGTCAGCTTCTCGCGCGGGACCGCCCGCAGAACCAGCGACTCCACCGAGGCGACGAGGGCGCCGTCGTCATCGGCGATGGTCACGGCGATGGTGTCGGGCGCGGTCCGGGTGATACGGACCCGTACGGTCGACGCGCCGGTGGTGTGGACCGCCACGCCGTTCCAGGAGAAGGGCAGCAGGACTCCGCCGGTCTCCTCCGGCGCGCCGTCGACGGCGGCGGCATGCAGGGCGGCGTCGAGCAGCGCCGGATGGATGCCGAATCCGGCGGTCGCCACCTCGTCCGGCAGCCGGACCTCGGCGTAGACATGCTCGTCGTCCCGCCACGCCGCGCGGAGTCCGCGGAAGATCGTCCCGTAGTCGTAACCCTGCCGGGCCAGCCGATCGTAGTGGTCGCCGACGTCGAGCGGACGCGCCCCGGCCGGGGGCCACACCGAGGGAAGAGGCGTGGCCGCGCCGGTCACCTCGGCAAGGACGCCCGTGGCGTGCCGAGTCCATTCCCGCTCGTCGCCGGCCGGTCGGGAGTGGACGGTCACGGCGCGCCGCCCGGTGTCGTCCGGTGCCGCGACGACCATCTGCAGGTGGACCGCGCCGTCGTCGGTCAGCGTGAGCGGCGCGTGCAGGGTGAGCTCGTCGAGGGCCGGAACACCGACCCGGGCGCCGGCGTGCAGCGCCAGCTCCACCAGCGCCGCGCCGGGCAGCAGAACCGTGTCCAGTACGGCATGGTCGGCCAGCCAGGCGTGCGTGCTCAGGGACAGCCGGCCGGTGAACACGACCTGCGGGCTGTCGGCGAGGGCGACGGCCGCCGACAGCATCGGATGGCCGGCGGTGTCGAGGCCGAGGTCGGTGGGTTCGCCGGCACTGTGGCCGGCCTCCAACCAGTAGCGCTGGTGCTGGAACGGGTAGTTGGGCAGGCGGACCGGCGGCCGGGCCGCCGGGTAGAGGACCGGCCAGTCGACCGCGACCCCCTGGGTGTGGAGTCGGCCGAACGCGGCGAGCAGTTGCGGCGCG
>Ga0193707_1000645_pt1 | contig 12281 bp, 7 predicted proteins | sample U3c2metaG_FD_143043 | JGI IMG/M metagenome (GOLD analysis project Ga0193707, IMG submission 143043) | Soil microbial communities from a riparian zone of the East river system, Colorado, United States - U3c2 | ecosystem: Environmental > Terrestrial > Soil > Riparian zone | place: USA: East River... | reverse complement strand
CCGGCAGGGTGTTCCGCCCGGCCTCGACCGGCAGCGAAAAGATCATTGTCAGCCCTCCGCCCGGAGTGTCCTCCGCGCGCAGGTCGCCGCCGACGGCCTCGGCGAAGCCGCGCGCGACCGCGAGGCCGAGTCCCACGCCGTTGCCGCGCGGGCGGTCGCCGAGCCGCTGGAACGGCTCGAACATCTGGCTCTTGGACGCGTCGGGCACGCCTGGCCCGCGGTCCATGATCCGCAGCTCCACGATCGCACCGGTGGACCGGGCGAAGATCCGTACCGGGTCCGCGCCCCCGTGCCGTACGGCGTTCTCCACGACGTTCGCCAGGGACCGCTCCAGCAGGCCCGGGTCGGCCATGACCGGCGGGAGGTCGTCCGGCACCTCGAGCTTGACCCGGTCGCCGGGCACGTTGGCGAGCGAGGGCTGGAGCACCTCGTCCAGGGACACCGGGCGGGTGAGCGGGTTGACGCCGCCGGTCTGCAGGCGGCTCATGTCGAGCAGGTTGGCGACCAGGCGGTCCAGCCGGTCGGCCGACTCCTCGATGGTGGCCAGCAGCTCGGCCTCGTCGGAAGGGTCCCACTGGACGTCATCCGAGCGCAGGCTGGTCACGCTCGCCTTGATCGAGGCCAGCGGGGTGCGCAGGTCGTGCGAGACCGCCGCGAGCAGGGCCGTACGGATCTTGTTGCCCTCGGCGAGCCGCCGGGCGTGCCTGGCCTGCTCGGCGAGGCGCTGGCGGTCCAGCGCGGCGGCGGCCTGGTAGGCGAAGGCCGAGAGCACCCGGCGGTCGGCGGCGGGCAGCACCCGGCCGCACAGGGCGAGCGTCAGCACGTCGCTGACCTGGACACGGACGTCCGCGTCGTCCGGGCGCGCGCACGGCTCGGCGCCCGCCGAGGCGACGCGCTCCCAGGCGTCGCCGGTGCGCTCCAGCAGTGCCACCGACGCCAGCCCGAAGGTCTCCCGTACGCGTTCGAGCAGCTCCGGCAGGGCGTCCTCGCCGCGGAGGACGCTCGTCGCGAGCAGGCTCAGCGTGGTCGCCTCCGAACGCGCGCGCGTCGCCTGGGCGCTGCGGCGGGCGGCGAGGTCGACCACGGTGGCCACGGCGACCGCCACGGCGACGAAGACGACCAGGGCGAAGGCGTTCTCCAGCTCCGCCACGGTCAGCGTGTGCAGCGGTGGCGTGAAGAACCAGTTGAGCAGCAGGAACCCGGCGACGGCCGCCACGATCGCCGGCCACAGGCCGCCGACCAGCGCGACGCCGACGGTCAGGGTGAGGAAGAACAGCATCTCGGTCGGCAGGCCGAGCCGCTCGTCGAGGGACATCAGCCCGGTGAGCGCGGGCGGGCCGAGCAGCGCGAGCAGCCAGCCGGCCGTCAGGCGCCTGCGGCCGAGCGAGGTCGGGCCGACCGTCGCCAGCCCGCGCCCCTTGCCGGCGTAGTCGTGGGTGACGATGTGCACGTCGACGTCGCCGGAACCGCCCGCGACGGTCGCGCCGACGCCGGGGCCGGAGACGTACTGCCAGCGGCTGCGGCGGCTGGACCCGAGCACGATCTGCGTGGCGTTGACCGCCTGCGCGAACTCGATGAGCGCGCCGGGCACGTCGTCGCCGGTCACCTGGTGGTAGGAGCCCCCCATTCCCTCGACGAGGGCGCGCTGGCGGGCCAGCCCCTCCGGCGCCCCGTCGGCGAGGCCGGCGGCCTTGTCGTTCCGGCGGGCGACGTGCACCGCCACCAGGTCGCCGTGGCCGGCGCGCGCGGCGATGCGCGCGGCGCGGCGGATGAGCGTGTCGCCCTCCGGGCCGCCGGTCAGCGCCACGACGATGCGCTCGCGCGCCTCCCAGGTCTCGGTGATGCCCTTCTCGTCGCGGTAGCGCGCGAGGGCGTCGTCCACGCGGTCGGCCACCCACAGCAGCGCCAGCTCGCGCAGCGCGGTGAGGTTGCCGAGGCGGAAGTAGTCCGCCAGGGCGGCGTCGGCACGGTCGGGCGGGTAGACGTCGCCGTGCGCGAGGCGGCGGCGCAGCGACTCCGGCGACATGTCGACCAGCTCGATCTGCTCGGCCCGGCGGACGAACTCATCAGGCACCGTCTCGCGCCGGGGCACGCCCGTGATGCGCTCGACCACGTCGGCCAGCGACTCCAGGTGCCCGACGTTGACCGTGGAGACGACGTCGATGCCGGCGGCGAGCAGCTCCTCGATGTCCTGCCAGCGCTTCTCGTTGTAGGACCCCGGCGCGTTGGTGTGCGCGGGATCGTCGACGTAGACGACCTCGGGGGCGCGGGCGATCACGGCGTCGACGTCCATCTCGGCCGCCCGCCGGGGCACGACCTCCAGGGCCTCCAGCAGCGCGGCCGTACGGGGGCGGCCGTGGGTCTCGGCGAGGCCGACGACCAGGTCGGTACCGCGCTCGCGGCGCCGGATCGCCTCACCGAGCATCGCGTACGTCTTGCCGACCCCGGGCGCCGAGCCGAAGTAGATCTTGAGCCTGCCTCGCCTCGCCATCGCGCTCACCCCCCTCTACGCATTGTGACCCGGTGCCCGGCGGACGCCGTCATCGAGGCGGAAGCGCAGCCGGCAGACGACCGCGTCGGTGTCGCGGCGCAGAGCGTGGGCGAGCACGGCGCCGCGCTGGTTCTGCAGGACGCGCTGCCAGATGTGGGCGGGTTCGACCTCGGGGATGAGCACGAAGACGTGGGGCTCGCCGACGCCGCGTACGTAGTCCACGATCGGGTCCACGAGCCGACGGTACGTGTCGTTCAGCAGGGCCAGGTTGACGTCCGGCGCCCAGCGTTCCCACGCCGTGATGAACTCCGTGGTCTCCTCGGGCTCGTCGGGATGGGTCACGCGCACCGCCACGACCCGGTCGCCGAGCGAGAGCGCGGCCGAGATCGCCTCCTTCGTCAGGCGGTTCACCGCGCCGACCGGCACGATCGCCAGCGAGCGGCGCGGGCGGGGCCGGGCCGGCACCACGCCCAGCTCCAGCCGTTCCCCGATCCTGCGGTACGCCCGCCCGCCGAAGGAGGTGTTGGCGGCCAGCGCGAGCAGCACGACGGTGGCGAACTGCACGACGTAGTAGCCGATCCCGTGCCCCAGCGAACCCTCCGTGACCTGCGACAGGACCGTGATCTCCGGCACCGGGCGGATGTGGAAGCGCGTGATCAGCGCCGAGACGCCGATCAGCATGACGCCGAGCAGCGCGCCGAGCGCGACCTCCGCGCCCTGCGCCCGCCGCACCCGTGGCCGCCGGAAGGACGGCACGGCGTTGGCGATGGCCTCGACGCCCGTCAGCGCCGCGCAGCCGCCCGCGAAGGCCCGCAGCAGCAGAAGCGCGCCGACCGTCTGGAGGCCGTGCTCCCGGGCCGTCGCGTGCGCGGTCACCACGGGATGGTCGCGGAACAGGCCGGCGACGACCACGGCGAGCACCGACAGCACGAACACCGCGGTGGGGACGATGAACATCCGCGCGCTGTGCGCGATGCCGCGCAGGTTCACGGCGGTGACCAGGACGAGCACCCCGAGGCACAGCCAGACCGTGTACGGCAGCAGCCGCGGCACGGCCGAGGTGAGCGCGGCCACGCCCGCGGCGATCGACACGGCGACGTTGAGCACGTAGTCGACGACCAGCGACGCGGCGGCGACGAGGGAGGCGCGCCGGCCCAGATAGGCCTTGGCGACGCCGTACGCGCCGCCGCCCTGCGGGAACGCCGCGATCACCTGGCGGTAGGACAGCGTGAGGACGCCGAGCAGCGCCGCGATCGCGAGCGTGACCGGAAGGGTGAAGCCGAGCGCCACTCCCCCGCCGGCGGCCAGCACGATGACGATGGCCTCCGGGCCGTACGCCACCGAGGCCATGGCGTCGAGGGAGAGCGCGGCGAGCCCGCCGAGGACGGACAGCCGGTCACGCTCGGCCGCGCTCGCGCTCCCCGGGCTCCGCCGGGCGGACAGGAGACTCATCAACGGCGGGCTTCCCAGGGTTGGAAGCGGTAGCCCATGCCGGGCTCGGTCAGCAGGTGGCGTGGGCGGGCCGGGTCGGCCTCCAGCTTGCGGCGCAGCTGGGCCATGTACTGGCGCAGGTAGTGCGTGTGCCGCGTGTACGCCGGTCCCCAGACCTCGGTGAGCAGGCGCCGCTGGCTCACCAGCCGGCCCGGGTCGGCCAGGAGGATCTCCAGCAGGTGCCACTGCGTCGGCGTCAGGTGCACGGGCGGGGTCACGGTCTTGGCCTCCAGGTCGATGACGTGGTCGCCGAGGCGTACGACCGGCGGTGGCCCGGACGTGCCAGGCGGGCCCGGCGGGCCCGGCGGCTGGGCGCGGCGGGCGACCGCGCGGATGCGGGCGAGCAGCTCGCCGACCCCGAACGGCTTGGTGACGTAGTCGTCGGCGCCGGCGTCCAGTGCCGCGATCTTGTCGTCGGAGCCGGTACGGCCGGACAGCACGATGATCGGCACGCGGCTCCGGCCACGGAGACCGTGGATCACCTCGACGCCGTCGATGTCGGGCAGGCCGAGGTCCAGGACGACGAGGTCGGGATGCCAGTCGGCGGCCCGCCGCAGGGCCTCGCCGCCGTCGCGCGCCACGGTGACCTCGTACCGGCGGGCCCGCAGGTTGAGGCCGAGCGTCCGCGCGGTGAGGGGCTCGTCGTCGACGACGAGCACGCGTGTCACCGGTCCCACCGCTCGCGTACGGCATCGACGCGCCCGGGCGGCAGCGGGTCGGTCAGGTCGGGCGTGTACACCGGCAGCGTGACGATCATGGTCAGGCCGCCGCCCGGCGTGTCATCGGGGTCCAGCGTGCCGCCCATCGCCTCCACGAGCCCGCGCGACAGAGCCAGGCCGAGCCCGACGCCGGTGTCGTTGTCGCGGTCGCCGAGCCGCTGGAAGGGCAGGAAGACCCGGTCGCGCTCGGCCTGCGGTATGCCCGGCCCGCGGTCGATGACCCGCGTCTCGACCCGGTCGGCGTGGGCGCTGGCCGTGACGAGGACGGGCTGGTCGGCGGACCCGTAGCGGACGGCGTTGGAGATGAGGTTGACCAGGACCCGTTCCAGCAGCGCGGGGTCGGCGACCACGTCGGGCAGCCCCGCGGGGATCCCGACGCGTACGCGGGCGCCGGCCGGGCCGAGGTCGTCGAGGGCGTACGGGACGACCTCCCCGATCGCGACCGGCTCGGTCGAGACGCCGAGCAGGCCCGCCTGGAGCCGGCTCATGTCGAGCAGGTTGGCGACCAGCCGGGCCAGCCGGTCCAGCGACTCGTCCGCGGTGGCGAGCAGCTCGTCGCGTTCGATGTCGGTCCAGGTGACGTCGGCGGTGCGCAGGCTCTCGACCGCGGCCTTGGCCGAGGACAGGGGCGAGCGCAGGTCGTGACTGACGGCGGCGAGCAGCGCGGTCCGCATCCGGTCCGCGGCGGCGAGCGGCCGGGCCAGCTCGGCCTCCTCGGCCAGGCGGTGCTGCCGGAGGGCCAGCGCGGCCTGCGCGCCGAACGCCTCCAGCACCCGCTGGTCGGCCGCCGAGGGCGTACGGCCGCGCAGCACGAGCGTGAGGTCGTCGTCGACGGCGATCTCGGCGGCGCCCTCGTCGGGGCTGCAGCAGGGTTCGCCGCCGACGGTCGCCACGATCCGCCAGCACGACGGGTCGGCCTGGCGGCCGGGCGTCAGCGGCGTGCCGGCGCGGCGTTCGAGCAGGGTCGCGGAGTCCAGCCCGAACGCGACCCGCAGCCGTTCGAGCAGGTCGACGGGGGTGAACTGGCCGCGCAGCACACTGCCCGCCAGGTTGGAGACCATCTCGGCGTCCGCGCTGGCGCGCGCGGCCTCACGGGTGCGCCTCGCCGCGAGGTCGACCACCACGCTGACCGCGACGGCGACCACGACGAACGCCGCCAGCGCGAGGGCGTTCTCCCACTGGTCGATCGTGAACTCATAGATCGGCGGGGTGAAGTAGTAGTTGAGCAGCAGCGACCCGGCGACGGCGGCGAACAGCGCCGGATACAGGCCGCCGGCCAGGGCGACCGCGACGACGGCGACGAGGAACAGCAGGATCTCGCTGGCCAGGGACAGCTGGCCGCGCAGGTTGGCCAGCAGCAGGGTGAGCAGCGGCAGCCCGATGACGGCGGCCGCGAACCCGCCGGCCCGGCGGTTCCGGGTCAGGCCGCCGGCGCGTACGGACCGGCGGCGGCCCTGGCTGACCTCCTCGTGCGTGACCATGTGCACGTCGATCGCCCCGGACAGCGCGGTCGTGGTCACCCCGACGCCGCGGGAGAACAGCTGGGCGAACCGGCCGCGCCGCGAGGCGCCGAGCACCAGCTGGGTGGCGTTCACGCCGCGAGCGAAGTCGAGCAGCGCCTGGGGGATGTCGGCGCCGACGACCTGGTGGTAGGTGCCGCCGAGGCTCTCCACCAGGTCGCGCTGGCGGGCGAGGTTGGCCGGGCTGGCGCCGGTGAGGCCGTCACCGACGGTCACGTGCACGGCGAACAGGTCCGAGCCCTTGGCCCGGTCGGCGATCCGCGCCGCGCGCCGGATCAGCGTGTCGCCCTCGGGGCCGCCGGTGAGCGCGACGACGACGCGCTCACGCGCCTCCCAGGTCTGGCTGATTCGGTGGTCGGCGCGGTAGGCGTCGAGCTGGTCATCGACCTTGTCGGCGAGCCAGAGCAGCGCCAGCTCCCGCAGCGCGGTGAGGTTGCCGACCCGGAAGTAGTTCGACAGCGCCGCGTCGACCTTCTCGGCCTGGTAGACGTTGCCGTGCGCCATCCGGCGGCGCAGCGCCTCCGGCGTCATGTCGACCAGCTCGACCTGGTCGGCGCGGCGTACGACCTCATCGGGCACCGTCTCGCGCTGCGGCACCCCGGTGATCTGCTCCACGACGTCGTTCAGCGAGTCGAGATGCTGGATGTTCATCGTGGTGATCACGTCGATGCCGGCCTCGAGGATCTCCTCGATGTCCTGCCAGCGCTTGCCGTGGCGGGAGCCGGGGATGTTGGTGTGCGCCAGCTCGTCGATCAGCGCGACCTGCGGGGCGCGGGCGATGACGGCGTCGACGTCGAGTTCGGTGAACCTCGCGCCGCGGTACTCCATCGCCTTGCGGGGCACCGTCTCCAGGCCGTCGAGCAGCTCGATCGTACGGGCCCGGCCGTGGCACTCCACGAAGCCGAGGACCACGTCGGTGCCGCGGCCGAGCCGGCGATGCGCCTCGCCGAGCATCGCGTACGTCTTGCCCACGCCGGGAGCGGCTCCCAGGTAGACGCGCAGCCGCCCGCGGGTCATGGTCGCCTCCCTCCTCCGGTGAGGTGCGGCGCGCGCTCCGGTGAGAGACGCGCCGCACCCCGGTCCTGTCTCATCCGCGGAACGGATCCTTCTTGTCGAGCTCGATGTTGAGCGTCAGGACGTTGACGCGGGGGGCGCCGAGAAAGCCGAGCACGCGGCCGTCCTCGTTGTCCTTGATCGCCTGCAGCACCCGCGACTCGGGGACGCCGCGCGTCTTGGCGACGCGGGGTGCCTGGAGCCGCGCGTACGCGGGTGAGATGTGCGGGTCGAGGCCGCTGCCGCCGGCCGTCACGGCGTCGGCGGGCACCTTCGGGCCGGCCGGGGCGCCGCCCCGGATCGGCACGACCTCACCTTTGGTGTAGTCCTCACCGTACTTCGCGCACTGGACGGTGACCCCCTTGTAGGCCGGCACGAACGGCGTGTTCACCACGCCGCACTCCTCGTTGAGGCTGACCACCTGGGCCGGGTGCGTCACGTGGCCCTCGCGGTCGCGGGGGCCGATGAGCGACAGCACCGCGCCCACACCGCCGGAGGTGCAGAACGGCCGGGAGCCGTCCACGCCTTCCCGCTCGGCCACGTCGGCGCTGCGCGTGCAGACGTCGGTGAGCAGGCTCGTCCTGGCGTTCTCGTCCTTCTTGCCGGCCGCGACGAGCTTGGGGTCGGGCAGGGTGTCGACGACGCTTTCGGGGCCGAGGTTGCTCGCGGCCGTCGCGGTCGGGTCATAGCCGTCGCCCGCGTTGGAGGGACGGCTCTGGAAGTACTGCTTCAGGGCGTTCCCGTCGGCGTCCGTGAAGGCCTGGCCGATGATCCGGCTGCCGACGATCTTCCCGTCGGCGCCCTTGACCATCGAGCCCTCGGCGTGGCCGTGCAGGCCGGGGATGAGGGCCACGGTCCAGATCGCGACAGGGTAGACGACCCCGACGATCACGGTCATGACCAGGAGGGCCCTGAGGGCTGCGAGGTGCTGGCGGATCCAGCTGGGCAGTCGCATGTCACATTCCCGGGAGGAACTGGATGAGGAGGTCGATGAGCTTGATGCCGATGAACGGCGCGATGATGCCGCCCAGGCCGTACAGGGAGAGGTTGCGGGACAGCAGCTTGGACGCGCTGGACGGGCGGTACTTCACGCCGCGCAGGGCGAGCGGGATCAGCGCCACGATGATGATGGCGTTGAAGATGACCGCGGACAGGATCGCCGACTGCGGGCTGTACAGCCGCATCACGTTGAGCCGGTCCAGGCCCGGGTAGACCGCCGCGAACATCGCCGGGATGATCGCGAAGTACTTCGCGATGTCGTTGGCGATCGAGAACGTCGTCAGCGCGCCCCGGGTGATCAGCAGCTGCTTGCCGATCTCCACGATCTCGATGAGCTTCGTCGGGTTGGAGTCGAGGTCGACCATGTTGCCGGCCTCCTTGGCGGCCGACGTGCCGGTGTTCATCGCGACGCCGACGTCGGCCTGCGCGAGCGCGGGCGCGTCGTTGGTGCCGTCGCCGGTCATGGCGACGAGCTTGCCGCCCTCCTTCTCGCGTTTGATCAGCGCCATCTTGTCTTCGGGCTTGGCCTCGGCCAGGAAGTCATCGACCCCGGCCTCGTCGGCGATCGCCTTGGCGGTCAGCGGGTTGTCCCCGGTGATCATGACGGTGCGGATGCCCATCTGGCGCATCTCGTCGAAGCGCTCGCGCATGCCGGCCTTGACGACGTCCTTGAGGTGGATGACTCCGAGCACGTGCGCGCTGGTCTTTCCGTCCTCGTGGACGACCTCGCCGACGACCAGCGGCGTGCCACCGCTGGCCGAGACGCCGTCCACGATGTGGCCGACCTCGTCGGTGGGGTGACCGCCGTTGTCACGAACCCACTTCATCACCGCGGTCGCGGCCCCTTTGCGCAGGGACCGGGCCCCGTCGAGGTCGACGCCGGACATGCGGGTCTGGGCGGTGAACTCGATCCACGTCGCGTGGCCGAGCTCGCCCGGCGTACGTTCCCGCAGGCCGTACTCGGTCTTGGCGAACACCACGATCGAACGGCCCTCGGGCGTCTCGTCCGCGAGGCTGGACAGCTGTGCCGCGTCGGCGAGCCGCTGCTCGGTCACGCCCTCGACGGGGGTGAACTCCGCCGCCTGCCGGTTGCCGAGCGTGATCGTGCCGGTCTTGTCCAGCAGCAGCGTGTTCACGTCCCCGGCCGCCTCGACCGCCCGGCCGCTCATGGCGAGGACGTTGCGCTGGACGAGCCGGTCCATGCCGGCGATGCCGATGGCGCTCAGCAGCGCCCCGATCGTCGTCGGGATCAGGCAGACCAGCAGCGAGACCATCACGATGCCGCTCACGCCGTGGGAGTTCAGGGACAGCGTGTCGGGCACACCCGGCTGGTTCGCCTTGGTGAAGATCGCCAGCGGTTGCAGCGTGGCCACCGCCATCACGAAGATGATCGTCAGCGAGGCGAGCAGGATGTTGAGGGCGATCTCGTTCGGCGTCTTCTGCCGGTTCGCCCCCTCCACCAACGCGATCATCTTGTCGATGAAGCTCTCGCCCGGCCTCTGGGTGATCTGCACGACGATCCGGTCGGACAGCACCTTGGTGCCGCCGGTGACGGCGCTGCGGTCGCCGCCGGACTCCCGGATGACCGGGGCCGACTCGCCGGTGATCGCCGACTCGTCCACGCTGGCGATGCCCTCGACGACGTCACCGTCGCCGGGGATGATCTGGCCCGCCTCGACCACCACGTGGTCGCCCTGCTGGAGCTCCGGCGCGGGCACCGCCTCCTCTGTCCCCGTACGGCCCGGCGCCCACCCGGTCAGGCGGCGGGCCATCGTGTCGGTCTTGGCCCTTCTCAGGGCGTCGGCCTGCGCCTTGCCCCGCCCCTCGGCGACGGCCTCGGACAGGTTCGCGAAGACGACCGTCAGCCAGAGCCAGGCCACGATCAGCCAGGCGAACCAGCTCCCCTCGGCGATGGCGAGGACGGTGCTCCACACCGCGCCGATCTCGACGATGAACATGACGGGGTTGTGCCACATCGCGCGCGGGTCGAGCTTCTTGACCGCGCCCGGCAGCGACGTGAAGAGCTGCTTGGGGTCGAGCAGCCCGCCCTGGACCCGGCTCGGCGGCGCCTTCGCGGGCTCGGCGGCGGCGCTGTGGTGTTCCATGACCTGGGTCGACATCAGTGGATTCCTTCGGCCAACGGCCCGAGCGCGAGCGCCGGGAGGAAGGTGAGAGCGACGAGGATGACCGTGACGCCCGCGACCATCGCCACGAACTGCGGGCGATGGGTGGGCAGCGTGCCCTCCGACGCCGGGGTCAGGCCCTGCCGGGCCAGCGACCCGGCCAGCGCGAGGGCGAAGATGATCGGCAGGAACCGCCCGAACACCATCGCCAGGCCGAGCGCCGTGTCGTACCAGGTGGTGTTGACGGTGATGCCCGCGAACGCCGACCCGTTGTTGTTGGAGGCCGAGGTGAACGCGTACAGCACCTCCGACATCCCGTGCGGCCCGGTGTTCAGCATCCCCGCGCGCTGACCCGGGAGGGCCATCGCGAAGGCGGTGCCGACGAGCACGCAGATCGGCGTGATCAGGAAGTACGTCGCGGCGAACTTGATCTCACGGCTGCCGATCTTCTTGCCGAGGTACTCCGGCGTACGGCCGACCATCAGACCGGCGACGAACACGGTGATCACGGCGAGGATGAGCATGCCGTACAGGCCCGAGCCCGTACCGCCCGGCGCGACCTCGCCGAGCATCATGTTGAACATCGTCATCATGCCGCCGAGGCTCGTGTAGGAGTCGTGGAAGGAGTCGACGGCGCCGGTCGAGGTGAGCGTGGTCGCGTCGGCGAACGTCGCCGAGTTGGCCACACCGAACCTCGTCTCGACGCCCTCCATGGACGAGCCGATCGCGGTCGGCACCGTTCCGTGGTGCATGAGCTGGAAGGACATGATCAGCGTCATGCTGATGACGGCGAGGCTGCCCATCACCGCGACGATCGCGTAGCCCTGCTTGTCACTGCCGACCATCCGGCCGAACGTCCGGGGCAGGCAGATGCTGATGACCAGCAGCAGGAAGATCTCGATCCAGTTGGTCCAGGTCGTGGGGTTCTCGAACGGGTGCGCGGAGTTGGCGTTGTAGAAGCCGCCGCCGTTGGTGCCGAGCTCCTTGATGGCCTCCTGCGAGGCCACCGGCCCGCCGGTGATCGACTGCTTGGTGCCGGCGAGGGTCTGGATGGTGTGGGGGTCGTGGAAGTTCTGCACGGCTCCGCCCGCGATGAGCACGATCGCGCCGATGACCGCGATCGGCAGCAGGATCCGCAGGCTGCCGCGTACCAGGTCGACCCAGAAGTTGCCGAGGTGCACGGTCCGCTTGCGGGCGAACCCGCGTACGAGGGCGATCGCGACGGCGATGCCGACCGCGGCGGACACGAAGTTCTGCACGGCGAGCCCGGCCATCTGCACCAGATGACCCATGGTCGACTCGCCGGAGTAGGACTGCCAGTTGGTGTTGGTCGTGAAGCTGATGGCGGTGTTCCACGCCTGGTGCGTCATGACCGGCTTGAAGCCGAGGCTCAGCATCAGGTGGTTCTGCACGCGCTGGAAGACGTACAGGAACAGCACCGACACCGCCGAGAAGGCCAGCACGCTGCGTGCGTAGACGCCCCATGTCTGCTCGGCGTCCGGCTTCACGCCGATCAGGCGGTAGATGAGCCTTTCGGCGCGTGCGTGCTTGACGCCGGTGAAGACCCGGGACATGTCATCGCCCAGCGGCCGGTAGGCCAGGGCCAGAGCGAGCACGAGGGACCCGGCGAACAGGATCCCCGCGGTCGTCGTACTCATCTAGAAGCGCTCCGGGAAGAGTAGGGCGGCGATCAGGAAGACGAAGAGGACGACGGCGAGAGCGAGTCCGATGGCGTTCTCTGTGTTCATCGCGCCCTCACCACTCCTCACTCGCTACGCGGCCGACCTCGTACCTCGGCCGACCACTTCGCTCGCTGCGTCGGATTCGGTCGCGGTTCACAGCCGTTCCACCGCCTTCACGACCAGGCCGAACAGCGCGAAGATCG
>Ga0193707_1000644_pt1 | contig 12291 bp, 9 predicted proteins | sample U3c2metaG_FD_143043 | JGI IMG/M metagenome (GOLD analysis project Ga0193707, IMG submission 143043) | Soil microbial communities from a riparian zone of the East river system, Colorado, United States - U3c2 | ecosystem: Environmental > Terrestrial > Soil > Riparian zone | place: USA: East River... | reverse complement strand
CGACAGTCTTTGCCTGGTGGGCGGACAAAAGCCCGGAATGGTTCAAACATTTTTCGGTCGCGTTTTGTCTCGCAGTGGAGATCATCGTGCCGTTTTTTATCTGGGCGCCGCGACGCCCGCGGCTGATTGCTGCGGGATTAATCATCTTCCTTCAAGTCATAATCGCCCTTACCGGCAACTATTGTTTCTTCAATCTGCTGACGATCGCGTTGTGCTTGTTGCTGATCGATGATGCGGCGATAGGGACTTCCCGCCGAGACATCCGCGCGCTCGTCAACAGCGCGCCTACGGGTCGCGTCCTACCAAATCAATTGTGCAGCTACGCAGCTCTCGCGGTGATTGTTGTCACGTTGCCAATTAACGCGTGGCTCATTTTCAGCGCGTTCAAACCGCAGAGCCGACAGCCTGGCTGGCTGGCGAAATTCTACGAACAACTCGAAGCATTTCGAATCGTGAACGGCTACGGACTCTTTCGCGTGATGACCAAGGACCGCGGCGAGATTGTCATCGAAGGCAGCACCGATGGGATTGAATGGTTGCCCTATGAATTCAAGTGGAAACCGGGCGACCTGAAGCGCGCACCCGGCTGGTGCGCGCCGCACCAACCAAGACTTGATTGGCAGATGTGGTTCGCTGCCTTAGAAGCTCCGGAGCAAAATCCGTGGTTGGTCGGGCTAATCGTCAGGCTGCTGGAGGGATCGCGAGATGTGACCGGATTGCTTGCGCGTAACCCTTTCCAGGATAAACCGCCCCACTACATCCGCGCGATGTTTTATCGCTATCGTTTTACAAGCAGTGAAGAGCTTCGGCAGACCGGCGCCTGGTGGAAACGTCAGGAACTTCGGGAATATTTGCCGACGATCTCCCGGGATCAGCTGCGTTAATAGCAAGAGGGCGGAACGCGTTCTCCGCAACGGTTAATTAGGTCAGGCGGCGAAGTTACGTTTACTTAACATCGACCCGCCATGGCGGATCGATCCACCTTGAGCCACGCCGCCACGTGCATATATTCCGCTGCGTGTCGAAGGAAGGACAGATCGTAACGGAAGGCACGGTAACTCAGGTATTGCCGGGCACCATGTTTCGAGTCGACCTACCGGGACAACGCAATGTGCTTGCACATATCTCGGGTAAGATGCGCAAGCATTTCATCCGGATCGTGCCGGGAGATAAAGTTTCCGTCGAGCTTTCACCCTATGATCTGACGAAAGCGCGGATCGTTTTTCGCGAACAGTGATCTCCTTTGTCCCTTGTTGAAGCTTCAAGATAAAAGAGACGACCGCGTCCAAGCTTCAACGCGTTTAATGGTTGAACGGCAACTCGGCGTTTGCTGATTTAGCAAAGCGCGCGGATAATTACACCTAAAGTCAACAGGAGATTACCAATGGCAGAAGAGAATAAAGCAGAACAAAAGACGCCCGTCGCGGGGGACGCTCGCGACAAGCTGGAGAGCAGTAAACAACATGCGCGCAGAGCAGCTGAAGATTTAAAATCGGCAGCAGGCTCCATAGCTGAAGAATATCGCGGCAAGGCAGAACAGAAATGGGGCGAAGCACGCGGCAAAGCAGAACAAGCATGGGGGGATGCGAGGGATCGCGCGCACACATTCCAGGACGACGCGGAGCAATACGTGCGCGAAAATCCAACGAAGGCGATCTTTACCGCGCTGGGAATCGGGTTTGTTCTGGGTTTGATCTTCCGGCGCTAACTCCGAAAACCTTCGGAGATGATCAGCGAGAGCTCTCGGTCCCGCAATCCTGCGGGGAATGCCGGTTTGCTTCAAAATTTGCTCGCGCTCGCCAGCGCGCTTGCCGAATTTTTTGAAAGCCGCTTTGCCCTTGTCGCCCAGGAATCAAAAACGGCCGCAGTGCAAGTACTGATACTGGCTGGTTGCTTGATTTTCGCAGTGCTCCTTTGTGCGGTGGGCTACGTTTTCCTCATCACGGGCGCGGTGGCCGGCTTAGCTCATCTGGCTGGGATTTCATGGCCATGGATAGCGTTGGCCGCTGCTGCGCTTCATTTCATCATTGCGCTGGTGCTGGTCCTGATCGCGCGGAGCCGAATCACCAAGCCACTTTTTGGCGCCACTTTGGCTGAATTAAAGAAGGATCGTGAATGGCTGAGAAATCTGGACGCAACAAATCAATCGACGAACTGAGAGCGGAAATCGCAGGTTCACGCGAACGCGTCGGGCGCGATTTGTGCGGCCTGCGCCATGAATTGGATTTCCCCGCGAAGTTTCGCAGATCATTTCGAGAACAAACTGTCTCCTGGATCACTGCAGCAGCCGCGGTCGGTGCTCTGATCGCTTTAGCACCGATGCGGAGGAAGAAAATTTATGTGGATGCAAAAAGCAGCCGTAAATCACAGAAGAAGCTGGTCGAAACGGGCTTTGCGTTGGCTGCGTTGAAAGTCGTCGCCAGCCTGGCCCGGCCGGTGATTGTCGAGTTTGTCAAAAATCGACTAATCGATTTTCCAGGAAAATCACGGCGCAAAACATAGCTCCGGCGTGTTTGATGTGTCTTATGGACGCGCTCGTTTTAGGATTTACGCGCTGGGCTCGGCGGCGTAATTATTTCCTTACGCACCAATGATCGCTAAGTCTCCGGATCCTCCCGTGAAATCGCAGGCGATGCGACACGTGGATGATTATCTCGAGGTCGGCCAGAAGGCCGGCGCATCTGATGTCCATTTGGCCGTGAACGCGCAGCCGAGGTGGCGGTTACATGGACTGTTGGAACCTATCTGGCCAGACGCACCGCTGCTGACTGCCGAGCAAACCGCGGCTTTGGCTGAAGCCTTCGTGCCCGATGTCTACAAGAATGAGCTCAAGACCCGCGGCGACTCAGATTTTGCATATGAAAACGAGTTCGCCCGCTATCGTACCAGTGTGGTTCGTCAACGGCTTGGGATCGAGATTGTCTTCCGCGTGATCAACAGTCACGTCCGAACCATGGACGAACTGGGGTTGCCCGAGCGCCTCAAACTGCTCACCCGTTATCAGAACGGGCTGATCCTCGCGACCGGTTCAGTAGGAACGGGGAAATCCACGACCCTTGCGGCGATGGTCGAGCAGGTAAACATGGAACGCCGCGATCACATCATTACATTGGAAGACCCGATCGAGTACATTTTGACGTCGAAAAACTGTCACGTCACCCAACGAGAGATATTCACTCACAGCGACTCTTTCGCCACGGCGCTGCGCGCTTCACTCCGCGAAGATCCCGATGTGATCATGGTTGGAGAAATGCGCGATTTGGAAACGATTTCACTCGCGATCACTGCCGCTGAGACCGGCCACCTCGTTTTGGCAACACTGCATACCAGCAGCGCGGCCCGCACGCTTGATCGATTGCTCGACGTGTTTCCGTCCCACCAACAGGAACAAGTCCGGGTGATGGTAAGCGAATCTCTGCGGGGAGTCATCAGCCACCAGCTGATACCGCGGGCGGACGGCACCGGACGCGTACTGGCTCTGGAGATTCTTACGAACACACCTGCGGTGGCCAATGTTATTCGCGAAGCAAAGACATACATGCTACCGGGCATTATTCAGACCGGCAAAAAGCAAGGCATGCGCTTAATGGATGATACTCTGATCGAACTGTTTCAGCGCGGCTTGATCAGCGCTCAGGAGGCTTACGCGCGCGCCGAGCAGAAACAAATGGTTCGCCAGCAACTCAAATTTTAGGACCACATGACCACAGACCACAGGACCACCAAACCTCAAACGCGTAGCGCGATGGTCTCGTCGTCCGGTTGTCTACGTTATCCGTGTAATCCGCGGTTCTGAAACAATGGCTTACCTCGACCAGTTTCTAAGTGTGATTGTGAAGCACGGCGGGTCCGACCTGCACTTCGCCGAGCGACAGCCGCCGAAAATGCGTGTGCATGGGGATATCATGCCCATTCGGGCCGAGCCGATTTCACGCGAGGAAGCCGTGCAGATGATGAGCGAACTTTGCGGAACGCGTAACTGGGAAACCTTTGAACAACGCGGAGACTTGGATTTCGCGTACGAAATGGATGAAGCCTCTCGTTTCCGGAGTAACTACTTCAAGCAGTCGAACGGTTACGGTGCAACGTTTCGACTCATTCCCACCAAGATTGCTACGCTCGAAGAACTGGGGATTCCGCTCATTGTAAGAGAGTTTGCGAATGTACGCGGCGGGCTTGTCCTAGTCACCGGCCCCACCGGCTCCGGCAAAACCACCACGCAGGCCGCGTTAATCGATTACATCAATCAAAACTTTGCAAAACATGTCGTGACGATCGAGGAACCGATCGAATTTGTGCACGACAACAAAAGAAGCACCATAACTCAGCGGGAAGTCCCGACTAATTCCAGTTCATTTGCCGCTGGCCTCAAAGCCGCCTTGCGCCAAGACACCGATATTGTGCTGGTGGGAGAAATGCGCGACCTCGAGACCGTTTCACTTGCTCTTACCGCTGCCGAGACGGGCCTTCTCGTATTCGGTACACTGCACACAAACAATGCGCGTAAAACGGTTGACCGAATGGTGGACGTTTTTCCCGCCGACCGTCAACCCCAGGCTCGTGCCATGCTCGCGAACTCACTGCGCGGCGTGGTTGCGCAATTGCTCTTAAAAAGGTCAGATCGACCGGGGCGAATCGCAGTGAACGAAATCCTAATCTCGAACGCCGCTGTTGCCGCGATCATTCGCGAAGGAGCAACGCAAAAGCTCCAGGACGTGATTGTCTCCGGGAAGGCGCAGGGGATGCAGTTCATGGACGACGCTATTTGGGCGCTCCTCGAAAAAGGCATTGTCTCGCCGCACGAAGCTTTCATGAAAGCGATCGACAAAAGCCGCTTCAAACCGTTTTTGCCTCCGGAGGAAGAGGCACTTGGCAACGCAGCTGGCGCCGTCCGCGACGATGAAAAACGGCTTCCAGGCAATTTCGTGAAACCGATCCGCGCGCGGACAGGGGCACGCTGAGAGAGCGGCGGCTTGCGCATGCGCAGATAGATTTAACAACGGATTACGCGGAAGCTCAGATATCATCTTGTAGCTGGCATCGGGGATGCCGGTGGCCAAGGCTTCTCACGGCCGACTCTTATCAAACCGATTCCAGCTATTGCTGCTTTTCGCCTGCGCCTGCCTGTAGCGGCAGCCGTGTCCACTGCGCACAATGCGTTTAACAAGCTCCTAACATCTCTATCCCGCTAGAATCCCGTCCCGCTGCACGGAGAACCACAAAAGTTTTGAGATTACTCCCGCCAGCGACAAACAATTGCGAGATCTTTGCTATCGACAAGTAAGCAAGATTTTGCCGACACTTTAGGGCATGAAAATAGAACTACAAATCATTCACATCACGCTAATGTTCCTCTGCCTGGTGGTCATCGAGCCGAAGGCGCAAGCAGTCAACCCACCTCCGGATGGAGGATATTCCGGAGGCAACACGGCAGAAGGGCAATCAGCGCTCTTAAGCCTCACCACCGGCACCTACAACACCGCAATCGGCATATTTTCGCTCCTGAGCCTCACCGAAGGCAACTTATGCACGGGTGCCGGCGCCGGGACGCTCTTGAGCAATACTGCAGACGAAAATACGGCTACTGGTGCTGGAGCGCTCTTGAGCAATACCATCGGCGAAAACAACACCGCTAATGGAACATTTGCTCTTTTTACGAATATTGAAGGCAGCAGCAATACAGCCACTGGTGACAGTGCGCTTTTTAGCAATACCACTGGCAGCTTCAACACGGCCAGTGGCCAAGCAGCGCTGTTTATCAATACGACCGGCAACGCGAACACGGCCATCGGCGCCTCTGCGCTCCTTAGCAACACCACTGGCAGCGGCAACACGGTCATCGGCGACCTTGCGCTCGAACACAACACCACCGGCAGCAGCAACGTGGCATTAGGATTTTTCGCCGGCATCAATCAAACCACCGGCAGCGACAACATTTATATCGGCTTCAACATGGGCACTGCTGGCGAGAGCGACGCCTGTTATATCGCGAGCATCTTTGGCCAAACGTCCTCTGCCGGAATCCCGGTTCTCATTAATTCAAATAACAAGCTCGGTACGACCACTTCCTCAAAGCGCTTTAAAGAAGACATCAAGGCGATGGGCGCAGTCAGCGAAGCGCTCTTTTCACTTAAACCTGTTACCTTCCATTATAAGAAGGAGATTGATCCAGCAGTCACATCGCAGCTGGGACTCGTGGCTGAGGATGTGGAAAAGGTGAATCCTAATCTGGTGGTGCGCGACAAGGAAGGAAAACCCTACAGCGTACGCTACGACCAGGTGAACGCGATGTTGCTTAACGAATTTCTGAAAGAGCATCGCGCCTTTGTCGAAGAGCAGCGCAAAGTGGAGGAACAACAAAAAGAGATTGACGTCCTTAAGTCAGAACTAAACGAACAGCGATCCTTCATTCAGAAGGTAAGTGACAAGGTAGACTCGAAAAGATCAGAGCCACAAGTGGTGGTTAACGACCAGTAAAATTGTAGGGCGTCTGTGCCAGACGCCAATCCATACCACGGCGTTTCATAGAAACGCCCTACAAACGCGGGGATTAGCCGCCTCTGCAGCGTCAATTCGCGTCCATCACCAGGACGGCTGTGCCCTTCAACTCGCCGGAGCGAAATCGACTGAGCGCAACGTTAGCGTCTTCCAACGGGAACGTTTCCGTCTTTGTCTTAACCGGAACGCGCGGCGCGATGTCGAAAAATTCTTCGCCATCGCGCCGGGTAAGGTTTGCCACCGAAGTAATAACTCGTTCTTCCCAAAGATCCGCATATGGAAACGATGGGATATCGCTCATGTGAATCCCGCCGCAAACAACAGTGCCCCCCTTGGCGAGCGCACGCAGCGCCGCAGGTACCAGCGGGCCCACCGAAGCAAAAATGATCGCAGCATCGAGCTTTTCCGGCGGCATCTCATCGGAACCGCCGGCCCACTTTGCGCCTAGCGCTTTCGCGCTTTGCTGGGTCGCCAGATCACCGGGTCGCGTAAACACAAAAAGCTCGCGCCTTTCACAAAGGGCAATCTGCGCGATCAGATGCGCAGCGTTACCAAAGCCATAGATGCCAAGTCTGCGCGCATCGCCGGTTTTGCGGTAGGAACGATAACCGATCAGTCCGGCACACAGCAGCGGCGCAACCTCGACATCATTGTAGCGGTCAGGCAAATGAAAACAGAATCGAGCATCGGCGACAGTGAATTCCGCATAACCCCCATCAATGGTATAGCCGGTGAAACGCGCTCGATCGCACAAATTTTCCCGGTTCGATCGACAATAAGTGCATTCGTCATCGGTCCAGCCAAGCCAAGGAATGCCGACACGGTCGCCAACTTTGAATTTCGAATTTACTTCTTCTCCGATCTCTTCGATACACCCAACAATTTGGTGACCTGGAATGAGCGGCAGTTTAGGATCCGGCAGTTCGCCATCGACTACGTGAAGGTCTGTTCTGCACACCGCACAGGTTGCGATTCGCACCAACAGTTGTCCCTTGGCCGGTCTTGGTTTCTCTACGTCGCGGAGCTGGAGCGGCTGCCGCGGCTTATCCAGAACCATCGCGCGCATGGGTTAGCAGTATGCCTCTTGTTTCTTCCTCTTACTGATGCTCGTGCTCTTTCAGACGTCTTAGAGTAAGAGTATCAGCAGGAGCAAAAGCATGACAAATCAGTGCACGGCCGCGGGCGCGGGCATCTCTCCCCTGGCGGGTTCGCCTTCGTGATGGGTGTGCGCGCGGCGGAGAAATGGTACCTTGTCGAGCACGTGCTCCTGAAACCATTCGAGCCACAGATAGATGACTGGCGTCACAAATAGCGTAATCAGTTGGGAGAAAATCAGACCGCCGACGATCACCAGACCGAGCGGACGCCGCGATGCGGCGTCCTGGCCGAACCCAAGCGCAATCGGTATTGCGCCCATGAGCGCGGCGAGCGTGGTCATCATAATCGGACGAAACCGCTCCATACTGGCTTCGTGAATGGCCGAGCGGAGGTCCCAGCCTTCGTCGATTCGTTGCAAGGCAAAATCGACAACCATGATCCCGTTCTTCTTCACGATGCCTAACAACAGGAAAAGTCCGATCACACTATAAAGCGAGAGCACTGAGTGAAAGAGATACAAAGTGGCCAGGCCTCCGACTAACGCGGGAACAATCGCCGGGAACAAGACGGTGAAAGGGTGCACATAGCTCTCGTAAAGAATTCCCAGTATCACATACATAACAAAGACTGCGGCGAGCAGCAGCAGAGGGAGCGAGTGGAAGAGTTGCCGGAACACGAGTGTTTCGCCCTGGAAGATGCCCTGCACAGTCGGATGTTGGGGATGGATTTGCGCGAAAGCTTCCTCGATCGCCTTGGTGGCATCGCCGATGGCGACATTTGGCAACAGGTTGAAGTTGAACGTAACGCTGGTGAACTGATTCAAATGGTTCACAGCCTGCGGACCGATAACTTCCTTTGTCGATGTTACAACACGCATCGGGACGAGGTTTGACATGTTACCCGTGGTCGTGGCGATGGTTCCACCACCCGAGCCGCTCGCGCTGAAATTGCCGCTGGTGTTGCTGCGGACGTAGAGATCGTCCAAGTCGTCGGGGTGCGCCCGCTCTTTGTCTTTTACTTCGAGGATGACCTGGTATTGATCGTCCGGCTCCTTGATGAGATAGACGTAGTTTTGCGAGTAAGCGTTGCGCAACAGGCTTTGGATTGCAGAAGTAGAAACCCCGTAGGTTGCAGCGCGATCCCGGTTGATGTCGATCCTAAGATTTGGCGTGTCGTGGTAGTAATCGGAGCGGACACTGGCGAAGCCTTTAAACTGCTGCAGTTTTGCCATCAGTTCGTCGGCCACGGCATAAACGTCCTCGGGAACGATACCGCTAATAGTGTAGGCGTACTGGCCCTGGGTCTGGCTCGTGGCGCCGACGCTGATTTGCAAGACCGGGCTGGGCGTTAACACGGCCGTGATGCCGGGAATGGAGCCCATCGATTGTTGCAGTCGCAAAATGATTTGATCAATGGGCGGGCGCTCGCTGCGTGGCTTCAGAAAGAGAAACATCAGGCCCTGTGACAACGCGCTGCGCGAGGAGAAACCAGCGAGTGTGAAGAATTGCCCGACGGCTGGATCCTCTTGGAGCTTCTTATTGACCTCGGCTTGATACGTCCGCATCTGCGCCGGCGAGGAACCTTCCTGCGCGATGAACACGCCGCGAATGAAACCGCTATCGCCCGGCGGCAATAATGTGAATGGCAGATGCGTAAAAAAGAACCAGAGACCGAGGATGCAGATGATCAAGATCGGCAAGGTGAGCCATGCGCGGTCCAGAAACCAGTCGAGCGCGCGACCGTACGCAGCGATCACGCGTTGGATGAAATAGCTTGTGTGCCGTTCCATCCAGGCGCGTTTGTGCCCGGCTTTGCGTTCGCCCAAAATGCGCGCACACATCAAGGGCGTGAGCGTCAACGACACAATACCCGAAGCAAGAATGGCCACGATGATCGTGACGGAGAACTCGCGGAAGATGCGGCCGAGAAGTCCAGGGATGAAAACAAGCGGAATGAAAACAGCGGCTAGCGAAAGGGTCATCGACAGGATGGTGAAAGAAATTTCGCCCGCGCTATTGAACGTCGCTTTCAGGATCGACTCGCCGTGCTCGGCCCGGCGCACGACGTTTTCCAAAAACACAATCGCGTCATCGACAAGGAAACCGATGGCCAACGTCAACGCCATGAGCGTGAGATTGTTAATGGAGAAATTGAGCATGTACATCACGGCCACCGTGAGCAGCAACGACATTGGCAACGCCACAGCCGGAATTAGCGTGTCCGTGGCGCGGCCGAGAAAAACGTAGATGACTAGCACCACCAGCACGAACGCAATGATGAGCGTCCATTTCACTTCGTCAGCGGAATTAACGATGGTTTGCGACCGGTCGAACACCGGCGTGAATTTGATCGAGCCCGGCAAGCTCGCGCGCAGTTCAGGGAATAGCGCTTTCACAGAGTTGGCTACCTCCACGGCGTTTGCGCCCGCCTGCCGCGAGACCGCCAGCACAACAACTGATCCGGGTGGATTTAACCCGCGTACCCAGAAAAAGCGCGAGATGCGTTCGTCTTGCACGCTTTGACGAACATCGGCGACGTCACGAAGATAAACCGGTGCGCCGTTTGGGTTGCGCGCCACGATCAACTCCCGATAGCCCTCGGCCTTGTCGAGCTGTCCATTCGGTTGCAGCACAAAGGTACGATGCGTGCCATCGAATTGCCCCGCGCCGGAATAGACCGTGCCCGATTTAATCCCGCTCGCCAGATCGTCCATCGTCAGGCCGCGCGCAGCAAGCGCTGAAGGGTCAGCCTTGACCCGAATCGCGCCTTGCACTCCATAAATATTCACTTGTGAAACACCGGGCAGGATGTTGATGCGCTGAGCGACCGCAGTGGACGCGTACTTGTACAGGTCCCAGTCCGTGAGCGTATCCGACATCAGAGCTAACAAGTAAACTGCCTGATCGTTCGGATTCGTTTTGGTGAACGTGGGCGGACTCGGCAGATCGAGTGGCAACTTGCCCGTGGCCCGCTGGATCGCAGCCTGCACGTCGGTCGCGGCGTCGACGATACTTTTGCTCAAAACGAACTGCAACGTGAACGATGTGTTGCTTTGTGTGCTATTGCTGGTGATGATGTCGAGTCCGGGAATTTGCAGAAATTGCTTCTCCAGGGGCGTGGCAATGTTATTGGCCATCGTGGTGGGGTCGGCGCCAGGATACGAGCAACTCACTTGAATGACTGGGTAATCGACCGCTGGCAGATCGTTGACGGCGAGCTTCCCGTAAGTCGCAAGACCGGCGACGATCACCGACAGCGTCAGCAATACGGTCATTACGGGTCGGCGAATAAACGGCCCGGAGAGCCCCGAGCCTTCGATTGGAACTAACTTTGCCGTGGGCTCCGGCGATTTCCCGGCAAAGGACCTCGATCTAAGGCGATCCTTATCTTTTACTTCGCGTTCGCCGTCATGTTCGTCAGCGTCGTTCATGTCACATTCCGCTTTTTGAAGAGGCCGACTGCTCAGAGTTGCCGGGGCTTTGAGGAACGTACGGTTGTGGCGCTACTTTCGCTCCAGGCGCAAGCGCAAGCTGGCCGGTCACCACGACGGTCTCATTGGGTTTCACGCCGCTCTCAACCACAGTGAGGTCGCCTTCTTGCCGTTGGCCGGGCTTGACAGGGCGAAGATCGACAGTGTTATCAGGTTTCACCACGAAAACAAACGGCCCACTCTGGCTAACCTGGACGGCCTGTGCCGGGACGAGTGTGGCGTTCTTGAGCGTGTCCAGGATGAAACGAACCCGCACAAATTCCGAGGGCCACAGCGCGCGGTCGGGATTCGGCGTCACCCCGCGGGCTTTCACGGTTCCAGAGCCTGGCTGCACTGCATTGTCGATGAAGTAAAGATCGCCAGTGCGTGGCACAATCGAGCCATCCTGCAGGTAGGTTTGCACCTTGATGTTCGGCCCACCTAGATATTTTCGCACCAGAGGAAGATCGTTCTCAGCCACAGTGAAGTCGGTGTAAATCGGGTCCAGACCTAGAATGGTGACTAGCGGGGTAGTCGAGGGACCAACCAGGTTGCCAACGTCAACATTGCGCAGACCGACTCGTCCGTTGATGGGCGACTTTATGTAGCACCAGTCGAGGTTCACCTGGGAAGCCTCGGTCGCGGCCTGAGACTTCTGCGCGTTCGCCACGGCCGTGTCGTAGTCCTGCTGCGATATGACCTTTCTAGCGCGCAGGTCCTCTTGTCGCTTCAGAGTCACCTGATCCAACTCGGCTTGCGCTTTCGCCTGGTCGAGAGCGGCTTGAAACGGGCGCGGATCGATTGTGAAAAGCAAGTCGCCTTTCTTCACGTCGGAGCCATCCTGAAAATTACGCGTGATGATTACGCCACTGACCTGCGCCTGCACCAGCACAGTCTCGTAAGCCGCGCAGGTGCCGATTTCATCGAGGTAAAGCGGCACATCTTTTGTGACGACCTTGGCTACGGCGACAGGACGCACTGGGGCCTGGGGCGTTTTTGACGTGCCGACACCTCGCTGAAAGATGCGAAGCAGAACCAAAACAGCTAATACGGCAAAAAGCACGTAGGCCCAGCGCGGAATGGATTGCCTTCCCGTCCGCCGAGGCTTCGCTACCTTCGGCGCTTTAGTCGCGACGCGACGCTCCTCCTCTTGTACAAAGTTCATTTTCTTACAATAGACGTTATCGCGGACCGGAATTTGGCCGGCGCGCCACTTCCGTTTTTCT
>Ga0193707_1000643_pt1 | contig 12295 bp, 13 predicted proteins | sample U3c2metaG_FD_143043 | JGI IMG/M metagenome (GOLD analysis project Ga0193707, IMG submission 143043) | Soil microbial communities from a riparian zone of the East river system, Colorado, United States - U3c2 | ecosystem: Environmental > Terrestrial > Soil > Riparian zone | place: USA: East River... | reverse complement strand
CGACGAGCTGGAGGAGGCGGTGTCCCACGTCTCGGTGTTCGCCCGGATGAGCCCCAGCCAGAAGGTGCGCATCGTCCAGGCCCTGCGCGCGGCCGGGCGGGTCGTCGCGGTCACCGGCGACGGCGCCAACGACGCGCCCGCGATCCGGCTGGCCGACGTCGGCATCGCGCTCGGCGAGCGGGCCACGCCGGCGGCGCGCGAGACCGCCGACGTCGTCGTCACCGACGACCGGATCGAGACCATCACCGACGCGGTCGCGGACTGCCGGGCGATGTGGCGCTCGACCCGCGACGCGCTCGCCGTGCTGCTCGGCGGCAACCTCGGGGAGATCGCCTTCACCGTGCTCACCGGCCTGGTCAGCGGCAGCAGCCCGCTCAACGTCCGCCAGCTCCTCCTGGTCAACCTGCTCACCGACATGCTCCCGGCGGTCGCGCTCGCGGCCCGGCCGCCCTCCGGTGTCAGCCGTGAGGAGCTGCTGCAGGAGGGGCCGGACCGCTCGCTCGGCACCGCCCTCACCCGCGACATCGCCGTACGCGCCGGGGCGACCGCCGGGGCGGCCATCACCGCCTGGACGCTCGGCCGGATGAGCGGCACGCGCGAGCAGGCCAACACGGTCGGCCTCGTCGCGCTGGTCGGCACCCAGCTCGCCCAGACCATCGCGGCCGGTGGGCGCGACCCGCTGGTGCTGGCGTCCGGGCTCGTCTCGCTGACCGCGCTCGGCATCATCGTCCAGGTCCCGGGGCTGAGCCACTTCTTCGGCAGCAGGCCGTTGATGCCGCACGGCTGGATGATCGCGATGGGCTGCTCCGGGGCGTTCGCGGCCGGGGCGGTGCTGGTGACGCGCCTGCCCAGCGGGACCCTCGTCGCGTACGTGCCGGGTGCCGAGCTGATCGCCCGGCTGGCCGAGAACGTGAAGGACGGGGTCGGTACGGGCATGAAGGACGGTCTTCCGGCCGTCACGGGCGCTCTTCCGGAGGGGGTGGCCGGCGACATCGCGAGCACCGCGCGGACGGTCTGGCGTACGGTGTGGCCCACGCCGTGACAGGTGGTTCCCTCGCGGCGACCCACCGTCGCCGGATGTTCACCTTCTCGTTACCGCGAGGGTTTCCCTAAAAAGGGACAAGCAGGCATACTCAGGTCGAAAGCACCCCCTATGCTGAGTGAGGTGTTCCCCGTGCCTGACATCGTCACGACCGTCCTCGCGAAGGCCCTCGTCATGCTCCTCGAGGCCCTTCTCGCTCGTTTGGTCATGCAGTTCATGCGTTCCGGCCTGTACCGCGACCTGCTCACGGCCCGGGTGGCCGCCTGACCGAGTACGCCGAGGGAGTCAGAAGCCGGCGAGCAGGCGCTCGGCGGCGATCACCAGGCGTGCCTGGATCCGCTCGTCGCCACTGTGGCCGCGAAGCAGCTCGATCATCTCCATGACCCAGACGCTCGACAGCGAGCGCAGCAGGACGCGATGCTCCTCGCCGGGAGTGGCGTCCTCGTCGGCGACCCGGGCGAGCATCCCCGCCATCCGGTCGCCCAGGTCGGTCTTGACGTCCGACAGCAGCAGGGAGCGGATCAGGGCGTCCGCGAGCTCCGGCTCGCGCATCAGCCCGCGCGTCGCGCGCATCAGCACCTCGACGGCCCGCCCGGCCGGAGTGCCCGAACGCGGCGGCCGCCGGTCCAGGCTCGCCTCCAGGGTGTCCATCTCCTCGTTGACGACGGCGACGACGAGGTCCATCTTTGAGGGGAAGTAGCGGTAGAGCGTGCCCAGGGCCACCCCGGCGCGTTCGGCGACGGTGCGCATCTGCATCGCCTCCACGCCGCCGCGCGACGCGAGCGCCGCGGCCGCCTGGAGGATGCGCTTGCGGCGCTGGAGCTGGCTGCGCGACCGGCCGGTCTGGTGTCCGGCCGCGGTGGGTTCTGCGGTCACGTCGGCACCTCCGGTCCGTAGCGCGGCGCCCCGGACCGCGCGATCGTTGCGCACAAGGGTACATGCTGCGAGAACACGTTATTGCACGCCGGACGCGCCACCACCACCTGGATGTGCCCGATTCCCTGTCACATGGCCGGTTGTGAGCGTTTCCCTGGTAGTGGACACGTCCTAGAATCCGTTCTAGTTTTGCCTCGCAGGGCCCGCCTCCCGCGAGAGGGGATCATGGACTTCGACCTCGACGACAACGCCCAGGAGCTGCGGAAGCTCGCGGCCGGCCTACTCGAACGCGAGGCGGCCCCGACGCGGATCGAGGCCCACGAGCGGTCCGGCGCCCCGTACGACGGTGCGCTCTGGACGGCGCTCGCGCGTGCCGGTCTGCTCGGTGCCTGCCTGCCCGAAGATCTTGGCGGCGCCGGTCTGGGCGCGGTCGAGCTGGCGGTGATCCTGCGCGAGATCGGCGCCCGCGCCGCGCCGGTACCCGCCTTCGCCGCGCTGACGGCCGCCCTCACCGTCGCCCGGCACGGCACCCCCGACCAGCGCGCCGGGCTCACCTCACTGGCCGAGGGCGAGCTGATCATCACGGCCGCCGTACGCGAGCCGGGCGCCGCCCTCGCCGCACCGCCCGCCGCGGCCCCCTCCGCGCCGCCCGGCATGGCGCCGACCGCGACGCTGGCCACGACCGCGCGCCGCGACGGCGACGCGTACGTGCTCGACGGGGTCAAGACCTTCGTTCCGTACGCCGAGCAGGCCGCCCGCATCCTCGTCCCGGCCCGTACCGAGGACGGCGGCGTGGCCGTCTTCCTCCTCGAACCCGGCCGGCTCGCCGCCACCCGGCAGCCGGCGGCGACCGGCGAGCCCCTGGCGCGCCTCGGCCTGGACGGCGTACGGGCCGGCCCGGACACCCTGCTCGGGCCCGGCGCGTACGAGACGCTGCTCGGTCACGCCACGGCCGGAGCCGTCGCCACCGCCTCCGGCGCGCTCGCCGCCGCCCTGGCGCTCACCACCGAGCACGTGAAGGGCCGCGAGCAGTTCGGGCGCCCGCTCGCGGAGTTCCAGGCCGTCACGATGCAGGTCGGCGACGTCTACATCGCGGCGCGGGCGCTCGACGTGGCCATGTGGGCCGGGGTGTGGCGGCTCGCCGAAGGTCACGACGACGCCGCCGAGGTGCTCGCGGTCGCGGCCTGGGCCGCCTGCGACGGGGCGCTGCGTGCCCTCCACACCTGCCAGCACCTGCACGGCGGGCTCGGCCTCGACGTCACCTATCCGCTCCACCGCCACTTCGCGTGGGTCAAGCACTACGCCCACGTGCTCGGCGGAGCCGAGGCACAGCTCGACACGATCGGAGCGCTGGTGGCCTGATGTTCATCGACCTGACCGCCGGGCAGAAGACGCTCCGTGACGACCTGCGCGACTACTTCCGCGGCTGCCTGACCGCCGGGCAGCGCGACCAGATCGCGGAGGACCCGTTCGGCCCCGCCTACCTGGAGCACTGCGCGCGGCTGGGCCGGGACGGCATGCTCGGCTTCGAGCTCCCGCAGGAGTACGGCGGGCGCGGCTTCGGCCCGGTCGAACAGCAGATCTTCGCCAACGAGATCGCCCGCGCCGAGGTGCCGTACCCGATCATCACGCTGAACACCGTCGCGCCGACACTCGTGCAGTACGGGACCGAGGAGCAGAAGAAACGGTTCCTGCCCCGGATCCTCGCCGGCGAGTGTCATTTCGCCATCGGCTACAGCGAGCCCGGCGCCGGCACCGACCTGGCCGCGCTGCGCACCACGGCCGTACGCGACGGTGACCACTACGTCGTGAACGGCCAGAAGATCTTCACCTCGGGCGCGCACCACGCCGACCACATCTGGCTGGCCGTACGCACCGACCCGGAGGCCAAGAAGCACAAGGGCATCTCGATGCTCATCGCCGACTGCGCCGACCCGGGGTTCTCCTGGACGCCGATCATGACCATGGACGGCCGCCACCACACGAACTCCACCTACTACCAGGACGTACGCGTGCCGGTGGACATGCTCGTCGGCGAGGAGAACCACGGCTGGGACCTGATCGTCAACCAGCTCAACCACGAACGCGTCACGCTCGGCCCCGCGGGCAACATCGGCCACACCTACGACCGGTTCGTCCGCTGGGCGCGCGCCAAGCCGGGCCGCGACGGACGCCCGCTGATCGAGCAGCCCGCCGTACGCCGCGCGGTCGCCGAGATCCACGCCTACCTGCGCATCAACGAGCTGCTCAACTGGCAGGTCGCCGCGAGCACGGACCTCGGCTGGCTCGGCGCGCCGGACGCCTCCGCCACCAAGATCTACGGCTCCGAGCGCATGCAGGACGCCGGGCGCATCGCCGGCGAGGCGCTGGCGCGGTACGGCGACCCCGGTGACGCGGAGACGCGGGAGCTGGTCGACCGCCTCGACCACGGGGTCAAGGGCGCCCTCGTGCTGACCTTCGGCGGCGGTGTCAACGAGATCCAGCGGGAGATCATCGCGATGATCGGCCTCGGCCTGCCGCGGGCCCCTCGCTGACGCCCGGCGGAGGGAGAGACATGCACGATCGGCTGATGGCGCTCGCCGGCGAGCTGGCCGCGGAGGGCGAGCGGCCGGCGCCGCCGGGCCCGGACCCGGTGAACGCGGCCATGATCCGCAACTGGACCCAGGCCCTCGGGGTCCCGGAGACGGGCTGGGCCGAACTCGCCCCGCCGGCCATGATCCAGGTCTGGTCCATGCCCGGGCTCGGCGAGCAGCCGGAGACCGCAGCCGGCCGGGTCCTGACGATCCTGGACGACGCGGGCTACACCGGCGTCGTCGCCACCGACTGCGAGCACACCTACGACCGCTACGTACGGCTCGGCGAGTGGCTCCGCCCGACCGTACGCTTCGGCGGCGTGACCGGCCCCAAGCGGACCGCGCTCGGCGAGGGCTACTTCGTGACCTGGTACCAGCGCTGGTACGCCGGGGACGAACGCGTCGCGGAGATGCTGTTCCGCGTGCTGAAGTTCAAGCCGCGCCCCGCCGCCGCGCCGCCCGGCGGCCGGTACCCGCTGCGGCCGGTCGCCGAGACCGACTCCGCCTTCTTCTGGGAGGGCGTCCAGGCCGGTGATCTGCGGATTCAGCGCTGCGCCGAGTGCGGCGCGCTGCGCCACCCGCCCGGCCCGATGTGCCCGCGCTGCCACGCGACCAAGCGCGACCACGCCGTGGCGAGCGGGCGCGGCGTCGTGCACAGCTACGTCGTGCACCACCATCCGCCCGTGCCGGGGCTGCGGCCGCCGTACGCCGTGGTGCTGGTCGACCTGGAGGAGGGGGTGCGGATGGTCGGCGGCCTCCTCGGCTGCCCGCCGGAGGACGTGTACGTCGGCATGCCGGTGGAGCTGGAGCTCCAGCGGATGGACGACGAGCTGACCCTCCCGCAGTGGCGCCCCGCCGGTACGGTGCCGCCGCCGGCCGAAGCCGTCTCCGAGAACGCAGGGGGAGGACTGCCGGAGACGCGGATCGAGCTGACGCCGACGTTCGTGATCTCCACGGCGCTGGCCACCAGGGACTTCACCGCGGTGCACCATGACCCGGCGGTCGCGCGTGCGCAGGGCGCACCGGAGATCTTCCTGAACATCCTCACCACGATCGGCCTGGTCCAGAGGTACGTCCTGGAGCGGCTCGCGGGCGCGCGCCTGGCGGGCATCGCGCTGCGGCTGGGCGCGCCCGCGTACGCCGGGGAGACCCTGACCATGACCGGGCGCGTGGTGGACGAGCACACCGTGGAGGTACGCGGCGCGGTGAGCCTCGGCGACCACGTGGTGGCGACCGTACGGCTGGGGGAGCCCGCATGACGATCTCGGGCCGTACGGCGATCGCCGGCATCGGCGCGACGGAGTTCTCCAAGGAGTCGGGCCGTTCGGAGCTGCAGCTCGCGGCCGAGGCGTGCCTCGCCGCGCTCAAGGACGCCGGTCTCACGCCGTCGGACGTGGACGGCCTGGTGACCTTCACCCAGGACGCCAACGCCGAGATCGCGGTCGCCCGCGAGCTGGGCGTCCCGGAGCTGTCGTTCTTCTCCCGCGTCGACTACGGCGGTGGTGCCGCCTGCGGCACGGTCGCGCACGCCGCGATGGCCGTCGCGTCCGGGCAGGCCGAGACGGTCGTGTGCTACCGGGCGTTCAACGAACGGTCCGGCCACCGGTTCGGCCAGGCGGGCACGGCCGTGCTCTCACCGGAGTTCTCCTGGCATCTGCCGTACGGCCTCGCGACGCCCGCCGCGTGGGTCGCCATGCAGGCACGGAGGTACATGCACGAGTACGGCGCGACCAGCGAGGACTTCGGCCGCGTGGCGGTCGCGATGCGGCGGCACGCCGCCACGAACCCCCGGGCGTGGTTCCACGGCCGCCCGATCACGCTGGAGGAGCACCAGGCCAGCCGGTGGGTGGTCGAGCCGCTGCACCTGTTCGACTGCTGCCAGGAGTCCGACGGCGGCGTCGCGATCGTGGTGACCGGCGCGGACCGCGCCCGCGACCTGGCATGCCCGCCAGTGCTGGTCAACGCCGCCGCGCAGGGCTCCGGGCCGAACCAGATGATGATGTTCGGCTACTACGAGACCGACGTGGCCGCCCTGCCCGCGATGGGGGTGGTCGGCCGCTCGCTGTGGCAGCGGTCGGGCCTGCGCCCGCCGGACGTGCAGACGGCCATCCTGTACGACCACTTCACGCCGTTCGTGCTGATCCAGCTGGAGGAGCTGGGCTTCTGCGAACGTGGCGAGGCCCGCCACCTCGTCGCGGACGGCGGTATCGAGCTCGGCGGCCGGCTCCCGGTCAACCCGAACGGCGGCCAGCTCGGCGAGGCCTACATCCACGGCATGAACGGCATCGCCGAGGCGGTACGCCAGGTCCGCGGCACGTCGGTCAACCAGGTCCCCGGCGTGGAGAACGTCCTCGTCACGGCCGGCACCGGCGTCCCGACGAGCGGCCTGATCCTCGGCAGGGACGCCTAGGGCCCTAGCGGTCAGACCGCCGGCCGTACGGCTAGGCCTGGCGCCAGGGCATGTGCTGGAGGGTCCAGGTGTTGCCGTCCGGGTCGGCGAAGTAGGCGTAGTAGACGCCGCCGAGGTCCTGGACTGGGCCCACGTCCACGCCGCGTTCGACCAGCGTCGCGCGGGCGGCCTCGATGTCGTCGACCACGAGGTGGAGGCCGCGCAGCGTACCGGCCGGCATGTCCAGGGTCGTGAGGCCCTCGGTCAGGGTGATGGAGCAGGCCGAGCCCGGCGGGGTGAGCTGCACGATCCGTACGCCGTCGGCCGGGCGGACGTCGACGTCGGCGTGGAAGCCGAGCCGGTCGGCGTAGAACGCCTTGGCCCGGTCGAGGTCGGTCACGGGCACCGGGACGAGCTCGAGCAGGAGCGCGCCGGGCCGTACGGGCGGGGACGTGGTGTCGGCGGGGACGTCATGGACGTCGGCCGGGATCTCGGTCGTGGTGGGGGACTCGTCGGGCATACTGATCACCTTCCGGCTCTATAACTAGTTGGTTATACAGGTCCGGATCGCTCCAGGTCAAGGGCTGGAAGGGCGGACGGTGCCCGGCCTTGGGGCCGGCATACCGGCTAGCCGGAACGCCGAGGTTGCGGCTGGCAGGCGGAAGGATTGGGGGTTGGCGCCGCAGACTCCGGGGCATGCGGCGAGCGACTGTTGTGTTGTACCCAAGAGCTCGACTGAGAAAGGGGAAAGTGACATGTGCCACCACCGGCCTCCATGCCCCGCAGCGAACGCAGAAGACCACACGGCGGCACGTGTCGTGTCGAGCCACCCCGAGCAGGGCTGGTGCCTGCTCTGCAACGGCGTCGTCATCTTCGACGACACCGGTGAGCTCGCCCCCGACGGCCACACCACAGAACCCCATCGCGCACGACCGCTGTCCCTCGCCGCCTGACCCCGGCGGTACAGCCCCCTCGCCCGTGAACCGCGGACCGGCACCGCCGGCCATCCCCTGGGGCGGTTGACGAGGCGAAGATCCCCCGAGGCCCCGGTGATCCCTCGCACCGAAGGCCGAGTCCCCTGAAGACGCGCCGGTCCACGGAGTTCTTCCCCAAGACTCCGTGGACCGGCAGGACTCCCAGGGACACCCGGACGCCGTTCCGCTCAGCGGAGCGGCGTTTCTCACGCGCCGTCAGGTGGGTCCGACGCTCAGTCGAACCCGCCTTCCAGGGCGTCGAAGACCTCGCTCAGCACCTCGGAGATGCGGGTGGACTTGGCCACACCCGACCTGATCAGCTCGAACGCGCTCTGGAGCGCGCAGCTGGACAGGCAGGCCGCCACGTGGGGCCGCAGGTCGACGGCCGGGTCGAGGCCCATGCGCTCGGCGATGATCCGGGTGATCTCCGCTTGCTTCTTCTGTCCGTGTTCGAGGCTGCTGCCGAACACCGCCGGGCTGGTCTCCATCATCTGCTGGAGGCAGCCGAAGCGTTCGGGGTCGAAGCCGTAGTCGCCGTTCTCGCAGGCGCGTATGACCGAGACCGAGGCGTTGCGCAGCGCCGTCATCACCGGCTCGGAGGCCGGCCGCGCGGCCAGTGCGTCCAGCATGGTGGCGAACTGCTCTTCCTGGAACGTGAGGACGACGTCCTCTTTGGAGGAGAAGTAGCGGAAGAACGTGCGGGACGAGACGTCGACCTCGTCCGCGATCTCCTCGACGGTCGTCGCCTCGAAGCCCTTCGCCTGGAAGAGCTGGAAGGCCGCGTCGATCAACGCTTCGCGCGTGCGCTGCTTCTTGCGCTCACGCCGGCCGGCCGTGGACGCCGCACAGCTCTCCACCGTCGTCGCCTCCATGCCGTGAGGGTAACCGACCTCGTTCACTTAGCCAAGGTCACCTTTCGTTCTGTGACAGTCGTCATAGTACGACTTTAGTCGCTTGACGACATGTGTCATGCCATGACAGTTTTGGGCATCTCGAACTTCACGGAGGCAAGTTCATGTCCCAAGCGACACTCGCGCCCCAGGCTGAGGCGCGCGGTAGACAAGGCCGAACCGGGCACGGCCACCCCTGGCTGACCCTGTTCGCGGTCGCGCTCGGCGTGATGATGGTCGGTCTGGACGCGACGGTCGTGTCGATCGCCAACCCGGCGATCGCCCTGGACCTGCACGCCGACCTCGCCGGTCTGCAGTGGGTCACCAACGGCTACCTGCTCGCCCTCGCCGTCACTCTGATCCCGGCGGGAAAGGTCGCCGACCGGTTCGGGCGCAAGCGCACCTTCCTGGCCGGGGTGATCGGTTTCGCCATCGCGTCGCTGCTCGTCGGGCTCTCGGGCGGCATCGGGATGGTCATCTTCTGGCGCGTGGTCCAGGGCGTCGCGGGGGCGCTCCTGCAACCGGCCAGCCTGGCCCTCATCCGTAACTCGTTCCCGGCGGAGCGGCTCAACGCCGCGATCGGCATCTGGGGGGCCACCGTCGGGATCTCCATCGCCGGCGGCCCGATCGTCGGCGGGCTCCTCGTCCAGCACGTCAGCTGGCAGTCGGTCTTCTTCCTCAACGCGCCGCTCGGACTGGTCGCGCTCCTGGTCGGCCTGTGGGTGATCCGCGAGTCGCGCGACGAGGAGGCGGGCGGGTCCTTCGACCTCTCCGGCGTCGCCCTGCTCTCCGGGTCGCTGTTCGCGCTGGTCTGGGGCCTGATCAAGGCCGGGACGTACGGCTTTACGGACCCGCTGCCGCTGTGGTCGTTCGCCGCGTTCGCGGTGCTGCTCGCTGGCTTCGTCGTCCGCGAGCTGATGGCCTCACACCCCGTCCTGCCACTGAACCTGTTCCGCTCGGTCTCGCTGTCGGCGGCGACCGGCCTGCTCCTGCTCGGCACGTTCGCGCTGTTCGGCACGATCTTCTTCATCACGCTGTACCTGCAGCAGGTGCACGGGCTGAGCCCGGTCGCCGCGGGCGTACGGATGCTGCCGATGACCGGCATCTTCATCGTGTCCTCGCCGCTCGGCGGCGCGCTGACCCAGCGGTTCGGCCCCCGGGTCCCGCTGCTCCTCGGCATGGTGTTCACCGCCGTGGCGATGTTCGGGCTGTCGCGGATCGGGGTCGACGCGTCCTACAACGCGATCTGGCCGTGGTTCGTACTGATCGGCATCGCCTTCGGGTTCATCATGACCGCCGGCACCGAGGCCATCGTCGGGAACGCGCCGGTGCAGCTGGCCGGCGTCGCGGGCGGGTTGCAGCAGACCGCGTTCCAGATCGGCGGCGTGCTGGGCACGTCGGTCCTCGGCACGATCCTGTCGACCCGCGTGGGCGACGTCCTCATGAGCCGGCTGACCGGAGCGGGCCTGCCCGCCCCGGCCGCGCACGGGCTCGCGGGGGCCAAGTCCTACATCGCGCAGGGCGTCGCGCCGGTACCCACGGGCACCCCGGCACCCGCCGCGCGGGCCATCACCACGGGCAGCCATCTGGCCTTCATGGACGGATTCCAGACGTCCATGGCCGTCGCCGCCCTGGTGGCCCTCCTGGCGGCCGCCGCCGCACTGCTCGTACGGCGGGGAGAGTCCGCCATCGAGGGCGCCGTCGCCCTCTGATCTCACCGCGGTGCGGGCGGATCCCGATCCGCCCGCACCGCTCGTTCCGCGGACCTGGAGTGGATGATGGATGCTGGTACGCCGCTACCTGAGAGTGGCTGGGAGCTGCGCCTGGGCCGGGGGAGCGGGGACCGCCCCGCCCTGGAGGTGCACACGGGCGACGGCCTGATCGACGTGGCCGTGGCCGGCGGACGGGGTGCCGCGCTCGTCCGCGGTGCCGTACGCGGCCGTGAGTTCTCGGTGGAGTGGGGGCAGCTCCCGCCCGGCGGTGAGGTGCTCGTGGAGTTCCGCGCCGGCGCGGCGGCGCGTACGGTGCCGGCGGTCACGGTGGCGGGCGCGTTCTGGGCGGCGGAGGTGCCCGGGAGGTTCCGCGAGGTCGTCGTCACGACGGCCGTCGATCGCGGGTCGTACCGCCTGCACCGCTTCCGGCAACGTAGAGCTGGCCGGAGGGTGACAGCAGCCTGACTCATGGGGAGTTGTCAGCAAACGCACAGCCGGTCCACCTAGGCTGCCAGGATGCCGGTGATCCTCCGACGCTTCCCCCTCCCCGTGGTGTTCATCGCGGCGCTCTGCGCCGTCTCCTCCGTGTACGCGTACGGGCTCGGACTGGCCGACCAGCGATCCTTCGTGGCCTCGACCGCCACGAACCTCATCAACCTGCGGTCCGACCCGCTCGGCACGCTCATCGCCTCGGCCTTCGTCTCCGAGACCGCGCCGTGGATCTGGGTGGGGTTCGCGATCGTGGGGCTGTTCCCGCTCGTGCACCGCTTCGGCAACCTGCGGGCGCTGCTGCTCGTCACCACCGCCCACGTCGTCGGCACGCTCCTCAGCGAGGGCCTGCTGGCCCTGCGTATCGCCTCCGGCGCGGCCCCCGCGTCGCTGCGCGCCCTGGACGACGTCGGCCCGTCCTACGTGATCGCCGCCGCGCTCATCGCGACCATCGTGTACGGCGCCGAGCCCGCCGTGCGTACGGCCTCCGGCGGGCACTGGCTGTTCGACCGGATCGCGAGCCGCTGGTGGCGTCTCGGCGCGGCGATCGGCCTCGCCCTGCTCGCGCCGAACCTCTTCGCCGGCCTCGGCCACCTGGACGTCGCCGCGGTCGGCCACAGCGTGGCGCTGGTCACCGGGGCCGGCGTCGGCCTCACTCTGGCGCGTCTCGAACGCCGCGGCGTGCGCGTAGTGCGATCACCGCGACCAGTGGTAGCTCCATGACGAGCCCGAAGACCACGAGCCGGCCGACGGCCTGGTCGAGGTAGCCGGACACGGTCACGAGCGAGCCGGCGGCCGGCTGCCGGCTTCGCAGCGACAGGTACGCGAGGGCGGCGCCGATCACGAACAGCGAGACCGCCGCCAGGTCGGCGCGACGCCGTACCCGGCCGCCCAGCGCCAGCAGCTGGTGCAGCCAGACCGGTGACGACACGACCAGCCCGAAGACGAACGCGAGCCTGAGGTGGGGACCGAACACGGCGGCGGAGTGGTCGAGCTGCCGGAGGGCTTCTCCGTAGCAGGCGCAGGATTTCGCCGGCTTGTGGAAAACGGGACTTCGCAGGAAGACCCAGGTCGGATGGGCGAACAGCCAGCCGACGGCCGTACCCGCCGCGATCCCGAGCACCGCCCGGCCGATCCGGGACGATCGCGTGGGCACGCCGCGCTCCGCCGGTAATGCCATTCCCGCTCCTCGGTCGCCTCTTCGCCGCCGGGGATCCGACGCGCTGGACCGGGCGACGGTTCCCGGGCGGATGTCGGCTCCGTCGGCCCAAATCGGGCCGTTTCCGCGTGGGCGCGGCGAACCGTTCCGCGTGCCGTGGAGGATGACCCGTCCTGACAGGGGCAGCATGG
>Ga0193707_1000642_pt1 | contig 12298 bp, 13 predicted proteins | sample U3c2metaG_FD_143043 | JGI IMG/M metagenome (GOLD analysis project Ga0193707, IMG submission 143043) | Soil microbial communities from a riparian zone of the East river system, Colorado, United States - U3c2 | ecosystem: Environmental > Terrestrial > Soil > Riparian zone | place: USA: East River... | reverse complement strand
AGCGTTCTGGGGCACGATCATGGCAATCCTTTCGATTGTACCGGGAATTGGCGCGGCCCTCATCTGGGTGCCGGCCGTGATCTATTTGATTGTGACCGGCCAGCTTCTAGCGGGACTGCTCTTGTTCGCCTGGTGCGCCGCGGTGGTGGGAACGATTGATAACATTCTGCGTCCGATCCTCGTCGGGAAAGATGCCAGGATGCCGGATCTTCTAATTCTAGTCGGCACACTCGGCGGGCTATTTCTTTTTGGGCCAATCGGGTTCATTGTCGGACCAATCGTGTGCGGACTATTCCTGACCGTGTGGGATATTTATGGAGTGACCTTCAAAGATCTCCTGCCGCCGGTGAAAAGCTTACAATCTGAAATCGCCAACAAATCGGATTCTGAAGCTTAAACTCGAACCTCGAACCGAATCCAATCATCGATAAATGAGCAAATCATTCCAAAGTTCGCGCGCACCTGAACCCGTCGGTGCATTTCCGCACGCCAAACGAGTTGGCAACCTTTTGTTCCTTTCCGGAATCGGGCCTCGGGTGCGCGGCAGTAAAGAAATTCCCGGCGTCACGTTCGATTCGGCCGGCAACATCGTCAGCTACGATATCGAGAAACAATGCCGCGCGGTGTTTGAAAATGTGCGGCTCGTGCTCGAAGACGCGGGCGCGAGCTGGAACGACATTGTCGATGTCGCCGTGTTCCTGACGAACATGAAAAAGGATTTCCCGACCTACAACAAACTTTACGCACAATATTTTTCCGGTGAGGGCAAACCAAATCCCACGCGTACGACAATTGAAGTCGGCGCGTTGCCGACGCCGATTGCTATTGAACTTAAAGTCATCGCCGCACTCATCTAGTTTGTCATCCTGAACCGCAAAACACGGTGAAGGACCTCTCTTCCTTGCTTGAAAGCACGCGAGCTAGATCGTGTGATCTACAGCGTGAATGTGAGATCCCTCGTCGTCTCCGCGACTCGGCAAGACACGCTGTTCGGTGCTGGACGTTAAGCGTTTACAATTCGACCTTGGCTTTCGATTACGATTACGAACATGAGCGCGACTAAGAGGCCTCCATCTCGCATTCTTGCCGCCGACCACACAGGCATCACGGTCTCGAATCTTGAACGATCGCTCACATTCTGGCGCGACGTTCTCGGCTTCGAGCTTTCACATACCGCACATCAAACTGGCGAAATGGCCAGTGAAATCACTGGAGTCGAAGGGGCCGAGATCAAGCTTGCAGTCGTCAAAGCACCGGACGGTCACAAGATCGAACTGCTCGAGTATCTCGCGCCGCTCGAGCGTAAGTGGAATGTCGATCTGCGGCCGTGCGATGTTGGCTTCGTGCACGTCGCGCTCATCGTCGATGATCTCGACGCGATTTTGAGCGCGATCAACGCGTCTGGTTGGAAAGCTGCCGGTAAACCGCAAACTCTTCAGTCGGGTCCGAATACCGGCAAACGCGTCGTTTACGTTCGCGATCCGGATGGCACGACCATTGAGTTTATGCAGCCGCCGCTCGAAGCGAACCACGGATAAGGCGAATTCAACCGATTCCGAGCGACGTAGCACGCTGTATTACTCTTGATTTCTTTCCTTTGAATCTGTGAAATCTGCGTAATCTGCGGTTAATGCATTTCTCCGCTGACGAAGATTTCGCAGTTAAACTCGATTCCGAGGATCCGCTGCGCGCGTTCCGCGACAAATTTCATCTCCCGGTTGGCAAAGATGGCCAGCCACTGATCTATTTTGCCGGCAATTCGTTAGGCCTGATGCCAAAATCGGCGAGAGAAATCGTCGACGAGGAATTAGACAACTGGGCAAAGCTTGGTGTCGATGCACACCACGGAACGGGAACGCCATGGTACACCTATCACGAGGCATTGCGCGAACCGACCGCGCGGCTTGTTGGCGCGAAACCACTGGAGGTAATCTGCATGAACAGCCTCACGGTGAACCTCCATCTAATGATGGCCACGTTTTATCGGCCGACCAAATCGCGTTTCAAAATCTTGATGGAGGAGCCAGCGTTTCCTTCCGACACCTATGCAATCAAAACGCAAATCGCGCATCATGGGCTCAATCCTAACGATGCTCTTATTCTCGCACGGCCGCGCAAGGGCGAGTTCACAATCCAAACGGAAGACATTGTCGATCTGATCGAGAAGCACGCCGATCAACTCGCGGTGGTGATGTTTCCCGGCGTAAATTTTTTCACCGGCCAATTGTTCGATATCAAGACCATCACTGCTGCAGCACAGACGGCCGGCATCGTCGTTGGGTTCGATCTTGCTCATGCCGTGGGAAACGCGCCGTTGAAATTGCACAATTGGAATGTCGATTTTGCTGTCTGGTGTTCATATAAATATCTAAACGCAGGTCCCGGCGCAGTCGCAGGCGCGTTCGTGAACGAACGGCACGCGACCAACACGAAATTGCCGAGGTTCGCCGGCTGGTTCGGCAACGATCCGAACACACGGTTCCGATTACATCTGGAACCCGAATTTATTCCAGTTGCGTCGGCCGACGGCTGGCAAATCAGTAATCCGCCGATTTTCGCGATGGCGCCATTGCGCGCCTCGCTCGCGATCTTCGATGACGCAGGCGGAATGGAACCGCTGCGCGCAAAGTCGATCAGGGTTACCGGCTATCTGGAATTCCTGATAACGGAAATTGGATCGAAAAAGTTTACGGTTATTACACCGCGCAATCCCGATGAACGCGGTTGCCAATTGTCGATCCTGGCCCATGAGCATCCGAAAGAATTGTTAAAGGAGCTCGAAACCGCCGGTGTAAAATGCGACTTTCGCGAACCCAACGTCATCCGCGTCGCCCCTACCCCGCTCTACAATACCTTTCACGAAGTCTGGCGCTTCGCGAGCATTCTGGCTCAGCATCAATAGCAGATCTGTCGATTACCAGTCTCTCTACGGATTCTTCCGTTGAAGCGCGACGGCAAACGGGTGGAGCTCCGCCGTCATCAATCCGCCCGCCACCGCCGGATCTTCCTGCATGAACTTTCTCGCTGCGTCTTCATCGGGCGCCTCAAAAATGGCAATGCCAAATGTCTTGTCGCCTGGTTCTGACGTCCGCCCCGCAAGAATCAATTGACCAGACTTAGCGGCCTGTTGAAACCGAACGAAATGGCGCTCGAGCACGGCATTATCCTCTTTCGTCCAAGCTGAATCCGCGTGCAGCCGCGGCACCAGCCTCAACACATAGATAAACTGCTTCGGCTTGGCGGCCTTGGGTTCTTGCGCGTTCAGCGATTGTACGATTGCGAAAATGCAAATCAACGGAATGAATAGTTGGCGAGATCCGTTTTTCATGTGGTGATGGATTACGATGTGTCCTGGCCGGACTTTGTGCGAGCCTTCTTTGCTTTCAATGCAGTCGCATCAGCAGCACCAGACAGCCAGACGGATTACCTGCCTCCAATTTCGGTCCGCGACTAAGCATGCGGTTATCGTTGCAATTCCAGTCGAGACATGCGAAAAGCCTGACCAGCGAATAAAAATATTGAAAATGATACGGCGCATCTTTTGGGTTGTCGTGTTCCTCGTTCTGATCCACCCGGCGTGGGCCAAAGACGAGAGATCGATCAGGGATTTGAGCAAGGCGCTTGCGGGGCTTTCGTCCGACGTGGATCCGAAGGAAGCCGAGCTTGTGTCGGTGACGGCGCACACAACGGCGCGCAAGCTCGCGAATACCACGTCGTCTTAAACCCAGAGTTTCAGGCTTTCCTGGTCAACGTCGGTGCTCGAAAACGTGGCTGGTGCGGCCATTGGGCACAGGATATCGGCACGCGTTTGAAAGAACTCAAGCTCAGGACGCTGGTGCTTCACTGGGGCGTCGCCTACGATCACACATCGAGCGAAAATAATTGCCTTGTAATGACTGCGCGTAACCAGCCTTTCAAGGACGGCATCATCCTCGATGGCTGGCGGAGGGCTGGCCGACTATTCTGGTGCTCCGTCGTAAAAGACGACGAGTACGAGGTCGAACAGCATTACGGCCATTCCGGAATCACGGCATGGAAAGAGAACATGCAATGGAGTGCATGGCTGCAAGATTACGAACCAGCCAAGCCGAAGTCGAAGATGGCAACGAATGACAAAGCCAGCAAAGTCGGCTCGGAACGCGATGAGCGAGGCGGCAACAGCGAATCCAGGCAGCCAGTGACACCGTAGGGCGACGCAGACTCATCCGCAGTACGCAGTCCAAGAGTTTGCTGCCGCAACGGACTGTTGGCGTCAGATGCGCTTCAGAAGTGGCGACACAGACATCACGCTTTTGAAATATCCGTGATATCCGCGAAATCCGCGGTTAAAGAATCCTTGATGCCAGATAAGTTTGTTCTCGTCGGCAGTGGCCTGGCCGGTGGATTACTCGCAGCATACCTGGGCCGCCGCGGGTATGATGTCGATCTCCACGAACGCCGGGCCGATCCACGCGAAGGCAACATTGTTGGTGGCCGCTCGATCAATCTGGCAATTTCGACGCGCGGAATTCACGCGCTCGAACAGATCGGGATCGCTGACGAAGCGTTACGGCACGCGATCCCAATGCGCGGTCGGATGATTCATGATAAATCCGGCGCGCTGCATTTCGCGCCTTATGATGTTGATCCCAAGAAATGCATCAACTCGATCGGGCGGGCTTCGCTTAACTCCGCGGTAATCGAAGCGGCGCAGCGATATCCGAATGTGCGCGTCCATTTCAATCACAAATGCACCCACGTCGATCTGGCCGAAGCGATCTGCCATTTGGAAACGGAAACCGGCAAATTGACCGTGGGTGGCGATGCTGTGATCGGAGTGGACGGCGCCTTCTCCGTGGTGCGCGCTTCGATGCAACGAAACATCGGCAATTTCCAATACGAAGAGAGCTATCTCGCGCATGGTTACAAGGAGCTGACGATCCCGCCTGCGCCGGATGGGTCATGGCGAATTGAAAAAAACGCTCTTCACATTTGGCCGCGCAAAAGCTTCATGATGATCGCCCTTCCGAACCCGGACGGTTCGTTCACTTGTACGCTTTTCTGGGAATTCGAAGGACCGCGCAGTTTCGCCACAACAAAGACAGATGACGATGTCCGGCGCTTCTTCGGTGAAGAATTTCCTGACGCCGTTCCCCTCATGCCGACACTGCTCGAAGATTTCAAGAACAACCCAACGGGCTCACTTGTGACGATTCGTTGCGCGCCCTGGTATTACCGTGACAGGGTCTGCCTGCTCGGAGATGCAGCCCACGCTGTTGTTCCATTTTATGGGCAGGGAATGAACGCCGCGTTCGAAGATTGCGTCGTGCTCGACGAATGCCTGGAAAAATTTGCCAATGATCGCGAACACGCATTCGCGGAATATTTTTCACGCCGAAAAGAAAATGCTGACGCGCTCGCCGATCTGGCGATCGGCAATTTTATTGAGATGCGCGATAAAACTGCGTCGAGGGCCTTCCGGGCTAAGAAAAAACTCGATCACTTCCTCGAGGCCGCGCTGCCTGGTGTGTATCTGCCGCTTTACACAATGGTCACGTTCACCCGCGTCCCATACGCCCAAGCGGCGCGGCGTGCTCGCGTGCAAGATCGAATTCTTTATATCGCTCTTGTCACTCTTGTCTTGATCGGAATCCTGGCGCTTGGACTTTTGCTCGGTCGCGCTCAGCAGCAATGAAATCAATTTGACCCGTCGAGTTCTACAGGGCTGCTTTTTTGCGCTTGCGATTCCGTCGAGCGCGTCTCGAGCCAACCCGTTGATACGCTTCCTGTTCAAGGGCTGCCACAACCTTGTTGAAACCCCTGACATCAGCGGCGCTAACGCGACGGACAACAGCGCGTTCCAAAGCGGATAAATGACGCCGGACGCGCTGGGCCAGCTTTCGCCCTTTTGCCGTCTGTCTCACGACAAACGTGCGGCGATCTGTTTCGCCGACTGCGCGCGTGATCAAGCCGCGCCTTGCCAGGCGATCGAGAATGCTCGTCAAGGTCGATCTCTTGTGCGCGAGGCCGCGATGGAGCTCGGCCACGTTGGCCCGTCCGGAATGAGCAAGCAGGGCTAAAATATGCGCCTCCCCCTGCGTCAACCCGCGCTCGCGCAAGTCATCAAGATAAAGACCGATTCGGTGCGTCGCGCGGTGAACTGGATGAACAAGTCGCAAAGGCATCGATTGAAAGAGGCTTCAAATCCGGCTCTACCCATGAAGTTCGCGCTTCGTCACTGAAAAGCCGTTCGGCCGAATAGTAAGCGAGCGGAAAATCCTTTTCCAGTAATTGCGGATTCGCATGCACGATCTCTTCCAAGCGTTCCGCACGGCTGGCCGCGTGCGCTCGTGAGAGAAGATGCACCCAAAACAATGTGATGGTCTCGTGATATTTTTCCGGTTTGCCGGCGGCCGCAGCGAATCGACGCAACGTATTTCGCATCTTCTTGGCAGCCTGTTGCACCGATGAGGATTCGGCAAGATAGACCCACGCTACGTGCAAATGTGAAGCATGATGAAAATCCTTGACCTCGCCTCGCTCGAGCGCGCGCGTTAATTCCACATCAGTCATGAATGCCGCCCTTCAAAGCTCCGTTGATGGCCGTTTCCCAATGAATCCGCTGTTGCTCCGCCCAATGGGCGTCTAGTTTGAGGACCTCAACATTCCCCTCCGGCGCTAGCGCGGAGCGTCGATACGTTATCGTCGCTTTGGAGTGCTGTTCGCCGTCGCGAAGAACGCGGATCTTGATCTCGCTAGCCGTGAACGCAGGTGTCATCACTACATACTCCACCCGGCCGTTCCCAGGATCGTATGTTGTGAGCAGCCAGAGCCGATCCTTGCCATCGGCGCTTGTGGTAGTGAACACTGCCCCTTCGCGCTGTAGGGCCTGTGCCGGATGGATAAAACGCGGCGACCAATCTGGCGCCCACTCTGCCTCGCGTACCGGTCCAAAAAGCGGCGTTACATCGGCGACCGAGCCGTTTAACCCAATCGTGAACGATTGTGTTCGCTGTTCGACCATCGCCGTGCCCGCTTCTCCAGCCAATGCCGCTTGAACCAGCGCAAGACCGCATGCCCATATCGTACAATAACTCATCATAATATATTACGATATCGTAATATACGATATCGTCAACTATAAGTTAGTAACCTTGGGCTTGCGCTGCGAGCCCAAAAACACAGCGTGAATCTTACCTTGACAGTCTAGGCGAAAGGATTGAACAATCTGCTCATCAAGACTGCCTAGGAGAAGAAATTTATGGCTAAAGAGAAACCGGACCTTGTTTACGGCACGCTCGATATGTTGATCTTGAAAGCTCTCCAGCACGATCCGCGGCACGGCCTCGCTATCGCCGATCGGATCCAGCAGATGTCGCAGGATATTCTACGAGTCGAGCAAGGTTCACTTTATCCGGCGCTGTATCGTTTGGAGGCGCAAGGATGGATTAAGGCAGAGTGGGGCGTTTCCGATAACAACCGCAAAGCGCGCTATTACAAATTGACCACGGCCGGGCGCAAGCAATTGGCAGCGGAACGTGAGCATTGGTCGCGGATCACGAAGGGAATCAATCTGGTCCTTTCTGGAACTTGAATTCTATGCCACGACTTCGTGCCTGGGTTTGCCGTCTGCTTGGGCTCTTTCGAAAGACGAGTCGCGAAGCAGAAATGGCCGAAGAGTTTCGGCAGCATCTCGACGCATTGATCGAACGCAATATTGCTGCAGGCATGTTGCGTGAAGAAGCGCGAAACGCAGCACTTCGACAATTTGGCGGCGTCGAACAGATCAAGGAAGCCGCGCGCGAACAACGCGTCTGGATGTGGGCGCATCAGCTCTCGCAAGACGTGGCGTTCGCCTGTCGGCTGCTTTGCAAATCTCCCGGATTTACAATTGCCTCCGTTCTGACGCTGGGAGTGGGGATCGGTATCAATGTTGCGATTTACAGCATAATTCACGCAGTTCTGTTGTCCGAGCTTCCCTACCCAGAGCCCGATCGCCTTGTTGCAATTTCAGAAACAGCCGGAGACTCTGTCTGGCCAACCTCCTATCCCGATTATTTGGACTGGAAAGCGGCGCAGCATTCCTTCGATGACATCGCGGTTTCACGGCGTGATGACTTCAATTTGACCGGTGACGGAGAACCCGAGCGTTTCTCAGGCCTGTTTGTCACGGCGAGTTATTTCCGCGTTTTCAAAGTTCCTCCGAAGCTGGGTCGCACATTCTTCGATGAGGAGGATTCAGGGGCCGGTGTTAATCCGATCATATTAAGCGAGCACCTGTGGCGCTCTCGCTTCGCCGTCGATCCGGCGATCATTGGCCGGAAACTGACGCTGAATACGATAAGCTGCGAAGTCGTTGGCATCGCCGCCGACAGTCTTTCGATTGTTAGGAATCCTGAGACCGCTCGCAATTCTCAAGGCGCCCGCAATGCCGATCTTTACGCGCCGTTCGGTTTTTATGCGAATCGACCGTACATGCATAATCGCAATAGCCGATTTGGATTTTATGGCATCGGCCGATTGAAGCACGGCGTTTCGATCGAACAGGCAGCAGCCGACCTCAAAGTTATTGCTCGCAATCTGGAGTCAAAATATCCCGCTTCCAATACCGGTTTTGGAATTGCGGTTACTTCGCTTCGCGACAGCGTGGTCGGGAAATATGGAGCGATGCTGTGGTTGCTCGAGGCGGCGGTCGTGCTGGTTCTTCTCATCACGTGTGCTAACATCGGCAGCTTGCTGCTCGTTCGCACCGCCGCGCGAGAGAAAGAAATCGCGATGCGCGCAGCCTTGGGCGCAAGCCGGGGAAGATTAATCGCACAACTGCTTACCGAAAGCGTAATCCTCGGATTGTTCGGGGGTGTACTCGGCTGCTTGCTCGCTTTCTGGAGCAAAGATGTAATCGCATCTTTGTCGCCTCATGACTTGCCCAGGTTGCAGGAAATCCGAGTGAATCTGCCGGTGTTGGCATTTGGCGCACTCATTACCATGGGTGCGAGCCTCGTCTTCGGATTGTGGCCAGCGTGGAGGCTGTCCAGGGCGGACCTGATCACGGTATCGAAATCGCCAGGCGGCTCACATCCGCACCGAAGCCTAAGCGTGCTGATTATCGGCCAGGTTGCTTTTGCTTGCGTTCTGCTGACCAGCGCCAGTCTTCTCACTCAAACCTTTCGCGCGTTGGAAAACGAACCGCTCGGGTTCAATCCAAACAATCTTCTCGAAGTTGGGTTAAAGTTGCCGGGCCTAAAGTATGGCGACGGCAAAGAAGACAAGCTGGCGGCGTTTTACCAGCAGTTGCTCGAAAAGGTTTCGGCGTTGCCCGGCGTCCAGGCCGCTGCTGTTGACGATGATGTGCCATTCAGTGGTTTTCGTTCTCAAGAACATTTTGCGGTCGCAGGTCAGCCGGAGCCACGTCATGGCGAAGAACCATTGGCAGAAGCGCATTGTGTGTCGCCAGACTATTTCAGGACCATGGGAATGCCGGTATTGGGCGGGCGAAGCTTTGGACCTGACGATGTTTTAGGCAAACCACTCGTGATCCTGATCGATGAGTACCTTGCCCAAAAATTCTTCGCAGGCCCCGACCCAATTGGCCAGCGACTTTATCAGCAACCCACGCAGGCAGACAAGCCGAGGGTTCATTATACAATTGTGGGAATCGTCCCAAGCGTAAGGCACGGAGAAGTGGGACTTGAACCGAAGATTCCGCAAATTTATTGGCCAGCAGCGCAATTTTCGAACTTGCAGACGACGCTTCTTGTTCGGACCGAAGGGGAGCCTACCGCGTTGTTGCCTTCTATTCGAGCAGCTGTTCGCTCCATCGATCCGCAGGCACCCATTTTCGGGGCACGTACCATGCAGGAGGCGGTAGCTGCGAGCGTTGGAACGCAACGGCTTTCCGCCACTCTGATCGGCGGATTTTCGCTCCTGGCGCTGTTCCTCGCCGCGCTCGGGCTGTACGCAGTCCTTGCTTATTCTGTCACACAGCGCACGCGTGAAATTGGAATTCGAATGGCGCTAGGTTCACCGCGAGCAAAAATTTTCGGACTCATCCTTCGGCAAGGAATAGTTATGGTTGGGCTGGGAGTTCTTGCTGGCGTCATTCTAGCCTGGGGCTGCGGCCCGTTGGTTCAGCACTTTGTTTACGGAGTAGCGCCTCATGATCCTGCAACCATTATTGGTGTAGCGGCTTTATTAGCAGTAATTGCGATCTTAGCCTGCTGGTTGCCAGCGCGCCGCGCGATGAATGTCGATCCGATCGCGGCGTTGCATTATGAATGACCGCAAACATGGGCTGCAAATGTTAGCGAAGACGTCGCACTTGAGCGCGATTACCATACGGGCAGTTCGTAAAGTAGAATCCTCCATTTGAATTGTAAGGAGCCGGGCGGGCTTGCTATTCTCCTCGGATGCATCCGCAAACTCGCTTGTTCTCTATTTTCGTTACCAGCTGCCTGCTTTTCGCCCCGCTTCTTCGCGCACAGGACAATCCGCTGAACGATTCTGATTTGAAGGAGATGTTAAAGGAGGCGCAGGAAATGCAGAAGGAGGCCAAGGAACTTCAGAAACAAAACCCGGCGTCGCAGGACACAAAAAAGAAACTCGCGGAAATGCTGTCGCAAGCGAAAGAAGAGGAAGCGCGGCAGGAGGAGCAGGAAAAACGTGAAAAGGAAAAACTGCAGGCCGCGCTGAAGAAGCAACTCGAAGCACCGGGACCGGTGGTGTTACCCGATTGGACGCCGGCTACCCCAGAATTCAAGGCTACTGGGCCGCCAGCACGAAAAATCGTAGATGACGAAGTAAAAATCGTCCAGGCCGGCACTTCGTCGCTTACTCCAGAGAAAATAGCGGACAACTGGCAAGCGGCAGCAGTCGCAGCGAACAACCTCAATCAAAGTCTTAACAAGATCAGCGTTAACGGAAAGATCACGAGAATCTTGTTTCTCAGCACGCGCACCGATCCCAGGCAAGAAGTGGAACTCGAAGCCAGCCGCGAACCGGACGGTAAGATTACCAAGGTAGAAATCTCCTCGCCGTTACCAAAGCCGAATATCGAGAGCGAATAAGATACCACTTGGCAGGACGCAGGAACTTGCAATTCGCCTGAGCTAGGATTAACAAAATTATACTATGGCCGATACATACGTTCCAATGATCAGCTCCGGCGTTGCAGGGCCGCTTGGTGTTTTGCATCTGCCACGTCTATGGCTCAAAGTTTCGCTTGAAGAGCAAGAAAAGCTCGCGCCTGGGTATCCGGGCATCGGCAGAGGGTTTGATGCCATGACTTGTGCCGCGCTCGGACTCGAAGAGCAGGCGGTAAAAGATTACGTCAAACAAAACAAGCCGACCTATCCCGAGTTCGAAGCCTGGGTGAAGAAGAACGCCAAGTCGCTTAATCGAGGCGCGATTGAAAAGCATAACGCCGCAGTGCGCGGTTACATTCACGATGACGAGACGCGCAAGGGCGTCCTGGGTGCGTGCGACATCGCGGATGACGCTTTGGCTCCGAAGGACGCGGTGAATCTAAACAATCTCGACGACTGGTACGAGTTTCATCAGGTGGTCCTCAAGTAAGGAGATCACCTAGGACCCAAGAAAGGTCGCTGAGATCAGTCGGGCGGTGCGTGTGCGATTACCGCATTGACGCAAACGCAGGCGGCATGGAGCATTCTCAAATGCCATCGATGCAGACCAACGTAGCGCCATCATCTCGCAAGGCGACTGACACATTCACGGCCGGCGCCAAGAGCTTGTCACAACGCTATTTTGTCTCGCCCGAAATTTTTGCGGAGGAACAAAAGAAGATTTTTTCCGAGCAATGGGTGCTGGTTGGGCATCAAAACCAGATCGCACGATCCGGTGATTATTTTATTTCGGAAGTCGCCGGCGAAAGTTTGATCGTCGTCCGGGATAAAAGATCGACGATCCGCGCCTTTTACAACGTTTGCCGTCATCGCGGGACGAGGCTCCGGGAAGATCAAAGCGGCCATGCCTCCGCAATTCAATGTCCTTATCACGCATGGACGTACGCACTCGACGGACGGCTCGTTGGCGCGCCGCACATGGATGATGTCCCCGGGTTTGATAAAGCTGATTATTCACTACATCCGGTGCATCTTGGGTTGTGGGAGGGATTCATCTTCGTAAATCTGGCGGATTCTCCTGCTCCGCTGGAGGAATGGTTCGCACCGCTGGCTGGGAAGTTTTCGCATTGGAATTTGCCGATGCTGCGCTCGGCGAAAGCGATCAATTACGACGTGCAGGCGAATTGGAAGCTGATGTTCGAAAATTACTCGGAATGCTATCACTGCCCGGGAGTGCA
>Ga0193707_1000641_pt1 | contig 12299 bp, 9 predicted proteins | sample U3c2metaG_FD_143043 | JGI IMG/M metagenome (GOLD analysis project Ga0193707, IMG submission 143043) | Soil microbial communities from a riparian zone of the East river system, Colorado, United States - U3c2 | ecosystem: Environmental > Terrestrial > Soil > Riparian zone | place: USA: East River... | reverse complement strand
CGAGATGGCTAAATAACACATTGGCGAACAACGGCAGCGGCGGCATCGATGTGGAAACAGATCCGAATCTTTTGCCGGCGCAGGGTGTGTTGCAAGGGAACCACGTCATTGCCTGCGGCAACAATAACTGGGGTTCCGGTTGGGGACTCGTGATTGGCCTGCACTCGTTCGGAACGATGGAGAGCAACGAAGTAGATGACTTCGCGTCGAAAGTACCGGCGAGCGACTACTCGAACGCTATCGTCTACGGCTCCAATGGCGGTCCTATTCAGATCTTCAACAATACCATCAGGGGCGCGAAATCCTTCGGCATTTTGGGCAATGCCGGTTTGTTCCCAGTCGGCATAACGGACAATACTCTCACCGGTAACGGAACCGGAATTTTTATCTATAGTTCTCCGAATGTGCAAATCTCGGGCAATACGGTGACGAACAGCGTCGACACCGGAATCTCGGTGTATTGGTCGGACGGCGCCACGGTCGGCGGGAATCAATTTACAGCCAACAATTCCGATCTGATGGTCAATGGACAGAAAGCTACGCAATAGTAGAGGCGCGATCTAGAGCAAAGGTCGTGTATGATTCAGCGGGGCTGTAATACGAAGGCAGTCCCGCTGCTCCTTCGTCGTGTGGGTAAAAGTACCTGACTTGCGATCCAAGCCAATGGAAGAAACTCTGCTATCGCTGGATCGCGCCACGTCCATCTATCCTCACATTTCGCAAATTGCCGGACAACTCATTGCCGGTAATTATGCTGTCATGCGACCAGGAGACATCGATACCAGATCCGGAGCTATTGGTCACCGTGTTATTGATGATTTGAACGTGCGGAGACTTGTAGATAAAAATCCCCGTTCGGTTATCAGTCAATGTGTTGCCGCTTACGGTGACTGGAAATGCTCCATAATTGCCGACAATTGCGTACGATTTAGTTCCTATCACCGTGTTGTCTAGAATGCTGATCGGACCTCCATTCCGGCCGTAAACAATGGCGTTGGTGTAATCGCCCGGGGAAGCGTAAGCAGCAAAACGTTCCACCCAATTCCCTCGGATCGTGCCGAAAGAATGGAACCCGATCACCAATCCCCAGCCTGATCCCCAGTTATCATTACCGCAGTCAATCACGCGGTTCCCTTGCAAAATGCCCAGCGCCGGCGGAAGCTTTGAATCGGTTTCCACGTCAATCCCACCGCTTCCGTTATTCACCAACACATTATCAAGCCACTGAGCAATGAGAGGACCATCGAGAGGACCCTCAAAGTTCTGTTCCGAAACACCGCCCATACCACCGTTGTTACTCATTACTGAGTTTGAAACCGTGGAGTTATGGACCGCCTGCAGCTCTACGCCGGCCCGTTCGTTTCCGGTAAACTGAGAATTGGTGACTCGTACGTTCTCAACATTCCGGATATACAAGCCGTCATAAGGACTTTTATGGCGCAGCGCGTAGCCGGGTGTTCCAAAGTCATGAATGAATACGCGGCTGATTATCACCGCTTGGTATTGTTCGATTGCAATTCCCGCTCCTGCCAGATGTCCCCCATCTAAGGCCAGATCTTGGATGGTCAGCGCCTTACCAAAACCTCCAGTAAACCTCCATGTAGCTGGACTGATGACCGATCGAAGCTTCAGAATAGAGTAGTTCTTGCCGTCACCGTAAAATGAAATCCCGCATCCGCTCAAGTTATCCAGGGAGTTAGTGAGATACGTGCCGATCGGGATGTATACGTTATCCGAGGCGGAACACGCTGCGCCAAATGCAGCGTTCAGCGCGGCCGTATCGTTTGCCACACCGTCCCCCTGAGCGCCATAATCCCTTACATTCATGGTTGCGCATAAGGGCATGCACAAGATAGCGAATAATAGGTATCGTTGCAAACATCTCTCCTGGGCTGGTGAGGACTCGTGCAGACTCCTGCTAGCCCGATAGGCCAGACTGAACGCACGATTTGCGATAGAACAGTTCGAGATCCTGGAGTACTTGATCGCGAGAAAATTCGGCCTCTATCTTGTGCAGGGCGCGGCGACTCAATTTCCTACCCAAGCCAGGATCAAGTAACACCCTGAGAGCATTGTGAGCTAGGGAGCGCGCGTCGCCAATTGGGCTAAGCAGTCCGGTCCACTCATTGACGACGACATCCACCACTCCCGTAGCGCGAGTAGCGACGATCGGGGTTCCGGTCGCTGTCGCCTCTAGCAGCACACCTGGCAATCCTTCCCGATAAGTCGGGAGTGCGAAGACATTCATCAAATGAAGGTAAGGCCGAGGATCATCCACCCAGTCAACATGGCGGATGTTAGGGCTCTCGACGATTTTCTGGCGAGCCCCTTGGGGAATCGGATCGCCGTCTTCAAAAGGACCGACCAGAAGCAGATAGGCTCCATGCAGCCTTTCGCAAATCAGCGAAAAGGCCTCCAGCAACTCGACAATTCCCTTGTCTTTTGTCAGACGGCCAATGAAACCGACGACAGGAGCTTCGGACGGAATTTGAAGGCTGTCCCTTAAGGCTGCCGCCGCGGCGAGGCGGTCCGGTGTGGGAAGGTAATCCGCAAAGGCGACTCCCGTGCAGCTCCCAGAACCTAGAACAGCGAGCTTGTGAGGTTCGCAAATTCCTAGTTGAAGGACTTTGTTTTTCAAGCTATCACTCACACAAAGCACCCTTTGTGCGCACCGGCAAGCCGTCCGCTCCGTGACTAAAAAGAGACGACGCTTCCAACCCGTAGCAGTCTCCAGTCTCAGGCCATGTAACTGGTAGATGCGGACCGGTATCCGAGCCAGACGGCTTGCAATCATTCCGATTAAGCCTGCTTTCGGGGTACCCGCGTTCACGACCACAGGGCGCAAGCGCAGCAAGAGAATCAAGAGCCGGACTAGTGCGATAGTGTCGCCAATAGGATCGATTTCCCTTCGCATTGGTATATGGTAAACAGTGACACCGTTAAGTTCCTCTTGTCGATCAGACAGCAAGGCCTTATTACCGCCGCAGATGACGCTGACTTGCCACTTATGATTCACAAGGGCTTTGAATTGCGGTTTCAAGTAGATGTTGACCGTCATCGGATCAGTGACTATATACATTACATGGGACATACATCACCAAAAGCAACCTCTGCTGTTGAGCACTTAGGTGGAACCGAAACTGCTTGTCGTACGCTGGAGGCCTATTCATAACAAGCCGTCGGACCATTCAAAAGGAAGAGCGTGGACCCTGACAATTCGCTCAGGTTTAAAGCGGCTTCGAGCGAATCATTGCAGTTTTGTTCTGACGTAATGCGGCTGGAAATTCGCGGGATGCGGGAACGTATCACCCGCGGTTACTATTTCAGGTCCGTAATAGACATCGAAATAGCCTGGATTGCTGCGGTCCGTGTCGTATTTGTTATTTCGAACGGTCGCATTTCCCTTCTCGTAGAGCACGGTGTAGTGCACGCCAGAGTAACCGCTGTTCGCTTCGAAAATGTAATTGTTCTCAACTAACGTCAGATAGTCGAGACGAAGAAGACTCCGGTCCGCAGTACGGCTCTCGATTTTGATATTGTTCCCGACAAGTTCAACAGGCGCAGCTTGCAGCGGCGCTATGATTCCCTTATTGTCGCCAAGCTCGAACGTATTTTTGTTATAGGCAAGACGGCTTATGTTGCCATACTGCTCCGGCCGGTAGACCGCAAGCGCAACGCTGTGGCCAGCAGCAATTTCAAAGGTGCTGCCCACGACCAAGCCGACTTTTGGAACGCTCATAAACGCGGTGTCGCTCGTGTCTGGAAGCGTACTTTTGATGTAGGAGTCTTTAATTGTGAGCGAATCCACGGCTTCAGGACGACCAGAAAGAAATTGGGGGCCAACGTTCTCCTCAAAACGGCACTTATCAAACGTAATAGCCCCGGTGAACACGTTTTCCTGGGGTGGGTAGCGGACGGGCTCGACAGCCACACCGGCAGCTGGAGCGTGGCTGCCGTAAGCGCCTGTCCTCCCGTTCCCACTGAATACTGAGTTCATAACGTCTCCACCCCTAACCTGAATAAGCGCGAGACCTTGGCGGGCGTTGTGAGTGGAGGTTACGTTCAGGAGGTGAACGCGCTGATCCGCTAGCTCGCTGTTTCCTCCCAGAGTGATTCCATCGGCGGAAAAACTATGTACTGACACATCTTCGATGAAGTAATCCTGACAATTTGTCGTTAATATGCCCGAGGCGCTACCCTCTACGACTTTCGGGTCACGCGACATCTTTTCGACATTACCAGCGAGTTGGAAGCCGATGATTCGAAAGCCAGATGAGTTAATCATCTCAAATGGGATGACACTGGTCACATAGCTAAACGAAGTGCCGTCTTTTTTATAATCGGCGGGGCGGTGGAAGTCTCCCGTCACCTCAATCTTTGCTCTTATGCCGCTGATCGTTGTTCCCGTGCAGCCGATATACCGAATATTCTGAACGTTGTTCTGCTTCGGCCCTCCCGTTATTCTGTAACGATTGATGCGATACGTGCCTTCGGGAAAGAGCAAGCTTGCGCCCGGCGACTGGCAGACCGCAGACGCAGCAGCTTGCAACGCATCGTAGTCATCCGCAATTCCATCGCCCTTGGCGCCGAAGTCCTTCACGTTGATCGTTTTCTTAGGGATTTCGGTTACCTTGGATGCGGTTTCCGGAATACAACTGATGGAGCTTAGAATACCGGCCGCGACAAACGCGAATAGAACCGCCGTCCTTTTATCTCGAAAAATGTCTAATATTCCAGGTGGCACCGCACACCTCAACTCTCATAAATTTTAGGTTTTCGAGCACAAGCGTTCAGCCGTTTGCCGCCAGAACGGATGCGCCGAAATTTTATAATTGTGATTGGTAAAAATTAGTATTCGAAAAACTGCCACTGATGCAAGCCGCTAATCTACTCCGGCCATCAACTTGGCCGGTATACGATACGCGCCAACTTGTTCGCCAAGCGCTTTCGACCGAATCCGCTCTGCCGTGAGATCGTAACCGAGGATGATCCAAAAGACGCCGACCGCAGGGTAAGAAAAGGGATAGGCCGAGATACCGTTAATGGCAACCGTGATCGCGAGCATCGCAGTGAGTCGTGGGGTGGCTCCGGCACAAGTGATACGCCGGAATGAGCAACAAAGAACAAGTAAGAGGGCGAACAGATAGACCACAGACCCCTGAACCAAAGTCTTAACGTATTCACTATCGATATAGAGGTGAAAGCTCATTCGCGGGCTGGACCAAGTACCCAAGGGATGGTCATAGTAGAAGTCCAACGCTCTATGCCAAGCCCCGACCCTGGCTTGTGCATTCGGTTCGGCGCTGGCGCCTTCGGTGAAAACGCTCAATCCCCGCTGAAAACGCTCGATAAACGAGAACTTATCGGAAATAGTTACTCCGTCCGACTGTGATAAGAAGGCTCCGAGCCACCCAACGGTCAGAATACAGAAGATTGCGGAAAGGTAAGTGGCATCGCGCGCCTTTCTAAGATTGGCGTCGCGGGACAGCGCCAAGTATGCCAACCAAACAATGGAGGTTGCAAGCAGCGCAAAGAGGGAGCCACGGGACTGACTTAAAATCAGCGTCAATAATGCCGCGATAATACCTGTGAAACGAAGCATACCGCGAAGCAAAAGCGCGGAAACCCAGAATGCAATGACGCCCCAGAGGCCGAGCTCATTGGGGTTCGTGTACGTTCCGACGCATCTCCAGGTTATAAATGTGAATTCGCCCAGGGCGCCCTCGCTTTCGACATTCCATCGCAGTAAGAACTCACCGATGGCGGTCGGGTACATACCGGTCTTGTTCAGGTAGTCGATCAGGGCGAAGAGACATTCAAGAATGATGGCGGCCCAAACGTAAGATCGTGCGAGTCTCCGAACGGATCCGCCGGCGAAGGCCCCCCAAGCGCCGAAGAGAATGAACGAGATCTCGACAAAACCGCGGATCGCGGTATACATAGTCCGAACCGGATCGCTGTTCACAAAGACGGCCAGGACAGGAAACGCAACGCTCAATGCGACAAAGGGCAACCAGAACAGCCCATGCGGATCCCGCCGTAGCAACCGAGCGCCCTGAATTTTCCCGAAGCCCAGGAGCATCAATCCCGCGACCAGCGGTACCAGAAGGTCCACCGGCTGCAGGGCTCCGCGTCCGCCCGTTGCTAGGCCAATGGTAAACCGCTCCTCAAACAGCACGTAGGCGAACGCACTGATCAGGATCAGGTGCGCTGCCCAGTAGTGTTGGACTAGCGGCTTATAACTTGATTGATCACTGTCTCGGTCGTATCCGCCGAGTGCTGCCATGAGAATCCCTTTTCAACCGTCCGCCGGCCGCGCCGACCCATTTCCGTACGCTCCTCGGCATGTTGCCGCAGGTAAGAGACCGAGCGCGCCAAAGAGGAAGGATCATCCTGCGGGATGACGATTCCGCAGTTATTATCTTGTACTAACTCGCGTTGCCCGGAGAAGTCCGTTACGATGACCGGGACACCACAAGCCAGCGTTTCGAAAACTTTCAGCGGATACAAACCGTAGCTGGTCCGGCCACCGGGATTCGTTTGAGCGCTGATTCCCGCCATCGCGCCCGCGACAATACCCGGGACGGCGCGGTACGGTTTGCGACCGAGATAGACGACGCGTGGATTCTGTGCCGCGGCCTTCTCCACCTTCGGTTGCTCATGTCCGCTGCCAATGATGACCAGCTTCACGTCTTGCGGCCACTCGGGCTCATTCACGGCGCGCAACATGGTGTCGATCCCCTGCCACGGCGCGAAAGCCCCGACAAACGTCACGTAAGGCCCTGGAGGGTTCTCCTGCCGTTCCGCGTCAGGCCGGAAGAGGCTTATGTTTGCCCCATTCGGGACCAAAAACGTTGCTTTCTTCCCTATCTGTAATTGCACCCAGTCACACAGTTGCGGAGTGACAGCGATGACCGCGCCGGACAGACGCAAGCATAAACGGCCCGCTGCGATTATGAAAGGCCGGATCGCGCGCATCCAGGGGTAAGCCACCGTGTAGTCCGCAAATGAACCATTGACTTCCACTACGACGGGAATGCGTCTCAACCGAGCCCAGATAAAGGAGGGCAGCAGGCCCACGTGATCGCGCACATAAATGACGTCTGGCGAGGGTGAACTCAGGCACGCTTTCATCTGGAGCGCGGTAAACTCCGCCAGTTTACGAGCGATGCCAACCGAACGCTGATCCGCGGCATAGCCGGGCTCAAACAAGATCACTTCCCAGCCGCGCCGCTCCAGCCCTTTGATAATTTCGTGGACGTGAGCGTGGGAGGCCTGTCCCTCGCGGGTGGCCTGCAGACACAGATAATGAATACGCCCTTGGGGGAGAAGACTTCCGCGGTCGATCCGGCCCTCGGGTGGGGCGTCGGTTTTCATATCTAGTAATGGCAAACTAACCTCCATTGCGCTCCGGTCTCCCGTTCCGGCACTGCGGCGCAATTTCTAAAAAGTGTGAGATGAGATCCTCCATGCGGCGGTCATGATCGAAGTGCTCTTCCGCATAAGCCCGGCCCGCGGCATTGACGCGAAGCGAACCGCGCTGGTGCAGGTGAAACATACCACTCAACTTTGTCACCAACGCATCGGTATCGCCCCAGGCGACAGCGAGAGTGTGCGGAAGTGGAAACGAATAGAGGACATGCCGCCCGAAACTCAACCCCTCTACCGCGGTCAGGCCGGTGCCGTCGTGTTCGACCAGCCGCATCACGACCGTTGTGTTGCGATAGAAGCGCTCGATGTCGCGCTGCCATCCGTGAAATTTCAGATTGGGTAAAGGCTCAGGAATCCATGCGCCCACGCCACCAACCACATCAAAGCGGATCCCGGGCAATCTCCGGGCCGCCTGATAAATGCAGTCCCCACCATAGAAGCGGTAGCGGCCATCAGGGATATAGGTCAAAACCGAGAATTCGGCAGGCAGTTCGGGTGCAGCGCCCTCCACCATTCGAGGCAATGTGACGGTCTTGGGAAGAGCGGTGATTCCGAGATTACGGAGTTCCTCAGCGAGCCACGGCGCATCGGCCAAGTGATAATCCTTCTTGGCTTGTGCATAGCATCGATGCCGTAGCTTGCCAGCCCTAAGATCCTCCGTTGTATTGAGAACGTCGGTTCCTAACCAGTAGAAAACTCCCGCTGCACGACGATTGAGCAGGCGCAGGGTAGCCCAGAGCGTGTCGAACGCATATCCGCGCACAGTTCGTGCTCCGGGCCGAAAACCCATGCGCACGATGAGATCGGCCGAGAGTGCCTTTTGAAAGTTGCGGAAGAACCGTCGCGAATTGAGCGGAAGCCGGAACGCCGACAGGCGCGAACCCCCGGACTGATTCAGGCATTCCTCTAATTTGCTGGCCCAATACGGCTGCCCCAGAAGGCAAATCGACACAGGCCTTGAAGCTACGCCGCTCAAAGCGCACGTATCTACTGTCAGGCGCTCGCGAACCGTCGTAGTTTCCATAGAGACAAGAGGTAGACAATAATGAAGGCGAGCACGCGCAGAACCAGAGGCAAGATACCGCCTCCGCCAAACCTGGATTCAGCCAACAAGGCACACAGAGCCAACGGGACCAACAAGGGAGCCGCTTGCTTTAATATGCGGCCGGCATGCGTGAATCCAGCTTTGAAAAACCGGTTCATGGTCACCAAGCTAAAAATACAAGATCCGCCACCTAGTGCAGCCAACGCGATCAAGTCGGAATGGTAAGCAATGCCGATCATGAGGCCCACGACCGCCGTCACGCACTCGAGTGCCGAATACAGCAGAGTTGTGCCTTGCCATTCGCGAACTGTAAGTAAGTTACTGAGCGGATTTGATACAAACGAAACAAAAAGCCAGGGTGATAGGATCTGCGCGTAAACACCCGCTTCCCTCCAGCCAGGTCCGAAAGCTCTCGAAAACAGTTCACCGCCTTCCTGAATAACCAGCGCAAAAACAGGTAATCCCACCGCTATGAGGACGATAGTGGCCCGTTCCGTGAGTTGTTGTAGCCGCTCCCGGTCGCGGCTGAGCCGGGCAGCATTGGCGAAGAGACTCTGCGCGGCGGCCTGTCCGAGAAAGGCTGTCGGAGTTCGTAGGACACGGTACGTTAAGGCATACCAGCCCGCAATAGAAGGCCCGAAATACCGGGACAGCAAAATGGTCGGAATTTGCGTGCTGATAGCGGTAAGCAGGCTAGCCGGTGCACTGTAGAGGGGAAACTTTGCGTAGCGCTTTGCGCTTGCGCGCATCATCCTAAAGGAAAGCTTTCTCGCCTTGAGCCAAGGCCATGCGTGCCGGAACAGGAGCCATACGCCACCAAAGCGGCTGACCAAGTCACCGATCAGCAGCCCTGCCGGGTTTCCGGACAGGAAGACCCCGAGGCCAATTTGTGTGACTGCCATCCCGGCATTCTGACCGAGCCTGGTTCGGGCAATTTTGCCATACTCCTCCTTGCGCAGCGCCCAACTGCTGAGGGCTTGGTAGGCGCCGCCGCCTAATATGCCGATCGGAGCAAGCCAAAGATATGGCGCGAGACGCTCGGTATTGAGCCATACAGCAATCTCTTTGGACCAGAACCAAGCCAAAAGGGCGAGAAGACCGCACACTGGCAGCAAGATCAAAAAACTCAATACAAGGAGATTCGCCGCATCGTCATCGTTCTCGGGCAAGAGGATTGCGAGATCGTAGCGCAAGCAGCCAACTGGAACGGCTATCGACACGATGGAGACATAGACGGCGACCATGCCGAAATTTTCGGGCGTGAAGAGGCGAGTGAGAACTGGAGCGGCCGCAATCAGCAAGCCCGCGCCTAGCGCAGTGCATCCCGCGAGCGTAAGCGTTCCACGAACGGTCGGATCCGCAATGACCTTTCGGATAATCGCCGCTAGACGAATGCGTAGAGTCCGTAGCCTGGAATTCATATGCACAATTAGCGTCTAATCAGCGCGGGCCGGCCACTTTCGGGTTTGTCCCTTCTAACCATGTCCCACACTCGCGCACGCGTACATCTCACACGCTTCCAGTACGCCGTCCGCAACGCGGGCCAACATCTCAGGAGTCAATTCGGGATAACACGGAATGGCCAGGACCTCTTGTGCCGCTTTCTCAGCTTCGGGGAACTCTCCCGCCAGATATCCAAGATTCGCGAAGCATTCCTGCATGTGCATCGGCAGCGGATAGTAGATCTCCGTAGCAATCCCTATTTGCTTGAGATGGGCCGCGACCTGATCCCGCTCCGGTACGCGAATGACATATTGGTTGTAAATTGTCCCGCCGTTTCTGTCGATCCATGGCCTAACGACCGGTGTGCCCTCAAATTTTGAGTCGTAATAAGCCGCATTCCGCTGACGTGCCGCGGTCCACGCGCTTAGGTGGGGCAGCTTGACCAAAAGAATGGCAGCTTGGAGAGGATCCAGACGAAAATTTCCGCCGACGTATTTGTGATAATACTTCGGCTTCGCGCCGTGACCTCGGATCATCGTGAGCGTGCTATAGAGCTTTTCGTCGTTCGTAACAATCATGCCGCCATCGCCAGCCGCGCCCAAATTCTTGCTTGGAAAGAAGCTGAAGCCACCCGCAGTGCCAATCGTCCCGGCATTACGGCCCTTGTAAGTCGCCGTAATTGCCTGAGCCGCATCCTCGATTACGGCGAGATTGTACCGGGCAGCTAGCGACATAATCGGATCCATGTCACACATTTGGCCGTAGAGATGGACTGGCATGATCGCTTTTGTGCGCGAACTAATCTTACGTTCAATCAGATCCGGGTCAATGTTGTAAGTACGGGGATCGATATCGACGAAAACCGGCCGTGCACCCAGACGAGCAATGCAACCGGCAGTGGCAAAAAACGTGAATGGAGTGGTAATCACCTCATCCCCTTCGCCAACGCCGAGACTCATCAAAATGGCCAATAATGCGTCCGTGCCGCTTGACACGCCGACTGCAAACCGGCAGTTACAGAGCGCAGCGACTTTCTGCTCCAGTTCGGATACTTTGGGGCCTAGGATACAGACCTGCGAGTCGAGAACCTCGCTGACGGCTGAAAGGATTTCGGTCCGTAGTGAGGAGTATTGAGCTTTGAGATCGAGCAATGGAATTTGCATTTGGACCCTGAATTAAGAGACAAGTAAAGAACTAAAGAACCGATACCGGGATCGGAGGAGCGGCCCGTAACTTAAATTCGTCGTAGGACTGATAACCGACCGAGAGTTCAGGGGGAAGGGGCTCATCCTCATCGAGATCGAGGCAGCGCAGTAAGCCCCGCTCGACTTCCTTGTACCGGAAACCGCTTTCCCGGCAGTGCATAATACCATCTTGGTCGGGATCTGTCAGACGGTGGCCGTGGCGGCTCATCCAGCCAGCTTTGCGCCCCGGATTGCCGAGGATCAGGGTGTAGTCGGGGACGTTATGGATCACGACTGCCCCCGCTCCGATAAAGCAATACTGGCCCAATTCGATGCCGCACACAATCGTTGCGTTCGCGCCGATTGTGGCCCCGCGGCGAATTATCGTTTTCTCGTAAATGGAACGCCGCTTCACCTGAGAACGAGGGTTACTGATATTTGTAAGAACGCACGACGGACCAAGAAATACGTCGTCTTCGATGATGGTTCCACTGTAGATGGAAACGTTGTTTTGTATCTTGACGTTGTTGCCAATAACAACGCCGTCGGCGACATGGCAATTCTGGCCAAAGCTGCATCGAGCGCCGATGCGAGCGTCCTTCATAATGTGACAGAAATGCCAGACCATGGTGCTCGGACCAATTCTGGCCGACTCGTGGACGATCGAGCTGGGGTCAACGTAGTAATCTGCCAAGAAATCCTCCCTTACGCGTAGGCGGCCATCGGCAACTCGACTGTATGGCCATTCGTCATTAACGAGCGTTGAGCAGCTTGCAATACTTTCAGAACGGCGAGGGCTGACTCGCCATCGGTCAGCGGAGCTTTTCGCGAACTGACGGAAGTGAGAAACGCCAAACATTCATTACGAAGCGGTTCGTCCGCCGAAAATGGCACCTGTTCCCCGGGATGGTTCACAGGTATTGGATGGCCGTTGTTCCAGTCGACATGCTGGTTATAGACAATCAGCTTTTTCGTTACATCATCAAAGCTTGCCATCTTCTTTGATCCGACCACAACCAGGCGCTGCTCCTTAAATGGATGCAACCAGGACACGAAGATGTGGGCACGGACACCATTGTCAAAAAGAAGGTTGGTCACTGTTGTGTCGGCGACATTGGGGCTGATATAGGTTCCCCCACAGGCAACCACTTCAAAAGGGAACTGCCCGACCAAGCGAAGGATGACGGCAATATCGT
>Ga0193707_1000639_pt1 | contig 12309 bp, 9 predicted proteins | sample U3c2metaG_FD_143043 | JGI IMG/M metagenome (GOLD analysis project Ga0193707, IMG submission 143043) | Soil microbial communities from a riparian zone of the East river system, Colorado, United States - U3c2 | ecosystem: Environmental > Terrestrial > Soil > Riparian zone | place: USA: East River... | reverse complement strand
ATCGCCTGGTGCTCCAGAAAGGCAAGATCATGTCGTCGACGGTCAGCCCGGACGGCAGCCATATGGCCGCCTCGGTGACCGACGGCGGGATCGCTCTGGCCATCATCGACCTGAAGAACTGGAAGGAGCAGCAGTACATCGGCAACAACGCCGCCGCCGACCTGAAGATCCCCGGGAACGACATCGGCCAGGAAGGTCCGACGTACTCGCCGGACGGCTCGCAGCTGTGGCTGGGCCAGGCCGACGGGTACCGCAAGTTCACGGTGAACCCGGACGGCTCGCTCGCCAACCCGTCCTTCGTGTCGATCGCCAAGGACGGCACGAAGCAGGCGCTGGCGTCGGAGGCGGTGTTCTCGGCCGACAGCTCCACCGTGTACTCCGCGGTCAACGGCCAGAACAAGGTCGTCGCGATCGACACCGCCACTGGCGCGATCAAGCAGACCTGGGCCGTCGGCAACGCTCCACGTGACTTGGTCGTGGTCGGCACGAAGCTGTACGTGAGCAACGAGGGTGGGCGCCCGGCGAAGCCAGGTGACCCGACGATCAACTCCTACGGCACTCAGGTGGTTGCCTCGCAGGTCACCGCCGCCACCACGACCGGCACGGTCAGCGTGATCGACCTGGCGGACCCGGCCGCGGCGCCGTCGAGCATCGATGTCGGTCTGCACCCGACTGCTCTGTACGCGAAGAACGGCGTGGTGTTCGTCACGAACACGGCCACCAACAACGTGTCGGTCATCGACACCAAGCGTGGCAAGGTCGTCCAGACCATCGCCACCCAGCCGTGGCCGGAAGCCTCGGTCGGCTACGAGCCGGACGGTGTGACGCTCACCGACGACGGGCACTTGCTGGTGTCGCTCGGCCGCGCCAACGCGGTCGCGGTCTACCAGTACAAGAACCCGCTGGAGCCGGTCAGCTACGTCGGCCTGCTCCCGACGGACTACTTCCCGGCCGAGCTCGCGCAGGTGGGCAAGGACATCGTGGTGTCGAACACCCGTGGTGTCGACGCTCGCCGGGAGACCACGGCCGCGGGTCACAGCACGCACGACACGACGTCGAGCCTGACCAGGTTCACGCTGCCGGACGACCACGCCATCAAGCAGCAGTACACCGGCAAGGTGTTCGAGCAGAATGGCTGGACCAAGGGCTCGGCGCAGGCCGCCACGGACAAGGGCCACCGCAAACCGGTGCCTGTTCCCGCCAAGCTCGGCGACCCGTCGACGATCAAGCACATCTTCCTGATCGTCAAGGAGAACCGGACCTATGACCAGGTGTACGGCGACATCCCCGAGGGCAACGGCGACCCGGCGCTGACGCAGTACGGCGAGAACGTGACGCCGAACCAGCACGCCCTGGCCCAGCAGTTCGGGCTGTACGACAACACCTACGACATCGGCACGAACTCGGCCGAGGGTCACAACTGGCTGATGCAGGCCGACAACCCGGAGTACTCCGAGTCCTCGGCCGGTGAGTACATCCGCACCTACGACACCGAGAACGACGCGCTCGGGCATCAGAAGAGCGGCTTCATCTGGACCGGTGTGCAGGCGGCGGGCAAGACCGTCAAGGACTACGGCGAGTTCCAGTCGATCGAGCAGAAGCCGGCCGGCGCGACCTGGCAGAACCTGTACTGCGACACCAAGAACATGCAGGCGACCGGTCAGGACACCGCCTACCCGATCAAGGTCGGTTCGGCGATCCCGTCGCTGAACGACGTGTCGGTGCAGGGCTTCCCGCAATTCGACCTGAACGTCCCGGACATCTACAAGACCGAGATCTGGAAGAAGGACTTCGAGAAGAACGGACCGGCCAACTTCAACATGTTCTGGCTGTCCAACGACCACACCGGCGGCCCGAACAGCGGCCCGGCCGGGGTGGCTGACAACGATCTGGCCGCCGGCCGGATCGTGGACGAGATCTCGCACAGCAAGTACTGGAAGGACTCGGCGATCTTCATCCTCGAGGATGACTCCCAGGCCGGTCTCGACCACATCGACGGTCACCGGGCGCCGATCCAGATCATCAGCCCCTGGTCCCACCACGGCGTCGTGGACAGCCATTACTACACCCAGATCACGACGATCCGCACGATCGAGCAGATCCTCGGGATGAAGCCGATGAACCAGAAGGACACCGCGGCCACCCCGATGTTCGGGGCGTTCACCGCGAAGCCCGACTACACGCCGTTCACGTCGGTGCCGAACCGGACCTCGCTGACCGCGGGGCTCAGCACGCCGCCGCCGTGTGGTGTGGACGTTCCCGCGGCGCAGAACCCGAACGCCGCGCCGGTGCCGAAGGCGACGGTCCCGGCGGACCAGCAGGCGGTCGCGGCGCAGTGGCAGGCGTGGCTGGCCCAGCAGCGGACCACTGGTCCGAACGCGAAGGCCGACTTCGCCAACCCGGCGCAGATGAACCACTTCGACTGGTACCAGGCGCACGACTGGTCCACGCCGTACCCGGGTGAGGACAAGATCGTCGCGCCGCAGGACGTGCCGGGTGCCGTCATCCCGTCGGCGGAGAACGACGGTTGACCCAGGGATGACGGACCGATCGCGGCGGGCGTCGGACCGGATCGAGCAACCTGCCGATCCGGCCGACGTCCGGCGATCGGGTACGGCCCTGGCGATGTGGTGCAAGTGCCGGAGCGGTACGCCGATTTGCCGGTCTACAGGGAGAAGTCGGGGCAGGCGGATCACTGGAACGACCACCTGTCCGCCCCGGAGCCGTCGTCGGTCTACGTGGTCGACGACCGGTACCTGTACGCGACGGACACGGCCGGCCGAGTCGCGCATGCCGAGGGGTGGCTCGGCTGGTTGCCGTCGAAGGACAACGACGAGCGCCGGGACCTGGACGCTCAATGCGAGGCGGGGAAGCCCGATCGTCAGCGCACCGACGACGGTGGGCATCTCTTCGCGACGGTGTTCGAGGGGCCGGGCGAGGCGATCAATCTCACCGCGCAGTCGTGGACGCAGAACCGGGCGGTGACAGGCAGCGACAACTGGCGGCGGATGGAGGAGAGCTGGCAGGCGCTGCTGGCGGCCGGCATCCAGGTGCACGCCGCCGTCGATGTCAGGCACCCGAACGGGACGTCGCGCCGGCCGTCCGCGCGGGCTGTCGTCGACCGGCGTGAGGGCAGGCGATCACCCCGGCGTATCTTCAAGGAGACCAAACCGCAGCCGGCTCGGGGACGTGACTGAGAATGCCGAACGAGATAGGCACCCTCGACACCATTGCCCGCGCTCTCACCGCGGAGTTGCCCCCCGGTTGGCGCGGGGTGAGCGGGATCTACCTCGCCACCGCGCCGTACGCCGATGAGCCGACGCAGATCGATCCGCTGCCCGACGGGCTGGAGAACCACTTCGAGACGCTGCGGCGGCAGATGTACCAACCGGGCAAGGGGACCTGGCTGACGGCGCGCATCACCATCACGCCGGACGGGCACTTCGCGACCGACTTCGACTACGAGCGCGAGCCGGGCTGGTCGATCCCCGTGAACGACGACGTCTACGCCGCCGACCTCGCCGAGTTCCCCCGCGACGACCAGCACGTCCCACCCTGGCTCCGCACCAAGCTCAACTGAGCCGCACCGCCTCGCGCCTGGAGGCGGCCGACCCACGGGGTGTCGCTGCCGGTGGACACCTTCCCGGAATCGGATGCCCTGGAGCTTCTGGCCGCCAACGCCCACCACCCTGCCGTCGTTCTTCCATCTGAGCAGGCACTTGGAACGACTGGCTCGGCACACACCAGATCGCGCTCCTGGTGGCCATCAGAGCGGGCGACGTCGCCGGAGAGGCTCGCATCCGCGTGGGGCTCGGAGTCGCCTACGACGACCTGAGTGTGTTGATGGAAGGCTTCATCAACACGTTGCTGTCTGCCGAGGCCGACAGCGTGTGCGGCGCCTCCGATGGAGTGCGCGACCCGGACCGGGTGAACTCTCGTAGCGGGTGTCGGCATCGCGAGCTGGACACCCGCCTGGGCACGTTGGATGTCGCGGTCCCGACGCTACCGGAGAGCACCTACTTCCCCGAGTGGCTGCTGGAGCGGCGCAGGCGCCCTCACATCGGTGGTGGCGACGTGCTATCTGCTCGGGGTATCGACGCGGCGGATGACCTGCTGGGTGCAGTCTTCAGGGATCACCGGGCTGTCCAGGAGCCAGGTCAGCGTGATGGCCAAGGACCTCGACGACCTGGTCCGCGAACGGCCACTGGACGAGGGAACGTACACATTCGTGCGCTGGTCACCTCCGGCGCCACGCGGGACGGGTCGATGCGATCGGCGGGGGGTGTTGGATTCTCTGTGTGAGTAGGGCGGCCTGACCGAGTGGCGGGCATGGATGCCTGACCGCTGGAAGGGAAACGTTAAGTGAGCACGGAGATGACGGATTCGGTGTCGGGGGTTGATGTCGAGGCGGTCGAGCAGGAGGCCGCTGCGGCGCGGTTGGCGGGGTTGTTGAGTCCGGCGGGTATCGACTGTCTGGTGGCGGATATGGAGGTGTCTGGGACGTCGCTGGACGGTGTGGACGGGTTGATCAGCCAGTTGACCCGGGCTGTGATTGAGCGTGCTCTTGGTGTCGAGATGGCCGATCATGTCGGTTATGAGAAAGGCGACCTGGCCGGGCATGGTTCGGGTAATTCACGGAACGGGTCGTATCCGAAGATGGTAACCACCACTACCGGGCCGGTGCGTTTCGATGTTCCGCGTGACCGGAATGGCACTTTCAGCCCGAAGATTGTGGAGAAAGGGCGCCGCCGGCTGGGGCAGGTCGACGAGATGATCTTGTCGCTGTATGCCCGCGGGATGACCACTCGCGACATCAAGGCTCATCTGAGCGAGGTCTACGGTGCCGAGGTGTCACCGGACCTGGTCTCCCGGGTGACCGACGTGGTGACCGATGAGATCACCGCGTGGCAGACCCGGCCGACCGACCGGGTCTACGTGATCTGCTACATCGACGCGATCGTGGTGAAGATCCGCACCGACGGGCACGTCTCGAACCGGCCGGTCTACCTGGTCACCGGCGTCGATGTCGATGGCTTCAAGCACGTTCTGGGCCTGTGGATTGGCCCGTCGGAGGGCGAGGGCGCCAAGTTCTGGCTGTCGGTCCTGACCGAGCTGCGCAACCGCGGCACCGAGGACGTGCTGATCGTGTGCTGCGACGGCTTGGTCGGGCTCCCGGACGCGATCGAGACCGTCTGGCCGGACGCGATCGTGCAGACCTGCGTGGTCCACCTGATCCGCAACTCGATGAAGTTCGTGTCGTATGCCGACCGCAAGGCCGTCGTCCGGACACTGAAGCCGATCTACACCGCGATCAACGAAGCCGCCGCGAAGGCCGCCCTGGACAAACTCCGCAGCGAATGGGGCGGCAAATACCCCGGGCTGATCGCGACCTGGGAACGCGCCTGGGAACAATTCATCCCATTCCTCGAATTCGATAGATCGATTAGGAAGGTAATCTACACGACAAACGCCATAGAATCCATCAACTACCAACTGAGGAAAATCACCAAAACCAGAGGCCATTTCCCAACCGAAGAAGCCGCGATCAAGCTTCTCTACCTGGGGCTCCGCAACATCTCCGGACGCCACATCGACGGCGCCGGCCTCGTCCTCGAGCGAGGCAAACGCGGCACCGGAACCTACGGCTGGAAACAGGCACTCAACGCCTTCGCCGTCCGGTTCGGCGACCGCCTCCCCATCTAAACAACACTACCCACAGTAACCATAACAAAAGGGACACAGCTGCCCAAACTTACACAGAAAATTTGACACGCTCGTGGTGTCTGGGCTAGGCCCATCCTCACAGTGAGTGGCACACGTCCGTGTAACCTTGAGGCCTCAGTTCTCCGATGATGGCCCGGGCGCGCCGGTTAAGCGTCTTGCCGATGAACGAGATTCCTGCCGGGAGGATTGTTCCCGTCGCTCGATGAGCGGGATCCGGGTGCGCAGCCTGAAGGACCTCAAGCACCAACGCCGCCGCCGGTCCCACTCGTGCTGGGACCATCTGCTGATCGCGCCGCTGTGGCCGATGCACAACGTCAACCTCGGCACGCTGCTGCGCACATGTGACGCGGTCGGCGTGTGTCTCGCTGTGCCGAAGCTGCCCTGGGTGCCGGAGGCGCTTGCCCGTGGCAACACCCTGCGCCGAAGAACCTGCGTGCACTCGACCGGGCACGATCCCGTCCGCTGGCTGGTCGACCAGAAGACCCGCGCGGGCACCACCATCGTCGGCGTCGAACTCACCGACGATGCGATCCGCCTCGCCGACCTCCCACCGGCCCGCAACCGCACGGTCGCGGTCTTGGGTCACGAGCGTACTGGCATCCCGCCCGAGGCTCTGGACCAGCTGGACACCGCCGTCGAGATCCCGATGATCGGCACCGGCGCCAGCCTCAACGTAGCGTCGCCGGGTCGCTGGTGCTGTACCGGCTGGCCGGACTGCTCTAGATCTAGTGTCCCGCACGCGACACTAGAGGTACTGCGCCTCACCGTTGCCGAAGGACCAGTCGGGTGACGCGTTCTCGGTGACGGTGATCAGCACGTTGCGTGGCTCGATGCCGGAGTACTCGTGGACGAGCTCGGCGATGCGGCGGTACATCGCCTGCTTCACGTCATTGGTCCGGCCGGCCCGCATCGTGACGGCGACGAACACCACGTTGTCGTCCCGCTCGATCCCGAGGAAGCCGGCGTACCGCAGGGTGCTGGTGGTGCCGTCGTGGCCGGTCAGTACCTGGAACAGGTCGTCGGGCGGGATCCCGATCGTCTCGACCAGCGCGTCCTGCACCGCGCGGCCGATGGAGTCGAGACCGTCGGGCCGGCGGCGCGGAGGGCATCGACGCGGACCGGTGGCATGGTGCCATACTAGTAGGTACAGAGATTCAGGCTGCGCCTGCGCACGGTCTTGGTCGGTCGGTAGCCGAGCCGGGAGTTGATACGCCGCATCGGGCCGTTCGTGTCGCCGGTGTCGGTGAGGAGGCCGGCGAGGTCGGGGAAGCGGACGCGGGTCTCGAGGATCTGTTCGGCCTTCATCCACAGGGCGAGGCCGTGACCGCGGTGCTCGGGCAGTACGGCGGTGCCGTAGTGCTGGGCGTCGCCCTTGCCGTCACCTGGTACGACGAGTTCGGTGAAGCCGATGATCGCCCCGGTGGAGTCGTCGACGGCTGCCACGGTGGTCAGGCGGTCGCCGCGCTCCTCGATCACCTGGGCGGCGTGCCAGGTCCGCTCGACGTCCCACGGGTCCGCCTCGTACGCGATGTCTCCGGACGGTGCGTCGTTCATGCCGGAGCGCGCGTCGGTGAACGTCTGCGCCAGCTCGTCCGGTACGACGCCTCGCCAGGAGATCAAGCGGTACCCCGGAACGTCGGGGACGGCGGGATGCGCATCGGCCAACCGGAGTCGCGCGTACACGAGCGTGAGGCCGATGGCGAAGTCGTGGTGCTGGAGGAACCGATCGGCGGGGGAGTCGGCGGTCGCGTCCGCGAGGAGCGTGCGGACCTCGTGGTCATGAGCGGCACTGACGACCGCGCCGAGCAGCTGGGACCCGACACCGCGTCGGCGTTCGGCCGGATGGACGTTGAGCTGGAGCTCGGCCAGGTGGGCCTGACTCTCCCGGCTGTTGAGCCGGAGGAAGGCGGATCCGACCGGGTTGCCGTCGGCGTCCGCGGCGAGCCAGGCGATCCGGCGACTGAACGGCCGGTAGTCGGGATCCGTCAGGGGAGTCAGTCTGAGCCTCAAGTCGCCAACATAACCCTGATCCGGGATCACGTGCCGACGGTCGGTCGATCGGCTACCGTGGCGCGAAGCCAAGCGGGGAGAGGAGCCTGGGGTGGAGCAGCCGAGTGTGGGTGAGGTACGCACGATCGGTGCCGACCATGTGGCTTTGCGCGAGCAGGTCCTCGCGGAGTTACGCCGGCGGATCGTCGACGGCGACTACGCGCAAGGCGAGCGGCTGACGGAGACCCGGCTCGCGGACGACTTCGGGGTGTCCCGTAATCCTGTCCGCGAAGCGTTACGTGTGGTGGAGGCCGAGGGCTTCGTTCAGATCCTTCCCCGCCGGGGTGCGGTGGTCGCGACGCTCGACGACACCGCGGTGCGCGACCTGTTCGCCGTACGCGAGCAGCTGGAGACACTGGCCGCGGGGCTCGCGGCCGAGCGGGCGACGCCGGCGGACACGGCCCGGTTGCGCCGCCTGCTCGCCGACGCGAGCTCAGCGACCGACGCGCAGGACTTCGACCAGGTCGCCGAGCTGAACAGCGCGTTCCATCGCGCGGTCATCGAGGTCAGTGGCAACCGGTGGCTGCTGTCGATCTCCACCGCGCTGTACCACCACGTCCACTGGGTCTTCCGCGTCGGCGCCGCCCAGCGCGCACCGCACTCGTGGGAGGAACACATCCGCCTGGTCGAGGCCATCGAGGCAGGCGACCCACCTGCCGCGACCACAGCGGCGCGCGAACACGTGGAAGCGGCCGCCAAGGCCGCCCTGACTCAGCGCCCGACCGCGTAGCCCTGCATTCCCCGCGGGTTGGCGGCGGCCGCCAGCACGCCATCAGGCTCCTTGCGTACGGCGCACAGCCGGCCAAGGCTCCACGCATCACCTTCGGTCACGACGTGCCCGCGCCGTACCAGCTCATCGCGTACGGCGGCGCCGAGGCGGCTCTCGATCACCAGACCACCCGGCTCGGTGGCCCGCGGGTAGAACGACGACGGGAAGCCGGTGGTGTGCCAGGCCGGTGCGTCGATCGCCTCCTGCAGATCCATCCCCTGGCCGAGGTGACGCAGCAGGAAGAGCAGCTGCCACTGGTCCTGCTGGTCGCCACCCGGTGAGCCACAGGCCATCACCGGCTGGCCGTCGCGCAGGACCAGCGTCGGCGTCAGGGTCGTGCGCGGCCGCTTGCCAGGCGCCAGTGAGGCCGGCAGCCCTTCCTCGAGCCAGAACATCTGCGCCCGGCTCCCGAGGCAGAACCCGAGCTCCGGGATCGTCGGCGACGACTGCAACCAGCCACCGCTCGGCGTCGCGGAGATGATGTTGCCCCACCGGTCGATCACGTCGACATGGCAGGTGTCGCCACGCGTCACCCCACCGGAGGAGACCGTCGGCTCACCCGTCGTCGCATCGCCGAGATCGTTGCTGACAACAATCGAAGGAAGGACGGCCTGCCGGCCGTCCGGTCGGCCGGGCCGGAGTTCACGCGACGCCTCGGACCCGATCAGCTTGGCGCGCTCGGCGGCGTACGCGGGGGAGAGCAGGGTCTTCAGCGGTACGTCGGCGCCGTCGCCGTACCAGGCCTCGCGGTCCGCGTACGACAGCTTCATCACCTCGACTGTCGTGTGCACGCCGTCCGCGCTGTCCAGGTCGACGTCGCCCAGCTCGGACAGTACGGCGAGGGACTGCAACAGGCCGGGTCCCTGGCCCCACGGCCCGGTCTTGGCGACCGTGTACACGTTCCAGTCGACCGTCGCGGGCTCCTCCCAGGTCGCCTGGAAGGCAGCCATGTCGTCGCCGGTGACGAGACCGGCATGGTCCGCACCGCTGGAGTCCCGATGCGGCAGCCGGGAGAAGGCATCGACCGCCTCCGCGACGAACCCCTCCCGCCACGTCGTCCGTGCCTGCTCGATCTGCGCCTGCCGATCCGTGCCAGCCGCCTCGCCTTCGGTCACGAGCTTCTCGAGGGTGGCGGCGTACGCCTCGTTGCGGAACCTGCCCGTCGGTGGACGCCCATCCTTCAACCACAGTGCGGCAGATGTCGGCCAGTGCTGCTCGAACAGCTCCTGCACAGTGCTGACCGTGTCACCGACCCGCGGCACCAGTGGGTGACCGTTGCGCGCGTAGTCGATTGCCAGCTCCAGTACGACGCGCAACGGCAGTGTGCCGTGATCACGCAGCAGGAGCAGCCACGCGTCGACAGCACCCGGCACTGTGGCCGCGAGCGGCCCGGAGCCGGGGACAAGCGTCAGACCGAGTGAGCGGTAGTGCGCGATCGTCGCACCGCTCGGAGCGACGCCCTGGCCGCACAGCACGCGCGGTGTGGGGTCGTCCGCGGTGGCGACGATTGCCGGCACCTCACCACCGGGGCCGTTGAGGTGGGGCTCCACCACGTGCAACACGAACCCCGCAGCGACGGCCGCGTCGAACGCGTTGCCGCCGAGCTCGAGGATCCGCATGGCCGACTGCGATGCCAGCCAATGCGTGGACGAGACCATCCCGAACGTGCCGCGCAGCGTGGGCCGGGTGGTGAATGTCATGGGGCCTCCCGGCCTGGACTGAGGAGCGGAGGGAGCGAAACGACTGGAGTGACGAGGGAAGGGCGGGAGTTGAAGCCCCATGACCCGCCGCGCCGGAGGCGTGGCATATGTACGGTCATGGGGTAGCTCCTTCTTGGACTGTGCGTACGTCTGGTCCGGTGCCGTCGTCGTTGACGAGGTGACAAGCCACCTGGTGTCCACCCTCTCCGATCACGCGCGACTCCGGTACGACTGTCCGGCATGAGTCGATCGCGACCGGACATCTGGTGTGGAAGCGGCATCCGGGCGGCGGATCGATCGCGGATGGCAGGTCGTCACCGAGGAGTACCGGCTTGCGCGCCCGCTGCTCGGCAGGGTCGGGTACGGGCGCAGCCGAGAGGAGCGCCTGGGTGTACGGGTGAGCAGGTGCGCCGAAGATGCGGGACCGTGGACCTTGCTCGACCAACTGTCCCAGATACATCACGGCGACCTCATCAGCGAGGTACTCGACGGCGGACAGGTCGTGCGTGATGAACAGGCAAGCGAAGCCGAGGTCGCGTTGGAGGTCCGCGAGCAGGTTCAGCACCGCTGCCTGGACTGACACGTCCAGTGCGCTCGTCGGCTCGTCCGCAACGAGTAGGCGCGGCTCCGAGATCAATGCGCGGGCGATGCTGACGCGCTGGCGCTGGCCGCCGGACAACTCGTGTGGTGAGCGCTGTGCGACCTCAGGCCGGAGGCCGACGCGCCTGAGTGCCTCTGCGACCTTGGTTGAGATGTCTTTGCGACGCATGAGCCGGAGTGGTTCGCCGACGATGTCTCCGACCGACAGCCGCGGGTCGAGCGAGCCGGCCGGGTCCTGGAACACGATGGATACGTCGCGCCGGTGCGGTCTGAGCTGACGGCGGTTGAGGTGAGTGATGTCGGCATCTGCGAGTCTGACGGTCCCACCGCTCGGTTCGAGCAGTCTGACGATGCACCTGCCGACTGTCGACTTGCCGGAGCCGCTCTCGCCGACCAGTGCGACGACAGAGCCTTGGGGGATCCGCAGTGTCACACCGTCGACGGCCCGGACCGGTCCGAAGTGCATGACGAGGTCCTCGACCTCCAGAGCGAAGGTGTCGGTCATGGGGCCTCCCGGCCTGGACTGAGGAGCTCCACTGGTTCTCTGACCGGGTTCCAGCACGCGACGCGGTGCGGACCAGCCGTTAGTTGCGGCTGGGACGTCGTACAGGTGTCGAGTGCTCTTGGACAGCGATCGGCGAACGTGCAGGCGTCCGGCTGTTCCTTCAGGACAGGCACGAGACCCGGAATCTCGTTGAGGCGATGCGTCTCGGCGTGGCGGCCGGCGGCCGGTGATGCGCCGAGGAGACCGGCTGTGTACGGGTGCTGCGGGTTGGCGAACAGGTCGTGGACCTCGGCTGTCTCGACGACGCGTCCGGCGTACATGACCGCCACCCGGTCGGCGAGGTCAGCGACCACTCCGAGGTCATGCGTGATCAGGACGATGCTGGTGCCGAGCCGTTCGCGGAGTCCACGCAGTACGTCGAGGATGCCGGCCTGGATCGTGACGTCGAGTGCTGTCGTCGGCTCGTCGGCGATCAGGACCTTGGGGTCGCACGCGACCGCCATCGCGATCATCACGCGCTGGCGCATACCTCCGGAGAGCTGGTGCGGGTAGTCGCTGACGCGACGCTCGGCCGACGGGATGCCGACGAGTTTGAGGAGTTCGACCGAGCGGGCGCGGGCGGCCTGGCGGCTGACGCCGACGTGGGTCCGGAGGACCTCGTCGATCTGGCGGCCGACGGTGAAGACCGGGTTCAGCGACGTCATCGGCTCCTGGAAGATGTACGCCACCTCACGGCCGCGGATCGAGCGAAGGGTGCGTTTGTCCGCGCCGATCAGCTCGACCCCGTCGAGCGTGACCGAACCGCCGACGGTCGCGGCGCGCGGGAGCAGACCGGCCAGGCTCATCGCGGTGACGCTCTTGCCGCAGCCCGACTCGCCGACGACGGCGAGCACTTCACCGTCGCCGACTTGCAGGCTGACGCGATCGACCGCCGAGACCAGCCCGTCCTCGGTCCGGAAGGT
>Ga0193707_1000638_pt1 | contig 12317 bp, 12 predicted proteins | sample U3c2metaG_FD_143043 | JGI IMG/M metagenome (GOLD analysis project Ga0193707, IMG submission 143043) | Soil microbial communities from a riparian zone of the East river system, Colorado, United States - U3c2 | ecosystem: Environmental > Terrestrial > Soil > Riparian zone | place: USA: East River... | reverse complement strand
GCAATTACGATTTCATGATCGTGTTGGATGCGGACAGTCTGATGTCCGGCGAGATCATGGTGCGCCTGGCGCGGATGATGGAGTTTTCGCCTCAAGCAGGAATCATTCAGACCGCGCCGACGATCGTCAACCGCGAATCGCTGTTCGCGCGGGTGCAGCAATTCGCCAGCCGGGTTTATGGCCCCTTGTTCAGCGCCAGCCTCGCTTTCTGGCAGCTTGGCGAGAGTTATTATTGGGGCCACAACTCGATTATTCGCGTCGCGCCCTTTGTTAAACAGTGCGGCCTGGCGCGGTTGCCGGGCGAGGCGCCGCTAGGCGGAGAAATCCTCAGCCACGATTTTGTCGAAGCTGCGCTGATGGGACGCGCCGGACTGGAGGTGTGGCTGGCGCACGATCTCACCGGCAGCTACGAGGAGTCGCCCCCGAATGTTTTGGACGAGCTCAAGCGCGACCGGCGCTGGTGTCAGGGTAATCTGCAGCATCTGCGTCTGCTTTTCGGCGACGGCATCCGCTTCGGCCATCGGGCGATCATGGCCATGGGGGTGATGGCCTACGCTTCAGCACTGCTCTGGGCGATTTTCTTGGTTCTCAGCAGCGTAGAGGTCGTCATCCAGACTTTGACGCCACCGACTTATTTTCCTCCCGGTCCAAGCTTGTTTCCGGACTGGCCGATCTGGCATCCGGAGTTGACGATCGCGCTGTTGACGACCACGGGGGTGCTTTTGATTCTGCCAAAATTTCTGAGCTTTGCTCTGATCCTCAAGAATCGTCAGACAGGCGGCTTCGGCGGCGCTCTACGCCTGATCATTGGCATCGCCCTGGAGATCATTTTCTCGACGCTTATGGCGCCGTTGCGCATGTGGTTTCACAGCAAGTTTGTTTTGCTGACTTTGTTCGGCCGGCAAATAAAATGGATTTCCCAACGACGCAACGACAGCGAAACGGACTGGCGTGAGGCCGTTCGCCAGCATGGCGTCTCCACGCTCATCGCGCTGATTTGGATGGCCGGCGCGCTCTATTGGAACGCCACGCTGGCATGGTGGCTGTTGCCGGTTTCTATTTCCCTGCTGCTGGCGATGCCGCTCTCGGTATATTCGAGTCGCATTGGGCTCGGCCGCGCGATTAAACGCTGGCAACTATTCTGTATACCCGAAGAAAAAGTTCCACCGCCGGTAGTTCAGCTATTGGCGAAATCGCTGGCGAAAGCCAACGGTGGGGAACAACGTCGGCGGACGAAACTCGTTGATCTTGTTGCTGAATGAACGGTGCTGACACCGTGGCGACTGCTTTTCCTGTGCCCATTTGAATTCAACAACTTGACATTCCCCTGGTCGGTGACATGATTTCTCCAGGAGATGACAGACCGATGCACGCAAGATCTCCCCCCACCACCCAGACCGCAGTACCAAACTTGGCTCTTTGCTATACGCAAACTTGCTCCTCAGCCTGAGCCTCATCTAACTTCCGAGCTTGTAAAAGTTTTTGCGTCTTTCTTTGACTCAAACGAAAGAAAGGAGAGGCCGATGGAAGAGAAAAGTAGCATATTTGAATCGGTAAAAAACGGCGTCGTCGGAACGATCAGAGGAACGGGTGACGTGGCGAAAGCGGTGGTGGATACGGTCAGCGGAACTCTGGCGCATACGATTAAGGGAACGGGCTCGGTGGGAACGTCATTAATTGAAGCTGTTTCGGACGTCGGCCGCGCGGCGATTCGTGGAGTATCGGATATCGGCGGCGACGTAGGGTCAGCGGCGAAGAATGCCGTGGTCGGAACGCTGCGCGGGACTAAAGAAACCAGCGTGGAAGCGGCGGATGCGATAAAGGCAGCCACCAGCAGCGTGATCAAAGAAACGTCGGCGGTGGCCGGCGACCTCGGCAACGCGGCAAAAGGTGCCATGCAAGGAGCGATTACCGGCGCCAAAGAAATCGGTCTGAATGCGACAGAGGCAACCGCCGCGGCGGCAAATGGCATCCTCAAATCAACCAGCGAAGTTCTTTCCGGCACTGGCAAAACGGGCGCGTCTCTAATGGAAGCGTCATCCGGCGTGATCCGTTCCGCCATTCAAGCGGTCGTCGATGTCGGCGGCGATGTCGGCTCAGGCGCCAAGGGAGTGATTCTGGGAGTTTTACAAGGAACCAAGGCCAGCGGCAAAGCGGCATTGCAGACGATCAGCGAGACCACCAGCAACGTTGTCAAAGAAACGTCGGATGTTGCAGGAGACATCGCAAAAGCCGCGAAGGGCGCGGTGCAGGGCGCGATAGCAGGAGCGAAAGAGATCAGTTTGGATACGACGGAAGCGGCATCAGCGGCGGCCACCGGCGCGCTGAAGGCGGCTGAACAGATCAGCTCAAAAGCAGCCCAACAAGTCCGCAAGGCGGTAACCGGAACGATTAGCGGGGTGAAGGTCGTATTGAAGGAACCTTTCAAATCTAAAAAATCCTGAGCCGGTCAAGTTAGCGTATAAAAACCATGCCGGTAGTGGGTTCATTTTGACAGTTGCGATTTGTCGCGCGGCAGCGATAAAGGTTCTTCTTTGCGGCCGACGCTCTGACAAAATGACCCACTACTAAAATGCGTGATTATCCTAGTGCGACGCAGGGCTTGATCCAGACTGGGGAAGCCTGACGATCGTTGCCGAATTTTCCTCGATCAAGGATCTTAGATTTGTCCCTTCCAAGGCTTTTCGCACAGCGTGATCACGTTGCAGCAGAACTTGGTCGGCGGGACCGGCATGATCGATCGCCGGCGCGGTGGCATCGTCCACGATAGCCACGATATCCAGAACATCTTTGAGACCCACAGTCTCCGGTGGCCGCGCCAACGCGACACCTTCAGGGTCAGCGGACCTGAGCAAAATTCCCGCTCTAATATACTCGTCAAAGAGATTTTCCAGACTCGGCACGCCGAGATAAGCGGCAAGCTCGGTGGTTTGCCACGGTGGCGCTTGAGAAAGGTGGCGGCGGGTAATCTCGACGAGCGCCGAAAGGGCCAGCCATTCCTGGAATCGATGCCCCTTGCCGCTGGGCAAGGCTTCGCGGATGAAGGCGGAAGGGTGTTGATGAAAATAGGCGACTTCAGCGCCGACCAGGAAAATTAGCCAGCCGACGTAAACCCAGATAAGAAAGACAATGATGATCGCGAAGCTCGAATAAATGGCAGCGTAGCGGGCAGAGTTGGCAACGAAGACAGCGAATGCCGTACCGACGAGCTGCCACAGAATACCCGCGGTGGCTCCGCCGATCAGTGCCGAACTAAGCCGCACGCGGGTGTAGGGAATCAATTTGTAGAGAAAAGCGAACGTGGCGCAAAAGAGGACAAAAGGCATCACGTTGGTCGTCAGTGTAAAAATGTAACTCACGAAGCCGATTCGAACGAGGCGCTCCACCAACCAGTAACTTTGCGCCGAGGCGATGAGCGTTAAAGCGGTAAAAACCATAACCGGTCCTACCAAGACCACACTCAGATAAGCCGTAATCCTTTGGCCCCACGTGCGTGACCGCGGTAAGCGCCAGATCCGATTGAGCGCGTCCTCGATCTTGGCCACCAGCGTGACCACGGTATAAAACAACATAGCCATGCCCGCTGCGCCCAGGATGCCGACTTGGAGATTGTCAACAAAGCTCATGATCTTGAGGGTCACCGCTGATGCTTCTTCGCCGAGCGGTTGCAGTAGCTGAGCCAGAAAGGGCTCCAGGCCATTCTGCACCCCGAAGGACTTTAGCACGGAGAACATCACGGCAAGGAAGGGAACTAACGATAGCAACGTGGAGTAGGTCAAACTCATTGCCTGGAGACTGAGAACGTCGTCGCGATATCTCGAGTTGGCAATGACAGTCGCCCGGTAAAGCGACCCTTGAACCTTGGCGAGAATCGAATTCATAAGCCAACCTCGCTTCCAGCTACTAGTTTAGTTCTTTATACGACGAACTCTAGTGGGAAGGACGAAATGAATTTGGGCGAAATTTTGCAGTGAGTGCACGAAAGAAGCCCGATCGAGCCGCTCTCGGTCGTCCTACTTGGCGTCGTGGAAAATAATTCCCAGCGTATATCGCTCGCCCGAGTGAACGGTGCTGACGCCGTGACGAAGGTTGGCTCGGTAGTAGCCTCGCGCGCCGCGGACGGGTCGATGATGAACTGCAAAGATGACCGCGTCGCCCTGCTCGGGAGTGAGCACTTCAACGCGAGACTGCCGGCGCGGCTGTTGCTCGGCGAGGACAAACTCGCCGCCGTCAAAATCTTTGCCGCGCTGACTCAAGAAACAAGTAACTTGAAAAGGAAAGACGATTTCGCCGTATAAATCCTGATGCAGACAGTTGAAGTCCCCCGCGCCATATTTGAGGAGCAAGGGTGTTGCGCGCTTTTGGCCGGCGCGATGACATTGCTCGAGGAAGTCCGTAAGCTTTTCAGGATAGCGGGGCGTTTTACTGCTAAGCCGTTCGGCCCATTGATTGGCAAGCGGCGCGAGCTGCGGATAGATCCAGGCTCTAAGGTTTTTGACGATCTCGGGCAGCGGATAGTTGAAATATTTATACTCGCCCCGGCCAAACGAATAGCGCGACATTTCGATCCGCGAGCGAAATCGCTGGTCATCGGCGTAATAGCCGGCGACTTCTTCGCAGGTCTGCTTCGCGAGCACGCCAGAGATCAACATAAATCCGCGATCATCGAGCTGGGACCGCGAATGTTCCCAATCGATGTCGTGCTCGCCAATCTTCCATGGGATGCTCATCGGAAATTTCTCTTAGCCATTCATAGCTTCGGTGGAACGGTTTTCGAGAGCCAGAAGCGCGGCTTTTGTCTCGACCCCGCCGGCAAAGCCGGTAAGCGATCCGTCCGCACCGACCACCCGATGGCACGGCACTATAATGGATAGCGGATTCTTGCCGTTGGCGGCGCCAACCGCGCGCGCAGCCTTGGATGAGCCGAGCGCTTTTGCCAGATCGAGATAGCTCCTGGTTTGACCGAACGGTATCTCTCTCAAGGCCTGCCAGACTTTCTTCTGAAACTCGCTCCCGTCTGGCTGAAGCGGAAGATCGAACTGGATTCTTTCGCCGGAGAAATATTCCGCAAGCTGGCGCTCGGTCTCCAGCAAGATTGGGTGCTGCGGATCCAACGTCATCGTATCAAGTTTTACTCGGTTTGGGCGCTCGCGCTCCCAGAGCACCGCGACCAAGGCGTTGGAGCTAGCGACCAGTTTGAGCTTGCCCACGGGTGATTCGATTTCTTTGTAGAATAGCGTCATCGTTTTTCTCCTTTGTGATCTCAATACCAGCGTGTCACCGTCGAAGCGTTTCGCCCGTCCTTTGCGTTGCAGTCTCAAGCGTAATCTCTAAGCCGGCTGACAGATTTTGCACGGCCGCATGCCGGCCTGTCGCGCCTCTCTAGCGCCGGCGAAAAACAAGATGCGCGACCGGTCGACGCGCGCGGCAGTCCGGCAATTGGCCCGGCAGTAAATTTTAGTTCCCTTGTGGCCCCAGACGACGTTGTCGGGAAGGCGCAGAGCCGCGTCCGCCAGCGCAAACCCTTCGCTGCGCAGCAGTTGCAATTTGCGCGCAGCACCGCCGCCGTAACCACCGATCCGGCCGTCCGAGGCGATCACGCGATGACAGGGAACATAGATGGGCACGGGATTGTTGTGCATCGCATTACCCACGGCCCTAGCTCCCTTCGGCGCTCCCGCTGCGGCGCCCAAAGCTTGATAACTGACCACAGTGCCGCGCGGGACTTCCTGGAGCTTATGCAAAACCTTCTTCTGAAACGGACTGACCGCCAGGGTCAAGTCGATATTCCGGCGCAGCGCCGCAGCCTCCCCGCCGATATAGCGGCGAATCTCCTCGCCGACTTCTTTGATCGTCCGTCGATCTTCGACGAGATCCAGTTCGAATCGAAGTTTCGCAATCGTGGCCGCGAGGTCGTCACCGCCGAGCAAGTAATGATTGAGCACGATGCCGCGGCCCGTCATGGCCACGAGCAGATCCCCCAACGGCGATTTTACGATGCCCACTGCCGCGTCCGGGCGCCGAACGTGTTTCAGCGCGTGGTCGACCCGACGGCGAGAGCTGCGCAGCAAGGCGTCGATTCCATGTCCTTCGAATTCGCCGCCGATGGATCCCATAAGTTTTTCGATTTTCATAAGCATCACCACGCTAATTTGATTTTTCGTATCGCCTGAGAAACGTTCGCGCGCGCGCCTTGTTCTGAGCACTCCATAGCAGCAGCGATGTCCGCGAAGTCCATACCAGCGAAATAGCGAAATTGCAGCGCTTCGCGTTGTTTCGGCGGGAGTGAAGCAATCAGCTCGCGCAGGCGCACAGCCGCGTAACCTTCATTTTCACTAAACCCACGATGACCCTTGACGATCCTATCCGCTGCCGGATTTTTCTTCTCATCGGCAACGATCACGCGCGCGCGGCGCGCGCCGTCGCGTGTCCGATTACGGCATAAGTTGACGGCGATCGCGTACAGCCACGGCCTGACTTCGCTCTCGGGCTCAAGGCGCGGATAGGCGCGATACGCGCGCAGCCAGGTTTCCTGAAACAAATCCGCGGCGTCCGCGCCATTGCCCGACACGCGCAGCAGATAGCGCATGATCTCCCGTTCGTGGCGCTGCATGATCTGCTCGAAGGGAAGCGGTAATGGTATCTTTTCGGGCGCCATATGTCTGTTAAAACCCCGTAGCGGGGCGAATGTGAAAAGTTTGTCTGTTTTTTTTGAATAATTAAACAGCAACACAGCGGTCCGATTTCACAAATAACGCTCGCGAGGATTTCTGAGAAATAGATCGATTCCAATGAATGATAGAAACCAGGTCAAAAAGAAAGGGAAGAACGATCGTCGAAGCGATCCATAGCGTAGCGGAGGAAGATGCAGTACAGCGCGGACGCATCGTCACTTCGAGGTGCGTATTCAGCGGCTGCGTGTCGACCAATCGATCTTATCGTCATACCGGCGGACGTCGGTATCCAAATGCCTTTAAAATTCCCGGATTCCACGTCGCGCTAGCTGCGCCAGCTTACCCGGAATGACGATCAAATTATATTGCGAATTCTGAGTCGGGACACCAGCACGCTAGTGCAAGCTTGCCACGGCTGCCTCCAGTGACCCGACACGACGTCGTGTGCAATTGGAAGCTAACCGAGCGTGCCCTGAGTCTCATGGACATAGCACCATATCCAAGCCGCGGGCGGGACAGCGCGCATGACGGGATGTTGCGTCTCATGGAAATGTTTGGTCGCGTGCTTGCCCGTCGAGGAATCGCAACAGCCAACATGACCGCAAGATCGGCATTCGCGAAGCGCAACCCAAACAGTTCCCTCGGTTAGGCACTCCTCACACGCATCGGGAGTTCTCTGCGGCGGAAAGTCCTCGGGCGTTAATCCCGTCAAATGTTCACACGACTTGGCCATATGTTCCTCCTATCGGACTTCGCTGTGCAGATCATTCAGAATTTCGAGACCACCCACAGGGAGCCGGCGATCGCCACAAGATCCTCGACTAGAGCGATGTAAATATCCCGCGTGCTCAGCGCTTTCACGAGCCCGGTCCGCGCCCGATAGCCGAGAAAACAACCCGCGACACCGCCAGCAGCGCCGAGGAGAATGCCGAGAAAAATTCCTTGCGCTCTGCCGGCAGCAACGCACGTGCCGGTCAACCCGCCCATTACGATGCGCGCGATCAAACCGGGCGGTGCCGTGCGGCTCGGTGTCCGCGGCAGCTTGTCCGCCACCAGCTCGACGACCGCTAGCAGCGTAAGAATACCGACGGCGGGCAGTGACCCGATGAGAGACAGCGGGCGCTCGATTTTCAACCAGCCCAAGTACACGGCCCACGCCGTCGCCGCCGGAGCAGTCAGCGAACGCAGACCGCCAAAGAATCCAATGAAAAAGGCTAGAAGTAGCGTCATGATATTTTCCTACTTTTTAGCTGGCCTTCAGGCTCTCAAATCTAAATTCCGACTCTCCGAGTATTCCAGCAGCCCCCTTTTTCTCATTTTCTCTGCCCGTCAATCGCGCCGACAGCGTTGGCAATCTCTCGACTCAGATCTCCGACAGCTTCACTCAGAGCGGCCACCGAACCATCGGTCGATTTTTCTTGGGCATTGCGAGTAACGCGTGACTCTTTGACAACAGCCACTTTCTTATCTGCGCCATCCAGAACAGACCAGCGCACAAACAATTGGCCGTCGCGTTCGCGGTTGGCCTCGAAACGTAACACCTCGATTTCGACGTAGTACCGCGGCCGATTGGCGGGCGACCACGGGTAAATGATGATCAGATCCGTATTCAGAAGCAGCGCAAGATTTTCCGATAAAACTCGGGAAAAATTTTCCTGCAGGGGTTCCGCCCACAGGTCGATTTCAGAAACTTCAAACCGATTCTGTCCGCTTCGGACGACTATTTCTTGTCGGTCGAGATAGCCGGGAAACTTGACCGGGCCAATCCCGAGAAACACCTTTTCCGGCCCGGTTGAGTTTTTCGGTGAAGCTTGTGCCACCTGCGGCAGCGACGATAGCGTGAAGAACCTCGACGGATCGGGCCTTGGCGAGAAAGCGCCACACCCCGCCAGTGACAGACCAGCCACTGCAATCCTGAATATTAAGGTGATCGAGCGATTCATTTTCCCTCCTGCATCTCCGGTTTACCGAAGATCAGAGACCTCGGGTTTCGTTGAACGGAGTCTGACAGCAGGCGCAGGGATCGCGCTGCGGCGGAGACTTCTCGAAGGCTTCTGCCAAGCTCGTAAAAGGTGACAGAGTCCGGATCGCTGATACCGCGGATATTGATCATTGCCGCCTCGGCTTCCTTGAGAGCCGCGTCCGTTTGCTTCATGGTTAGGGCGGCTTGCTCCATCGCTCCGCGAGCCGTGTCTGAAGTCTGCTCAAGATTTGCCGACAGAGTCGTAATATTGCCGTCGATGTTGCTGGTCATTTTGCGAATCTCAACTATCGCTTGGTCAATCTTCGGCATCGTCTGATCGAGTCTCTGCAGAGCGGAGTTCAGCGCCGGTGAGTTGACCAACTGACCGACCCCGTCCACGGCTCTTGAAACGGAATCCGTCATTCCTTTGAAATCAACCTCGCTTAGTTTCGCGAAGATTTCGCTGGCTGTAACCTCGGCCCTTTCGAGGGTTGTGGGAACGGCAGGGATTTCCGGATATCTAGATCCTGCAGCTTGGATAAACTTGACAGGCGTTCCGGGAAAGAGATCGATGCCAATATAAAGCACGCCTGTTAGCAGGCTTTCGCTTCGGAGTTGTGCCCGCAGTCCTTGATCGATGGCAACCTTCAACGCGCTGGGATCCTCCAAAAGCGTCGCAGTGGCTCCCCTGCTGGTGACTTTTTCCAAATCGATTTCAAAAACCACAGGAATACTCCGGACTTCCATGCTCTTTTCGAGCTGAAGCAGAATCTTTTTGACTGAGCCGACTTCGACGCCTCTAAACTTCACCGGCGCGCCTATATGGAGGCCGTTGACGTCGCCGTCGAAGTAAGCCACGAATTCTTTTGTCTGGCGGAACAACCTACCAGAGCCGAAAGCGATCACCGCGATGACCAATAGGGCGAGAGCGCCGAGGACAAAGCCGCCGATAAGTGTTGGGCTAATCTTTTTACTCATATATTTTTCTCTTCTCCGCGAGTCAGGAAACGGCGCACCGTAGGATTCTGCGAATTGGCCAAAAGCTCCTTCGGGTCGCCGCCGGCGATCATGGTTCGCGTTTCCGCGTCGAGAAACACGCTGTTGTTGCCGATGGTAAAAATGCTCGCCAGCTCATGGGTCACAACCACCACCGTCGAGCCCAGGCTGTCGCGCAGCTCCAGGATAAGATCGTCGAGCAAGCGCGAGCTGATCGGATCGAGGCCAGCCGACGGTTCGTCGAAAAATAGGATTTCCGGATCCAGAGCCATGGCCCGCGCCAGCCCGGCGCGCTTCTGCATGCCGCCGCTAATTTGCGACGGGTAATAATCCTCGAAGCCTTTCAACCCGACCAAGGCCAGCTTGAGCGAGGCGATCTCGTCTATTTCCGCCGGACTCAAGCTGGTGTATTCTCCCACGGGCAAACCGACGTTTTCCGCCAGCGTCATAGAACTCCACAGCGCGCCGCTCTGAAAAAGCACACCTGTACGCCTAACCATCTCCTGCCTTTTGGCCGGATCCGCCTTGGTGAAGTTTTCTTCGCCGTAGAAAATGTTTCCCTGCGCCGGTTCGTTCAGACCGATGAGATGTCTGAGCAAGGTGCTCTTGCCGGAGCCGCTTCCACCCATGATGATGAACACGTCGCCGTGGTTGATGGTAAAATTTAAATCGCGCATCAATACAAAACTGCCGTACGCCATTGTGAGATTGCTCACAGTGATGTGGGCTTTGCCATTGTTGCCGTTTGTCGGCGTTCCAGTCATGTCACTTAGTCCTACTGCGAAAAGCTTTTTCGGTTATTCTGCCCAAAACAATCCTCAATTACTGGTCGCCCTCCTGTAGAGACTGTGTCGCAATAGCAAAACTCGCATAAATGTCATTCTGAGCACTAGCGAAGAATCTCGCATTTCCTGTCGCTTACGAAGACGAGATCCTTCGGCTATCGCCTCAGAATGACATTGCGCCACGGTCTCTTTGCGGAGAAAAGACATAATGTCTTTGATCGGAAATACTTTGATTCACGGTTAAATCCCGAGGACGTAGAACACCACGGCAAAAATGCCGCACGCCACCACGATGGCAACAATTCCCGTCACCACCGCGGAAGTCGCCGCGTCGCCGACGGCGGAGGAGCTGTTGCCGCATTGAATGCCACGCAAGCAACCTGCAAGGGCGATCAGCACACCGTAGACTGAACTCTTGAACACCCCGCCAAAAACGTCCGTCAGGTCGATAGCGTTCGAGGTCTCGCGAAAATACGTGGTCCAGGAAAGATCCAGCATACCCACACCGATAGCGGCACCGCCAAGGACGCCGACGAAATCCGCATAAAGACAAAGCAAAGGCATCATCAGCACGAGCGCGATCACCCTGGGCAGCACAAGAAATTCCAGCGGCGAAAAACCCATGGTTGTGAAGGCATCGATCTCCTGAGTCACCTTCATGGTGCCAAGCTGAGCGGCAAATGCGGCGCCGGTTCGGCCCGCCATGATGATACCCGTCATCATGGCGCCCATTTCGCGAATCATGGCGATACCGACAAGATCTGCTACATAAATTTGCGCCCCGAACTGCTTGAGTTGCACCGCGCCGACGAACGCGAGAATCACGCCCACTAGGAAACTGATCAATGTGACGATCGGGAGCGCTTGTGCGCCGGACTGTTGGATCAAGAGCAAGAGATCCACAGCGCGGAATCGCACCTTCATACGAAAGAGCCGGACAAAGGTAAGCGTCATGTGTCCGAGAAACGCCAGCATCTCTCCGAGAGACGTGCCGGCACCAATGGCAGTGTTGCCGATGCGTTCAAGAAAATGCGTCTCAACCGTTACTTTGCGCGCGCCTTTTTTTTCCGGCACCGCTTCGGCCAGATCGAGTAGCCTGCGCAAGCCGGAAGGCAAGCTCGTGCGATCCATATCGATGCCGCGGATGCGGCATAACTCGGAGACTTCAACGAGAAAAGCCAGAACGCTGCTGTCCCACGATGCCAACGCGCGGGCTTCGAAACCGATGTGTCGCACGCTCGGGGCTGATTCAAGTTCGCGTTTGACTAATACCGCGGATGGAAGGCCGCCGCGCAACCGCCAGGCTCCCGCGAGATGCACCTCAAGCGTGGCATCGCCGGTTTGCTTGAATGAGAGGGTTCCTTGCTCCGCCATTTCGCTCAAAGGGCCGGTTGCCGGCTTTCTCAGATCGCTTTTACTTTTGCTTTCTCAAAATTTGTTGTCACGCTGTCGCCGCGGCAGCTATCCCCCAAAGAATCCTATGAGAATCGCCAAAAAAAGCGTCGTTATAATATAACCGTAACTCCATCATTCGATTTGATCTGGCAGCATTGCGCAATCGTTCTTTCGCCAATTCCTTGCTACAGTGCTCACTCCTGCCATCCTCCCCCGAGAGCTTTGTAGAGCTGAACCAGTGAAAGCAACTCGTCACGCTTGGATTGAGCCAGGTTCAACTCGGCGACGAACAGATCCTGATCCGAGCTTAGCGCATTGAGCATCGTATCCACTCCACCGCGATATCGCAGGTAAGCCAAGCGCTTTCGGTCCTGCAGCGCGGTGACCAGCAATTCCCGTTGCGTGCGGATCTCTTTAATGCGTTGGAACTGAACCAGCGCGTTCGAGACGTCGCGAAATCCCGCTTGAACGGCCCCTTCGTATTGCGCCAGCGCGCTGCGCTGT
>Ga0193707_1000637_pt1 | contig 12327 bp, 15 predicted proteins | sample U3c2metaG_FD_143043 | JGI IMG/M metagenome (GOLD analysis project Ga0193707, IMG submission 143043) | Soil microbial communities from a riparian zone of the East river system, Colorado, United States - U3c2 | ecosystem: Environmental > Terrestrial > Soil > Riparian zone | place: USA: East River... | reverse complement strand
CCGATGCCCTCATAGGAGGGCGTGAACTCGGCGTCGGCCATTACGCTGCTTCGCCGGGGATGAACGGTGACGGTGGCGGGACGATCGGCATGTGCTGGCAGTCGCACCACCGGCTGGACCGGTGAATGCCGGTGCCGTCCCGGCACACTTCTGGGCGATGGCCAGGGACCTTGCATGGTTCGCAGATCATGGACGTCTCCGTTCCGGGCTAGCCGGTGACGAGAAGCAGCCGGATTTCCATGGGAGCCGTGGATCCGGTAAACGGGGAGGACCAGGACTGGGTCACGCCGTCGACGTCGTAGATGACGCCGTTGACGCGCATTTGATCGGTCACGAGAATGTCCGAGCCCGGCGGGGCCCATACGTTCAAGCCGTCATATACCTGGTCACGGTCCTGCAATTCCTCCATCGGCGTCCGTAGTGAGGTACGTGACGCCCTGGGCGCCGTAATGCATCCCGGAATGTCGAACTCGATGAGGGCACTGGGGATATCATTGCCGTACAGGTCACGGGTGATGCCGCCGGCACGGATTACCGTGAGAGTCTCTCCGTGCGTGAACACCTAGACTCCCGGACGGATTCGCGTCTGCCCATACGGGCGCCGGTAATCCTTTAGGTCGTCCTTATCGGCCTGCGTCATCGTCACCGCGATGCCGAGACTCGGCGCGGACAATTGGTAGGAGTACGGGCCGAGTGTTTCCGCGGAAACCCCGCCCGACATTGTCGGAGCGCTGATCGTCCGCATCACCATGGCACAGATGACAGCCACAACCGTGTCCGGAACTGTCGCGTACCCGTGCGTGTACGTCACTTGATATGTGTCGGGATATCCATCCTCATCCCACCAGATCTCCGGCAGATTGATAACGAAATTCCCTGGGCCGAGAACGATGAGGTCCAAGCCATCCCACAGCCAGTCGAACAATGTGAGATTGGGCAGGAAATTGCCGCCCATCGCGACTACCGAGCTGACCGATTGAACGGGTCGCTGCGGGAGCCGGATCTCACCATCGACGCCGCGCAGAATGACGACGTCGTCAGCGACAGGGAGGAAATCCTGGCGGGTGTAGCGCGAAACCTTCGCGGACGCGTCGAGCAGGAGTGCGTTGGCGCGGAGCGTCTCGGCGTCGGTCAGGTCGCGACCGAGGCGTGCTTCCAGATCAGCGGCGAGCGCGAGCGCGACCATGGGCCATCTCCTCAACGGTCTGACGCCAGAGGGCGAGGTCGGCGGCCGGGTCGAGCTGGGCGGCGCGGATGCGCGCCTTGGCACTGGCGGCGTCCCATTCGGCGGGGTTGCCGAGCCGTCGCAGTTCGGTGGCCCAGGCGTCTACGTCCCCGGCCTGGGCGAAGATGCCGGCCGGGCCGAGCGATTCGAGCAGGCCAGCGGTGGGGGCGGCGATGACGGGGATGCCACTGGTCATGGCCTCGGTCCCGGTGCGTCCCCATGACTCGTGGGCCGAAGGCATGAGGAGGATGCGGGTACGGGCGTAGACCTCGTCGCGCATCCTGCCGGGGGCCAGGTGGTCGATGATCTCGACGTTGGGGAGAGTGCGGACGACCTGCTCGCCATAGGCGCCGCGGACACCCATGAACTCGACGTCACCGAATCGCTCGGCGAGGCCATAGAACGTGGAGGCGCCCTTGTCCTCAGAGAGGTTGATCAAGGTGACCCTGTCACCCGGCGTTGTGGTGTATTCGCGCGGGTCGACGGGTGGACGGATGACGATCGACCGGCCGGTATAGCCGGCGAAGGTGCGGGCCATCTGGTCGGAGTTGAACACGACCAGACTCGCTCCGCCGCGCTTGACATAGGAACTCGTATGTCCGTTGTCGTTGTGCAGGATCTGCGCAACGACAACGCCGTACATTTGGCCGATGGTGGTCGCCCGTGTCGTGTCGTCCAGGTGTGTGACGATGAGGCTCGCACCGGACAGGAACCGGAATGGATCGGTTTTGTCGCGATGTGGCCAGACATGGATCCCGTCCAGTTCGTACGGTTTCCCGGTGGCCCGGGAGAGAACGACGTCGACGTCGTGCCCGGCCGCCGCGAGCGCCCGGAGCAGGGCGTGGACCATGAGTTCCGAGCCCGCGCAGTGGTCGGGCGGGTAGTGCGAGACCATTCCCAGCACACGCATTCGTCACCCCTGACGGAATGGCTGGGAATGGTCGCTGTCTGCCCTTTGATTAGCTGGACGGGCCGCCGACCGGGGTCACGACTCCGAAGGGGAATCGGGTCGCCGAGTTCGGGGCCAGAGTGGTGACAGGATTGGACGTCGCGAACGCGAGCCTCATGGTCACACGAAGTGCAACCGAGTCCTGTTGCATAAGGTTGAGGACGACTTTGCCGTCACCATCGGAAATGACGCCCTGGTCGAAGATTTTCCAGGAAATGTCCTGGCGCATTCCGACGATGCACTTACTCCAGTCACCGGCGATAAGCTCCGCCTTGGTGGCGTCCCACGACCCGTTGATGACCTCGCTGAGCGGGTAACCGTAAAGATTCCCCGGCCCCGCACCATCCTGCATATTGGCCTGGTAAATCGGGATTCCCTGCTCGCTTCGCAGGCCGGTGAGACGCCACCGGAGACCCGGGCGAGACGCGAATCCATTGACGGCGAAACCGTCGGTCGCGATCATTTCATTGAGCAGGGTCACGTCGACGCCGAAGTCCGCGCCGGTCCCCTGGGTGATGGTGTTACCTGCGGCGATGGCCGAGTGGTAAACGTCGGCCGGCCATGAGGCGGGCTTGTCCACGCCGAAGATCCCGGCGGAGTCGATCTTGTGTCCGAGGGCCTCGACGATACGAGGCCGGACTTCGTCCCAGATCGGGACTTGAACATCGTCCAGATATGCTTCAGGAATCGGAACGATCACAGCTAGCTCTTCCGCGATAAGCGTGACGTTCTTCCACTCAACAGTCGTAGCCTGCTTCATTCCTGTGTCGCCCGCGACCCAGTAGGCGAGGGGCAGAACATCGAGCACGGGCTGACGCTGAGACTTGGTCGACATCTTCACTTGCGCTGCTCGCTGGAGCAGAAAAGAACTGGTCGGCATTTCCTCGATGATCTGCGCGCTCACCGGGGTGGGCACCAGCGGATCATCGGACGTCTGCCGGGTAATGGCATCGGTATAGTCGGGCATGGTAGTCACGGGGCATGCTCCTTCCAAAGCATGGCAGCAGCAGTTACCCCGGCCTCGTTAGAGGAGAATTCCGGATGCTGCGGTATTAGCTCCTTCGCCGTTGGGCGAAGGCGCGGAAAACGTCATTGGGGTCGGTCGAGGCGTCGCCACTCGGCCGTGCACCGGCCGTGAGACTCTCAATGGGCCGGGTCGGTGCAGGGGTTCTCACAGCGCCGTTGTCGGCCGCCGCCTGCGCCGCCGTACTGGCGGTGAGCTTCTCGGCGAGCAGCTTCGCTCGCGCGTCGATCTGCTTGTCGGTGCCCTCGCCCAGAAGGTCGACCAGCTCGGCGGGGATGTTGTGCGCGGCGGCTGCGATCAGCCGGGCGTTCGCGACCCGCATACTGGTTCCGGTCTTCTCCGCGGCCTCGGCGCGTTCGATCGCCTTTTGCAGCTCGGTTTTGTCGCGGTCGTCGAGTTCACGGAGGCGCTTGGTGGCGTCGGCGAGCTGCTTCTCCGCGTCCCGCCTGTGCTTGCGCTCAGCCATGAGGGCGCGCTTGCCGGACTCGCCAAGCTGCTCGTCCTTCTCGTCAGCCCCGGTCGTGTCCGTGGTCGTGGTCGTGGTCGTGGTGTCGGTAGTGCTGCCGGCCGATGCGGTCACGGCGTCGGCCAGCATTTGCTGTACCGCCGTGTCGTCGCCGGTGTCCGTAGAAGTGGTGGTGTCTTCTGTCGCTTCCGACGTCGCGCCGTCAGCCATAAGAGTTCCGTTCCTTGGGATGCGTGCCCGCCTCGCGCGGGCATGCCGAAGACCCGGCGAGTGAGGCCGGGTGGGAATGCGGTCAGAAAGTTCTGGTTATGAAGAGGCGCCGGGCTTGAGATTCCCCGAGGAGTCCCAGGTGTCAGGAATAGCGCTCGCCAGGTTCAGGGCCCGCGCGCGGCCGATGATGTACCTCCGGACCGTCGCGCGAGCGGCATCGGTGTCCGGCTTGACCCGGCCGACGGCTTTGATGGCCTTCTGGAGCTCGGCCCCGTTTCGGATCGGGAAACGGCCGCCTCTGTCCTGACCGGGAGCGGGGAGGGCCTGGCCCTTCTTCACGAGGTTCTTCATGTCGGCAGGACTGGCCACAGTGATCCTCCGGTTATTTAGCGGCACCGTTTGCGTTGGCCGTGGTCTTAGGCACTGGCGCGGACTGTCCGGCGACCATGTTGTTCACCGGAGTCGGCGCGGGAATGGCCGGATTGGCGCCCGGCCCGGTGCCGGGCTGTTGGCCAGCGGCACCGGGCTGGGGCTGTTGTGCGGCGAGCTGCGCAGCCAATTTCTTCGCAGCGTCCTTCCAGCGCACGACGTCCTGCTGAGTGACCCCGGGAATCATCTGCCACAGTTCCTGGGGCGGGACATCGAGCATCATCGCGAGCTTTCCCAGGGCGTCAGCGGTCGCGGCCAGGGAACGGGCCTCGGTGTCGCGCCAGACGACTTGGGATGACGTGTCGGCCCAGCCGGTGCTGTCACCGGACGCGTGCGCGGTCAGCCGAAGGGTCTGTTCATGGGATTCGCCAAACGAACTCTTCCGCTCCGCTATCTTCCGCTGAAGACCGCTCTCCGCGGCTGCAAGCGCCTCGGCAGACATATTGACCATCGAGCCGAGCAGGTAGTAGGGCGGGGTCTGGGACACCGACGCCATGTGCCGGATCGTGGCCTCGCGGGAGTTGATGTACGGATCAAGGGGCGTGGCACCGAATTCGCCGAATTTCGTTTCAGGATCCTCGGCAACGAACAATCTATTTACGGCCGAATTGAACGGCTCAATGGGCACGCCTTTCTCGTCCAGTGGCACGGACATACCTGTGGCCCAGCGTTGCCTATGAGCGCTATAAGATTGTGACATCAGCAAATTAAAGGTCGTCACATTGATCTGATCTTGCATTTCTATGAGCGGCTCGACCTCGCCGCGAATGTTCTCGTCGCCGTCCAGGTCATCACCGTTGAGGTATCGGACGACGGGACACACGCCGAGATCGTGCACTTCCACGCTGTCCAAAGACAGCCGGCCCTTCCCCGGAAGTTTCGCGATGAGCGTGTACCGTGCATAGTCGTCAATCAGAGAGATGACACGCCGGCGCTTGCCGGGCGCGACATTCTCGACGACTTCCTCGATCGCATACATCGGCCATTCGTCGTCGATCGGATCCGAATAGAAGGCGGTCATCCTGCGCGGCGATTTGGGGGTGATGACCGGCGCGGGCTTTCCGGGCATGACCAGCACATACGCCACGCCGTATTTCAAAACCGCTCGGTGCAGGCCGTGCTGGCGGGCGTCCATCTTGTTGGCCTGCCAAGTGGCCCACGACGCGGCATCCTTATCGCTCTTGATAGGCCGGTACCCATCGACATACAATCCCTGGGCGACGGCCGTGACAACGAGAGGGAGAATGTTGAGCTTCGCGCGCTGGATCAGCCAGCGGTATTCCTGGCGCGCCCCGCGCGGGACATAGACACTCGACGTCTCGTTACGCAGATAATTGGCGATGTGACGCAGACGCGGCTGTTCATCGGCGCGGATGAGGAGCAGTTTCGTGGCCGTGGTGATCGCGTCGTCGGCCGACATTTCACGGTCATCCGGTATGAACAGACCGGTGGGCGTCGTCACGGTGTACGGTCCCTCCTGGTCAGCCGAACCCGTAGACCCGCCGTGGCTTGTCCTTCTCGGCGGCCTTCTGATAACTCGCGGAAGCGAGCAGAAGCCGGCGCACCATACGGACACCGATCACACACACGGCCGCGTCGATTTTCCGTGACGAGTCCGGCGTCTGCTTGCTGATGGAGACACCGAAACGGTTCGACCGGCGGCGCGCATTCGTGACGTGTCGCGCGACCCGCGCATCACCGTCGTGGGTGAAACCGTGGTCGTTGATCTCGGTCGCGGTCAATTCAGCGGCGAGCGTGAAATCGTAGCTGTGGCTGCGCATATCCCATGCGATGGCCTGGGGATCTTTCCCGCCCGGGACGGCGTGAAGGACGAGGTCCTGGCCATAACGTTCCGGCCACGTCACCTTCGTGAAACCTTCCCATTCTTTGACGTCCGCAAAGAAGGCGAGGACATTCCAGGTGTCGAACATCCGCTCAACGGCGGCGTCGATTTCATGGACGGGCACGACCGATTCCGTGTCGTGAAAGGGGTCCGGTTCCCAGACGCCGATCGTGAACACATAACCATCACTGACGCGGCAGCCGATAAGTGCAGTCGCGTCCCGGGATTTCGACCCGTCGAAGAATGCGACGATGTCGTCACCATCGGCCATGACCTGCGTCGGGTCGGCGATCGCGGCCCACGCCTGCTGCGTCGTCCAAGCATCCTCGGCAGCCGTCGGCCAATTCAGGTACTTGCGTTTCGAATCGTCGGCTTGAGAGCGCGGGTCCCAAATCCGTTCGACGATCGGACGCAATTTTTGCCAAAAACAGTCGTCATAGACGAACTGAAGTGCGGCCATTAGCGAGGCCTCGTCCGTCATGTCCGTATCAGGCGGTGCGATTCGGGCGTCGTAAAGGATTTTCGACAGGCCCCGAGTGCGACCCTCTTCCTGGGCGAGCCACGCTTCATAGGACTTTTCGGCGACCGAACCAATGCCGGGCTGCCAGGCATTACAGGTTTCCAACATTCTATTGCCGGACTTGGTGAGATTGTCCGAAAGAGTGGCGGCTAGTTCCGGGCCGCCATTTGTTGGTTTCCAGTGTTCACATTCGTCAGCGACGCAAAAGCTCGCCTCTGCACCTTCGGCTGCCGTAGCCGAAGAAGTGATGATTTCGAGAGTGCCCTCGGGGGATTTGTAATATTTGGTTTTTCCCGGATCCAATTTATATTCGGCGACGATACGTGATCCCTTTGGCGCAAGGGCGCGGATCATTCGCATGGTGTTAGCAGTTTGACTTTCGGCCGTGGCTGCAATTTGTACAAGCGGCATATCGACGGGCTTACCTTTTACCCCACCCGGGAGATTGGGTACGAAATCGTCCAGTCGAACGGGCGCGCAAAGTTCGGCAAGAGCGAGGAGTCCGGCGAACGGACTTTTCCCGCTGCCTTTTGACAAACGGCGGACACCATGATGGTAAAGCCAATCCCCATTGGCGTCGAGGGCATACCACCAGAGCAAAAAGATTACCTGACTCTGCACGAACTCCCAGCGGAGCCCCGCGCGGGGGCCATTGGGATGACGCAGATATTTCCCTGCCCAGCGAACTACCTCCCAGCCAAGGGTAAATTCAGGAACGCCGGTCGGTAGTGTGACTAGCCGATCCGCAGGAGCCGTCAACGGAGTCCTCCCGAGGAAATGGACTCGCGATGGGAAACTCGTCTCCGTATCGAGCAAGGATTTCTTTAGCCCATGCGACCAGGTCTGTGACTCTCTGACCGCTTGGCTGACTGGTCAGCCAAAGCTCAAGGTTCTCGGGACGATTGTCATCACGAAGACCGTTGATATGGTGGACGTTCTCGTTACCAGTCAAGTAACGTCCAAGCACCTGCTCCATGACTAATCGATGTTCCGAGACCCAGCCGCCTTTAGTTTGAGCTGGGTGGCCCGGCGTCTTAATGTTGACATACCCTGCGTTTGTCTTTGTCTTGTCTCCGACAGAATGTCTCAATGTTTTTTCCGCGGATCCATGACGCCGCAAACGATTACGATGCTTCGCGCAATAGCCCGCGCTATAGGTCGGTTGATCGCAGTCCTCAGCACCACATTTCGGCGCATCGGAACGTCGGCGATACCAATAGGCGTAGTGGGCACGACACATATTGCGTGCAAAGAGCATCGTTTGCGGACAGTCCGGCTCTGAGCATTGGCCTATGCGCACCGATCAGTCCGTTCCTCATCCCGGCAGACATGGCGGGCGCGCTGTTCAACGACCAGGGCACGCATAGCGGCGGAGTCGTTCTGAGCGAGGTGGTAGCGGTGGACGAGCGCGAAGTTGGTGGTGTAGTGGACGCCTTCCTTCACCGCTGGTTCATGGGTGAGGGAATAGACACGACCGTGATGCCGGACCGGTTCAACGCCGAGGAGTGCGGTGTGGGCGCACCACCAGGCGGCGTCCTCGCCGCCCCAGCCGCGGAATCGTTCGTCTTGCCCGCCGTGCGCCCACCAGGTGGCCGGCATTGTGACGTAAACGCCACTGCACGCACCCTCGACAACGAGATGGTCACAGGCGTCGAGCGGGATCCCGGCACGGTATTGGACGCTCCCCAAGTCGCGGAGACTGCGGTACTCGGTGAATGGGAGATGCACCAGGCCGTCAGCGAACGCGCCCGCGACCGCGGCATTCAGCGGACGTAGTTCAGGAAGCGTGTCGGCGTCTCCGATGACGACCACGTCCGCGCCGCGTTCCTCAGCGAGCTGCACGCCGGCGTTACGGGCGGCGGCCAGGCTGAACGGCTCGCCAGGGGCATCGACGTTGACGATGTCGGCGTCGGGTAGCAGGTCGATGTAGCGCTCGGTGGTGTCGATGTGGGCGCGGATCCGGTCAGGTGTTGCGCGCCACGGGATGGCGACGACGATTCTCATGGAACACGGGGCCAGTGAGCGGGCAACGGGTGACGATGCGGGTTGAGTTCGAGGTCGTCATCGCTGTGGCGCCAGATCCATGTGTCGGCAACCGTGCAACGCCGGTTCGCAAATCCACAACCGTCGTCGAAGGTAACTGACTCGTCTTCGAAATGGCCGTTCTCGCGGGGAGTTCCCGGCGGGAACTGCGTGCCGCAGAAGGTGCAATGCCCCCAGCAGTCCCTGACATCGCCAGGCATCGCTACCCCCGGCCGAAGCTGGCGCGGAGAACCTCACACACCAGGATCATGGACTGATGAGGGGTAAAGCCGGCGTACAGGTAGCTCATGTACACCTCGTGGAGCTGTGTAACGCCAGCGGCGAGCTGAGTGACGGGGTCGACGGGCATGTCTGTTGGATCCATTTAGGAGTTCGCCTCTCCGATCAATATCCCTGGCCGACCCGTTCGTGGCCGATATGGGTGACGCGGGGCGCGTCGGAACGACGGCCCCAGTACGCGCCGCGTGCGGCCTTGTCGGCTTCGAAGAGGTCCCGGCCGAAGCGGGATTCAGACCATGCGCCTTCCGGCCACGGATAGGTGAACGTCCGTTTCGGGATCAGGGTCGGATTGCCGGTGAATCCGGCCCGGTGCTCGACCCAGAAGTGGCGGCCGTCAGTGTGCTCGGCGAAGACTTGGCCCTGTGCTTCGAGGGCCTCGATAAGGCCACCGTGAACGACTTCGTTGCCGAACCAAGGCTGGCGGAGCAGCGCGAGCTGAGTGAGGTGCGGCTGTTCGTCGAGGACCCGGGCGAGGCAGGTCAGGTCGACGTCAGCGTTGAACGTGAAGTCGTCCTCAAGGAGCAGGAAACTGTCGGCGTGCAGGTCGGCGGCGATGTCCCAGACGACGCGCATCGCCTTGGAGTAGCCGTGCTCGCCGTCGACATCGATCTGGGTGTTGCCGGTCGCGACGAACTCGACGTCGAGCCACTTCCCGTACGCGGGGTCGGGGGCGTCGTTGACGATTGTCATGGGGCCGGCGCCGGTCAGGTGTTCGATCGCGGATGCGATGGACAGGGTGATGCAGTCACGGCGGCCGTTGGTCAGGACGATGATCGGGATGGCCACGTCATCACCGGGTTTCGTTCCGCGATGAGGGCGCGCGTGGCGGCAGGGTCGCCGGTGGCTCGTGCGTACCGGTCGGCGAGCGCCCAGGTGGCGTCGGCCGGTGGGGACGTCGGATGCCACAGGTGGGTGATGATGCCCGGGTGTCGGCGCGTCGGGCCGAGCAGTGTTTCGGCCGCGCGGCTGAACGCGAGATCTTCAGCTCCCCAGCCGTGGAAGCGTTCGTCCATTCCGCCCGCGTCGAACCAGGCGGCGGGACGGATGACGAACACGCCGCCGAAGGACCAGAGCCAGTCCAGTTCGGCATCGCATTCGTCGGCCGGGCGACCCGCGAGGTACGCGGCGGTACCGGCTTCGGTCAATCCTCGGAACCGGGTGTAGGGGGTGTGAAGAACACCGTCGTTGTGAGCGGCGCGGATCGCGGCGAGTAGTGGTTCACGTTGCGGGATCGTGTCCGCGTCGCACACCACGACCACGTCTGCGTCGACGGCCTGGGCCACTCCAAGGTTGCGACTGCCGGCGCGGCTGAACAGCTCGCGGGACCGGTCATCGGCCTCGGTGTGGTCGGCGTCAGGGAGCATTTCGCGGAGTCGCGTCGTGACGTGCTCGTGGGCGCGGAGTCGTGCGGGGTCAGTGCCGCGCCAGGGGACGATGACGGTGACGTTCACGCGGCGGAGGCCAGGGCGCGGTGTACGCCCTCTTCGAGGGTGACCTTTGGGCGGTAGATCTCCAGCATCCGGGTCGGGTCGCCGACTCGGTAGTCGACGCCTTTCGGGGCGTCTGGGTGTCGCTCGAAGTCCGGGCTGTAACCGGCTTCCTTGGTGAGCATTGCGGCCAGGCCGTTGAGGGAGGTGCCGATGCCGGTCGCGATGTTCATCGGCTCGTCGACGCCCTCGCGTGCGGCAGCGAGGATGGCGCCGACGACGTCATCGACGTGAATCCAGTCACGGACCTGTTCGCCGTCGCCCCAGACGGTGAAGGGGTCGGCGCGTCGGCGGGCCCGTTCGCGGAATGCGCCGAACGGGAACGCCTCGGATTGGTCGGTGCCATATCCGGAGAAAGGCCGGACAACGGTTACGGCGCCGCCCTGGCGGCGGTAGGCGGCGGCGAGGTGCTCACCGGTGAGTTTCACCTGACCGTATATCGCGTCGGGGTGTTCGGGTGCATGGAGGTCGATATCGTCCTCACGAAGCCGGTACGGCGCCGCGCCGTCCTGGTAGGCGACTGGATAGGCGGCGGACGAGGAGATGTACACGACCCGGCCGGGCTTGGTTAGTGCCGCCCAGGCGAACATTTCCGCATCAAGGATCAGGTTGCGGGTGCCGACCGTGAGCGGGGCACCGTCAATGGCGAGCCGGTGTGGTGCGACGGCGGCGGCGTGAATGACGAGGTCGTAGTAATGGCTGGTGTCGGACCGGAAGAGCGGCAACACGTCGAAGCCCTCGACGACATCCATCGCTGTGACGTTGAGACGGCCGAGTGTGGCGACGAGATTGCGTCCAATGAACCCGGCACAGCCAGTGATGAGGATGTTCATCGGACCCCCCAGACGACCTGGAATCCGCCGGCATCGGCGTGCCGGACCACGTCAAAGCCGTTGCGTTCCAGGAGCGCCCGGTACCCGGCGCGGTCCCACGCCCAGGCGTGGTACTCGTAGTGGCACTCGTCGGTCTCCCACGCGGGGGACGACGCGATAAGGACATCGGCGTGCTCGGCGACGCGGCGGACGAAGGCATGCGGGTCGACGAGGTGTTCAAGCATTTCGGTGGCGATGGCGATGTCGCCCCAGTCGACGGGGCCGGTGAGGACGTCGCCCAGGCGCACGTCGACGCCGCGTTCGGCGGCACCGGCGATGTTGGACGGCTGAAGGTCGTAGCCCCAGGTGATGAGCCCGGAATATTCGAGCAGGGAAAGGAGTCCGCCGTCGCCGGCCCCGAGGTCCACGGCCGTAATTGCGTTACCGGCTGCGTGGGCGGCTTTGACCAGGTCGGCGGCCGTGTCCATACGCGCCCGGTGCGCGCCTTGTTCCAGGTGCGGGGCGCGGTCCCGCCTGGCGTACCAGGCGGGGGTGGTCCATTCGGGCACGGTGCCGGGCTCGAAGAGCTGCCACTCCATCAGAGCAGCGCCTTCAGTTTCGCGACGTCGGTCGCGAGGCCGTCAGCGGCCCATGTCCGGTATTTCTCTAGGTCCGCATCGTTTTGTGCTTCGGAGTTGCATTCGCGGTACGTGTCGTCCCAGTCACCTTTGCCGATTGCGGGGTGCAGGTGCTCGATGACAACGTCCGGCAAATAGGCGATACGGTCGATTCCGTGCCCAAGGTCGTACCATGCATTATCGCACCACAGATGCTCGAGACCGGCCGGGACCATATAACCGAGTGTCATAACAATGTCGGAGGTCATAGCGACGGCGGTCGGTAGCGCTTCACCGCGCAGCAGGTCGTCGCCGTAGACGATTCCCGTGCCGAGGTTCCGCAACTCCGCAACGAACCGCTCATTCCATCCGACGACTCGGGGCCTATGGTCGTCTCCCATGAACCCGAGCGCGTAATGGCGC
>Ga0193707_1000636_pt1 | contig 12329 bp, 10 predicted proteins | sample U3c2metaG_FD_143043 | JGI IMG/M metagenome (GOLD analysis project Ga0193707, IMG submission 143043) | Soil microbial communities from a riparian zone of the East river system, Colorado, United States - U3c2 | ecosystem: Environmental > Terrestrial > Soil > Riparian zone | place: USA: East River... | reverse complement strand
ATTCGCGTCCACCGGTGCCGCGGGAACAGCGGCCGGCAGCAGCGCCGGCATCGCCATCGGCGCCGCCATCTGCACCGCGCCACGCTGCTGCGGCGTCTTCGAGATCCTGATCTTCATCCCCTTGTCGGACGAAATCTCGATCGAATCCACACTCGACTCGTCGAGCATTTCCACCAGCTTCTTCACGTAGCGGAGGTCGATCATCGTCATTTGGCGTATGATGGGGTCGGCACCTGAGCGCGGATCATGCTACTTCGAGTAGCTCTCGGGTGAAATCGGTGAGTATTTCCGGGCCGCTCGCGGCGAGGTGGACGTCGTCCTCGATGCGGACTCCTCCCCAGCCAGGACGGTAGATTCCCGGCTCGATCGTCACCACCGCGCCCTTTCCCAGCAGGGTCTCGACGGTCTTCGCCAGCCGGGGCGCCTCGTGCACCTCGAGTCCAAGCCCGTGACCGAGGCTGTGTCCGAAGGCGTCGCCGTAGCCCCGCTCCTCAATGTACCTACGAGCCAGACCATCGGCATCCTGTCCCTTCATTCCTGCCCGCACCGATTTCGAAGCGACGGCGTTGGCGTGTCTCACAATCTCGTAGATCTCGCGCTGCTCCCCGGACGCGGGGCCGATCACCATCGTGCGCGTGATGTCGGAGCAGTAGCCCTTGTACTGGGCGCCGAAATCAAGAAGAAGCAGATCACCTCGCTCGATCACGCGTGACGACGCGCGCGCGTGCGGAAGCGCCGCCCGCGGACCCGATGCGACGATCGCCGAGAAGGGGAATTCCTCGCTCCCCTCATCGCGAAGCGAGTGCTCGAGGATTCCGGCGACGTTCAGCTCGGTCAATCCCGGCCGAATCTCCTTGATGGTCTTCGTCAGCGCGCGGATCGCGATCTCTCCGGCGCGCCTGATGAGCGCGACTTCGTCCGCATCTTTCGACTCACGCAGTGCCTCGACCAGATTGATCTGGGGCCGCCATTGCCAGCGCGTGCCCTCGGAGAGCAAACGTTGAAAGTCGCGATGCAGCAGGTGCGCTGACTCGAATCCGACTACCTCAATGCCAGTAAGGCCTGCTGCCAGATTCCATAATCCCGTCCACAGGCTCTGCGCTTCGATGCGGACCTTCGCGAGATCACCGACTTCGTCGCGCACCTGGGTGTCGTAGCGGAAATCGGTGATTAGGTGGAGATCCCGCTGCGTCACGAGGAGGAGTGCGCTCGAGCCGGAGAAACCGGTGAGGTAGCGCACGTTGGGGAGGCTCGTGATGACGAGCGCATCGATGTGCGCGGCGGTGATCGCATCGCGGAGCGCGGCTGCGCGCGCGGGCCGGCGATCAGCCATTGGCGGCAACCGGAAGGAGTTTCACCAGTCCACGCAGTGCTAGTTCGTATCCATAGGCGCCGAAGCCGCAGATGACGGCAACCGCCGCGTCGGCCAGCGCGGAGCGACGGCGCTCGGGCTCGCGAGCGTAAATGTTGGTGAGATGAACTTCCACAAACGGAACCTTGACTCCCGCGAGTGCGTCGCGAATGGCGAGGCTGGTGTGGCTGTACGCTCCCGCGTTCACGAGCGCGCCGTCGGCGCGCCCGCGCAACGCGTGAACCGCGTCCACGATCTCCCCCTCCCCGTTGTGCTGCGAGAACGTGAGGTCGACTCCGAGCTCCTTCGCGACCTTCAAGAGACGGGACTCGATGTCGGCGAGTGTTTCAGTCCCGTAGAGAGCCGGCTCGCGCGTGCCGAGCAGATTGAGGTTGGGTCCATTGATGACGGCGATTCTCACTCGCCCGTGAGCCCGTCGAGCCAGGCGCGGAATTTCGCGACGTCTTCTTCCGATTCCTGTGTCTGGGGCATCCTGGCATTTACGCGCGGCGTCGGCACCGGTGGCGTCGGCGGCGTGGTGCGCGGCGAGCCGGCGGTGCCGCTGAACGCGCCGGCAAGCCGAGAGGCGGCGCGGCTGTCCGAGGCGCTCACCGTCGCTCCGGCGAACACCGCGTCGAGCGAAGCGCCGGGAGCGGAGCTTGCCATCGGCGCAACGGTGTCGGCCGGAGCGTTGTTGCCCGGGCGCGAGCTACTGGGATTCCCCGCGGGACGTGGCGGCCGGCGTCGCCCCAGCGTAGCAAAGAATTCCCTGATGGACGGCTGTCGCGCGGCGATGTCTTCCTGACCCCCGCGTGGCTCTTCGCGTCGTGGCGTTTCGGCTGACTCGCGAAGCGGCGCGGCTTGCGGCGCCGAATCCGGATGCGCCGCGTGGTCAGCTGCCTCAATCTCTTTGATGCGGGCTTTGAGCGTCTGGTCGTCGGGGCGGGACTCGGCGAGCTGGTAGTAAACTCTAAGCGCGAGCTGTCTGTAGCCTTGCTGCAGATAGAGCTGCGCCATCGTCTCGTTGACGAACGGCTCTGGCCCCGGACCGGAGAACATCCGCTCTTCTTTCGGTGATTCAGCGCGCGGTGGTTCAGCGCGCGGTGATTCAGCGCGAGGTGGTTCAGGACGCGGTGGTTCGGCGCGCGGTGGTTCAGGGCGCGGTGGTTCAGGGCGCGGTGATTCAGCGCGCGGAGACTCAACGCGTGCCGGCGCCGCCACGTCGGGTGGCGGCGTCCAGTTGTCGAGCGCGTCTTCGTCGTCAGATCTCTTGCTGGTCGTGCCCGCGAGCGCCTGCGGCGGTGCCTTGCCGCTGAGGCCCTCGGCGCCTATCGGCTCGGGGGGCGTCTCCGGCTCCGATCCCAGCAGGCCTTCGGCACCCATCAACTCGTCCTTCCGGCCTCCGCGCAAACCTTCCGCACCCATCCCCTCATCCGGCTGACCGGGGTCGATCTGTTCGGCGGGATAGTGGCGCTCGAGTCCGGCTGGCGGAGCCTGGTCGGGAGCCTCCGCCGGGCGCGAGGGAGGTCCGGAAGCCGAAACGGGCGCGGCGGGTCGTTCCTCCTCGAATTGCCGCAACGGCGGGGCGGATTCGAAAGCCGCGCTCAGAGCGGCGGTTTCGGACGGCATGGGCGGAACAACTGTCGAAGCCGGCTCGGGCGCCGCGCTCTCCGCACCAACCGGCGCGCCTTCTGCGTCGGCGATGAACGGGATCGCCTGGTCGCCGCCATCGGTGTCGATGCCGGGAACGCTCTTCGGAGTGGGGATTGGCTTCGCTTCAGTCGAAGCATCGATTTCGGACACGAGCGCGATCACCGGCGCGTCTTTCGGATCGGCTTCGAGCAGTCTCATGTACCACTTGCGCGCCTCAACGGTATTACCGCTCTGAAGCGACATGTCGCCCAACGATCTCAGTGCGATGAGATTCTCGGGATCCAACATGAGCGCGCGCTCGAATACTTGCCGCGCCTCATCGAACTCACCGGTCTCGTAGAGCGACTGGCCGTACACGATCTGCCCGCTCATGTGACCGGGCATCTGTGAGAGCTGCGACCGGCAGATCTCAATCGCGCGCTTCGGCTGCCCGCCTTTGCGGTACTCGTTCGCGAGCGGAGCGAAGTACCGACGGGGGTTCTCCTCGAATTTTTCCTGCAACTCCCGCAACCGGTCGTAATCCATCGCTTACCTCGGTTCAATCCTCAACAACTTCCCGGAACTTCGGTTTCACGCTTAAGTACCAACTGAAAGATGCAGCAATCTCCGCGTTCGCGCGACTTGCATCTCGGTCCCCCAAACTCATAGCTTACAAGGCTATACGCCATCTCGCCCCGGCGACCGGGGCCACCTCAATTCGTGTAAGGAGTAGTGCCCTTGCTGCAAGCAATGCGGGCCTCCGCAAAATACATCTGGATCATCATCGTCGTGCTGTTCGTCGGCGGCTTCCTCCTGGCGCAGACCTCGGGTTTGCTCGGCAGAGCACCGGTCACAAACACCACCCCCGTCGCGAGCGTCAATGGAGAGGATATCCTAGCCTCCGCGTGGTACCAGGTAACGCAGAATCTCGAGCAGGACGAGACTCAGCGCAGCACTCAACCGATCTCCCTCGACGAGAGACAGAGATTGATGGACCAGGCGTTCGACCAGCTCGTGAGCGACGCCCTCCTTCGCCAGGAGTACCGGCGCCGCGGGATCACAGTATCAGACGACGAAATTCTCCAGGCGGCACGCTATAGTCCGCCGCCCCAGCTGATGCAGGCTCCCGACCTGCAGACCGACGGCCAGTTCGATCCCGCAAAGTACCAGCGTTTACTCAACAGCCCGCTGGCAAAGCAGAATGGGCTCCTCCTCCAGCTCGAGCAGTACTACCGCTCGGAGATCCCGAAGGAAAAGCTCTTCGACCAGGTCGCGACCGACGTGTACGTGTCGGACGAGCAGCTGTGGCGCCGCTTCCAGGACACGCACGACACCGCGCAGGTTTCGTTCGTGGCGTTCGATCCCGAGCGCATCGCTGACTCCGCGGTTCGCGTGAGCGACGACGAGGTGCGAGCGTACTACGATACTCACAAAAAGATGTTCGACCGCCCCGGAACGGCGAAAGTTTCTGTCATCATCGTGCCGCGAGCGGTGAGCGCGGCAGATTCCGCCGCGGTTCGAGCGCACGCACTTGCGTTGAGGGCGAGAATTCTCGCCGGTGAGAAATTCGCGGATGTCGCGCGCGCGGAATCAGCCGACTCGGTGTCCGCCGCCAATGGCGGCTCGCTCGGCAACGGCGCGAAGGGGAGATTCGTCGCGCCATTCGAGACCGCCGCCTACGCGCTCAAGACGGGCGAGATCTCACAGCCGGTGCTGACGCAGTTCGGGTATCACCTGATCAAGGTCGACGCTCGGAAAGGAGACACGCTGACCGTGAGCCATATCCTCCTTCACATCCAGCAGAGCGACTCCGCCGCCTCGAAGACGGACCGCCGAGCGGACTCTCTGGCGCGCATGGCGGCCTCGACCGACCAGCCCGCAAAGTTCGATGAAGCGGCGCGCGCTCTCCAGATTCCGGTAATCAGGAGCACCGTGGTCGAAGGCAACACCATGACCGTGAATGGACAGTACATCCCGAGCGTCGGCCCGTGGGCGTTCCAGGGCGCGAAGCCAGGCGAGACCAGCGAGCTGTTCGACGCGGAGGATGGCTACTACCTTGCGCGCCTCGATTCACTCACGCCCGGTGGTGCCCTCTCGCTCGACCAGGCGAAGCAGGACATCCGCAACTATCTATTGAGGCAGAAGAAAGTCGACGCACTGGTCCCGCAGGCGATGAACTACGCGAGGGTCGCGGCGGTGAGCTCCATGGAGCAGGCAGCGAAGCTAATGAACCTGCAGGTAGTCAGCACCAAGCCTTTCACCCGGGTCACGGGCATTCCCGAGCTGGCGCAGGCTCCGGAGGCGGTTGGGGCGGCGTTCACTCTGCCCCTTCACACCGTCGGCGAGCCGATTCGCTCGAGCGGAGAGGTTGTGGTCGAGCGCGTCGACAATCGCGTCACCGCGAGCCGGGCGGCGTTCGAGACCCAGAAGGAATCGTTGCGCGGGCAGGCGCTGCAGCAGCTAAGACAGTCGAGGGTTCGGGAGTTTCTTACTAATCTGAGAGCGGTGGCGAAGGTCGATGATAAGCGGAAGCAGGTTGAGGCGTCCTCTCGGAGGACGACCCAATAGCTCGCGACGCGCGCCTCATAGCTTACGGCGATCATCTGAGATCACACGTAAGGCAACTGAACGGGGTGGGAGGTGTCAGAGAGGCGTAGGTGCCAGGTTTCAGGTCACGACGCCCGGGCTTGTCTGGGTGGCGTTCAGGGCAAAACCATCGATCGATGCTCGTAGCAGCCCGGTCAACATCGGCTAACGCGCAGTGCAGTTAGTTTGTCGCGCGCGGAGGAAAGTCCGGGCGTAGTGACCTGGCAACTGGCACCTACGCCTCTCTGACGCCTCCTACCCCGTTCAGTTTGCAGTTGCCGTTTAGTACCGAGCTTACAGACTACAGCAACCGCTTGGGCGCCGGCCTCTCCGCTTCCTCGTCCACAGCGCGGCGCCTTTCGAGCTCCGCCGTCGTCAGCCTCGACTGGGTATCCGACTCCAGCGGCGGCTTCGTCTCCGAGGTGACTTCGCGCGTCGCCTCGTTGATGTTCTTCTTGAATTCCCTGATTCCCTTTCCCATCGAGCCCGCGATCTCGGGGATCCGCTTCGCTCCAAACAGAAGCAGGATCACCACCATGATTATCAACAGCTCGGGGAACCCCAGATTGCCAAACATGGAAGACTCCTAGAAAAGCGAACGCGCTATGAGGTACGCCACGAGTACACCCAACAGGCTCAAAAGTGACACGTCCAGCGCTACTGGGCCAAGGGCGAACTTGAGTATAACCAAATCAATGGATATTGGCCCGAAAGACGGCGTCACACCGCCGGTAAAGATCGTCTTGACAGCCCCAGGGGGCAGGAACCTGCGCGCCACCTGAGTGAGCAGTCCCCCGGTGATGAACCCCGCGGCCAGAACGAGCGCGTTAAAAAGCGCGCTCCGCCGGTTATGACCCCGCGGTGGTGGCATTATGAGTGTCTCTCCATGACGTATGAAATTGACTCTGTCAGCGACCGCCGCGCTACGGTGTCCGGTAAGTCCGCGAGCGCCCCACGAGCCTTTTCGGCGTACTCGTTGCCGCGCTCGCGCGCGTACTCGAACCCGCCGTTCTCGTCGACGATCCGCGCGACGGAGGCAATGTCCTGGTCGCTCGCCGTCTCGCTTTCGAACAGCCGCTCGACTTCCCGGCGCGACGCGGGAGACATCTCGCGGAGCGCGTGGATCAGTGGGAGCGTCACCTTGTGCTCGCGCAGATCGAGACCCGACGGCTTCCCGGTGGTTCCCTCCTCTTCGCGGTAGTCGAGCAGATCATCGGCGATCTGGAACGCCATGCCGAGATTCTCTCCGAAGTTCCCGAGCGCGTCGCGGTAGCGCCGCGCTCCTGAAAGCGCTCCCAGCTCGCACGCGGCTCGCATGAGCGAGGCAGTCTTCGAGCGAATGAGATCGTAGTATTCGCGCTCGGTAAAGCGCAGCGGATCGGTGACCGCGAGCTGCCGCATCTCGCCCAGAGTCATCTCTGTCGACGCCCGCGTCAGCGCCCGGAGCGCCTCGAGATCGCCCAGCCCCACGAGGTGCGTGAGAGCGGTCGAGTAAAGAAAGTCCCCCATGATCACCGAGATCTGGTGACTGAACAGCGCGTTGACGGTCGGCATCCCACGACGCAGCGCCGAGTGATCGACGGCATCGTCGTGCACGAGTGTCGCGAGGTGAATCAGCTCCAGCGAGGCGGCGAGAGCGACCGCCTGCGGCTCGGGCTCTTCGGCGACCTCGCTCGAGAGCAGGAGGAGAGTAGGGCGGAACAGCTTGCCCCGCATCGTGAGCAGGTGCGCGCTCACCTGACCGACGAGCGGCATATCGCTGGCGACGATGCGCGCCATCGCTTGCGACACGCCCTCGAGCTTGTCGCGGACCGGGAGCTGAATCGCCTGGAGGGTGACTCCACGGGGCGGCGTCACTTTCATCCTGAGGCGGTCCTGGGGTGCGGCCGACCTCACTTCGTGGCGGCCTTGGTCATCTGCTTGAGGCGCTTGCTCACATCGCGGAAGTCGATGTCGATCGCAAACACCCGCTGGTAATATGCGGCGGCATCGCGCGCCTTCTTGCTCCCCTCGGACGCGAAGCCCAGGAGGTAGAGCACGCCGATCAGATCCTCATCCTCCATTCCGGGCTCGCGCAGCGCGCGTCCGAGCACTGTGATAGCAACGTCGTGCTCGTTGCGCTCGATGAAGCACTGGCCGAGCGCCTCATAGGCGCGGATTCTCTGCGTCGCGCCGCGCAGCGCCTTCTGGAATTCGGCGACCGCTTCGTCGATGAGGCCCATCTCCTTGTACGCGACGCCCAGATCATAGTGACTGTCGAAATCCTCGTCGTCGACGTTGGCGGCGACGCCGGCCTTGAACTTCTCCAGCATGTCGGTGAAGTCGGCCTCCTCACCTTCCTTGCGGTGCTCGTCTTCCTGGGCGACCATGCGCGTCGAGCGCGGACCGCGCTCTTCGCGGAGCCAGTCCGCGAGGTCGACGAAGTTGTCGTCGGAGGTTCGCTGCGCCACGTTTTCCTTCGGAGTCGCCGCGCGCGGAACTTCGGTCTGCGGGGTGGGCTGGCGTGGCGCCGGCTTGGGCGAAGACGGTTTGGAGTTCGTAGCCTTGCGCATGAAAGGATTGACCGGAGCGCGCTGCTGCTGCTGCGATGACGCCTCCTGGCGCTGCGGAGTCTTCGGCTTCTTCAGTTTCGGGCGCGTCATTCGGAGCGGCTCGACCAGCTTCGGCTTGGATTTCGGCGCGGAGCGGTCATCCTCCAGTTCCTCTTCTCCGTCCTGCTCCTCGTGGTGCTTCGCAGCCGGTGCCTCTTTTCTCCCTGGAGTCCTCTGTGCAGTTCTGGCGGCTGCGGCCGGAGCGGGCTTCTCCTCGTGAGCCTCGGCTTCCCGTGGTTCGTCCTGGTCCTCGTCGGCGTTGAGGTCGAGTGTCTCGAATTCCTGCGCTTCGGCCTCGGCGGGCTCGGTCGACGTGCTCGCGTGGGACGCCGCAGCGCTTTCCGGCGCTGGATCGTGGACGAAGAACCGATCGTCTTCGATGACGTGGAGTCCGGCCAGAGGGTCTTCGTCGAGAAGAGGCTCGCCCAGCCCGGGCTCGCTCAGTCCGGGCTCGTCGGGACTCAAGCCGGCGTCTGCCGGAACCAGTCCCGCGATTCCAGACGACTCCGGGGGGGGCGCCTCGGGATCGATCACGAACGACGAAGGATCCGCCATGGATTCCAGACCCTCGAGCGGGGAGACCTCCAACTCGGGTAGCGACAAATCGAACGCCGGCTCGAGCTCGCTGACCGACGAGTCCGTTTCGAGACCGCTGACCGAAGAACCCGTTTGCAGGCCGGCAATCTGCTCCGATTCGAACTCCAGAGTTGGCTCGAGGTCCGCGAGTGGCTCGAGATCAGGCAGCTCCTCGATGTCCGGCAGCTGCTCGAATTCCGGAGCAGGCTTCTGGTGCGGCGGTGTGCGCGGGCGCTGTGGCGCGAGCGCCGTTCCCTCGAATCCCTGGATCTTGGGCCGCGGCGATGTCGGTGATCCACCAACGTCGAGGAAGATGAGGCCACCCTGCTCTCTCTTGACCGGCGTCTTTGACCGGCGAGGCTCGATACTCGGATCCAGCGTGTGAATTCGCTGCACGGTCGCCTGCGCCTCGGCTGCTCGTCCCTCGGCGTCGAGTGACTCGTGGAGGATCTGGAGCTGTTCGATCGCCTCGGGGGCCTTTCCTGCCTTGGCGAGCTGGTCGGCGAGCATCAGCCGGATGTCGTCCTGTCCCGGGCAAAGATCGGCGAATTCCTGGAGCGCCTTGAAGGCATCGGTCTCACGGCCGGCGCGGTGCATCCGGTCGGCGTACTCCAGGAAATTCTTCTTCGCATCGCTGTTGAAGCCCTTCTTGGCCGAGATCTTACCGAGCTTGTAGTAGATCTGGTGGCGCGCCGGAGCGTGGCGGAGAATCTTGTTGCAGAGGGCGATGGCGTTGTTGAGATAGCCGCCCTCGGTATAGAGGTCCACCGCCTGCTCGTAATAGTTGACGGCCTGATCCGTCTTGTTCAGACGCAGATTGAGGTCGCCAACGCGGTTGTAGACGGTTACGTCGCGGTCGTCCTGCCCCTCGGTCTGCTCGATAATCTGAAGGTAGACCTCGAGCGCTTTGTCGTACTGCTTCTTCTGCTCGAATTCGGCAGCCTTTTTTTTCAGCTTGTCGACGTTGGACATTAAGGGCGCCGGGCAAAAAGGACTTACCCGGTAGGCACGGCCTCCGGGGGACGAACGTTCAAGTTACTTCCGCTTTCATAGGGGTGACAAGGCGCGCCAGCCTTCCACGACCCGACACAAAGACGTGCGCCGTACCAGTATGGCAACTCCCGCGCGTCGGTGATCGCGAAGAGCGCGAGATCAGCGCCGAAGCCCGGCGCAATCTGCCCGACTTCTCCGGCGATCCCCACCGCGGCCGCCCCATTTGCCGTGGCGGCAATGATGACTTCCGCGAGGCTCATGCGTAGCTGACTCACACCAAGCGTTAGCATCAATGGAAAGTTAACCGTTGGGGAGGTCCCGGGGTTGAAGTCGCTGGCGAGAGCGACCGCCGCACCGGCATCGATCAGCGCGCGCGCGGGCGCCTGCCTGGCCTTGCCCAGGAAGAGCATGGTGCCGGGCAGTAGCGTTGCGACCGTGTTCGAGCTCGCGAGCGCCGCGATTCCGCTCTCGGAAATTGCGGCGAGATGGTCCGCCGACACGGCCTGCAGTGAGGCGGCGAGCTCCGCTCCACCGCACGGCTTGAGCTCATCAGCGTGGATCTTGATGCCGAGTCCGGCTTCGCGCGACGCCTCGAGAATTCGGCGCGTCTCGTCGATCGTGAACACGCCCGGCTCGCAGAAGACATCGGCAAAGCGCGCGATCCCCTGCGCGACGACTTTGGGCAGAAGGGTCTTGATCAGAAGATCGACGAACTCGCCGCGCCGCGCATCGCTCGTGCGGTATTCGTGCGGGATCTCGTGCGCGCCGAGCCAGGTGGGGACGATGCGCATCGGCAGTTGCTCGGCAAGTCGTCCGATCACGCGCAGCGCCTTCAGCTCGTCTTCCACCGAGAGGCCGTAGCCGCTCTTGATCTCGAGAGTGGTAGTTCCGTAGGAGGCCAGCTCTTTCACGCGCGTCAACGCGAGCTTGAACAGGTCGTCCTCGCTGCGCTCGCGAAAGTCGCGAACGGAAGCGTGGATTCCGCCCCCACGCTTCGCGATCTCCATATAGTCGAAGCCCTCCGCGCGCAGCTCATGCTCCTCGAACCTCGGCTTCCCGAACACGGCGTGGGTGTGCGAATCGACCAGACCCGGTGTGAGCACGCCATGGCGGCAATCGACTACTTCGGCGTTGGGATACGCGTGTTGGAGATCGCGCGCCGCGCCGATCATCGCTATCCGTCCGTTGCTGACGGCGATCGCGGTGTTCGTCAGGATGCCGGCGTCGCGCATCTCCTTTCCTTTTCGAGCGCGGCCAGGGCCGGCGCAGGTGACTATCTGCGCTGCGTTGACGAAGACGAGGTCTGTCAAGGTTCGGTCATCAGAGGTTTGCGAATGGTCAACTGCAACTTATGACTACCGGCCGGGGGCTTTGGGCGGGCCGGCTCGGGGCTGCGTGCTGGCCGTTCCTAGGCGCGACGTACGCACACGGGGACGAGGAAAGTGATGACGGCTCTAGGCGACGCGCTGCTGATACGAACACTGAAGACCTTCAATTGTTATCGCCCCCCCTGCGCCAGTTCGCGCGCACCAAACAGCCCGCGCGTAGCCGTCAGCCGGCCCGCACGCAGCCCCTGGCCGGTAGTCGTAAGTTGCAGTTTTTCGCAGCCCCGGCCGGTAGTCATAAGTTGCACTTTCGTCAGTTAAATCCAACAAGCGGCTTAGGTGACGCCATCACGTCCAGCACGCGTGAGAACTTCAGCGGGGCCTGCGCCTCTCCGCGACACGCGTAGAAGCAGGCGTTGCAGTCGATCGGCTCGTATTTCCGGAATTCAGTCCAGTGGAAGTCGGTCGGGAAATCGGGACAGCGCTTCACCCGACCCAGTGGATCGATGTGAATCGTCCGCATTCCGGACCGGCACGGCTCGGTGATCTCGCCACGCACGTAGCGGGGAATCTGCTCCAGATAATAATCCGAGTTGGTGATCACGCCGCGTGTCTTCTTTTTGAACGCGAGGATCTCGCGCACGGCGTCCTCGAGATCGCGGGTTTGCTCGCGCTCGATGAGCCCCTCGGTGTTGCCGTTCTTGGCGTCGGTGTAGCAGCTGAAGTTGACCCCGCAACCGAGCTCGCGCGCGCGTCGAACGATTGGCATAAGCTGATCGAGATTGTCGCGCTTGATGACGGTATTGAAGCGGATGCCGGTGATGCCGATCTCCCGCATGCGCGGAATCGTCCGCATGATCTTCGCGCTCAGTCCCGGGATTCCGCGCGCCTGGTCGTGCCGCTCGTCGAGAAAATCGAGCGAGATGTTGAACTGGTTGATTCCCGCCTTCCACAGCGAGCGTGCGCGCTCCGGCGAGAGCATCCCGCCGTGGGTGAGGAGCGTCATGTACTTGTAGCTGATCGCGGCGTTTACACCCGCGACCAGATCTTCGAGATCGCTTCTCAGCGTTGGCTCACCACCGGTGAAGGTGATGACCATCGGGCTGAAGAAGCGGGCGGCATCGGCAAAGGATTTGATCTCGCTCGATTTCGCGGATGGATCCGTCTTCCAGTAGTCGCAGAATCCACAGCGTGCATTGCAGCGCATCGTGACTTCGAAGTTCACGAGGACAGGGCGACGGGTCACAGTGAGATAGGCGTACTTCACTGTGACCC
>Ga0193707_1000635_pt1 | contig 12333 bp, 7 predicted proteins | sample U3c2metaG_FD_143043 | JGI IMG/M metagenome (GOLD analysis project Ga0193707, IMG submission 143043) | Soil microbial communities from a riparian zone of the East river system, Colorado, United States - U3c2 | ecosystem: Environmental > Terrestrial > Soil > Riparian zone | place: USA: East River... | reverse complement strand
GGCCTCGCTCGACATCTACAACGCCGCCGGGGAGAACGTCGGCCGGCTGCACCGCCTCCACGCCCGGCGCGTCGACCGGGCGGTCATGCGGCGGCTGGCCGCGGCCGGCGTGGACCGTTTCCAGTTCGACGTCGGCTGGCGTCCCGTCGACACCGACGATGTCGAGCTGGGCGGCTCCTGGGGTCTGCTGTGCCCGGCCGGTGACGTGGCATGGGCGCGGGCGGTCAGGACCACCCTGTCGCGGGCCGGCATCCAGGCGATCAAGGTCGTGGATCTCGAGGACGCGGAGGACCTGGACGGATTGCTCTGCCTGTGGGACTCGGGCGCGGACGTCCTGTCGCAGGCGCATGAGTTCACCGCGGCGGCGCTGGCGCAGCTCCAGGCCGCGGCCGAGGCCGGGTTCGCACCGCCACTGGTGTGGGTCACCCGCCAGGCGGTGGGCACGAGCGCCGACGACAAGGTCACCGGGCTGGGGGCCGGACCGCTGTGGGGTCTGATGCGCACCGCCCGCAACGAACATCCCGAGCTGCCCCTGCGCCTGATCGACCTGGGTGAGGAGGACGCCGACCGCGAGGTTCTCGCCCAGGCGCTGATGCTGGGCGCCGAGCCGGAATGCGCCCTGCGGCACGGGCAGGTGCTCGTACCGCAGCTTCGGCGGGTGGGCTCGGCCGGTGACCTGGAGCTTCCGTCCGAGGGCACCTGGCAGCTGGAGATCGCCGCCAAGGGCCGTCTGGACGAACCGCTGACCGTACGGACCGTGCCGCAGAAGGCGCTGGCCGTCGGCGAGATCCGCGCCGAGGTGAAGGCCACCGGGGTGAACTTCCTCGACGTGCTCAACGCCCTCGGCATGGTGGAGATCCCGGCCTTCGGCCTGGAGTTCGCCGGCATCGTGACCGAGGCCGGCAGCGGCGTCAAGGACCTGAAGGTGGGCGATCCGGTCCTGGGCCTGGCCGCCGGCTCCTTCGCCTCCGAGGTGGTCACCGACGCCCGCCGGGTGGTGCGCATGCCGGAGAGCCTCACCTTCGAAGAGGCCGCCACCATCCCCATGACCTACCTCACGGCGTGGTACGGCCTGCACGAGCTGGGCGCGATGCGGCCGGGCGAGCGGGTGCTGATCCACGCCGCGGCGGGTGGTGTCGGCATGGCGGCGGTTCAGCTGGCCCAGCTCCACGGCGCCGAGGTCTACGGCACCGCGAGCGAGCCGAAGTGGCCGGCGCTGCGGGACATGGGCCTGGACGACGACCACCTGGCGTCATCGCGTGACCTGCGCTTCGTCGAGCACTTCGGCAAGACCACGGGCGGCCGGAACTTCGACGTCGTGCTCAACTCGCTGGCCACGGAGTTCATCGACGCCAGCCTGGGCATGCTGGGCGGCGGCGGCCGGTTCCTGGAGATGGGCAAGATCGATCTACGGGAGCAGCCCTGGATCGAGGAGAACCATCCGGGCGTGACCTACACGGTCTACAACCTCCCTGAGGCGGGGCCCGACCTCATCCACACGATGCTGGTCTCCATCACCGGCCTGCTCGCGACGGGCGAGCTCAAGCCCCTGCCGCTGCGTACCTTCCCCATGAACAACACCTCCGAGGCGTTGCGCTTCATGGCTCAGGCACGGCACGTGGGCAAGGTGGTGCTGATCCCGGTCGAGCAGCGGCAGTTCGTACGGCCGGATGGCGCGGTGCTGGTCACGGGCGGTCTCGGTGATCTCGGCCGGCGCGTGGCCACATGGCTGGCGAGCTCCCACGACGTCCGTGACCTGGTGCTGACCTCGCGGCGCGGCATGGACACCCCCGGTGCGAAGACGTTCGTGGACGAACTCGCCGAGCTCGGCGCCGACGCCACGGTGGTCGCCTGTGACTCGGCGGATCTCGACGCCGTCACGTCGGTCATGACCATGTTCGACGAGGACCGGCCGCTGCGCGGCGTGGTCCATGCGGCCGGCGTGCTGGACGACGGTGCACTGACGGCCCTGACACCGGAGCGGTTCGACGCGGTCTTCCTGCCCAAGCTGGACGGCGCCTGGCATCTGCACCAGCTGACCCAGGACATGGACCTGGACCTCTTCATGACGTACTCCTCCATTGCCAGCATCATGGGTGCGCCGGGCCAGGGGAACTACGCGGCCGCCAACGCCTTCCTCGACGCGCTCGCGCACCTGCGCCGCGCCAAGGGCCTGCCGGCCACCTCGGTGGCGTGGGGCCCCTGGGAGGGCGAGGGCATGGCGGCCGGGCTCAGCGAGACCGACCGCGTCCGCTTCGCCCAGCTGGGCCTGGACCGGCTCTCGCCGGAAGAGGGTCTGGAGCTGTTCGAGCTGGCCGTACGGGGCCGCCGTGCGCTGACGATGGCCGCCGCGTTCGACCTGAACCGGCTCCAGCACTACTACGAGGAGAGAGGCGGGATCCCGCCGTTGCTCCGCTCGCTGCTGAGCGGCGGCGGAGGACGTTCCCGAGGCGGCGGCGGCTCGGATCTGCGCAAGTTGCTGAGCGAGTCCGCGCCGGAGGAGCACGCGGCCATCGTGCTGGGCATGGTCCGCGAGGAGGTGGCCAAGACCCTGGGGTTCGCGTCACCGGACGACGTGGACGCGAACCTGCCCTTGCAGGACATCGGAATCGACTCGCTGACCGCGGTGCTGATGCGCAACCAGCTGGCGGACCTGACCGGCCTGGCGCTGCCGGCCAAGATCGCCTTCGATCACCCGAACCTGAAGGCGCTCGGCCAGTTCCTGGTGACGAAGCTGCAGGAGGCCGGGGCGACCGCGCCCGCCGAGCCCGCCGCCGGAGCGACGGTCACCGCCACCGGCCCGGCCAAGGCCGCGGTGGTCTCAGGACTGGACCTGACGACGGTACGGAAGGGCTGCCTCGACCCCGAGCTGCGCTTCGACAACGCGGCCGGTACGGCGGCGCGCCCGGAGTCGGTCTTCGTCACCGGCGCCACCGGCTTCGTCGGCGCCTTCCTCCTGCACGAGCTGCTCGAGTCGGAGATCGTCGCCTACTGCCTGGTGCGTGCGGACGACAACGACCACGCCATGCGGCGGCTGGTCACCGCGCTCGACGGCTACGGCCTCTGGAAGCCGGACTACGCGCCGCTGCTCAACCCGGTGGTGGGTGATCTGACCCAGCCTCTGTTCGGGCTGGACGAGGAGATCTTCGACCAGCTGGCGGACCGGGTCGACGCCATCTGCCACTCCGGCGCGCTCGTGGACTGGATGCGGCCGCTGGAGGACTACATCGGCCCCAACGTGGTCGGCGCGCACGAGGCTCTGCGCATGGCCTCGCGCGGCCGCGGCAAGACGGTCCATCTCATCTCCACCTTCGCCACGCTGCCCAAGTACCTGGGCTACGAAGTCACCGAGGACGACCGGGAGTACGGCTATCTCACCTCCAAGTGGATGGCGGAGCAGATGGTGGCGGCGGCGCGCTGGCGCGGCGCCAAGGCGTCCGCGTACCGCCTGCCGTTCGTCGGCGCCTCGGCTGACACCGGCCACTTCAGGCTCGACCGCGGCGACTTCCTGCACAACCTGATCGTCGGCGGCATCGACATGGGCGGTTTCCCGTCGATGAACGCCGACTTCTCGGCCGTGCTGCCCGTCGACTACCTGTGCAGGACCATCACCGAGGTGATGACGAACGATCCGGCGCGACTCGGCCGGGACTACAACTTCATCAACCCGCACGCGCCGAGCTTCGACGGCTTCTTCGAACTGGTCGGCGCCGCCAGTGGTGGGGTGAAGATCGTGCCGTTCGACGAGTGGCGGCAACAGGCGCTGGCCTACGCCGCCGCGCATCCGACGAGTTCGCTGGCCCGGATCGCCGCCGTCGTGGACGGCCTGACCGAGGAGAGCGCGGTCGCCATGCTCGAGGGCCTGCCCGTAGGCGAGCACGTCTTCGGTGGCGACCACTATCCGGCTCCGCCGGTCGACGAGCGGTTCATCCGGAACTACGTGGACCGCATCAAGTCGGCGAGCCCCTCGACCCCATCGAATTGACAGGAGAGTAGATCGATATGAGCGAGACGCCGGGCGAGGGCCAAGCCGAGCCGGTCATGACGGGCACCTATCAGAAGAGCGGCACCTTTCTGCACTCATCCGCCGGCGCGCACGCCGACAAGCTGATGCCGGTGCTGGACAAGTACCAGGTGAACGCGGCGGAGGTGGAAGCCCGGCTCCCACCGAACCGCGCGCTCAACCCGTGCTGCTTCCATCCCGAGACGATCCCCACCCAGGTCGCCCCCATGAACCTGGACGACGATCTCGCCGACAACCTGGCGCGGCAGTTGCGCTGCCAGGCGATCATTCAGGAGAGCTACGCGGCAGCATCGATCGGCAACTATTTCCCGTTGTCCACCATGTTCGAGAACTGCGTGCTCTTCGTCCCCTCGGCGAAGCGCTTCTATGACCTGAACCAGGACGTCGTTCACGAGCATTTCCCCGAGGTGGAGACCACCGTGGTCAACGCCTTCGTCGTCACCGCCAACAAGCGGTCGTACGGCACGCACGCGGCCAGCGGCATCGCGCTGCAGATCCCGTCGCTGGTGAAGAAGCAACTCGGGTTCCCCACCGAGTACCGCAGCTTCCACACGGCGCTGACCCCGACGCCGCTGGACCGGCAGCCGTTCGTGATCTTCGAAGAGGCCGAAGAAGAAGCACCGAACCTTCAGTTCGTCTACGAGAAGATGCTGGAGTACGGCCTGGACCAGGAGGAGAAGGCCGCGGTCGACAAGGCCCTCTACCTGTTCCTCGAAGGTGAGCTGTCGGAGATCGACCTGCCCACCGTACGAGACTTCCTGATGGCGAAATACTGGTCGAAGCGCTACGCGGACACGCCCTCGCCCGGCTACTTCGCCGACTGCCGCGTCGGGGACGCACTGGTGTTCGACAACTATCGTGCCCACGGGGACGGCACCATGCCGAGCTCCCCGAAGGACCGGCTGACCATCGACTTCCGATGCTTCAACAAGGTGCACTATCCGCGCGGCATGACCACCGGTCTCGACTTCATCGTCGACCCGGACGAGCGCGCCTACCAGATCAAGCGTAAGCGGGATTCGCTGGAGTTCCTCCTCGCCACGATCGGCTACGAGAGTTTCGATGAGTTCATCCGCCTGGTGTTCGGCAAGAACCACGCCGAGGACATCAACCCGTTCGAGCTCATGATGGATCTTCAGTTCGGTGTGTACAACAAGTCCAAGTATCACCTCCTGGACCAAAACCTCGATGACCATTACGAGCGCGTCGAGAACCTTTACGAGCGGATCGAAAAGGATGGAGAATACGTTCTCCCGAACCGCGCGAAGGAGTTCCTCGATGCACTCTCAGACTAAAGGATCGGCGTCATGAGCCCTGCCGTTGAAACGAGTTACCTCGTCCGGGAGTGGTTCCGGATCGCCAAGCTCCCGCACGATCCGGCCGCCAAGGACTTCCTCAAGCGATGCCAGTCGCACACGGTCAAGGTGGACGGGAAGTTCTACAAGTACTACCAGAGCGGCAACGGCCCGACCGTGCTGCTCGTGCACGGCGTCCGCAGCAACCTGGGAAGCATGACGGCCATCGCCGAGGAGCTCCTGGAGCAGAACTACCAGGTGGTGCTGTTCGACGCGCCCGCACACGGAGAAGCTCCCGGCACGACCACCGATCCGATCGAAGTACGTGCGGTGATCCGCGGCATCTCCGAACGTTTCACCGAGCTGCACGCGGTCGTCGGCCACTCCCTGGGCGGCCTGTGGTCGCTCTCCGCGTGGAACCTCGGTCTTCGCGCCAAGGTGTTCGTACTGATCTCGACGCCGGCGACCATGAGGTTTCTCGTCGACAAGTTCGCCGATTTCTTCGACGTCGCGGATGGCCAGCTCGACGAGCTCGCCGAGCAGATCGAAAGCCGACTCGGCCCGGAGGTGTGGACCGAGTTCTCACCGTCGGAGGTCGCCAAGGTCGTCGATGTGCCGAGCCTGATCATCCACGGGGCGAACGACAGTTACGTGTCCCAGGAGAACTCCGAGATCATACATTCCAGCTGGCGCGACTCGACCGTCGAGCTGATCGAGGGCGCCGACCATTTCGATGTCGTCGGATCGCCGAAAGTGCGGAAGCTGATCTCCACCTTCCTTCAGGAAGTGAAGTAGCGCCCACGACTCCGGAGGTCATGGGTCACTCCCAGCGCAGGCCGTACGCGTGGCCGAGCTCCAGCCGGCGGAACTCCGCGGTCGCCTCGTAGGCGGCGTCGAAGGTCGTCGGGATCGGGGCCGGCGGGTCGTCCACGGCACGAGGGGGCACCCCGTCGACCAGCCACGCATGATGCGGGCCGGAACGCGGGGACGCCCTCAGCCGTAGCTGGAAGCGGTCACAGCGCGTGAGAGGCACGAGTGTGTAGTGCGGGACCAGCCGATGGCCGGGAGGGAAGGAGTAGCGGACCGCCACATCATGCTGTTCGCCTCGGTCGAGCCGCCGCGGCAGGGCGATGTCGAAGCGGAAATGGCTTGAGCTGGGCCGTGTCCGCGACGCCAGGAGCCCGCCGAACACCACCTCGGCGAACAGGTCGCGCGGGCCGCCGAGTTCCCTTGCCGGCGGGAGGCTCACCTCGATGACCATGGCGTCCAGGCTGGGAGCCGTCACTGTGATACGCCGTTCTTCGAGGACCTCCGGCTCCGGCAGGTCCAGCCGCACCACGGAACGTACGGACGCGTAGTACCAGCCCGCCGGGCTGCGGGAGGCCGGCCGTGCCGGCTCGGCGGAGTCCGCGGGGCCGGCGGCCAGGTATTCGGCCACGAGGCCGAGTGCCTCATCGATCCGACGGCGTACGGTCCGCTCGTCACGGTCGAGCGCCGAGGCGAGCCACCGGACGCGCTCGCCGAGGAAGCGCTGCCGGGCCTCCGGGTGCAACCCGAGCGCCGCGCGGGCCACCATGCTCAGGTCGTCGGGGAGTCCGGCCAGCCGTCCCGAGATCCACGTGCTCACCTGGGCTCGCTGCCGCAGCTCGTCCTCGGCCATCCCCGACTCGCGCATTCTCCCGGACAGATGGGGTCCGAGCCGGACGAGGAAATCCGGGGCGAGCAGCCCACGCCCCTTGCAGAGTTTGCGTAATTCGTCCCGGAACACCGCAATGTCAGCCATGAGTCCTGCCCGATGTTGAGCGCGTTCTATTCCATTGGCCAATTTCGTGGAATGGACGTGAACGGCATTTTCGCCGTCACTCTGGTTCTCATTCGTGAGTCGCTCCTGCACACTGGTGGGAATACACGATATCTCCAGAGAGGGTTCCGTCATGGCCCCAAGTGATCCGGATGGCCACGATGAGGCGCCGGCATCCGACGAAGCTGACGACGGCTTGTGGCCGGTCTTCAGCGGGCAGGGCCCGCTCCCCGCGGCCGGCGTCGCCGTCCTGCTGGCGTCCGGGGCGTTCCCCGGGCGTACGACCGTGGAGACGCGTGCCCGGACCGTCCGCGACCGATGGCGTCGCGTCGCCGCCCGTCTGGTCGAGCGCAACGCACGGATCCTGGTGCTCCGGCATGCCGCCGAGGCCGTGCACGGGCGAGACATCGTCACGACCGAGTTACTCGTCCCCGCCGACATGAGCCTGCGGGAGATCGACTCCTGGGTCGTGGGCGTCGACCGCCGGCTGGCCCTCGCCCGCGACGAGCTGGGCGGTGCGCTGGCCCGCGAAGCGCTGCGCCGGCTGACCGATCGGCGGCCTCCGGTCGACCCGCGCCTGCTCGCCATGGCGACGCGCCTGGCGGCCGACGACCGCTCCGGCAGAGGAGGGCGGATCCGGGCGCGCCTGGCCAAGCTCGATCCGGAGAACACGCCCGACCGTTTCGCCCAGGCACTCGAAGTGGCCGCACGGGCGGCCGTCACGCGCTCGCCGGTCGCCGCCCAGACGTACGCCGACCAGCTGTCGTCGATCGTACGAGCCGGCAACGCCGAGACCAGAAGACGCCACGACGAACTGATGATCGCCGCCGGCTACCTCCAGGCCATCGAGGCGGCTCCCGGCGCTCACCCGTGGCGTGACTGGCTGGTCGACCGGCTGAACTCGGTGCTGGCGGGAGGCCTCGGGCTTCCGGACGAGGTTCAGGACGCCGCCGAACGCCTGCGGAGCCAGATCGAGGAGAGCGCCGAACACTCCTACCTGACCGAGCTTCTACGGGGCCACCTCACCCGCCTCGGCTTCACCGTACTCGTGTCGGCCGCCGAGTCCGGCGACGTGTCGCTGCACATACGTGATGGGGGGCGGCTGCTCCTACGCGGCGGGCTCGTCACGGCGGGGCCGCCCGTAGGGGGAGCCCCTCCCGCACCCGCGTTCACGCGGGCGCTCGACGCGCTCGCGCCGTTGCTGGGGACGTCGCCGGCGTGGGATCCCGCCGCGTTCGAGGTCCCGTACGCGAACGCGGCGTGTCACGAGACCTCCTGAGCCTCACCGAGCTCGGCCGCGAGCTCGACGATGAGGCGGTCGGTGTCCTCGATCTGACGGCTGTGGGCGGTGTACAGAGCGGCCTGAGACGCCCGGGCCCGGCGCGCGTGGACGTACGCCGTCCTCGCGTCCAGGCCCCGCAGGCAACGGGCGAGGAGCAGGTCGGTCCATCCGGGATCGATGTCCCCCGCGGACCGCCGCTCGGCCGCCTGCACGGCGCGCAGCTCCCTGATCGCCGGCTCTTCCCGGCCGAGGACGAGCAACGCGTGCGCGTGTACGAGATGGGCGCGCAGGGTGGAGCCGTCGGAGTCGCCGTAGCGCCGGCGCCGGGAGTTGAGCAGGGCGTGGGTCACGTCGGCGGCTTCCTGGGCCAGGCCGCGACGTTCGCTCTCGTCCTTCTCGGCCTCCGCCATGCGCACCAGGGTCTGGGCGAAGATGACCTGGGCGATCCACGAGAACGGGTGGTTCGCCCCGTGGATCCGGATCCGGTTCAGCGTCTCCTTCTCCAGCATCGAGCGGGCCAGCGCGAGGTCGCCGGGCTCGCCACGGTCGCGTAGCGCGAGCGCGAGGTTCGCGTGGGCGGTCGCGGTCCGGGGATCGTCCGAACCCAGCGCCGCGTGCCTGAGCCGGTACTCCTCCTCGTACAGCGCGGCCCCGCGAGCGCGGTCGCCCGGCCCGCCCCGGCGTCGTATGTACTGTGCGCGGTACGAGCGGATGCTCATGAACGTCGGATCGGTCGCCGGCAGCCCGGCCGCCGCGGCCCGACGGGTCAGGTTCTCCCACACTCGTACGGAGGCGGCGACCTCGCGGGTCCGGCTGCGCTGCGCCTCGAGTTCGCACTCGATCCGAAGCCGTGCCGAAAGACCGATGCCGTCCTGGCCGGCGACCCTCCGGTGCAGGTCGTCCAGCGGGCCGAACTCGCCGGTCTCGGACGCGTGAGGCAGGATCGTGTGGAGCTCCGCCAGTGCCTCGGCGTCGGCGCGCCGTCCCATCACGCACTCCTCTCGGACCGCTCCACCAATCTCAGGACCTGCTCGAACCTGGGTACGAGCCGGTCGCCCACATCGGCCCGCAGATCTTCGGGCAGCCGCTGGAGCACGAACTCCAGCTCGTGCAGCGGCTCAAGGGCGCGTTCGAGCTGCCGGTGCACGATGTGCGCCGGCTCGAAGCCGAGCCCCATCAGATCGTCGAAGACGGCGTCGACCACCGCGAGCGGCGAGACGCCCAGGGGCCCGACCGCGTACTCCATCGCCTTGGTCAGCAGGGCGGCGGCGTCATCGAAGCCGACCTGTTCGTCGAAGACGAGGCAGAGATCCGCGACGGCGGTCAGCGGCGGTGCGCAGTACTCGGCCTTCGCCAGCGCCGGGTTTCCGGCCGCCCATACGGCCAGGACACGGATCAGCGTGGTCGCCGCGAACCTGCGGCCGCTGCCGCCACCCGTCGCCGCGAGTCCGTTGAGCCAGCCGGTCCGGTGCGCCCAGTGGTCCCAGATCTTGGTCTCGGCGGTGAGCCGGGAGATGACCCCCGCTTCGGCCAGCGCGGCCCGCACCGGGCCGTCCGGCAGTGCCATGGCGAGCGGTCGCCGGTTGAGCTGGCTGTAAAGGGTCGAGGAGGAGCTGTGGCGGGTGCGCCGGTCGAGCTCGGCGCGTGCCTCCTTCTCGGTGTACGGCGCGTCCGCGTCGCGGTCTTCCAGCCACGCGTGCAGCGCCTCGTAGTACTCGACGCGTTTCCTCTCGGGTTCACGACCCGCGCTGCCGCGAACTCTCAGGTGCCATTGTGCGATAGGACTCTTCCGCAGGTGGGACACCATTGGGACCATAGGCGCGATCACCTCGCTAATGGGCTGCCGATGGTGAGACGTTCCGATCCCCGCCAGGGTTCCGCCGAGCGGAGGGCCGGAAGGATCAATGAGTTGGCCGTTGACTATGAAATGTCCACTTTATGGTTAATGTCATATTTTTGGACTTGGTTGCGTGTGCCGCCCGTCGCATTCTCGATCTGTCGGAAATACCCTTCGGGAGGTCTCGATGGACGCGGTCCGCTCACGTCACGGTAACGGCGGGGAGAACGAGGAGCCCTGATCCAGTCGCTTCGGCGGGCCGGGGGCGGGGCCTGCCGAAGCGGACTCGATCACGGGAGAGCCTCAGCGGTGCGGCTCCATCGAACTCACCTCCCCGATTCGCTCCTTTCTCCAGCACAGCGGAGAAGGGCGTCCTAACTCGGGGTGTTTCCCGGGCGAGGTCCGGTCGTTCTCCGGGCCCCGATCGCCACCGGCGCCCGCTTCCCGGGTCGCTCGTCGAAGATCTCCGCGTCCTGCGCGAACGCGGCCTCACCCGGCTCCGCCTCCTCACCCTGCCCGCGCTCCGCCGGGCCGTGGACGTCATCGACGCCGAGGACGGCGGCTCCCCGGGCGGCATCGAGGCGGTGGTGCGCGCCGCCGCCGAGCGGCTGGAGACGGGCAAACTCGCCGAGGCCGCGGCCTACACGCTCGGGCTGGCGCCAGGCACCCGTGACTGGGCCGCGCAGGACCGCCGCCATCGTTCGGCGGAGATCTACGGCGTCACCGCCGGGCACTTCCGCAAGGGGCAGGAGCGCGTCGTGCTGGAGCAGCTGGCGGAGCAGATCATCCTGCTGTGCCGGGAGCACTCGTCGCCCGCCTCGCCATCGAGCCCGGTCCTGAGCCCGTCGACGACCGTCTCGCTGCCTGGGCGCGGTCTCCCTCCGGTCACCGTCTGCGTCGGCCCGATCGAGCTACTGACCGGAGTGGACATTCTCGTGTCCTCGGAGAACGGCTACTTCGAGATGTCCAAGACGTTCGGCGCCTCCGTGTCGGCCGCCATCCGCCGTGCCGGCGCTCGGCGTACCCCGTCCGGCGAGATCGTCGACGACGTGATCCAGCGTGAGCTGTCCGCCTGGGTGTCGCGCAACGCACGGCCTGGCCTGGCGGTGGCACCCGGCACCGTCGCCGACACGCCGCCCGGATCACTGGCCGCCAACGGCGTCAGGCGCATCTACCACGCCGCCGTCGCCGGCATCCGCGCCGACGGCAGCGGCTACGAGATCCGGCCCGAGGCCATCCCGATGGCCGTCCACAACGTCTTCCGGCTGGCCGAACGGCAGCGCGCCGAGTACACACCCCCGCTGAGCTCGATGTCCTTCCCGCTCTTCGGGGCGGGCCGGGGAGGCCTGTCACCGGCGGTCAGCGCCGGGCATCTGTGGCGTTCGCTGATCAACGAACTCACCGTCGCGCCGGACTGGTCGGTCCGCGTCATCACCAACAACACGGAGGACGCCGCCGCGCTGTTAGCCGTACTGAGCGGCACGTCGTGAGTGCCGCCGGGCCGGGCTCAGAAGCCCGGGTCGGGCGGTAGCCTGCCGCCGCCGGCGGGGGCCGGGTCCTCCCAGATGCGGTCCACCTCCGCGGCGAGCCCGGTGCCTGAGCCGTCGACGAGAGTGCCGCGCGTCCGTTCGGCCATCGCGGTGCGCGCGTCCTGGAGGTTGACGCGTTCCTCCATCTCCAGCACCTGCTCGTAGACCGAGCGCTTGCCGAGTGCGTGCATGAGCTTGACCAGCACCGGGAGGCACTCGATGGCCAGGATGAACAGGAACAGCGTCCAGTGCACGGTCCGCAAGGTGCTGTCCTCGCCCGATACGCGGTTCAGCGCCTTCAACCGCATGAGCAGCCCGTCGGACTCCTTGTTCTTGGCGTCGAAGGCCTTCTGCCTCTGGTCTCGCTGCGTCGTGAGGCTGGTGAGTTCGCTCTGCACGGTCTTCAGCCGTTGCCGGGACGTGGCGACCCGCTGTGACCGGCCGGTCTCGTTGTCGCCCTTGAGCTCGTTGGTGCGCGCGGTGATCTGGTCGCCGATCTGCTTGACCTTGGCCGCGGCGGAGTCGTAGTCGGCCTTCTTCCTCGCGGCCAGTGGCCAAGCAGATC
>Ga0193707_1000634_pt1 | contig 12351 bp, 7 predicted proteins | sample U3c2metaG_FD_143043 | JGI IMG/M metagenome (GOLD analysis project Ga0193707, IMG submission 143043) | Soil microbial communities from a riparian zone of the East river system, Colorado, United States - U3c2 | ecosystem: Environmental > Terrestrial > Soil > Riparian zone | place: USA: East River... | reverse complement strand
CGCTCTCGGGCAAGAAAAGCGCCTTGTCAAATTCGACATCCTTCAACGCAAAAGACTGTTCGCCGAAAACCTCAACCGCAGCGGCCAGAGCCATCTCCAGGTAGGCCGAGGCGGGCAGCACGGCTACCCCTTGGATGCGATGGTCATCCAGATAAGGCAGGGCCCTCTTGTCCAACGTGACTTCCCAAAAGTCGTTTCCTCCAGGATTGGCCGATTTGAAATGTCGGCCGAGAAGAGGATGCTCCCCTACCCAGCTCCGAGCAGTTTGTTCCGAGTGAGAGTTGTCTTGTGCTGCGGTCTCCAGCCAACACCGCTCGCGCTGCCAAGGGTAGAGCGGCAGTCGAACGCACCGGCCTCCGGCCGGATAGATCCGGCTCCAGTCCAGCGGGTACCCCAAAGTATAAAGCGCGCCCAGCGATCCCAGCATGACGGTGCGTTCTTCTTCTTCACGCCGCAGAGAAGGGAGCACGGCGCCTTCTTGACCGAGGTGATGAAATCCTTGCTGAATGGAGCTGAGTAAAATCGGGTGGGCGCTGATTTCCAAGAAAATATCATGTCCATCTTTCAGCAACTGCTGAACCGCCGTTGAAAACAGCACCGGCTCTCTCAGGTTCCTCGCCCAATAGAGCGCCTCGAACTCCAGCCCGTTGCTGACCGTGCCTGTCACCGTCGAGTAGATCGGTACGGACGCGGGCCGAGGCTGCAGTCCTTCCAATGCTTGTAACAACTCAGCGCGCAAGGGATCCATCTGCGGACTGTGAGATGCAAAATCCACCTTCACCATTCGACAGAAGGTATCTTGGCGCTGCAATTGATCCACGATTGCTTCGAGCGCTGCCGGATCTCCGGACAACACAGTCGAGGTGGGACCGTTGCTGACTGCGATGGACACGCGATCTTCGTAGCCGACCAGGACACGGCGAGCCGCGTCCATGGAAAGTTCCACAGCAGCCATTACGCCTTGCCCGATGGTGCGCTTGACCAAGCGGCTGCGACGACAAATAACCCGTGCCGCATCATCTAGACTTAGCGTACCCGCGACGTATGCCGCCGCGACCTCGCCCATGCTATGGCCCACCACGGCATGTGGCTCGATACCCCAGGAACGCCACAGGCCTGCCAGAGCAACTTGAATCGCAAAGAGGGCCGGTTGGATGATATCGATTTCGTTCAACCGGGACTGTGCTGCGTCGGTGGCAGTGAGTTCGTCGAGTAAAGACCAATCCCCATACGGTCGCATCGCCCGGTCACAGCGCTCCACGATCTCGCGAAAGACCGCTTCCTGCTCGAGAAGTTTTCGGCTCATGCCAAACCATTGGGATCCTTGCCCGGGAAACACAAAAACCAGTTTTCTCCGGCGCCCTGAAATTTTAGGACCGGAAGACAGACCGGGACGAGCTTCTCCCCGCAAAAACGCCTCCAGGGACTTACTCAATTGCTCGGGGGAGTGGCCTGTCACGGCGAGACGATAGTCGTGGTGGCTGCGCCGCACGCTGGCGCTATAGCAGATGTCGTGCAGCGACACTGTGGACTCTGAGGCTGCCAGGAAGTTTTGGTAAGCTCGAGCGAGAGCGTCGAGAGCCTCGGGACTACGGGCCGACAGTTGTAATAAGTGTGCGGATTCCGGATTGCGCAGTTGCCTGTCTGCATTGTGTATTCCTAAATCGGACGGGGGAGCTTGTTCCAGGACCACATGAGCATTGGTTCCGCCAAAACCGAATGAACTCACCCCAGCCAAGGCGGGACCCGAGTGCGCAGGCCACGGGCCCAGCGTTGTGTGCACTCGGAGAGAGAGCTCGTCGAATGGAATATGCGGGTTGGGCTCCTGAAAGTGCAGGCTCGGTGGGATCTCCAGGTGATCGAGCGCTAGGGCCACCTTGATCAAGCCGGCAACACCAGCGGCCGCCTCCAGGTGACCCAGGTTGGTTTTGACCGAGCCCAGTGCGCAAGCTTGCTCGGGGGCGCGGTCGATGGCAAGCACTGTGCCCAGGGCTTTTGCCTCTATGGGATCGCCTAAGAATGTGCCCGTGCCGTGGGCCTCGACGTATTGAACGTGGCCAGGCGAAACTCCGGCTCTTCGGTAGGCTTCGCGCAGGACATCTTCTTGAGCCAGCGGATTCGGCGCCATGAGCCCGTTGCTCCGTCCGTCCTGGTTCACTGCGCTACCGCGAATTACGGCATAAATCTGATCGCCGTCGGCGATGGCACTCGATAAAGGCTTAAGAACGACGAGGCCGGCGCCCTCACTGCGAACGTAGCCATTGGCCCGGGCATCGAAGGCCTTGCAGCGCCCATCCGGCGCCATGGCCCCCGCTTTGGTAAAATTGATAGTAATCGCCGGCGAGAGGATCAGGTTGACACCCCCCGCCAGAGCGAGCGTGGACTCTCCGTTCCAGAGACTGCAACAGGCCAAGTGGATGGCAACGAGCGACGATGAACAGGCAGTGTCGATTGCTATACTCGGCCCCCGGAAATCAAACAGGTAAGAAATACGGTTGGCCGCGATGCTCATAGCATTGCCTGTGCCCGCGTAGGCATCAATACAAGTTAGATCACTGAACTGAATGCGGCTGTAGTCGTTGGTCGAGATGCCGATAAACACACCGGTGCGGGTGCCGGTTAGATGCTCCGGCGCCTGTCCAGCATCTTCTAATGCTTCCCAGGTCACTTCCAGTAAGAGGCGTTGCTGCGGGTCCATGCGCAAAGCCTCGCGAGGGGAGATGCCGAAGAAGTGGGGATCGAACTGATCCACCTGATCCAGGAAGCCGCCCCAGCGGGTGTTGATTTTGCCCGGGATCGCTGGGTCCGGATCGTAGAAGGCGTGAAGATTAAAGCGCTCCGCTGGAACTTCTGTGATGGCATCGACTCCCGCTCGCAGCAAATGCCAGAACGCTTGCGCGCCGTGAGCGCCGGGAAACCGGCAGCCGATACCGATAATAGCGATGGGCTCTGTTGTTGCCTCCCGGCGTGGGTCATCCCGAGGGATTGACTCCGACGCCTCCGGTGATTCTGCTAAATGGCGAGAGAGAGTTTCGATGGTGGGGTATTCATAGGCCAGAGCAGGAGAGAGTTTTCGTCCAAGCCACTCTGCGAGTTCGCCAGAAAGGCTGACCGCCTCCGTGGACCCCAGACCGTAGCTAGAGAAGGGCTCCCGGACATCTATCTCGTGAGACTCGATGCCCAGCCGCTCAGAAAGCTTGGATACCAACCAGGTTTGGATGTCTTCTGCGGTCCGAGAATCCGATTGTGAATTTACCTCTTCGTCACGTTTGGTCCCATCGACAAAGTTTTGTAACTCGCTGTTTGTAGAATTCCCGGCCATCGCTCACTCCTCACCGAGCCGATCCAGGGTGCCGTCTAGGAAGCTGGCTTGGCAAGCACGGCGCTGAACTTTGCCGCTGGGAGTCATTGGAATACGCCCAGCCCTGAGTAGCACCACCGTGTACACTCGCACATCATGCTCTTCGGCCACCGCTCGCCGAATGGACCGAACCACCGCCTCGACATCCAGCAGCAGACGCACCTTCGAAGAAGAGTGCGCTTTCCCATCCTGCGGGTATCGATCCGCCGGTTGGTAGCGGCGCTCTACCTCGGTTGTGACGATTAGGCGTTCTTCGTCGGCGACATCGACCGAAAACGCTGCGCAACAACCCGGCCGTATCGCCGGGTGACTCTGTTCCACCGTCAATTCAATGTCGTGGGGGTAAAGGTTACGGCCACCGATGATGATCAGATCCTTCAGACGACCGGTGACAAACAGCTCGCCCTCTTTCAAGAATCCCAAATCCTCGGTGCGGAGAAACGGTCCCTCACCCGTGTCTGCCAGATGGGCCTGGAAAGTGCGCGCTGTTTCCTCAGGTCGATTCCAGTATCCCTGCGCGACGTTCGGGCTTGACACCCAGATCTCGCCCACCTCATTGGGTGCACATCGGGTTAACGATTCAGGATGGGCGATGACAATCTTGGTATTGAGCTGAGCACGGCCGCATCCGACGAATGTCCGCACATTCTGTTGCTCTTCCGTGACCTCCACGACGCGATTCTTTTCAAGTGATGCCACCGGTGTGGTGCAGAAAATGGGCTCATCTCTCAAGCGTCCGCCTGAAACTATCAGAGTGGCTTCGGCGAGTCCGTAGCATGGAAAGAAGAAACTCGGGCGGAAACCACAGGGCGCAAAGGCCTCCTCGAACCGTTTCAGGGTGTCCGCACGTACTGGCTCCGCACCGTTATACGCCGCAACCCAACTGCTGAGATCGAGAGTTTCACGTTGCTCAGGAGTAATCCTGCGAGCACACAGTTCATAGGCGAAATTGGGGCCTCCGCTGACGGTGGCTTTGTGGCGCGAAATCGCCTGGAGCCACCGCACCGGCCATTGAAGAAAGGATTGAGGGGGAATGAGGAAACAGCGGCCTTCCGTATACAGCGGTTGGATGATGCCGTTGCTTAGTCCCATATCATGAAAGGCCGGTAACCACGTCACGGATACGCTTTCCGCTGTGAGCTCCAAGGCTTGGGCGATATATGTGGAATTGTGGAGAAGGTTGCCGTGACTGACCATCACACCCTTCGGCACCGCGGTGGAACCCGACGTGTATTGGAGCAAAGCCAGCGTAGTGCTGCTTACTGTTGGGTCTTGCCATTCCCGCGCCGGGCTGCCGGTAACATTGTCGGTGGCTATCCAATTGATTGCCTGTAGCTCCGGAGCCTGCGCGAACAGACGATCGATCTTGGAGAGAATCGATGACGTGGTCAGTGCCACCGATGGGCCAGCATCGTTCGTGATAGCAAGAAGCCTCGGGAGAGTTCGCTGCGGCTGAGCCGTATTGGGCGGGGGCAGAGGGACGGCAATGACCCCGGCATATAAGCAACCCAAAAAAGCGGCTATGAACTCGAGACCTGTTGGATAGAACAACAGGGCACGCTCCCCGCTTGCGCTATAGCTTTGGAGCAATGCGCCGATCGCCCGGGCTTGACAGTCCAACGCCCCATAGGTCAGATGGGTCTCTTCTATTTCTCCATCGAGCAAATAAGTATAGGCCCGATGCTCGGGCTGCTGAAGCGCTCGCCAGCGAAGCAATTCGACGAGCGTAGTAGACTCAACAACTGGATTGGCAGCCCCTCCATTCATCCATAGCCTCCGGGAACATTAACTTGCTTATTTTCTAAAAACGCCGGTATTTTTTGGCGCGGATCTGATGGTACTGTCGATTTTCACGCCGCCAATGCCGTAACAAATATTGCGCGCCGACCTTTTCACTTGCGTCACCGCGAACGTTGTCAGAAAAGATACTCTCACCCGGCTCGGCTCTCCGTTTGACCGTGCCCTCGGGCTGGAGAGATTTCACCGAGATTTAAGGCGGACGCGATCGGCGGTTCTAGTTTGTTGAATCGACAACTCGTACTCCTCTGGCGGTAAGTTCCATTGCGTTTTTACAAAGATTTAAGACGACCCGCAACAGATCGTTCCTTGGAGACACCGGCGCTTTTTCCCCGGTATGTTGTTTCAATGAGCTTCTAATTTGATGATGATCGGTCTGCCTTTTCGGAGATAGCGTCCAAGGTGGCAAACCCTCGCGCAGACATGCACACATTAATTCAGGTCAGGCTTACCGCTGCGTCCACGATTTTAAATTAAGCCCACAATATCGACGCCCGCAAAAGATTTCTGTCTAATATTAGACAATATTGAAAACCGCGAGGGATGGCTTCCGGCTTGCCCAGCCGCCTTTAGGCGATCTGAGCGAGATACGCAATCAGCTTGTTTTTTTTGATGGTCAGAAAGCGATCCCGGTTCGTCTGAGTCAACCCAAGATTGTGAAATCGCCGCATAAGCAAGCCGATCCTTGGCCGCGTCGTGCCCAAAGCCGATGACGGGGGAAGCGATAAAATTCCCTTCGAACGATAGCCGTTTTGATTCTCGGCGCATGGACCACGCTATTGGATCGGGTGGAGCGGCGCTTGGATACGTTGCGGCGAAAGTGGGTGGTCAGATAGTGTTTCTTGAATTTTCAGTCGAATGTATCCTCAACCTACACCCGCCGAAAACTGGCTACTCCGTTATCGGTTATACGATCCGATTTATTTTAAGAAAGAAAATGAGCCGCCAGTCTTTCCCCAGGAGAATAACCGCTCGGGGCGTCGGCCTCGAGGGCAAGCCGCAAGGCTTCATCCGCGGTTTTTAAAAACTCAAAGCGGATACCCTGGCGGCCCGCCGGGGGAATTTCTTCCAGGTCTCTGCGGTTCAACTCAGGCAGCAGGACCGTGGAAATCCCGGCTCTCTTTGCCGCCAGCATTTTTTCTTTGATGCCTCCGACCGGGAGCACTAAACCGCGCAGACTGATCTCGCCGGTCATGGCGACATCTTTGCTGATTCTCCGTCCAGTCAGCAGCGAAACGAGTGCGACAAACAGCGTAACTCCAGCGCTCGGACCGTCCTTTGGGATCGCGCCCGCGGGGATATGAATGTGCAAATCGTTCTTCTTGAAGATATCGGAATCGATTCCCAATGTTTCCGCGCGAGACTTGACCAGACTCAAAGCAGCCTGCGCGCTTTCTTTCATCACATCGCCGAGCTGGCCGGTTAAAATCAACTTACCGTCGCCCGCCATCTTTGTCGCTTCGACAAACAATATGTCGCCGCCAAACTGCGTCCAGGCCAAGCCCGTGGCTACACCCGGCAAACTGGTGCGCAGCGCGATCTCGTTGAAGAACTTTTGCGGACCCAAGTAGTTCGGGATGGATTCCGGTTTGATCACGAACGTTTCTTTGGAGCCATCGGCGATGCGCGTCGCCACGCTCCGGCAAACTGCGCCTAGCTCACGCTCTAATTGGCGAACCCCGGCCTCGCGCGTGTAGGACCGGATAATTTCCCGAATCGCCTCGTCGGTAAAACTGATGTTTTCCGGTTTCAGCCCATTTTCAGCGGTCTGCCGAGGAACGAGGTAACCCTTGGCAATGGCCAATTTGTCTTCCTCGATGTATCCCGGCAACTCCAAGATTTCCATGCGGTCACGCAGCGGGCCCGGAACGGTATCGAGCACGTTCGCCGTCGCGATGAATAATACCTGGCTTAGATCGAAGGGCAGCGCGAGGTAGTGGTCTTGAAAAGTTGCATTTTGAGCGGGATCGAGCACCTCCAGCAAGGCAGCTGATGGGTCGCCATGAAAGCTCGCGCTGAGTTTGTCGACTTCATCTAGCATGAAGACGGGATTTCGACTGCCGGCCTTGCGGATTCCTTGAATGATGTTACCCGGAAGCGCGCCGACATAGGTACGCCGATGCCCCCGAATATCGGCTTCATCGTGGACGCCGCCTAGACTTTGGCGCACGAACTTACGATTCATCGCCCGAGCAATGCTTTGTCCAAGGGAGGTTTTTCCGACGCCCGGCGGTCCGACCAAGCATAGGATCGGGCTTTTCCCATGCGGCATGAGTTTACGAACAGCAAGAAATTCAATGATGCGCTTTTTCACTTTTTCTAGGCCGTGATGGTCGGCGTCAAGAATCTCGCGCGCCTTCGGCAGGTCGATCTGTTCCTCGGTAAAAATGCTCCAAGGCAACTCTACCACCCAATCGAAATAAGTCCGCAACAGCGAATGTTCCGGCGCCGCCTCGGGAATGCGTTCCAAACGGGCCAGCTCTTTAAGCACTTCCTTCTCGACGTCTGGAGGCATTTTTGCCTCATAAAGTTTTTTTCTCAGTTCTTCAACTTCAAGGCCCTTTCCATCCGTCTCACCCAGCTCTTTCTGGATTGCCTTTAATTGCTCGCGCAAGAAATATTGGCGCTGCGACTTGTCCATGGATTCCTTGGTTTCAGCGCCGATTTTCTTGCTCAGCTCCAGCAGTTCTATCTGCCGCGCCAACTTTTCTGACACCCTTTGGGCTCTCGCCTCCGGATCAAGTATTCCGAGGATTTCTTGTTTCTCGGCGGTCGGAAGGTCCAAGGTGGACGCAATCATATCGATGACGGATAACGGGTCTTCAATCCTTTCGATCATCACTCTCAGCTCGTTCATAGGCTCAGAGAATAACGACAAGGCCCGGGCTGCTTCTTGGCGCAAATGTAAAATTCGCGCCTCGAAATCCTTGGTCTCCGGTATCTTTTCTTCCACCATCGTGACGCGCGCGATGAGAACCGGATCGGTCTCGAGGAATTCGCCAATCTCAAAGCGCCCGCGGCCTTGCACGAGGACCTGACGCTGACCGTCCGGCAAAGTAAACATTCTTACAACATCCCCGGCGGTGCCTACCGTGTAGAGATCTTTGGGCTCTGAAACTTCTACATTCGGATCGCGTTGAACAACAAACCCAATCGGCACTTGTTGCCGAACCGCTTCCTCGACAGCGTGGCGCCTGGCCGGGCTACGGACCGCAAGCGGCATCATCATGGAGGGGAAGAGCACCCGATTGCGCATCGGTATGATAACCAACGCTCCTTCGGGGATATTGAGACGCTGCTTGGATTTGGCGGATTCCTTTTCTTCTTCTTCAGTGTTCATGCATGTTTCCTTAGCTCGATGATCAGCAGGCCGTCTCGAAAAGAAATTTCTCCTACCGATAGAGCTTGTTCGCTTGGCACGAGCCTGAGTCGCCGCTCAAAGCGGCCGAGCGGGATTTCCCATATCTTTAGTTCTCCGTCAGCGCAGCAATCTGGCATCGGGCGTACGCCTGCAATGATAAGTTCGCGTCCGTCTAGCCGCACGTCTACTCGCTCCGCTGCCACTCCCGGGATGGCCGAAATCACCCAAAGGCTTTCATCAGTCTCAACGACGTTTACGGGAGGTTCCCAGCTTGGCGATCTACCGGGAGATGCCTGATAACGAGCGCCGGCTGCTATTTGCAAAAAATTCCTATGAATCCGCCCCGCTTGCTGCAGCAGATCGCTAGCTCGGTGCCAAATAAAAAAATCCCAATCGTGCGATGCCATATTTATGGGCCTCCAGGCCATTCGGTAACGTAGACTGATACCAGGTGCTAATAAACAAGGATAAGTACGGCCATGACCTTTGTCAAAGAACTTAGCCGATGTTTCTGCATCGTTGCCAAAATTCCTTTGTATTACGCAACGAAAACGTGTCCCCGGATAATTTCCTAATGATCAGAAGCTTGGGTCTGATAATTCTTTTCGATACTGTCCAATATTAGACGGAAACTTCCGTCGAGTCGGGATAGATTGATTTCAAGACGCGGTTTAGACGAGGAGGCCCACGAGCGGTTGTTAAGCGACGGCTTTCATTGGCTTTCTCCTCTCTCCATTTGCGCTACGCTCGATCTATCCATAATAAATGCCGCCGGCCTGAGTTGTGAGAGCGGGCTGCTTTTGGCCTGAAGAAAAAATTATCGCGGAGGTAGCAATGAAGGTCGATCATCTGGAAAATCCATCGTTGCCGGCTGGACTTTTGGCACAAGATTCCTTAAGCGGGATTGCAGAGCTGGTGAAAGAGATTTTTACCCGAACTCGTGTTGATGGCGCGGAAAAGGACAAGCTAAGCTACTGGCAGTTCATTTTCTTGCAGAGCAAGGCGAATGGCTGCTCCTATCGCGGTGAGTCTCTGCCGCATGCGCAGTGGCAGTGGCCTCGGGATACGTGGTTTCAGGAACAGCTGCGTCATCATCTCCAGGCTGTCGAATTTCCCGCAAACCAAGCTAGAAACTAAACCTCGCATAATCGGCGTGTCACCAGCTAAATTATTGACAAGTGCAACCCTGTGGTACCGCCATTTCCAATTTGACCGATTGGGGGATCATTTAGATCATAAATGACTCGTTTTAAGACCGTCCAATATTAGACAGTAATCCCGCACCGGGCGGTCTACGCTATTAACGATTTAACGGCGCAGGGTCTCGATTCGTGGTTACTTGAAATTCTTCAAGTAAGCCTACCATCCTCAACCCTCTAACCGGTCCAACCAGGGAGGCTGAAATGTATAGCCGAAACGTAAGTTTTAAACTTAAGGCGAAGAGCGCGGCGGAGTTTACAAAGATTCTTGAGGGAGAGGTCATTCCCTTGCTCAGAAGACAAAGAGGATTTGACGATGCGATCAGTTTCATCGCTCCGGAACGCAATGAGGCAGTGACGATTAGTCTCTGGAATAAAAAAGAAGACGCGGAGACCTACAATCAGAAGACGTATCCTGAGATTTTGAGAGCCCTATCAAGGGTGATTGAAGGCACTCCTAAAGTGGAGACCTTTGAGGTCGGCAACTCGACCTCGCACCAGATCGCTGCCAGCGCGGTTGGCTGCTAAATGGTTGTTCCCAGTGCGGAAGGGAGAAACCCCTTCTGCTAACTGCCCGGAGGTGCCTGGCCCGATTTTACAAAGAGAACACGTCGGCCAGGTCATTTTTGGAGATGGACGAGTGAATCCTTGTCGAAATGATCCCAGCGAATCTGTAGTTGCACTCGGAATCGAGGGATGACTCTCAAAGAAAATTAAAGGTAAAGCCATGAACACTTCCACATACAACCCGGAGGAACTGGTCAACCGGGAGTATAAATACGGGTTTGTCACCGACATCGAGACTGATACGGTGCCTCGCGGGCTCAACAAGGAAATCGTCCGCTTGATTTCCGGCAAGAAGAACGAGCCGAGCTTCATGCTGGACTGGCGCCTGAAAGCCTACCGGCACTGGGAGAAGCTTGAAAAGTCCCAGGCAGAACCAAAATGGGCCAACGTTCACTATCCGCCGATCGACTACCAAGACCTCATTTACTACTCGGCGCCAAAAACAAACGCGGGGTTAAAGAGCCTCGATGAAGTAGACCCCAAGCTGCTCGAAACTTACGAGAAGCTCGGTATCCCTTTGTCGGAGCAAAAGTGGCTCACCGGCGTCGCGGTCGATGCGGTTTTTGACAGCGTCTCGGTGGCGACGACGTTCAAGGAAAAACTCGGGGCGTTGGGGATCATCTTTTGTTCCTTTTCCGAGGCGCTGCAGAAACATCCCGTGCTCAATGCCGCCGAGACCGGCCAGTTTGAGCGCACCTTGATCGTTGCCGATGAGGGCAGCTACGTGAGTTATCTAGAGGGATGCACCGCGCCGATGCGGGACGAGAATCAGCTGCACGCAGCCGTCGTGGAACTCATTGCCATGGATAATGCGCAGATCAAGTACTCGACAGTGCAGAATTGGTATCCCGGCGATAAGGATGGCAAGGGCGGGATCTACAATTTTGTCACCAAACGGGGCAAGTGTGTGGGAGCGAACTCCAAGATTTCCTGGACGCAGGTCGAGACCGGCTCGGCGATCACCTGGAAATATCCGAGCTGCATCCTGCAGGGTGACAACTCGGTCGGGGAATTTTACTCCGTGGCGCTCACCAACAATTATCAGCAGGCGGATACCGGCACCAAGATGATTCACATCGGAAAAAATACCAAGAGCACGATCATTTCTAAGGGGATCTCCGCGGGCCACGGACAGAACACCTATCGGGGGCTCGTAAAAGTCATGAAAGGCGCTACGGGCGCGCGTAATTATTCTCAGTGTGACTCGTTGCTGCTCGGCGATAAGTGTGGTGCCCATACCTTTCCTTACCTGGAGGTCATGAACAGCTCGTCGCAGGTGGAGCACGAAGCTTCGACCTCGAAGATCGGTGAAGATCAGCTTTTTTACTGCAGGCAACGCGGGATTTCGCCGGAGGATGCAGTAACGCTGATCGTCAATGGCTTCTGCAAACAGGTGTTTCGCGAGCTGCCGATGGAGTTTGCCGTGGAAGCGCAGAAGCTTCTGGGCGTCAGTCTCGAAGGCAGCGTCGGCTAAATTTTCCCCAAGGCGGCCCCAAGACTGTCAAATTCTCCAACCGAGGCTGAGACACGTCCGCATTCCAATCAGCGCCCCAGCTGGGCGCGCACTGCGGCGTTATAAGAGGCTTTATCGCAATCGATCGGTGTCGCAGGAGATTTCAAGATTTTGTTAAGACACAGAGAACGACACCGCACGGAACGCATCGGTTGGCTGCGCGCGACGGTATTGGGTGCGAACGACGGTATCGTTTCGACGGCGAGTCTCGTACTCGGTGTCGCAGCAGCGCATGCGACTCACAGCAATGTACTGGTTGCAGGAGTTGCCGGCCTCGTCGCCGGAGCTATGTCGATGGCTGCCGGCGAATACGTGTCTGTCCATTCCCAGGCTGACACCGAACAGGCCGACCTTGCGCTCGAGCGCAAAGAGCTCAAGTTAGATGCTCCAGGTGAGCACCGGGAACTCTCTGCGATCTATGTTGAGCGCGGCCTCGATCCTGTGCTCGCTAAACAGGTCGCGGACCAACTCATGGCCCATGACGCGATCGGCGCCCATGCCCGCGACGAACTCGGCATCTTCGAGACCCTTACGGCGCGTCCGATCCAGGCTG
>Ga0193707_1000633_pt1 | contig 12353 bp, 7 predicted proteins | sample U3c2metaG_FD_143043 | JGI IMG/M metagenome (GOLD analysis project Ga0193707, IMG submission 143043) | Soil microbial communities from a riparian zone of the East river system, Colorado, United States - U3c2 | ecosystem: Environmental > Terrestrial > Soil > Riparian zone | place: USA: East River... | reverse complement strand
GTGTGCCGCGCAAGTCCTCCGGTTTTTTGAGGTCGCTACGGGCCATCACTCGCTGGACGCCTCGGTTAACGATGGAAGCAATCATGACGACGTCTGCACCATTTAGGCCCGCGCTGATGACTGCCCCGCCGGCGCCGCCAAGGAATTGAACATCTCCAGCAATTAAGGAGCTAACCCCGCCTGCGGAAGCGCCGCCGATCAAAATCACTTCGCTGTCGATGCCATATTTTTTGAATAGCCCTTTGTCCTCGGCAATCCATAGGGCGGCATTGATTGGGGTGAATGAGCTGAGGCCGATGCGGATACGATCGGCGCTGAACGCGAACGGCACCGTAATGACGAATGATACCGTCATTGACAAAAGCGCATGGAAGAAACTGCAGCGTGCGATTTGTTGCACCGAATTGCCTTATTCGTTCCTACTTGACGGCGGAGATCACTTGGGGGCTGATTGAGGCTCGCCAGGTGCCGTGTTGACCTATTTCCGATCCTCCGGCTTCACGTACTTCACCGTGCCGCCGCCTTTTTGAGAGTGGAGATAGCCTTCCACGTCGTTCAGCGGGTTTGTGTAGTAACGCAGACGGTGTTGGACGAGGTCGTCGGCGCGCAGCGCCATGTCGAAGGGCAAGTCTTTTTGCATGTAGGCGGCGATCTTGGCGTTCTCGAGTGTTGGGCCGTTGCGGCTGGCGAGCTCTTTCGCCAGCGTATCGACATAGTTATCGAGCTCGTTCTCGAGTACGACTTGGGAGACCAGGCCGATGCGTTCTGCTTCTACGCCACTCAAATTTCTACCCGTGAGGGAAATGAAAAATGCTTTCTTGAACGGTATACCGGCGTGGAAGAGCGACGGCGTTGCGGTTGCGCCGTAGCTGCCGCGGATAACTTCAGGCATGCCGAACTTCGCATTTTCCGCACTGATCACCAGATCATGACCATTGATAAGGGCAAGTCCACCGCCAAGACACCAGCCGCGAACTTTGGCAACCGTCACCTGCGGCAGTTTGCGCATGATGTCGACGATCTCCGCCACGCCACCGAAGCCGCGGGTGCGCCGCCGGTTATCTTGTCCGCGCATGTCGTAAAGGTCGCGGCCGGAAGAATACGAATCGCCAGCGCCGGTGGTGACGATGCAGCGAATTTTGTCGTTTTCGGCGAGCGAACGCAGGAGGTTCGACAGTTCGGTGAGCAGGGCGATGCTCAGAGCGTTTTTCTTTTCGGGGCGGCTAAGCGTCAGCCAGGCGATGCCTGCGTGTTCGTCGATGTTGGCGTTGATCGGTTTGGTGTCGGGCATTTGAATTCTCCGTCGGTTTGATTTGGTTCCAATCGTTCAAAAAGTTCCAATCGTTCAAATCGTTTTTCGGAATGACCTCGCACCGGTTCGAGGTTACAATCACCTCGGACAAGGGTTCCAGTAGCGAGGATTATCCATTAGGAAAACCGATAAAACGCCTTGGCGTTGTCCGCCAGAATTTTTTGCTTGGTCTTATCCGAAATATCTTTGCGGCGGACGACTTGGCTCACGCTGTGCGGCCATTCCATGTCCCAGTGCGGATAATCGGAGGCGTACATCATGCATTCGTCGCCGAACTGCTCGATCACCAGCGGCAGCGCCGACTCTTCACCCTCACAGGTGAAATAGCAGCGATGGTCCTTGATATACTCGCTTGGCAGTAACTTGAGCGGCTCCATCTCGGATTTCCGCAGCAAATACTTCTCGTCGAAGCGCTCCATCCAGTAGGGCAAGAAGCCCACGCCGGCTTCGAGAAAGCCGACTTTGAGTTGGGGAAAACGGTCGAGGACGCCATTGGAGATCACCGACACGATCGACAGCATCTGCTCGAAGGGATGCGAGGTCATGTGCACACCGATATATTTGTGAAAGCGGGTATTGCCGACTGCAACTTGCGCGGTGGCGTGAAAGCCGACGGGCACGCCGAGTTCCTGCGCTTCAGCGTAGATCGGATCGAATTGGGGCTGGCCTAGATCCAATCCCTGCTGCACGTAGGTAGGCATCATCACGCCGACGGCACCCTTTTGCGTAGCCGCTCGGCGAACTTCTTTTACGGCTTCAGGCACGACTTGCGGCGCGATAACCGCGGCGTATTTAATCCGATTGCCGCTTGTTTTGCAGAAATCGCACGCCCAATCGTTGTACGCCTTGGCCAACTCCGCAGCGAGATCGAGCTCGCGCACCAGGCCGATCGCCAACGCATTACTGGGATACGCAACCGCGTCGCCGATCTTTTCCACGTCGAGATCTTTGCAATACTCATCGGGGTTGGTCGGTTTCCGCCCGGTGGTGCCGTTCAGAAAAATATCCCAACCGAAAGACGGAAAATAGGGACCGCTGCGGCTGCGAAATTTTTCCGGCAAATAGGTTTTATACGCGGGACCATCAAGATGATGGGCATCGGCGTCGATGATGGTAAATTCCACGAAAGATCCTCCGAATGAAATTAGCTGCTAACGATTGAACCTTGAACTTTTGAACGGTTGAACGAAACGGGCTGTTCAAGGTTCAAAAGTTCAAAAGCTCACCCGGAGCAAGCTACTGGAACTAATCCTGCAGTCCGTAGCGTTGCGCGATGTTGAGAAAGATCGATCCGACGAACACAGTGCCGATCGTGATGATCAGGCTGAACGCGGCTAGCTCGCCGACGTGGCCGTTGTCCCATAATTCCCAAATCGTCACGGCGACGACTTGCGATCCGGGCGAATAGAGCAACAAGGCGATCGACAGCTCTTTAAAGGTGATCAGGAAAATATAGATCCACCCGGCAAGCAGCGCGGGCATGATCAGCGGCACGACGACATGGCGCACTGTCTGGAAGAAGCTCGCGCCGCTGGCCATGGCGCCTTCTTCGAGTTCCTTATGCAAGCTCAACAGCGCGGAGTGGCTAAAGCGGATGCCGTACGGCAGATAGCGGGCGGTGAACGCTAAAACCAGTATCCAGATCGTGCCGTAAACCGGGACCGGCAACATCAAATACATTTTTAGGATCGCGATGCCCATGACGATGCCGGGGAAAACCAAGGGCAACATCGACATCTGGTCCAGTAACCTGCGTCCTTTGATCGACGCGCGCACAATCAACCACGCGGCGAAGAAGGTGATGGCGACTGCCGCCGTCGCCGACGACACGCTGACCATCATGCTGTTCATCACGGAGCGAATCACACCGCTGTCATTGAAGGCCGTGACATAGTTGTTCAGGGTTAGCATCGACAGCGCTTTCCTCGAAGGCACCTGGGCGAATGGCAAAAAGGATGACCAGGTAATCGCCACGATGGGCAAGAATTGCAAAAGGGGCAAAACCAGCATCAGGGTGCCGCCGAGCCAACGCCACTTGCCGAGGGCGATCCGATGCGGGCGAAAGTTTTTGCCGCTGATCGTGGTGAACTTATAGGTCTTGCTGGTGATCCGATAATACGGAATTAACCCCAAAGCGACGAGCACGATGAGAATGATCGAGTAGGCGCTGGCTTCGCCGTATTTCGGAATTAGACCGCCTTTGATCTGCAGATAAATCTTCGTGGTCAGCACTTCCACGCCGGCGGGTATGCCGATTAGCGCCGGAATCTCAAAAGCTTCGAGCGAGCGGATGATCGTCAAGATCATCACGGCGAGTACGCTGGGCACGGCGAGGGGAAAAGTCACGCGCCGAAAGACTTGCCAGCTGGTGCTTCCGGCGGTCGTCGCGGCTTCTTCCAATGACGGGTCCATCGAACGGAAGGGCGTCGACATGAGCAAAAAGACAATGGGGATCCAGAGAAAACTTTCGACCAGCACCATGCCGCCCATGGAAAAAATATTAAAGAACGGCTGTCCCGTTAACGCCATGCCGACGGCGTTCAACATGCCTGCCTTGGGGCCAAGGAGCATGATCCAGCCGACGACTTTGATGATCCCGGGGATCGCGAACGACACGTACGCGGAAACGTAAGCGAGTTTGCGAAACGGCGCGTCACTGCGTTCGGCGAGCCACGCGAGCGCCGTGCCGTAAACCAACGCGACCGCCGAGCTGCTCACTGCATAGATAAGCGAGTTACTGAGCAGTGTCCTGACGTCGCCGAGCGAGTCGATAATGTTAACGAAGTGCTGGATGGTGAAAGTGCCCGCTTGTAAACCGCGGTCGGTCACTAGACTCGTGTGGAGGATGAAAAAGAACGGCGGCAAAACCAGGTAAGCCAAAATTGCGCTTGTGAATACGAATAGCACCTGCGCCGGATTGCGCATCATCATATACATTGTTCGACCCTCGCGCGCTCGCGATCTTGAAAGTTGGATTGCACGCCTTTGTCCCCCACGGGATGCCGGACTCTGAACTCGGAATTCTATTGCCAGCTATATATCAAAACCGCCGAGCAAGACAATTGCGATCTTGGGGAGAAGACCTCAAGGCTTAGGCCGAAGGTTAAGGAGGAGCGTCGTCGCGAATCCGTGGCCCTCTATCCTTTAGGCCCACGGACCAATGAAGGGCTCGCCGGTGAAGGTGTCCGATAATGGTTCTAATATTTCCGGCCAGTTATTCGGATCGACTTTGCGGCGCATCTCTTTCGGACGCGGCCGTCCGTCCCAGCCCACCTGCTCCATGTAGTAATAGAGCTCGAGGCAGTGACCGTCAGGATCGAATGCATAAGCGGCGTAATCGATGCCAGGGTGCAGCTCCGGAGGGATGATCTCGGTTTCGACCCGCACGCCATTCCCGCGCAGGAAGCTCACTGCCGCCTTCAGCTGCTGATAATTGGCGAGCTGAAGACCGAAAGACATATTCGACGTCGCCTCGCTGAGCCCCAGTTTTTTGCGCCATGATTTGGGGAAGATGCCGAGTGAATGATGCTCGTTGTCGCAGCGCAAATAAGCGCAGCGTTCGCCTTGCCACTCGACTTCTTCGGTCAATGTAAATCCCAGGACATCGGTGTGCCAGCGTTTGAGTGCTTCATAGTCGTCGACGAAAAGATTCACCGGGCCGACGCGGGTGATCTTGAAGGGTTGCGGTAACAACACGCCATCGACATCGTACTTGAGCGGCATCTTACTTACATGCCGGCAGCCGTCTAGCACACTGATGCCCTTCTCGATGTCGGCGCGCACCAGTTCGTAGTCGGGAAGCTGCGGCTGGTTGGGCGGATTGGGCGTGCCATGGCGCATCGGTGCGGGGCGGGCGTAGCCGTTCCAGTTGATCTGCTCAATGCCGTAATACAATTCGAAGATCTGTTCGTCCGGCGCCCAGACATAGAGATGAAATTGAGAACCTCCACCTCCCGCCCGGCCTTCGCGCATGATTTCGACGCCGAGGCCACGAAAGTACTTGCTTGCCTCGGCCATTTCGGAAACACTCTGGACCTGCCATGTGATCTGATTGATATCGTTCTGCGGCCGGAAATGCTTGGCATTGTCGCCGGCGTATTGCCGCTCGTTGAACTTTTTCTTGTCGAATAAGGCGAACGAGTGATGATCGCCCGCGTGTCTGCCGAAGAGACCGGCGCCCGCCGGTTCGGTGACAAAAAATCCGAGCAGATCGAAGTAAAAGTGCCTGCTCCCCTCGAAATCCGACGCGTTAAAGCCAAAGTGACCCAGACGGCGGATCTTGAAAGGTCGGTCCAGGCCAACGCCGCCGACGTTGTATTTGGTCGCGGTCTTGGTCGTCATGGCAATCTCCCCTCACCCTTTCCTTCTTGAACTCGACTCTAACGCGTTCAGTCAATCCATTTTTCGCATCCCAGCTCCCATGGTGCAAGCATCACACTGCAATGATTTGACTCGTAGTCACGGTAGCTTTGCCAGATCCAGCAAGATGAAACCGTTTTTATTGTACACGGCCGCCTTCTCCTGCAGCGATCGATTCATCAAATATTCCTTCCCCTTGATCTCTGCGAGACGCGGACCGATACGGGCTCGCCACGGCGCAAAATACTCCGGGGGATGTTTCGGATCGGTGAAATCGCGCGTCTCCACTAAAAGATGGGTTACGCCAAACTCTTGTTTCAGCCGGTATAGCGGCGCGGCATCCGTACTCAAGTAGGCTTCAAATAACGCGTCCATTCTTACGCGCATGGCCTTCATGTAGGTTAAGTGCAGCACATGGTGCGTCGCCGCGGTAAGAAAGACGTTGCGTCGCGTTACATATTCTACGTTTCGTATCTCCGCGGCGGGCCAGCCGGCGATTAGAATGTCCTTCGGCAAAGCGGTGATGGCATCGGCTAATGGCTGGGACAGTTGTTGTTCAGGGGATGCCGCGAACTCGACGTTGCCCCTGCCACCAAATGCCATGAGATATACCGAGACGATTCCCAGAAAGCTTAAAGCTTTGAGTTTGGCTGATGAGTGCAGCCGCGGAACTCGGCCCAGCAAAATGTATAGCGACCAGGGAAATATTAACGTAATCAGAAACGGCAGCGAATACATGAAGAAGCGGGTCGGAATATACAAATACGGCGCGCCCAGCCAGGCGATCACGTGCAACACCACGCAGACGGCGAAGAAGCCGATCAGCCGAACCACGGCGCCATTGGAATCCTTTTTGAACACCACTCTTATGCCGGCGCAAATGACGACGAGGACGATGAGGCCCATGAGCGCGAGCGCAAACAGCAGAGTCATTGAATCCAATTTTTTGTGGACGTTGACCCAAGGCGCGATCGGATCGCCGTGACTGTACATCGGCCCGACAAAATAGATGGCCCATTCGTTACTGAAAAGTTTATAGGGCAGCTGGTCATAAGCGCGGTAATTGCCGTCGGGCCCAGCCTCAGGGTAGAGCGCAATGTCGGTCGCATTAACGCGCCTGCCGTAAGGCTGGCTGTCGAGCCACATCGGTAACAGCCCCGCCAGTGTCAGAAAGCCGGTCACTGCCACGGTTGCCAAGCGGCGTGACCAGCGCCAGTGCGACACCGACCCATGGGCGGATAAAGGTTTTAAGAGCATCCAGGTTGCAAGACACAGTCCGCCGATGGTCGCCACGATGGGATAAAGCATTCCACTCACGATTACTGTAACCACCAGGAGGTGAGGACGGTCCCGAATCAACGCATAGAGTATTAGCGCAATCACCGGGTAGGCGTACATCCGAGGAGTTGCGCCGAGGAAGCCCAACCCGATGAAAATCCACGCCGTGATCGTTAACGCCATCACGGCAAAGCTCAGCGCTGCGCCGCCCAACAGCCATCCCAAGCGGCCCAAGATACCAATAAAAACGGCATAGGCCAGGTACATCATGCCGAGCTGGAAATGGCGCACGTCGCCAAGCTTGGCGCTGATCTCAATCAACCATTTATACAGAAGGGGGGACAGGGCATTAAGGTAGTACTCCTTCACAAAATTCGTGGGTATAGGATCGTTTGGATCGAACTTAAAAAAGGGAGGAATAACATGAGCAGCGTCAAAAGGGACAAAGTATGGATTGTTCGCCATTTCCCAGTGGTATTGAATGCCAGGCCAATAGAGAACACCCAGTGCGAGTACGACTAGAACCAACTTTGCCCAGCCTCGCATGGTCAACAACTTTCCTCACGGTTGCTTGGTGCATCGCGATCCATTATCTCTTTGAGGTCATCCTCGAATTCTCGCGATGCGTTATCGGCGGCGGCAGTGATCGAGCCGCGCCTTAGATTCGAAATATGAAGTACCGATTGAATTCGAGTTATGTAAATGGCAAGGACCGGTTTTTTAGCTTCGTGATCGCGAGCCAGAGTGATTCCAATTCCTGCGAACCTATGATCGCGCCATTCTCCTCTACCTCTTGAGTACGGTCAAGCAGATCCTCTGATTGTGTAGGTTCGTTGTATCCGAAATAGTCGGGTGTCAAATCTCATCGACATTCATGTCGGCCAACGGACTTCACAGGAATGAATCACTTTGCGATTTTCAATCGGATTAGAACCAAATCCCGTGCTGTCGTTTTAAGTACGTCATTTCCATTAGAAGGATCATTTGGATGGTTGCAAGCGACTCTGAATTTTGGGATATCATCGACAACTGCGATTGGGCTTAGATTATTCGAGTACAGTCGTGCTAAAGGGTGCAACAAATTAATAATTGAAGAAAAGCACTATGGCAAAAGCAACAACGAATAGCGGCACGAATTGGGATCTCGAAGCAGATGTCATAGTGATCGGTTCAGGAGCCGCCGGGCTGCCGGCGGCGATTAGAGCAGTCGAAGGCGGAGCGTCAGTCATTGTCGTCGAGGCGAATTACGATGTCGGTGGGCACGCGATCATCAGCGGCGGGCATATGGCGTTGGGCGGCGGCACCAGCGCGCAGAAGAAATATAATATTGCCGATTCGCCGGACACTGTTTTTTCCGATCTGACTGATTGGTCGATCGTGCAACCCAACGGGTCACCGGATTTTCGCTACAATGATCGGGCGGTGATGCGCGCTTTCGCCGACCATTGCGCGCTTACCTTCGAATTCTTGCTCGCCAACGGGGTGGAGTTTACCGACAAAGCGCCGGACAACCATGGCGCGTCGACCACCGGCAACTCGGCGCCGCGGGAGAATCACGCGTTCTGGACGAAAGGCGCCGGATTGGAAAGTCCCAACGCGGCGGCGGGAACGGGCGTGATGCGGCCGCTGGAAGCGAGCGCGCGCGCCAAGGGCGTGAGATTTCTGCTGAACTATAAAATGACGAGCCTGATTCGTGAGCCGGCCACAGAGAAAAAATCGGGGCGCGTGATCGCTATCACGGCGCAGTACAATCCACGCATCATGCCCGGCGCAACGACGCCGTTAAAGAGCTTTCGTTCCGAGGGCAATATGGAAAGCACGCTGCCGACGATGAAGCTGCGCGCGCACAAAGCGGTGATTATCGCCACCGGCGGCAGCACCAGCGATATCAATTTTCGCCGCATGTTCGACCCGCGCTTGACCCCGGTGATCCAAGTCGGCGGCGAACCATATACTTTTCAGGACGCGAGCGGTGAGCTCGCGGCCATGGCCATCGGCGCGTCGCTTTGGGGCCTGGCCAACCAAACATTGGAAAACGGCGCGACCATGCGCACTCAACGCGCTTTGGCGACCAAGTACAATTACACGACGTGGAAGCTGGAGAGCCCGATTTTTCCATTGGTGCGCGCGACCGGTTTCAACGTGAAGGACTGGCAGGACTTAATTCTCGTCAACCAGGTCGGCAAGCGATTTTACGACGAGACCAAAGGCGACGTTCCCCACGGTAATCTCGCCGGCCAAGTCACGCCGTACACACCCAATGACTATCGCAACGCCGAAAACGTTAAGTTCAATCCGACCAAGCACAGCTTCACGCACGCGGCCCTGGCGATGAACGAGTACTCGGAAGCGCCGGATTATTGTGCGGGACCGGTGTGGGCGATCTTCGACGCGGACGCGGTGCAAAGAGAAGGATGGAAGGTGGTACCTCCGTACGTCGATCCGGACGGTTATTTCTTTGCCGGGAACACGCTCGAAGAGCTCGCTGCCGCGATCAAGAACGAGTATCAGGCGAAGCCGATAAAGGGTTCGACGTTAAAAGCGACCGTGGAGCGCTACAACTCATTCGTCGACGGTGGGGAAGACAAGGATTTCGGTAAGCCGGCGCCGAAATACAAAATCCAAACGCCGCCATTTTACGCGGCTTGGGGAACGCCTGTGGTGCACGACACGCGTGCGGGTTTGAGAATCAATGCCAAGTGCCAGGTAATCGACATGAGCGGCAAAGTGATCCCCGGTCTTTACTGCGCCGGCGAGTCGGCCGGCGGATTCAACCAACACGGCATGGGCCGGTGTGCTACGCAGGGTTTTATCGCCGGTACGGATGCGGCGAAATTGGAGAGGCATGAGTAAGCTGTGAGCGGTAGAACTAAAGTGTCCGATCCCCCACCGGCCGGACGCTCCACCGTTGAAGTTTCACTGCAGACACGCGGCGGTGGGCAAAGTGACGAGCAAACCCGGTCACCCTGAGCGAATCGAGGAAAGGTTTCTCCCTTCAGTCGAAATGACAAAGAAGTATTTTGCGCGAGAAATTTCTTGCGGTCGTTTGCTCTTGATTGACGCTAGAACTGAAACACTAAGGATTTGATAGTCACCGGTACGGTACCGGATGGCTCCAGGGTCTTTCCTAGATCGATGAAGTCGAAGTCGCTCAGCGTGACGCCGTCCAGACAAAGCAGAGCGTTATCGATGGCGAAATCATCTCGAAGAATCGTGCCGACCAACCCCGCCAGGTCATGGTCGAAGACGAGATAGATCGGGCGGCCGTTTTTCAAAGTTTCCGGCAAACCATCGATCAGGCCGCGGCAAAAAGCGGCGATACGAACCGCCGTCGGCGGACCGCCCCAGCGAAAAACGAGGGCGACTTCTGCTAGTCCTTCCACCAAATCGAAGACGCGAAAATGTTTCTGGATCGCCTCAGCGATGGTGGCGCTGACGATCTCGGCCCTCAAATCGACTTCCGGTCGCAGCACCTGCAAGTTTTTTTGCGGCAGTAAATTTTCGTCGGTGCGGTGAATCGTATTGCCGCTCACTTGCACCGTGTGTTGCGCCGCGCCCATGACCGTGGCACGGATGCACTCGCGCGCGGGCGCGAGCTCGCAGCGCAGCGCTCCGTTGCTTATTTGAACCTGGAGTGCTTGTCCCAATGGCGCGCCGAGATCGCCGAATGATTTCGTTTCCTTGCCGTAGACATATTCGCCGACCCCGCCGGAAAAAATAACCGCATCGTACTTCTTCACACCGCTCAGAGGTGCCGTCAGCCAGAGCTGGGCAAGTTCGGACGATGGCTGTTCGTCCTGTGTAAGGCTCAGAATTGCCTGCGCCATGTAATTCGCTAGACGCGCGACCTCCGCATTTGTGACCCGGCTTCCAACCTTCCATGCAAAACCAACCCGGCGGGCCAATGCTTGGCCGCCCGGTTCTAACAAGTTGACCGTGCCCGCACTGTCGGTAGCCAAGAGTCGTCCGCCGACGTGAAACGCCGCGGTGCTGAGCACGCGGCCGCATTCGGCGACGGCTAACTTCGTCGTGCCGCCGCCGATGTCGACGTTCAGCACTCGGCATTGCTTTTCAGCGGAGTACGCGACCGCGCCCGAGCCGTGCGCGGCCAGCAGAGCTTCGAAGTTGTGACCCGCCGTGGCGCAGACGAAGTTGCCGCGCTGCGCCGCGAACAAGTCGGCGATGGCGCGTGCGTTGTCGCGGCGGATCGCTTCGCCGGTGAGGATGATCGCGCCGGTGTCGATGTCGTGTGAGGTCAAGCCGGCTTCCTGGTACGCGGCATCGACGAGACGACCCAGTGCTTGATCGTCGACGCGTTCACGACCCGCGCTATACGGTGTCAAATAAACCGGCGACAAGTAGAGCGTGTCGCGTTCTGTGACGACGAAGCGGCTGGACAATTCTCTGCCGAGTCGGCGAAGGACCAATTGCGAAAAAATAATCTGCGAGGTCGCCGTGCCGACATCGATACCCACGCTCGTAAGCGTGATCGTGTCGAGCTTCCACAGGGGATGCTCTTCCTCTACGTCGAGCCCGTGCGCGTCGTGGTCGTGATCGTGATCGTGTGGAAGATCGTGCATTTTGCGGCTTCAGGAAATCATTGCGGCCGTTACTCTGTTATGCGACTGAAAATTTTCACCACGAAGGACACGAAGAGCACGAAGTTTTAGAAAACTAGAGTTCCGAGCCCTTCGTGTCCTTCGTGGTGAATCAACGCTTGGCCTACGCGACTTCGCCATGCTCGTCGAGAAACAGCGCTTTGGCGCTTTCCGCGCCGGCCTCGCCGGTGCACCACGACACCATGTTTTTCATCTTGCAGGTGATGCCACGCTTTTTGAGCTCTGCTTCGAAGATCTGATGGATCTCCCGGTCTTCATCCTCATACTCGACTTGATAGCCGCCTTTTTTCCCGCTGACTTCGCCTTGGCGCAGCACGGTGGATTGACTTGCTTGCCAGCGGTTGGCGGCGTGCTTGCGCGAGATGCCCTGATTCATGACCAGGTAAGTTGCGGGCGTTGAACCGACGTTGAAGTGTTGGTGCAACCACAGCCCCTCGCCGGCGCCGGAAAGATAGAGGCTGCCCTCTTGCCAGTCGCAGCGGATGCGCGGCTCGTTGCCGCGCTGGGTCAGCACGTAGCCTTCACCCTCGGTGATATAGAGATGCGCGCCTGGGCCGTGGCGATGGCCTTTTTTGTAGTGGCCCGATTCGAAGCGCGAGACGTGAGACTCGATCATGCCGGCGCCCATCACCATAAACGCGTTCGTCCCTCCGCCGCCCCGGCTTTTCCACTCGTAGAGCGGCAGTTTCTTGATGTCGGGAATGAAATTGGTTTCCCACACCCGTCCCTTGTAGAGCTTGGCCTCGGCGGTGAAGTAGTCGGCGCCGCCTGCGTAGCGGTCGGTG
>Ga0193707_1000632_pt1 | contig 12354 bp, 11 predicted proteins | sample U3c2metaG_FD_143043 | JGI IMG/M metagenome (GOLD analysis project Ga0193707, IMG submission 143043) | Soil microbial communities from a riparian zone of the East river system, Colorado, United States - U3c2 | ecosystem: Environmental > Terrestrial > Soil > Riparian zone | place: USA: East River... | reverse complement strand
CTGGAAGACTCACGATTTCCTTTTCCGTGCAGGACACGAACGCTCTACTCAGTTCGGCTTGGGACTCTTAATTGCCGCCACTACTGCCAATACCGTCGCCGTGTTTAGGACGTTTCCCGATATAGTCATCAGCGCTTCCGTGACGGGCGGATATTGTTCTGCCAGTACCTGGAGACGCGCACTGACGCCTTGGAGATCATCGATTTCGTTGAGGATCGCTTCAAAGCCGATGGGCATACCGCTCTTCGAGAGGAACCTAAAGTCTGGGAGAATTTCAGATGTCACCAGCTGCAACGTCATAGCTTCACCAACAACTCGGATAAGCAGCCCGAGTAGCTGGGTAATGAGAATCATTCCTGCCTCCCTAGCCTGGTCCGCGTCGACTTGCGGGCGAAGCTCGTCTATACCCTTTAGGGAGCCATCTGCCGCGACCTGTACCGCGCCAAGACTGGGAGCTTCCGCCCTGGCGAGCGCCAGAGCACGAGAAAGGAGCGAGCGAAAACTGGCAACTCCCGCGAGTGTAATTACGGGCTGGCGCAACCTCTCACAGACGCGAAATGCCGCGAATTCCGTCGGCTCGGAGGTTTTGCCCGCAGCATTTTCGTAAGCAAGAAGGCGCTGGGCCAAATCTCGCGTCTGTGGGGGAAGCACTATTTCCTTTCCGTTTACAGCGCAAAATGCGCGTGACACGTAGACGCCGGACCGTTCACCTTTAATGTTACCCGGTTTAGGGTTGCCTCGGATAGGGCACGTGCCTGCTTCATCGGGATTCTATTGGCGCGGCCCGGCTCGCCACGTAGCCTGGCCCCAAATCGGGATGATACGGCCCGCCATCCCGGCTCATTAACAATAATTCCTCGGAACTCCGACAACTTTCCAACAAACCGTCTGACAAGGACTTGCATCTTTTAGCCATCTCTGGCCGGAAAGGCTTGGCGTTGCATCCATCGTCGAGGGATGGGCGGGAAATGAGGAGAGTCCTTCTGGTAGACGACAATCCGCAAGTTCGGCAATCCCTGTGTGAAGTGTTCAAACGTGAGGCCGACTTCGATGTGTGCGGAGAGGCGGAGAATGGGCGAGAAGCGCACGGTATCAGAAAGGAAGTCTTACGAGAATCAAGCGCAAGAACGGCTATTTGGTCTGGCTCTTCCGTTGGCGGGAGACCGGCTCCGATGGCAGCCGCCGACCTAGAAATATTGTTGTCGGCCCGGTAAGCGAGTTGCGAACCGAGGCTGATGCACGGCGGGCACTGGAATGCTTGCGCCTCAACATCAACCTGGACCCCTCTGAGCAGGCACGGCCTGGCCTTTAGATTTCTGAGTAGGGAGCCTCTGATTGCGATACTGCCAACTCGCCACCGCCTAGCCCGGCAAAGGACAGTGCCGCCGCAGGATCTCGCACGCGAGAGTTTCATCAGCACAGCACGAGCCGCGCCCGTTCTCCGGTCTGTGATCGATGACTATGCGGCGAAGACCGGGATCACACTGAAACAGAACTACGACGCCGAAACCTTATCTGGCGGAATGTCGTTGGTGGCATCCACTGGCGGTTTCACACTCCTTCCGCTCTATGCGCGAAATGCTCTGATCCCATCGGTCGTCGCTCGCCCCTTGCGTGGCGAGGTTCCGACCATCGGCCTGATGATGGGCTATAACAAGTCGAACACTTCTCCGTTGCTCAAGAGACTTCTGCTTCGCGCTGATGAGCTAGTCAACCGTATTTTTCAGGGAGAGGCTTACTCCCGCACCTTGAAACGTAGTGATCGTAAGCCGTCAGTCTAAAACCCGATGAGACTACTCAACAAGCCCACAATTGCCGGGCACCAACGACCGTTGCCGCCGCAAAGCAATTCACTCGGGAGAATTCACCTTTCCCTCAATATCGTTCGCCTCCATGCTGAAGCTTCTTCTGCGCCGCAACGGCGGCGCAGGAGAGACAGATGCAACATGGGTGTATGGAAAAACTAAATCCATTGGTTACCTCCCATGGCAGCCCCAACGTCGTGTAGAATTTCACCAAAACTGCCAGCAGTTTCAACAGCGGTCGGGACATTCCCAATGAAGACAGGCACAGCTGGCACCAACGGAGGCCCGGAATGAAACGCGCTAGCTCGTGGCTCCTGATTGCAATTGCGACTGCTGGAACCGTCCTGGCGCAGAACAGTAAACCCGCCACGTCGGCCCAGGCCGCGGCAACCGCCGAAGAGATCAAGAAGCTCGAGCACGATCGAATACAGGCGGGCGTGCGCAAAGACATCGCCTATGTCGAGGCGGCCACCGCCGACGAATATGTGCAGATCGACTGGGACGGCAAGGTACTTGACAAGACCGCGACGCTCGCGCGCATCAAGTCGAACAGCATTCAGCTGCAGTCAAATACGCTCGATGAAATCAGCGTTAGGGTTTACGGCGACAGCGCCGTGGTCACCGGCCTTGCCACGCGCAGAGGGGTCATGGACGGCAAGAACATCAGCACTGGTATCCGCTACACCCGTGTATACATAAAAAGGGATGGGCGCTGGCAGGTAGTGCAGTTTCAGCAGACGCGGGTCACACCGGAACCCTAGTTGAGCAACAGCAAGGCCTATTATTTTGGGCTTTAACCAACGAGAGCACTGCTGCCGCAAGCAATTCACTCGGCTGATTTCACTCTTCCCCGAATACCGTTCGCCCCATGCCTGACGATTCTTCTGCATGCGCAACGGCGGTGCAGGAGAGGACAGATGCAATATGGGTGTATGGAAAGATTGAATCGCAAACGAGGTCCCGAAGTCTGGCAGTTTCGCTGGTCCGAGATCGATCCTGGCGGCAAACGTCTTTATCACAAGAAGATTGTCGGCACCGTCGAGCATTACCCGGACGAGCCTGCTGCGCGGCGCGCAGTAGTCGGGCTGCTCTCGGAAATCAACACCGATGGCCGACCAACAAATCCTCGGGCAATGACGATTGCTCAACTCTGTGATCATTTCGAGCAGCGCGAACTCTCAACGGAAAACACCTGGCGCAGTCACGCTACGAAAAAGATCTACAAAGCGTACTTAACGCGATGGGTTCGACCTCACTGGCACGACTACGATTTGGCTGAGATCAGAACAATACACGTCGAGTCCTGGCTTCGACGCTTGCCTCTAGCGAAGAGCAGCTGTGCCAAAATCCGAAATCTGATGTCCGTTCTTTTCAAACACGCCTGCCGATACGAGCTGTTCGACCGAAATCCGATCTACCTCGTTCGTCAAAGTGCAAAGCGGCGCAGAGTGCCGACCGTCCTGGTGCCGACTGAAATCAAGGCGTTGGTAGAGAATTTACGCATTCGAGAACGAACGTTGGTCTTCCTTGCAGTATCCACCGGCTTGCGGCAGAGCGAGCTGTTCGGGTTGAAATGGGGAGACATCGACTTTGCGGAAGGACACATGCACGTCACCCGCTCCATCGTGTACGGGGTAGTAGGTCCGTGCAAGACCGAAGCATCGCAGAAGCCCGTTCCGATTCATTCAATTCTCGCGGAGGCTCTGCTGCAATGGAGGAAATGTGTCCGATATACGGACGCAGAGGACTGGGTTTTCGCAAGCAAGCGCTACCGAGGCCGAAGACCGTACTGGGGCCAGGCGATCCTACGCAAGTACATTCGCCCTGTGGCACAGAGCGTCGGAATCCAGAAGCGAATCGGATGGCACACGTTCCGCCACACGTACTCGACTCTGCTACGAAGTGTCGGAACCGAATTCAAGGTGATGCAAGAACTGCTTCGACATTCGACATTGCGCTCAACCCTGGACGTTTACACTCAGGCGATTACTCCGGCAAAGCATGCAGCCCAAGCAGCAGTCGTGTCGCTAGTCTTTTCTTCCAATGCGAATGGAGGATCATTCTTTGCCGGACAGGAAACTGCTGCTACGTAGCCACACAGAAAAAGGGCACAAAAAGGGCGCGAGACGCGCCCTTTTCGCGCCCTCGATGGTTTCCGCAAACTCCGCCTAAATCTTTTGGAATGAATGGCGGGGACGACGGGACTCGAACCCGCGACCTCTGCCGTGACAGGGCAGCGTTCTAACCAACTGAACTACGTCCCCACTCGCCAAATCAACAAGATGCGAAATAACCAGTGTTTATGCGGCTTTTGCACAGATTGCATATGATGTACTGTTTGCGCGGAACGCCCAGATTGCTGGTATTCCTGTCCGAACCGCCCATAAACCGCCAGTAAGAAAGCATCGGGAATTTCACAACCAGAGTTATCGTAACAGCTTCTCAGAAAACACGAAAGGCTGTCCCCTCAACAAAAGCCGGCCATAGACTCACCGTTGCCTGGGATGACCTTGCCGCAGAGATCCATGACCGCCGGGCATTTGCGCTATTAAAATAAACGCTGGTGTGGCACTCTCATCAAGGAGAACTGAATGGCCGACAACACCATCCTCATCCCTACAGCAGAACTCGCCGGAAAGAACAAAGCGCACTTCCCTAACGAGAGCCCAGAATACCGCCAGGCCCGCAACGTCCTCCTCGCCGAGGAGATCGAGCTCCGGCGTCACATTGAGCGCGTTGCCGCACTCCGCCGCGCCCTTCCCTTCGGCGGCGAAATCCACGAGGACTATGCCTTCGAAGGCCATGACGGCACGGTCCGCCTCTCTCAGCTCTTCGGCGACAAGGACACCCTCGTCGTCTACAGCATGATGTTCGGTCCGCAACGCGAGCGAGCATGTCCGATGTGTACCGCCATGCTCACATCATGGGAAGGCACCGCCAGAAACCTGCGCGAACGTGTCGCTCTCGCCATCACCGCCCGCTCACCTCTCAACCGCCTTCTGAACTTTAAGAAAGAACGTGGCTGGCAGAACCTGCAGATCTACTCCGACACCAAAGGCGACTACACCCGCGCTTATGTCAGCGCCGACGATGGCGACGTCCCTGGCCTCAACGTCTTCACCCGCTGCGATGGCGCACTCCGCCATTTCTGGAGCGGAGAGATGAGCGGCGAGATGGCCGATCCCGGCCAGGATCCGCGCGGAGCCCCGGATGCCGACCCCTTGTGGACGATCCTTGACCTCACACCCGCAGGCCGCGGCGCCGACTGGTATCCAAAACTCGACTACGCAAGCCTTACAACGATCAAGTAAGCTCGAAGCCTTCGCCCGACAGTCTATGTTGGCACCATCGCGACTCTCTGCGATTTCCTCTGTCCGCAAATGCACTAGCCCGCTGACGTCACGGGCTTGCTGTGCTCAAGCCGTGCTCCTTTGCTAGCGCGTAAGAATCGGCTCCTTAGACACCGGTTGCAGACTAGAGAAAAATTGGCGTTGAAGTAAAGAGCCACGTTCACTAGCGCAACCATCATGGGCCCTTCAACCCATCGTTACATGAAGGTTACATGATGGACAAAGGGACTCGCATAGGGACAAGAAAGTTGCTGGCGAGGAGATAAGCGAATAGATGTCCGAGAGGCGGCGCGCAACGCAGCTGGCTGGCAGAAACCCATCCATTCGTCTCACTCCACTCCCAACCGGTAATGGAAACACTCTTCAGCCATTCCCGCAGATCCGTGGCGGTCATGGGATAAACGTAAATGCGGACATTTTGGGCGAAGAGACGCGCCAGGGCCTCCAGACGTCTGCCTTCAAGATTGCCGTAAACATCTTCAGACGCGCGAATCATCAGGGAAAGACCTGCGACGAAGCGTACAGGCGCGTTCGTATGGCGGTTTACGAGAGCTGTCATGTGGTAGAGCTCGGGTTGACGAAAAAGCAGCACGTCGCCGCCAGCGACGAGAAGCGCATCGATGCGACGAAGTAAGTCGGGAATCTCCGGGGCTGGTTCGTCCGGCGTGAATGGAGCAACTGTTAGACAAAACAAACCAGCGGTGGCCGAGTCTGTTTCGCCAAGTTCCGCCTGAAGCTCCTGAATACCCGAAGCCAATAATCGCAAATGAACTTGCGAGTGAACTGTATCGGTGTGGCCAAAATATCCCGGTGCAAGCGCGACGGCTTTCTTATGGAGAACCTCGGTAGGGGGAACGAGGGAGCCCTTGGCGGGAAAAACTACAGCCTCTGCGAGTCCCGTGCGCACCAAGTGGACTAGCAGGGCACGGCGATCCCAAGTCTCGAATACTGGCCCGCGAAGATCCACGTAGTCGATCTCGATTCGCTCCGCGACGACGTCTTGTGCCAGGCCTTCCAGAAATGATTCCTGCGTCTGCACTTCATAAAACGCTGCGTAGATGAGGTTGACGCCGAGAATGCCGATGGCTTGCTGCTGGAGGACATTGGAAGGATCGCGCATATTGATGTGCAGCAGGACGTCGTTGGGAGGAGCGCCGGGCTGCAACTGAAACCGGATACCGATCCAGCCATGTGAGTCATTGGTTCCGGCGAAGTTACGGGCGGAGACGGTATCGACAAAGCAGAAGAACCGAGTTTGCTGCCCGCGCGTTTTGCTTAGTTGCGTGAGAAGTTGGGTCCATTCACTATCCAGCATCGCCTCGAGTCGCTGTTTGGATACGTAGCGCGATCCGTAGCCGTAGAGATCATCGCTGACTTCCTTGTCATAAGCGGAAATGGTTTTGGCCACTGTGCCGGAGGCCCCTCCCACTAGAAGGAACCAGCGGGCGACTTCCTGTCCGGCGCCGATCTCGGCGAAAGAACCGAAAGTGGATAGGTCGAGATTCAGGGTAAGCGCTTTGTGGTGAGTGTCGAGTTTTTGAGCGGAAGACATAACGCAAGTCCAGGTGACTACCAAATCTTGGTGCTCTCAACCCCTTTTCGTCGAAGGCCGCTTTGCTTCCAGTTTACCTGGCATTCGCGAGGAATTTAGTGTCACCGCCGGGACGATTCGATAGTCTGCGCGATAAACCAGATTGTGCAGATCACTGGACGCAATGGCCCGAAGTATGGATAGCTGGGCCGCTGCATCCTCGTCGCTGAACACGTTCAGCGGCCAGTCATGAACTGTTGTTCCTCGAAGATGAGGGTGGTGGAAGCTGCCTCCGAAATCGGCTTGGAGCACGATCGGCTCGACCCCGGCTGCCCGCTGTTCAGGCCAGCTCAAAGCCCAGGACGCGGTCAACCCTCCATCGGCTATGCGTCGTAACCCGGTCTTGGTGAGCTGCCCGGTGTCGAGCAGAATGCTCGTGTTAATTTCGATGAGAACCTGGCGCGCGATGGGGGCCAGCAGTTGTACTGCCTTCTCGAAATGGGCTTCCTTGTCCTTTCGACTGGCGGAGCCGCCGTGCGTACCGTCGCGAAGATCCTCAAAATGGCGGATCAGGCTGGTGATATATGCGGGTACCGTGCCTCCCGGCATTCCCTACCTCCTCCTAAGAATAGTCATGCTGCTTGCACGGCTTCGTATCAGGGCGAATCGACTACCTCCACCTCTCATTAGAGAATCGCCCTCACGACACCGCCATCTACTCGCAGTGCTGCCCCGTTCGTCGCTGAAGAAACCTCGCCAGCTAGGTAGATCGCCATCGCTGCGACTTCATTCACGGTGGCAAAGCGCTTAAGCAGGGACGATGGCCGTACATGCTCAAAGAACTGCTTCTCTACCTCTGCCTTCGATTTGTTTTCCTGCTTCGCCATCGCCTCGACAAAGGCGCCCACGCCTTCCGACTCCGTCGGCCCAGCAAGAATGCTGTTCACCGTCACGCCGGTTCCGGCTACCGATTCAGCGATCCCGCGCGCAACGGCAATCTGTGCAGTCTTGGTCATTCCGTAGTGCACCATTTCCGGCGGAATCTGAACCCCCGATTCGCTCGAAATGAAAAGGATACGGCCCCAGTTCCGTTCCAGCATCCCTACGAGATAGTGTCGCGAGAGCCGCACTCCGCTCATCACGTTTATCTCGAAGAGGCGGTACCAGTCCGCATCGGGAATCTCCGCAAACGGCTTCGGCTCGAAGATGCCCACATTGTTCACCAGAACATCCACCGCAGGAAGTTTTGCAATCACCACCTCTGCGCCGACTGAACCCGAAAAGTCCGCCGCGATGCCATCAACCTTGGCCGCTGCACCATGCGATCGGATTGCCGCCACCGCCGCATCGACGCGCTCTTGTGTACGACCGTTTACGTAGACATGCGCACCTTCGCTCGCAAGCGCCTTAGCGATCGCAAACCCGATCCCTGCCGTCGATCCCGTTACCAAAGCAACTTTACCAGCCAGGTTCAAATTCACATCGTCCTCCGCAAGGTGAGTTGATCAGAGCTTGTTCAGGCCGTCTAGGCCGGTTACCTTACACACTTCGGAGGGTTCAGTGATGCCATTGCACGCCTAGACACCGTTTCGATCCCTCTCTCATTCGGCGATTCTTCCGAGTTGCTGCTGCAAAGTTAGATTGTCTTCGATGTGCCAATTCTCAGCGACGCGTCCGTCGGAGATCCTGTAAATATCGGTGGCGATGAAATTGATCGTCTGACCTTGGCCTTGGATCTGCCCGAAGTGTCCGGTGAAGTGACCGTGGAAACGCAGGTGCGTGACGACACGATCACCGGTCACGATCATCTGCTCGATCTCACAGCGGAGGTCAGGGATTGCGGCGCGCATCAGCTTCGAAGCTGCCAGCGGTCCTGCAAGTCCCTGGGGGCGACGGAGGCCACCGCTGCCGAAGATGATCTCTCCAGTGAGCCACCGGGCTTCGTCGGAGGCGAGAAACGCAGCGATCAGCCCAATGTCCTCGGGCATGCCGGTCCGGCCGAGCGGAGTCAGCGCCTTGATCGCGTTCATCAATCTCCTCGCTTCGACGGTCCGGTCTCCGACATGGCTGGCTCCTCATGATCGCCTGCACTCGTCACGTTGCTGCTGGTTCCTACTCAGGCTCCTCCTGTCGGTCCCCTGTTGTCTCCCATTTGATCCATTTCAGATCGAGTACAAATATCGAGTAGAAGACCGGGACCAGGAGCAGGGTGATGAAAGTAGCGACGGCCAGTCCGCCGATCTGGGCGTAGCACAGGGGTTTCCAGAGCGGGCCACCTTCAAGTGCAAGAGGAAACAAGGCAAGGATGGTTGCTGCCACGGTGATCATTACGGGTCGAATACGCTCAATGCCGGCATCCGGAAGAGCGCGTTCAAGCGGCTCGCCCTTTTCGTGCATCTCCTCAATGAAGTCGAACAGCACAATGACATGGCTTACGATGACTCCAATCAGGCTGGCCACTCCAAGAAATGCCATGAAGCCAAAGGGTGTGCCCATGATTGCCAAAGCGATTAATGCACCGATCGCTCCATAGGGAGCGGCTGCAAAGACCAGCAGAGGCTTGACGGCATTATTGAACTGAATAAGGAGGGCTAAGTAGATACCGACCAGAGAAATCAGAAGAACGACGGCGAGATTCGTGAAACCGTCAACTTGCTTTGCCTTTTCCCCGCCGATCTGTAATTGATAGCCCGGTGGAAGACTTTTCTTGAGAGAAATCAGTTTAGGTTCGATCGGTGCGAGTACCTCCGATGCGAGGACACCGGGCGCGGGAAAGCACAGGATTGATAACGTGCGAAAGTGTTCGCGGCGCCGAATCCGCGCCGTCTCGAGGACGTCTTTCAAGGTCGCCACTGACAGCAATGGGACTTTGACATTCTCTTGCGACGAGTTTACGTAGAGATTTTCGATCTGCGAAAGTCGCGCGCGATCCTGCGGCCGGAGGCGGACAACAATCGGGATGTTCTTATTTCCCTCCTTATATATACCCACCGGGTTGCCACTGATTGCGGCGGCGGTGGAGGTTGCAACATCGGCGTTCGTAATGCCGACCAGGTTAGCGCGATCTGGATCAATCTCGATCTTCATCTGCGGGCTGTCGGGGCTCCAATCGTCCCTCAACACGGAAATTCCAGGTGATTGGCGGACGATGTCCGGATGTCCTCGCTCTCGGTGCGCGGATCGGTATCGGCCTGGCCTGAAATGAGGACTTCAACTGGAGTTTCGACGGGATTCGTTTGCAACTGTCGCACCGTAATCCATGCTCCCGGGACCTGCTTGTTTAGTTCATCTTGAAGAGGTCCGATCAGCTTTGGAGTAGCCTCCTTGTCGCGCACCTGGACAATGACCTGCGCATAGTTCGTCTGAGTCGCTTCGGGAGCGATGGAAAACCAGAAGCGCGGTCCGCCACCGCCAATGAAACTCGTCACTGAAGTGAGCAGGTGCTCAGCACCCTTCTCTTTTGTTCCCCCTTCAGGAGTACCTTCAATAACCTTGCGCACTACCTGCTCCGCCGTCATTGCAATATCGTTTGTCGCGCTCAAGGGAACATCGTTGGGCAGCCAAATGTCGAGGTAAAACCAATATTGGACATCTTCAGGAAAGAATTGTGACTTAAGGTGGGAAGCTGCGAAGCCGCCGATCAGCAAGAACACGAAGGACCCGGCAAGGACGGACCAGCGATGTTGAATTGCCCGGCCCACCAACCGGTTATAGAAGCCATAAAAGCCCCGCTCCCGCTTCTCCTCCAGGGTCGATTCTTTCCTGGCCGGCGCTCGTTGAATGTAGTAACCCAGCAGTGGAACAAACGTCATGGCAACCACCAAAGCACAAAGGAGTGCTGTCGTCATGACAATGGGGAGACTTTTGAGAAACTCTCCAGTATTTCCGTTGAGCAAGAGAAATGGAAGATAGGCAATGATGTTCGTCAGGGTTGCGTAGAAGATGGCCGTGGCCAGCTTGGTCGGTCCTAACCACGCTGCTACGCGACGCGGCAATCCTTCCGCGAGACCGCGCTTGATACCGTCGCCAGCTACTACAGGAACGTCGACCAGCAGACCTAAAGCGATGATGAGCGTCGCCACCGAAACTTGCTGCAGGTCGATGCCTAACATGTACGTAACGCCAAAGGTCATGGCGAGGGTGATGGGAATTGCCAGCGCCATGATCAGCGCAAGACGCCATTCCCAAAATCCAATCAGCGACACGCCGACTACCAGGATGATCGCTTCCATCAAGGCACGCAGGAATAGGTGAATGTTTTCCTTGACCTGCAGGGGCTGATCAGAGGTATGGGCGATGATGAGATCCGTCGGAAGAATCTGTTTAAGCTGTGCAAGTTTCTCATCGACCGACTGACCGAAGTTTGCGATCTGTTGCTGATCGCGCATATAGATCGCCAAGGTGACTGCACGGCTGCGCTGCCATTGTCCAGTGGAGTCCAGCCGTGTGTAATAGTTCAGGTATGTTGCGGGAGCTTGATAGCCGGGAAAAATCTTGACCAGATCCCGCAGATAAACGGGAGCTCCAGTCGAGGTCTTAGCGACAGCAACCTCCCCAATTGCATCTCTGCTTTCGAACTGGCCGGAAGGATTGATGATGATCTGTCGCTGCCCTGTCTCGAATGCGCCTCCCGGCGCAATAATGTTGCGCGCGCGCAGGACTTGTCCGAGAGCTGCCGGCTGAAGTCCATACTCGGCCAGTCGATCTTGCGAATATTCCAGGTAGACAACTTGGGGCAACAGGCCTCGCCTCTCCACTTTTGAGGTCTCTGGCGCCCCTTGCACGGTTCTCCCGATCAGATCGGAAAAGTTGTCGAGATCGGCATAGCTGTACTTGTCTCCCGCGACATCAGTCAGATTGGCGCGAACATCATGAGGATCACGGATGATGATCGGCGTCCAACCATCCGGATGCAAATCTGACCGCTGCAATTGTTTCTGAAAGAACGCTTCCACGAAGCGATGGATGCTCTCATCATCTTTGTCCGAAACACCATCTACGGCGATAAAACCACTTCCTGAAATTACCTGCGGTGCGCGCAGAATACTGTGTTCATCTGCTTGTTGCTCGAACAGCTGTACCGCGTCGAGCATCGTCGCCGGGGAAACGGACCGAGGGAAAGAGTAGACGATCGCGACTGGCACATCATGTTCTGTGTGTTTCCTTTTTGCCCGAACCGATTCGATTGCGGATTGGATCTCTTGCGCTCGAATATTGATTTCTGTCTGGTCTGCCTTCGGACTGGCGATGGTCAGCATGAGTGCAGCAGTGTCCCCAAAGTCGCTCTGGAACGAGATCGGACCTGCACCTTGCGGCAGTTGGTTGTTTAGCGCGTTCAGCTTGAGATTGATGTCGCTAAATTGCCTCTTGACGTCGGAGACATTCTCGGCGAGCTGCACGTAGACGTAAGCGGCGCCTGGCAGTGAGACGGAGCGAACTCCATAGTCTGAAGCTGTGCCGGGATGGATTGTTTTATTCTCGGCAACGGCATCCTCGATTGGGCGAGTCACAAACTGCTCAACTTGCTGCGCCGTGGCACCTGCCCAAGGACAGAAGGCCACCGCGACCCGGACCGGAATGTCGGGGTCCTTCCGCTGGGGCATGCTGTGGTAGCCAAACCAACCCCATACGAGGACACCCATGAGCAGCACCCACGAAACCTGCGGGT
>Ga0193707_1000630_pt1 | contig 12363 bp, 15 predicted proteins | sample U3c2metaG_FD_143043 | JGI IMG/M metagenome (GOLD analysis project Ga0193707, IMG submission 143043) | Soil microbial communities from a riparian zone of the East river system, Colorado, United States - U3c2 | ecosystem: Environmental > Terrestrial > Soil > Riparian zone | place: USA: East River... | reverse complement strand
TCAGGGAGCAACTGTGATGGATATTGTCGCTCACATGGGATGGGTGAGTGGTGCATATCAAAAGTCCGACGGTTCGATAGTATTTCTGTATTTTTTCGCAAGCCTAAACAGGGAGGATCCTGCGATGAATGAGAATCACAATTTGATCTTGAAGCAGAGCAAGAAAGTTTGCGACGAATCTCAATCTGTACGCGACAACGCAAAGATCGTTACCGCAGAATCAGCCGAAGCCGTGGAGCCGACGCGTGAGGCGATGATTAAGTCAAGATTACGACGAAGGAAGCGGACGGTCATTATAAAATGATTCGCTTGATAACAACCAAGTTGTCTTCGCACTGGGGACACTTTCCGCACGGATGATCGTGCAAATACTGGCACTTGCCAGCTTTTACGTCTTTGACAGCGGCAACAATACCGCAAAGTCACGGTTGTGCGTCTGCCGACCGGCTACACGACGATAGCGAAGCGAAGTTTTCTCATCGCCCTCTCACCCCGAGCTAGACCACTGATTTTCTTTGAAGGCGCTCCAATTACTTTTTACTTTGCCATTAAAGAGGATTCGCTACTTCTCGACGATAAGAGTTTTACGGGAATCTCTAGCTCGGCGATTTGATCGATCGGCTCGCCGTGATGTTTTTTCAATAGATCAACCAGACGACGGCAAAATTCCTTATCGTCTAACCAGAGACACGCTATATATCTCGTTGCACCATAGTTCATTGTGAGAAAACAGCGATTGTCATCAACGGTGGACATACGTGCATTTATCAGAATGCCGAATTCACCGATTATCGGTATCGCGTTCGCTCCAGAAATGCGCGTCCATAACGGTGGCCAAATTCGCTGTCCGTAGTAGCTCATTGACCGGTGGTCTCGAAGCTTCATGAAAATCGGACATTATGCGACGCGCCTAAGACAGAAGCGCGTATAGTTAGCGTTGAGCATGAGAGGCGCCAGATCGTAAAGGCTTCGGAAGAACGTGTGAGAGACTGCGAAAACAAAAGATATTTTTGTAGGCGCAGTCATAGGAGTGAATTATGGGAATAATCTGCTGATCATCCTTATACTCTCCTCGACGGCAGGTTACCTACATGGTGACCAACTTTCATATGAGATTGGGAATGCTGTATGACCGGTTTTATCACTAACCACGACGCTAATTTCTATTTTCTCCAGCCTAAGTTTGGTTGAACTCATATAAATAAACGATCGGCAGCTTTTAGATGATGAAAAAGCCAAAGCAAATTTTGTCGTTTAGCGAGTCCGTTTGTCCGGTTTCCGTCAAAAAGAAATATAGTTAAATTTTATTGACACCCCATAGGAATGTGCGCTAAGGATTTGTGATTCTTTGTCACCATGCACTCAGGAAGCGAAAGCGGTCAACGCAGTTGTATTTGAGATGAGTGAGCGTATGCCTATTGTGAACACAAAACTCCAAGCGGAGCCTTTAAGAGAGAGTTTCGAATTGAGCGAAAAGAAGCGGAAAGTGGAAGAGGATATCAAGATAGCGGATGCCCGGAGCAAGTTGATCATCGAAAACGATGCTCTGAAGGATATCGAAGCATATAAGACACGGTCTCTTCCAGAAGCTTGATTAGCGCTCAGACGCTGCCAGAGACCCGAGAAATCACTGTAATAGTTGTCTTGTAAACTCTCTCATAGTTTCGCGATCAAGACGGGGAACGGATTGTTAAACAAGCCTTTCCCCGACGAATTTTCAAAAACAAATTTTTACAAGTCGTAATTTTGATTCAACAAGTTTCATGCCAGCATATGAAATTCATATTCATTGCGTCAGTTGCGATGGCGAACATCCACTTCTCATGAGGGTCCATCTTGACTGTGGTCCCGATCATAAGCAAAGCATCGCCGAGTCCTTCCCTGAAGGCTCTGTACCTCCGCAGCTTTTGGCTATTCGGGGGCGCAGTGCTCTCTGTTTAAAAACGGGTAAGAAGATTAAAGTCGAAAATGATGACCAATTTTTCCTCGTGCCTACATCGTTTTTCTAGAACGTAGTGGATTCAGCCACTCGTGTTTCCAAGGAAGTGTAAGTCGAAAGCAATTGACGTGTAGCTAGAGGTCCACTTTTGAAAAACACCTGACGATAACCAATCAACTGTTTTTATACCCGAAGGATTCACGTCGGGTCCGAATCGACCGTTATCTGAGATGCGGCGGCAGGATCGGCCTGGTTTGCCCATGCGAGGAGTGTCTTCGCACGATCGGAGTCGCAGAAAATATTAACTGCTTTCTCCTCGTCATCATCGATACCGCGAACAACGGCCTTTGTAAGAATCGGGTATTCGAGACTCGAAAGTTTGCACAAGCTGAGGAGCTGATTATAAATCGCAACGGGAATCGTAAGCAGTACGGTTTTTTGTTGCATGCGCGCGTATCAAAGCAGTTTGGGCAAAGCAAATGCGGCTAAGTTAAACGTGTAGAAGTTTAATCGGGGTCCCTTACGCGCTACACGAAAACGGTGTAGTCACGCAATTAAGCACCCTGGACCAGCCTTGTGACAAACTATCTCCAACATTGGTATTTCGAACTCCCATCCAAAAAACTAAAGCCACCAAAAGGACCACCAACGTATACTCAACAAGGCCCTGTCCATCTTCTTCTAGATAGAGTCTATGCAAAAGGTTCATTTTCATTCCTCCTGATTAGTTTTTTCGCGCCTCTGATTAAAAAAAAACCGGCCACAGAGTTTCTGTTGCCGGTTTCACACCACTCGCTCCCTGACGCCCCTTGGTGACCACGTTGGGGTTGTCAGTTCATCGCTTCAACGTCGCTGCAATCAAATAGTCTTTGCGCATGCATCGTGCCAAGGAGAATGATGGAAAATATTGGAACGCTGAGGCTTATGCGATCACACCTGCAAGCTGTTCGCATCAATGACGACGTTGTGATTGACAAACAGAATGGCACAGGTGGCGGTCTGTGCTCCGAACAGGTTAGGTCGATGCTTTTGCCGTGTGTACAGCGCACCGCCATGCTATGAGCACGATGGTGTTTCAGTTGAACTATTGGCGTTCCCGCACTTCGACCTGATTTGCTTGTGCGAGAAATTTGCGGGCAGAATTGCCGCCCGCAATATTGGAATAGAACTCCCCAGGTCTTGACTCGTTTGCTCTTGACTACCGTCGCCAACAAAGGCACGATCTGTGCGCAACATGTACCCTTCGCCAGGGCATGGAATCCGCCCTTCAATCAATGTAACCCATCCATAGGTAGTACTCACCGTTGGATGCGAACCCTTTCACTTGGCGTGTTCCTGCCCTGGCGCTCCATCTCTAATTCATACTTGCTGAAAAAGAAAACATTCAGAACCCAATTCGGCGGTGTTCTTTGTCGAGCGACTAGAAAGGGAACCCTATGAGATTACTTGTTAGGTTCTTATTTTTGGCTTTTTTCCAAGGATGCACCACGTATTGGGTTCACCCGCTCACCATGGAAAATTTTGCCCGTGACAGCTACGAATGCGAGCGGGATATGCGACAAAGCATGTATTTTGGCACTGGTTTCTCCGCTCGGGCATTTCAAGATCGTTGCATGGAAGCACGAGGATATTACAAAGTATCCGAGCTTCCAAAAGACCCGCAACTACCAAATACCGCTGGAGACGAAAACCAAATCACCAAGTGAGGAATGTCTAGCGTTACAAAAGAAATTGAATTCAAAAAGCCACCATGCTGACGTAGGAATGGTACTGAGCCGTTGGTAAAACCGTAATCGACGATCCGGAAATACTTGCCGAAGTCTATCGTAGTTATGGCCAGAAGCACCTGCAGAAAACTATCAATGTCGATCTCGAAGGTGTCAAAGGATTGCTCAAAGGTTTAGGCAGCGAAGCAACCGGTGCTAATCCAGCCAGCTTCGTCGATGCGTCGCTCGTGCAGGAGTTGGAACGGGAAGGGTTCTTTCAGCAGACGCGGCGGTAATTCATCGCACACCACGAATTCATGTAGGGGCGGGTTTGAAACCCGCCTCTACATTGCGCTCTTTGCTACGCGCCCTTGCGCTTCTTTAATTCTTCGATCAACTGCGGCACGACTTTGAAGAGGTCGCCGACGACGCCGAAGTCAGAGTATTGAAAGATCGGCGCCTCCGGATCTTTATTGATGGTGATGATGTATTTCGACGTCTTCATGCCGGAGAGATGCTGCACCGCACCGGAGATGCCCACGGCGAAATAAATATCGGGTTTGACGGTTTTCCCGGTTTGACCGATCTGCATGGCATAGGGTACCCAACCGGCATCGACCGCGGCGCGGCTCGCCCCGACGGCGCCGCCAAGCACGTCGGCGAGTTCTTTAAGAATGCTGAATTGCTCCTCGCCCTTGAGCCCGCGCCCGCCGGAGATGACGATCTTTGCGCCTTCGAGCGACGGCCCTTCGCGCTTGACCACGACCCGCTCTTTCATGTGAACTTTGCGCAAGCCCTCATCCGTCGCTGCGGGAACTTCTTCGACGGCGAGCGGTTGTTCGTTGATTTTTGGTTCGAAAGATTTGGGCCGCACGACGAGCAACTTCGTTCCCTGACTGACCAACGTGCTCGTGTTCTGATAACTCGCGCCAAGCGCGGGAATCGTCGCTTCGATGCTGCCGTCTTTCAATTGAAAATCGCCGACGTCGGTGATCGCGCCGCAATCGAGGCGCGCACTCAAATTGGCGACCAGGTCACGGCCGGCATAACTCGACGCAAAGAGCATGACCGCGGGACTATATTTTTGAATCAAGTCGACGACGGTTTCGGCGGCGGGCAAGGTCAAGTAATCTTTATAGACCGCATCCGCGCAATGATAAATTTTGCTCGCACCGTGCTTGGCGAGGGTTGCGACCGTGTCATCCGGCGCTGGACCGAGCAAAATCGCTTCAGCTTTTCCCACCTCGCTGGCTTTCGCCAGCATCTCGAGGGAGGTCGTGGTTACTTTGTCTTCGCTGATTTCCGCGTATACCCAGATTGTGTCCGCCACTTTAGATCACCTTGATTTCCGCCAGAAAGTCGGCGATCTGTTTGCCGCCTTCGCCTTCGTCGGTCACGGCTTTGCCGGCTTGCCGCTTGGCCGGGCGGCCGATGGTGAGAACCTTTTCGCGGGCACCCTTTTCGCCGACTTCATCCGGCGACAAACCCAAATCGGCGGCTTTATAAACTTTAATCTCTTTTTTCTTCGCTGCCATGATGCCTTTGAGCTGCGGATACCGCGGTTCGTTGATGCCGCTGCTGCAAGCGACCAACGCCGGCAAGGTAGACTCGACAATGTCATAGCCGGTTTCGCTCTGCCGCTTGATTGTAATCTTGTTGCCTTCGACGTCGATCTCTTTGGCGAAAGTTACCGGCGGCACGCCGAGGAAATGGGCGATTTGTCCGGGCACGATGCCGGAATAACTGTCACTGCTTTCGGTGGCGCAGATGACAAGATCAAATTCTTGCTTTTTGATCGCCGCGGCCAAGAGCTTCGCGGTACCGAGGGTATCGGAACCCGCCACGGCATCGTCGAAGATGTGCACGGCAGACGCCGCGCCCATCGCCAATGCATTGCGAATGCCGATCGTCGCATCGCTCGTACCCATGGTGATCAGCGTCACCGCGCCACCATGTTTTTCAGTGAGGCGCAATCCTTCTTCGACGGCGCTGGCGGCCGCCGGGTCGAGCTCGTGCGGGACGCCTTTGCGTACCATCCGTTTCGTATTCGGATCGATTTCGATGGTCACGGTGCTGGCGGGAATGACTTTACCGCAAACGACAATATTCAAGGTGTCTCTCCTGGCTTAAAATCGCCGACCGTTGATAAACAAAGGCGCCTACTTTTTTAAGGCGCCTTTGACGAACGATAAAAAATTCCGGTCGGATCGAGATGATCAATAGCTTACGCGAGCCACTCCTTGACGTTTCCTTCCATGACCACGTCGAGAATTTCCTTGCAATCCGTGATCGCTTGGTCGACGATCTTCGGATCGTCCTTAAGATGCGGTATGCCCGTACCTACGGCTTTCTTTATACCTTGGATGAATTCTTTGAACTGCTGGTCTAATGCGTCAGTGTTAGGTGCTGCTTGCATGGTATTCCTCAATATTATGTGTACAGCCGTCCCTTGTTGGGATCGGGGAGCGTGAGACCCATTTTCAAAATCAGTGCGTCGATCTCGTCCTTGTATTGCTGGCGCGCCACCGCGTTGGGGCGACGCTTCAATCCCCAAAACATGTAACGTTCCGAACGATACGACTTCGAATTGCCGAACATGTCGAGGCCCTTGACATACCAGTAGTCCACTGCCCGTTGAATTCTTTCCTTCGACTCGCCGCCTTTCGCAGCGAATTCGGCGCTCGCGTTGGTGCCGAAGTCGACGTGTCCTTCTTCTTCCCGGATGATGTCCGGATCTTCGACGACGCGGGCAAGCGGCAGGTAAGTGCAATCAAGGAACTCCTCGAGTTGAAATCGGCCGACGCGGTCGACGAGAAATCCGAACACGGCATAGTCTTCCCAGGTCTTGATCTCGCCGCGAAACGCTTCCACATAGCGTTCCTGATTGGGACGGCTGAGTGTGTAGGTAACATCCACCCCGACATCACCGGCCAAACGGGCCATTTTTCGGAAATGATCCATTTCTTCCGCCGCGGTGCGCGCGACAATGAGCTGATCCAACTTGGTCGGTGCGGACGGTAGAATGTGCTTTACATAAAGATTCGGGCCGCCGATTTCGCAATCGGCCTGGATGGCCAATACGCGGCGTAGTAAGTCTTGGTATTCCGGATCTTGCTTTTCAAAATCCTTCAAATCAACCTTCTCGGTAAACATCGATGCCCTCCTATGATGGCTAATTACGCGTAGCTGCTAACAAATCCTTAACAAAATGACCCCGATAAATCAACAGAGAAGCGCGGCGAGTGATTCCTTTACTCGGCAACTCCTTTTCACTAAACTATCGCCAAGTTGGAGAAAATGCTCCATGACCACCGGTGAGAACCTCACTCTCCTGACCGATCTCTACCAGCTGACGATGGCGCAAAGCTACTTTCGCGAACAGCGAATGGGCGAGGCCACATTCAGCCTCTTTATTCGCTCCTACCCACCCAACCGGGGTTATTTCGTTTCGGCGGGACTGCAGGACGTTTTGGACTATCTTGAAAGTTTTTCCTTCGATGCTTCGGCGCTCGATTATCTAGCGTCACAAAATCTCTTCTCAGATGACTTTTTGCACTATCTCGCCGAGCTTCGGTTCTCCGGCAGCGTATGGGCGATTCCGGAAGGGCGGGTCTTTTTTAAAGACGAACCGGTGATAGAGGTGACCGCGCCGATTATCCAGGCGCAGATCGTTGAAACGTTTATTATCAACCAGATTCACTTGCAGAGCTTGATCGCCACCAAAGCGGCCCGTTGTGTGCACGCCGCCGGCGGCCGCGCCGTCGTCGACTTCGCGTTGCGCCGCACGCATGGCACGGATGCAGGCATGAAAGTCGCTCGGGCCAGTTATCTCGCCGGATTTCCCGGAACCAGCAATGTGATGGCGGGTCAGAAATATGACATCCCCATCGTCGGCACCATGGCGCACTCCTTCGTCTCAAGCTTCGATTGCGAAATCGATGCGTTTCGCGCCTACGCCGCGAGCTTCCCTAATAATGCGATACTTCTCATCGACACCTACGATACGCTCGAGGGAGCGCGCAACGCTGTTCGGGTCGCCGATGAAATGGCTGGACGCGGGCAACAATTGATCGGCGTGCGCATCGACAGCGGTGATCTAGCGAAACTTGCCGTGGAGGTGCGCCGCATTCTCGACGCGGGCGGGCATAGCGGCGTTAAAATCGTCGGCAGCGGCGGGCTCGATGAATTCGACCTTGATCATTTTTCCAAGCATTGCATTCCGTACGACAGTTATGGAGTGGGAACCAAGATGGGCGTGTCTGCCGACGCGCCGTGGTCCGACATCGCCTACAAACTCGTCGAGTATGATGGCCGTCCGGTGCTGAAGCTCAGCCACGGCAAAGTATCGTGGCCGGGGAAGAAACAGGTGTTTCGAATAAGCGATGACGGCAGCCGACCATCGCGTGACGTCATCGGCTTGCGCGATGATCAAATGCCCGGAGAGCCTTTGTTGAAAGAATTCATGCGCGACGGCGTGATGAAGGGCACCTATCCGTCCTTAACAGAGATCCGAAGCCTCTTTACGGCCGATTTCGCGGCGTTTCCCGATCGCGTGAAAACCATTCGAAACCCAAAGCCGTATCCGGTTGAGTTCAGCGCGAGGCTAAATGCGTTAAGTGAAGCGGCCACGCAAAAAATCATGCGCAGCGAGACCCGCAAGGGACCGGCGTAACTCACCCGGTTAGAATTTGATGACCGCAGCGCCCCAGGCAAATCCGGCCCCGAAGGCGTTGAGCAATACGATATCGCCCGGTTTGATCCGGCCTTGACGTTTAGCTTCGTCCAAAGCAACGGGAATCGACGCCGCGGAGGTGTTACCGTATTTCTCGAGATTCACCATGACTCTTTCCATCGGCACGCCGAGGCGCTCGGCAAGCGCGACGATTATTCTACGATTGGCTTGATGCGGGACCACAAGGGAAACCTGCTCAACGGCAACACCGGCTTCGGCCAAGGCCTGACGGCTGATTTCCTCCATCGAACGCACGGCGATTTTAAACACCTCCTTGCCGTTCATCGTAATCGTGTGTTCGTTCCGCTGCACGGTGCCCGGCGTCGCCGGCTTGAGCGAGCCGCCCGCCGGAACATAAAGCGTCTTGACGTAGGAGCCGTCGGTGCGGAGCTTGGTGCTCAAAATCCCCGAGCCATTTTCCGACGGGCCGAGCACTACCGCGCCGGCGGCGTCGCCGAAAAGAATGCACGTGCCGCGATCTTGCCAATTGAGCCAGCGGCTTAGCGTATCCGAGCCGACGACGAGAGCGTTGTTAATCTTCCCCGTGCGAACGAAGGAATCCGCCACCGACAGCGCGTTTAAAAATCCCGAGCAGGCCGCGCCAACATCGAAGGAAAAAACGTTGCGGGCGCCGAGCATGTCTTCGAGCACGCAAGCCGAACTTGGCATCAGATAGTCTGCGCTGACGGTTCCCATGATGATAGCATCGAGATCCGTAGCTTCCATGCCGGCGTCGGCGAGGGCGCGCTTGGCGGCTTGGAACGCCATATCGGCGTTGCCCTTGCCGGCTTCGAGCACGCGGCGTTCTTTGATGCCGGTTCTGACCGTGATCCACTCGTCACTGGTATCGACCATCTTTTCCAGGTCGCGATTGGTCACAACTTTGGCTGGCAGTTCTGATCCGGTCCCCAAGATGACGCTGCGCCGTTGCGTGCCGCTCATTGGGCGCTCCGAAAAACCACGCAAGCGTTCGTTCCGCCAAACCCAAAGGAGTTCGACAGCGCGACTTTAATTTCGGCCTTGCGCGGCTTGTTGGGCACGTAATCGAGATCGCAAGCGGGATCCGGATTTTCGTAGTTGATCGTCGGCGGCAGCATACCGTGATGGAGCGCGAGCACGGAATAAACGCCTTCCACCGCGCCCGCTGCGCCAAGCAAGTGGCCGGTCATCGATTTGGTCGAGCTCACTGGCAGTTTGGCCGCTTGTTCGCCGAACACGCTTTTGATCGCCGTGGTTTCGTTGGCGTCGTTGTATTCGGTCGACGTGCCATGCGCGTTAATGTAATCGACCTCGTGCGGCGCAAGCCCCGCATCTTTCAGCGCCAAGCGCATGCAGCGCGCGGCTCCCTCGCCCTCGGGTGCAGGAGCCGTTATATGGTAAGCATCCCCGTTGGCTCCATAACCGATTACTTCGGCGAAAATCTTCGCGCCGCGCTCGAGCGCATGCTCGCGCTCTTCGACGATCAGCACGCCGGATCCCTCGCCGACCACGAAACCATCGCGCTCCTTATCGAACGGCCGGCTAGCGCGCTCCGGCTCGTCGTTGCGAGTCGACAGCGCTTTCATCGCGGCAAAACCGCCGACCCCTAACGGAGTGATGACTGATTCCGCCCCACCCGCGATTACGGCATCTTGTATTCCCCGTCGAATCAGATGAAACGCTTCGCCAATTGCGTGAGTCCCCGATGCGCACGCCGACGTCGGCGTCCAATTGACACCCTTGGCGCCGTGACGAATCGCGATATGACCTGCCGCCAGATTGGAAATAACTTTCGGAATGAAAAATGGCGAGATCTTACGCGGTCCGCCGTCGAGCAGCGCCTTGTGCGTGACTTCGATGGTGTCGAGGCCGCACAATCCGACGCCGATGATCACTCCAACGTTTTCAGCAAGTTCACCTTCGATTTTTAAGCCGCTGTCTTGCGTCGCCATCGACGCCGCGCCGAGTGCGTACTGGATAAAGAGATCCATTTTCTTGATCTCTTTTGGCTCGATAAAATCCTCGGCCTTAAAATCCGGCACTTCGCCGGCGATGCGCGAGGCAAACCCTTCGGTGGCAAAGCGCGTAATCGGCCGGATGCCGGAGCGTCCTTCCATTAACGCTTGCCAATTTTTTTCGACACCCGTCCCTAGGGGGGAAACAATACCGAGGCCCGTCACAACAACTCTGCGTTGTTCATGCATGTTTAAGTCTCGTAACCGATCTGTAATAAATTTGAAATGGTAAAATAGATGAGTCGGCGATGAGGGTCAATAGGATTCTAGTTTATCGATAATTTTCATGCACTTGCAGTACACGGCCAATCAGCGGGGCGATTTTGCTTTCAGCCAGTGGCAATCGGCCGACCGGATGCGGTTGCGGATCTTGCATCTCCGCTAATACCGCCGCCACTGAGTTACGCAGGCCCGCAAGATCGTAACCGCCTTCGAGCAAGAAGGCGATGCGGCCATCGGCAAACTGATTTGCAAGTGCGAGCAGCGATCGCGCCATCGTGCCGAACCCTTGCTCCGTCACACCCATGCCGCCCAACGGGTCGCGGCGGTGCGGATCGAAACCCGCGGAAACTAAAATCCATTCGGGTTGAAATTTTGTCGCGGCAGGAACAACGATATCCTGGAAGACTTGCAAATACTCCGCGTCGGCGCAGCCCGCCGGGAGCGGCACGTTGATCGTGTAGCCCGCACCGGCTGCGACGCCCACTTCATTCACCGCTCCGCTCCCCGGATAGAAGGGAAACTGATGCGTCGAGATGAATAATACCGTGGGATCGTCGTAGAACGCATCCTGGGTGCCGTTACCGTGATGCACGTCCCAGTCCATAATCAAGATCTTCTTCGCGCCGTAGGCGCGCTTGAGGTATTCAGCGCCGATCGCCATGCTGTTAAATAAGCAAAAACCCATTGCCCGGTTGCGCAACGCATGATGGCCTGGAGGCCGAACCAACGCGAAGCCGTTGGGACTTTCCTTTGCCGCGATCGCATCCAGTAAGGTTAAAAACCCGCCCACGGCTAACAAACTGACGCCGAACGAATCACGACAGGTAATCGTGTCGCCATCCAAAGCATATCGATTGACCGCCGAAGTCGATTCGACGAGGCGCACATGGTCTGCCCCGTGAGTTTTCTCGACGTCGGCCCGGGTCGCCGCTTTGGGAGAGGTGAGCTGAAATTTCCGTTTATCTAGGTCGTTGGCCAATTCGAGCAGAACTTGAATCCGTTCCGGTCGCTCCGGGTGTGAATCGCCGGGCAAGTGCTTTAAGTATTCTTGATCGATGACCACCGCGGGTTTTGCCATTTGAATAACCTAACATCTAAGCTATCGCCCTGCAAAGCAGCGGACTATTCTTGCCAACGTCGACGAAATCGCATAGTTTACAATCATGTTCGGTATCGGCATGCCAGAATTGCTTTTGATTCTTGGCTTGGCTTTAATCGTCCTCGGCCCCAAAAAACTGCCGGAATTGGCGCGCGCGCTGGGCAAGGGCCTAGCCGAGTTTCGCCGCGCTACCGACGAATTGAAAGACGAATTCCGCCAGATGGAACGCGAGGTCGATGACGCATCGGCTAGCGCCACCGATAAAGTCGACCCATTGCCGGAAAAGCCGGCTGATTCGATCGCGGCAAATCCCGAATCTACCCCCGAAAAAACGTGAGCACGAGTGAAGGTAACGGGCAGTCATCCGACGTCCAGATGCCCTTTACCTCCCATCTTGCGGAGCTGCGCTCACGCCTGATCAAGAGCACCTTGGCTATCGCCGTCGGCTTTTCCGCTTGTTACGCAATCGTCGATGACCTATTTGCCATCCTCGCGGCTCCCGTGCGACGCCTTCAAATTCGCGGTCTGGCGCTGATCGGGACGACTGTAACCGAAGCGTTCTTTACTAAAATGAAAGTCTCCTTCATCGCGGCGATCATCATCGCGTCTCCGATATGGCTGTGGCAGGCGTGGCAGTTCGTTGCGCCGGCGCTCTAAGAACACGCACAACG
>Ga0193707_1000628_pt1 | contig 12400 bp, 8 predicted proteins | sample U3c2metaG_FD_143043 | JGI IMG/M metagenome (GOLD analysis project Ga0193707, IMG submission 143043) | Soil microbial communities from a riparian zone of the East river system, Colorado, United States - U3c2 | ecosystem: Environmental > Terrestrial > Soil > Riparian zone | place: USA: East River... | reverse complement strand
CCTGAAGCATCCCAGCGGTGGCCGCCTTGGTTCCTCCTGGCCATATGGCCATAAGTCGTGTCCCGCAGGCGTCCCCTCCTCTAGCCACAGCCAAGATCGCAATCTGCGGCTGGAGTACTAGACGAGTGATTCCTAATGATGGCGATGTGGTGGAGCTGTCCGGGCATGCGAAGAGGGGCGTCCAAGATCGTTTTGTGGAAACATCCCTGGACACCCTCGTGATCGCACTGTACGTCAAGATCGAGTGCGCCACGATGCTCTGCTGGCCCGGATGGAGGTGAGAGACCGTCCGTTGCCTTGCCGTCGTAGCGGTGGGGTAAAGCTGGAGGAAGTCTGACCCGGGGGTCGCCGGGGAGGATGGGAGCATCCTCGACAAAGTCGCGTCGGCCTAGAACTGTCGGATGGGCCGGGCGCGGTGAGCGAGATGGGAAGGTATACGAGAGGAACCGGCTTCGTTACGCCTCTTGATGACATGCCAGCTCTAACCCGACGGATTCGGGCTGGATTGCGGTGCGTACTCGCCTGTGTATTTGCGGGCGAGGAACTCCTGGAAGGGTCTTCGATGCCTGGCCTGGGAGGCCATGGTGAATTGTCTACGGCGTAGCCGTGGCGATGCCGCAGGGGTAAAGCCGGATGCCTAACCCGTCAACCGGACAGCAGGGAACGTGGGAACCATCCGTGTCCGTTCCCCGGGCTGGCTCTATTCCAAGGGCCGGATTGGGGATAGGCGCGACGCCTGCCGAAGGCACGGGTGGGGCGGAGCCGCCGTAGTACTCCGGGCCGGGGAAAGCCCGTGCGCATGGGGAAGGGCGGCAGCGTGTCAGCCAAAGAAGGGAAAGTAATGTCCGGAGACGCGCCGGTGAATACCGGCGCCGTCGCCTGGCCGGATCCATGGACGGCTGGGCGAATGGTACGGAGAATGCAGATCAAATTGCACCGTTGGGCGGGAGAAGATCCCTCTCGCCGGTTCGGTGACCTGTTCAACCTCGTCTATGACCCGGCTTTCCTGGTGACCGCGTGGGAACGCGTATCCACCAACAGGGGAGCCAAGACCGCGGGTGTCGACAAGATCACCGCGGCCAGGGTCGAGATGTGGATCGGGGCCGAGACCTTCTTGGGCCAGATCCGAGACTCGCTGAAGTCGGGCGAGTATCGGCCGGTCGAGGTGCGGCAGGTGATGATCCCCAAAGCGGGAGCATCGGGGAAATACCGGAAGCTCGGTATCCCCACCATCACCGACCGCGTGGTCCAGGCAAGCCTGAAGTTGGTGCTCGAACCCATCTTCGAGGCGGACTTCAAGCCGTGCTCGTATGGGTTCCGCCCGAGTCGACGTGCGCATGACGCGATCTCTGAGATCCACTATCTGGCATCCGGCTCCCGAGATTACCATTGGGTGCTGGAGGCCGACATCAAAGCCTGTTTCGACGAAATCGATCACACGGCGTTGATGGGCCGCTTCCGGAGACGGATCAAGGACAAGCGTGCATGCGGGTTGGTGAAGGCGTTCTTGAAATCCGGGATCCTCAACGAACTAGGATCTCGGGAAGAGTCGCTGACCGGAACCCCGCAAGGCGGAATTCTGTCCCCGCTGCTCGCCAACATCGCACTGTCGGCGCTGGACGAACATTTCGACCAGCAATGGCGGTGCGATATGGGAACTCCGTATCAGCGGTCCAAACGCAAGAAGAACGGCCACGGTAACTGGCGGCTCATTCGTTACGCGGATGACTTCGTCCTAATGGTGTCGGGAGACCGGCATCACGCCGAGGCCCTGCGTGAGGAGGCGTCGGCCGTGCTCGCCCTGTTGGGGCTGCGGTTGGCGCCGGAGAAGACCCGCGTGGTCCATATCGATGAGGGTTTCGACTTCCTCGGCCATCACATCCGCCGTCAGCGGAAACGAGGAACTTCGAAACGCTATGTCTACACCAAGCCGTCCAAGAAGGCCATCAGGTCGATCAAGGACAAGATCTCGGAGATGACATACAGGTCAACCCGCCACCGGGAACTGGACGAACTGCTCCGCAGCATCAACCAGACCCTGCGAGGCTGGGCGAACTTCTTCCGATACGCCGTGTCCAAAGCCATCTTCAACGCGATAGACAGCCACGCATGGTTACGGCTGATGCGCTGGATACGGGCCAAGTACACGGGAAAACATCCCCTCGGAATGAACGAACTCCGCCGACGCTTTTGTGTTCAAGGGTGGCGGTTCGCCCACAAGGGGGTCGTGTTCACCGGCGCAGCCAGCGTCACGGTGGAACGCTACCGCTACCGCGGCCATAGCATCGCGACCCCATGGACACCGGAGCCGACAGCCGCTACCAGCGGCTGACCAGCGGGAAAGACACGTGGAGCGCCCGGTGCATTGAAAGGTGCACGCCGGGTGCGGGAGGGGGCCCGAGGGAAACGACCGGCGGAAACGTCGGCACCGCGCCCACGGGCCTACCTCACCGACGATGCCGCCGGGACCGCCCGGCTCCCCGGACGACCCCCCAAACTCAGCCACCCCGAGTTGATCTGCCTGGCCCGTCATGCAGGCCATGCTCGGCTTCGGCTCCGAGGCCCGCTGGCTGCGTCACCTCCGCAAGCACTACACCCATCTGTTCCCGTTCGTGCCGCTGCAGCCTGGCTACAACAAACGGCTACGAGCGGCATCGCCGCAGATCAAACACATCATCCGGGCCTTGGCCACTGACACCGACTTTTGGCACGACACCGTGTGGATCACCGACTCCACCCCAGTGCCGTGCGCGATGTCGCGGCCGGCCACCCGGCGCAGCGAGCTGGCGGGTTGGGCGAACTACGGCTACTGCGCCTCCCACTCCCGGTTCTATTGGGGTCTGCGGCTCTACCTGGCCTGCACCCCGGCCGGGATGCCGATCCTGTGGGCCCTGGCCGACCCCAAGATCGGCGAACGCGAAGTACTGGCCACGATGCTCCAGATCGACACCGACCTGGTCGCCGCCCGGCCGGGCCTGCTGCTGATCGCCGACAAGGGATTCGCCTCCCAACAGTTCGAGCAGTCACTGTCCGAACAAGGCATCACACTGCTACGGCCCTCCCGCAAAGACGAGATGAAGCGAGCCGGAGAGCCGATACTCAAGAAGGTCCGCCAGCTCATCGAATCGGTCAACGACACCCTCAAAGGCCAACTCAACCTGGAACAACACGGCGGCCGCACCTGCCAGGGCGTAGCCGTGCGCGTCGCCCAACGCATCCTGAGCATGGCCGCAGCGATCTGGCCAACTTCCACACCGGCCAGCCCGTCACCCGGTCACTGACCGCCTACGACCACCGAACGCATTCGGAATCACTCGTCTAGTGATCAGGTGAGCGCTGGAATCCGTACGGGTTCGCGGCGCGCGAGCTCGGAGCGGTAGTCGCGGCCGAACCGGCCGGCGTTCTCGCGCAGGTACGCGGTCAGCGGCGTCGGGCAGGTGGGCTCGCCCTCGACCATGACCAGCTCGGCCATCAGCCCGTCGAGCTCGTCCCGGGTGAGGACGACGTCGCGGGTCAGCAGCGACAGCACGCGCACCACCATCGACACGGCGGCCACCGGCAGGTGGACGGGCCGGAACGCCACCCCGACGGCCTCGGCGATCGTCCCGGCCAGTTCCTCGAAGCCGAACGCCTCCGGCCCGACCGCGTCGACGACCATGTCGGCCTTCTCTTCCCCGAGCCGTACGCACAGGTCGGCGAGGTCCTCGACGTACACCGGGCGCAGCCGGTACCGCCCGTTCCCGGGGATGGCGAAGACCGGGAAGCGGCGGAGCAGCCAGGCGATGTTGTTGAGCAGGATGTCGTTCCCGCCGAAGATCACGCTCGGCCGGACGATGGCGTGGGACAGGCCGCAGCCCGTGACAAGGTCCTCCACCCGCGCCTTGCCCCGGTAGTAGGCGTAGAACGAGGCGGCGTCGGGGTTGGTGATGCTGAGGTGCACCACCCGTTCGACCCCCATCCGGGCGGCGGACGCCAGCATCGCCTCGGTGTTGCGCACGGCCTGGTGATGAGTGGTGCCGCCCGGCGCGTACCGGGTCCAGTAGGTGTTGTAGAAGGTGGTGACGCCCTCGAAGGCCGCGTCCAGCGCGCCGGGGTCGTCGAAGGCGTACGGGAACACCTCGATCTCGGCGTCCGGAGCCGGGTGGTCGGTCAGCGTACGGACCGTGTGGCCCGACCGTTCGAGCCGCCGCCTGAGATAGGTTCCGGTGTATCCATACGCTCCGGTCACAAGGTCTGTCCGACTCATGACGCATCCCTTCGTCAACGCCTTCACCGCCCTGTCCACGCACCTAAATCATACATACGTATGAGTGGACGACAAGAGGCCACCCGGTCCCGCCTGCTCGAGGCCACGCTGGAGGTGCTGCGCAGCCATGGCGTGGCGCAGACGACGTCGCGGGAGATCGCGGCCGCGGCGGGCGTGAACCTCCAGGCGATCACCTACCACTTCGGCTCCAAGGACGACCTCGTCGCACAGGCGCTGGTCCACGCCGTCCGCACCTGGGTCGAGCCGGCGCGTACCGCGCTGACCGGCATCGCGGGCGACCCGGTCGGCGGCCTTCTCGCGGCGATGGCGGCGCTCCAGCAGGCGATGGGCCAGGCGCACGAGCACTTCCCCGCCTACATCGAGGCGCTGGCGACGGCGTCGCGCGACGAGGCGGTCCGCGGCCAGATCGTCGAGCTGCTGGCCGAGCTGCGCGCGGCGGTCGCGGCGAGCATCCGGGAGCTGCGCGAGGCCGGGTACATCGCCTCCTGGGTGGAGCCGGAGCCGATGGCCGCGCTCATCGTCGCGGCCGGCGACGGGTTCGTGCTGCACTCGACGCTGGACCCGGCGGGCCACGCCACCGGACCGGCGGTGGACCAGGTGGTCCAGCTCCTGCTCGCCGCCGCCACCCCGGAGGCACGGGACGGCATGTAGCGACATGACGACCGTCGCGCCCGTACGGCACCGTGGTCACCGGCCACAGCTTCACCGTCCTCATCGCCCTGATTCGCGAGACACCACGGAATTCGTTTTCCACGAGTGATCGAATGACGCGGCACGGCATATTCGCGTGAACCGATCGCCGACCTCCGCCGTCTCACGTCTGGTGGGCAGTTCAGCGGGGAGAGGCGACCAAGCCATGCACGTCGGAGAGCGTTATGAATTGCTGAGCCGACTCGGCCAAGGCGGAATGGGGACCGTCTGGAAGGCGCACGACGAGCTCCTTGACCGCGATGTCGCGGTCAAGGAGGTGCTGCTTCCGCCGGAGATCGGGGAGGCGGAGAGAGCCTCACGGTACGCGCGCACGATCCGGGAGGCGCGGTCGGCGGCGCGGCTCAGCCATCCGAGCGTGGTCACGGTCCATGACGTGGTCGAGCACGAGGGCCGCCCGTGGATCGTCATGGAGCTGGTCAGCGCCCCTTCCCTGCAGAACGTGATCGACACCGACGGGCCGCTGGCGCCGCAGCGCGTCGCCGAGCTCGGCCGTCAGGTGCTCGCCGCGCTCAGGGCAGCGCACGCGGCGGGCATCGTGCACCGTGACGTCAAGCCGAGCAACGTCCTGATGGCCGAGGACCGCGCCGTGGTGACCGACTTCGGCATCGCGGCGCTGGAGGGCGACGCGACACTGACGGGTACGGGTGTGCTGATCGGCTCGCCCGCCTACATCGCCCCCGAACGCGCCCGCGGCGAGAACTCCGGGCCGGCCGGTGACCTGTGGGCGCTCGGCGCCACGTTGTACGCCGCAGTGGAGGGCCGCTCGCCGTACGAACGGTCCGGGCCGGTCTCGACGCTGGCCGCGATCCTCGCGGAGGATCCCCCGCCGCCCCGCAACGCCGGACCGCTGTCGGCGGTGCTCGCCGGCCTGCTGCGCCGGGACCCGGCGAACCGGATGCCGGCGGATGAGGCCGACCGCCTGCTCGCCCTGACCGTGGCGGGGACGCAGCCCGACGTCGCCTGGACGATGCCGGCGCCGCAGCCGCCCGCACAGCCGCTCCCACTGGCGGCCGGGCCGCCGACCCTCCCGGCGCTTCCGGCGTCGACGATGATCGCGCCCGTGCCGGACATGCCGGGTGTGCCGCCCGCCTCGTCGCATCGGCCCGCGATGGTGGTGCTGGCGAGCGGGCTCGCCGGAGCGCTGCTCGTGACGGCCTTCGGTGTCGTCTGGCTGCTGGGCCGTACGTCGGCCGGCAACGGGAACACCCCGGTCGCCGCGTCGAGCGCCGCGGGATCGGCCGGTCAGAGCGCGCAGCCGGACAGCGGCCCGGTGTCGCAGGGGTCGAGCCCCCCGGCGGTCGTCGACGCGGCGTCGCCGCCCGCCGCACAGGCACCGCCCGCCGCACAGGTGCCGCCCGCGGATCAGTGGGCGACCCACGCCGAAAACGGATTCTCGGTCTCGGTGCCCTCGTCGTGGACCCGCCGCAGCGAGGGGGACAACGTCTTCTACCAGGACACGTCCACGCACCTCATGCTGCAGGTGAGCACCACCCCGTGGAACGTCGACCCGCAGGCCCAGGCGGAGACCGTGAACTCCAACGTCTCGAAGAGCTTTCAGGGGTATCGGGACGCGACGGTCACCCCGACGACCTACCTCGGCGAGCCGGCGGCCGACCTGAGGTTCGCCTATGACCGGTCCACCGGAGCCCAACGCGTCATCGACCGATTCGTCCGCGTCGGCGACGTCTGCTTCGCGATCTACTTCCGGATGCCGGCCGAGCAGTGGGCCGACTCCCCGAAGTATCTCGACCCGATCTTCAACGGCTTTCACGCCGGCTGAGGGAGCCGCTCCCGCCCTCCCACCCGTCGAGATGGGAGAGCGGGTCGTCCTAATATCGCGTCATCAGTTGTCGCAGGCCGACCTGATGCGGTCGCCCGCGCTCATGAGGTTCGCACTCCCCTGGGTCTGCGGCGGACCGCCGCGGCCGTCACGGTCCATTGAGGTCAGCTGCTGACTCAGCTGCTCGAGCGCCGACGCGGCGTCGTTCGCCGCGGTCTCGACGTCGTTGTCGCCGGAGTCCCGCCCCTCCTGCCTCATGGTCGTGGCGCTGCTGTAATAGGTGTGGGCCAGCCCGTTCGGATCATTGTTCTGTGCAATTCCGCTCTGGCTGACCTGCGTAATCGTTTCCTGGAGCTTGTCGCAGGCGTTCTTCTTGTCGTCGCTGCCGCACGCGGCCACGGACGCTGCCATTGTCGCGGCGAGAGCACACACTCCGGCGATCCGTATTGGTGTTCTGCGCATCGAACTCGACTCCCTTCGGGGGCTGGCGACGGACTGACGAGGACCGTCGTGGTGCGGATCAAGATCTTTCGTGCACCTCCTTGGATCTGAAAACATGATGCATCACTCTACGTGTCCGTCCCATTACTTTCAGGTTAGGTCTCAGGACCGCCCGTTTCGAACCGCTGGGCATTGATCGCCAAGCCGTTGACCTGCCGATTCGGAAGGGCGGGCGCGCCCGGTGCTCACTCCGTGATCGCGGGCACTGCCGCGCGCCGGCCGAGGGTCGTGGCGAGCAGGCCGCCTGGCTGGTCGTGGCCCGACCACCTGGGCGGCGGACACGATCGTGACGTTGAGCCCCAGGCCGAGACTGAGGACCTCCGCCGGGAAGCCGTCGGTCAGCAGCGCCGTGGTGTCGGTGACGATCGAGGCCGCGCCGACCGCGTGCGGGGCGCGCGTCGAGCTCCACGGCGCTGCTCGCGAAGCCGCAGGCGAGACCCGCGACGGTGAAGACCGCCGGCCCGGCGAGGTCGAGCCGCCGGCGTCCGACGCTGTCGGCGCGCCGCCCGAACGCCACGATGAGCCCGGTGCTGACCAGTGATACGGGGTTCGGTTCGCCGCGCGCGAGCCTGCGTCGAGGCGGTCCCTGACCCCGCGCCGGGCGACACGGGTGAGTCGTGTGACGTGGTGATCGGCCTCGGGCGGTGTAACCCTGGAACGGGGGCAGTCGATCCGGGACGGGGTGCGTAGCGATGTTGTCCGAGACGGTCGCGGCGTTGGCGGGGGCCGGTGGCACGGCCGTGGTGCAGGCGATGGTCTCCGACAGCTGGGACTCCACGAAGGCGCGCGTGGCCCGGTTGCTGGGCCGCGGCGACCCCACGAGAGTCGCGGCGGCGGAGAAGCATCTCGAATGCTCCCGTGCCGAGCTCGAAGCCGTACCCGAGCCGGAGCTGGAGAACGCGCGGCGCGCGCAGGCCGCGGTCTGGCGCGCCCGGCTGGCCGAGCTGCTGGAGGAGGACCCGCGGGCCGAGGCCGAGCTTCGCCGGCTGGTCTCGCGGGTTCACGACACGGCCGGCGCGACAGTCCAGTCCATCCACGCGTCGGGCCGGCGGCCGGTCGTCCTCGGGGCCGATGTCCAGATCAACACGTTCCTCGTCCCCGAGGTGCGCGAGGAGGTCGTGGCGACGATCACGGTGCCGGCGGGCCGTCGCTATGACGGATCTCCGCTCCGCGGGCGCGACGAGCTCATCGACGAGCTCCTGGCGGTGCGGTCCGGGCCGGAGCCCCGCGTACGCGTGCTGCACGGCCTGGGCGGCGGCGGCAAGTCCAGCGTCGCGCTCGAGGTGGCCTACCGGCTCCAGGACCGCGAGGTCGAGGTCTGGTGGGTACCGGCCACCGACGCCGACCGGGTGACGATGGGGATGCTCGTCCTGGCGCGGCGGCTCGGGCTCACCGACGCCCAGATCGGCCACCGCGACGTCGCCGACCTCGTGTGGCAGCGGCTCGCGGCCCGCGACAAGCCGTGGCTGCTGGTGTTCGACAACGCCGACGACCCGAACGTCCTGACCATCGACCGCGCGCCGCCGGCGGACGGCACCGGGTGGCTGCGTCCGCTGCGGTCACCGGCGGGCATGGTGGTCGTGACGAGCCGCCACGGCCATCAGTCGGACTGGGGCGGCTGGTGCCACCTGCACGACGTCGGCATGCTGTCGCCGGCCGAGGGCGCGCAGGTGCTCATCGACGGCGCCGGCAGCGGGGCCGGCGACCGTACGGAGGCCGAGGCGCTGGCGCGAAGACTCGGCGGGCTGCCGCTCGCGCTGCGGCTCGCCGCCTCCTACCTCGACCAGACGCGGCAGACCCCCACGGTGTTCGCCGACGCCGGGGGCATCCGCACCTTCGCCCAGTACGAGGCCGCCGTCGACGACGAGCGCTTCGAGGTGATCTTCCCGGCGCAGCACGCCGTCCGGCTCTCGGACCGGCAGGCCCGCCAGATGATCGGGCGCACCTGGGAGCTGTCGCTGGACCTGCTCGAACGCCGCGGGGTGGCCGAGGCCCGTCCGCTGCTGCGCCTGCTGGCGTGCCTCGCGGACGCACCCGTACCCCACGAGCTCCTGCTGCGCCCGTCGTCGCTCGCCTCCTCGGAGTTGTTCCCCGCCCCGATGACCGGCGGGCGCGTGTGGACGGCACTGCGGGCCCTGGCGGGTGCCGGTCTGGTCGACCTGCCCGAACGCAGCCGCGAGGCCGCCACGCGCCGCGACCACGTACCCCTCCTTGGCGTGCATCCGCTGGTCAGAGACACGAGCCAGCCGGTGGAGGACCGGCAGCGGTACGCCTCCGCCGTCGCGACGCTCCTCGCGGCGGCCGTACGGAGCGAGGAGAGCGGGCTGCCCGAGCAGCCGGCCCGGTGGCCGGTGTGGCAGGTGCTGGTCCCCCACGCGCTGGAGGTACTCGACCTGCTCGACGGCGTACCGGACGCCGGGGAGGACGCGTGGCGCGACGCCACGCAGGCGGCGTACATGGGTGCCCGGCACCTGGCCGCCACCGGCGCGTACGGCCAGGCCGAGGCCGCGTACGGCGACGTCCTGCGGGCACGGGAACGCGTGCTCGGCGCCGGCCACCCCGACACGCTGAACGCCCGGTACGGCCTCGCCCGGATGGCGGCCGCACGTGGCCGCTACGACGACGCGGAGGCCGCCTACCGGCAGGTGCTGAACGCGCGGGAGCGGGTGCTGGGCGCCGACCATCCCGACACGCTGAACGCCCGGTACGGGCTCGCCCGGATCGCCGCCGCCCAGGGCCGGTACGCCGAGGCCGAGGCCGCCTACCGCGAGGTGCTCGCGGCGGAGGAGCGCGTGCTCGGCGCCGACCATCCCGACACGTTGCGCGCTCGCTACGGCATCGCCCGGATGGTCGGTGACCAGGGGCGCTACGAGGAGGCCGAGGCGATCTACCGCGCCCTGCTCGCGGTGCAGGAGAACCTCCCGAAGGCGGACCCGATCGGCGCCGCCGCGCCGAGCGGGCCCGGCGTGACCGCGTCGGCCGCCACGGCCGCCACGGCCGACGGGTCAGCCGAGGCAGTCGGGTCAGCCGGGTCAGTCGGGTCAGCCGCCGGATCCGCCACGGGAGCGGCGACGGGATCGGGCGCCGGAGCGGACACCGACGCCGCCGTCGAAGCGGCCAAGACCGTCTACCGGGAGGTGCTCGCGGTCGAGGAGCGCGTCCTCGGCACCGACCGTCCCGACCGGCTGACCACCCGGTACGCGATCGCCCGGATGGCGGCGGCGCAGGGCCGGTACGACCTGGCCGAGGTCGCCTATCGCGAGGTGCTCGCCGTCGAGGAGACCGCCCTGGGCGCCGACCATCCCGACACCCTGACCACGCGCCACTGGATCGCCCGGATGGCGAACGCCCTGGGCCGGCGCGAGGAGGCCGAGGGCGCCTTCCGCGACGTACTCGCCGCGCGTGAGCAGGTCCTCGGCCACGACCACCCGCACACGCTGACCACCCGGTACTGGATCGCCAGGACCATGGCCGGCCTGGGCCGGCGGCAGGAGGCCGAGGCCGCCTTCCGCGAGGTGCTCGCGGCGCGGGTCCGGGTGCTCGGCGACGACCATCCGCAGACCCGGCAGGCGCGCCAGGCGCTGGAGGACGCCGGCGGAGGAGACCAGGCCAGCGGCCGGTACTGATCGTCCCCCGCTCTGGCAAAAAGGGCCTCGCCGAGCCGGGGCCCGGCCTACGGACCGTGATGACGTCGATCTTTGAGACAGACTCCGAAGGAGCTCAAATGATCACGTCGCTCAGCAAGCATGCCGTGGCCGCGGCCGTCGCGTTCGGCGGCCTCGGTGCCATCGCGTTCCAAGCGCCCGCCCACGCCGGCGGCTTCTCCACGTCCTACACCTGCAACGTCCCCATGCTCGGCTCCAGAACCGTCGTCCTGGAGGGCTGGCTGACCTCACCGGACCAGGCCGTCGCCGGCAGTCCGGGCACCTTCCAGCTGCACGTCTCGAGCCTGAGCCCGGGCGCTCCCGTCGCGGTCGACTCCTGGAGCGCGGCGGCGCGGGTCGACGTCGGAGGGGCGGAGAACACGTGGTTCCGCATGGCGGGTTCCGGAGGGTACGTGGCGCCAGGGCAGCCGCTCTCCGGTGACCTCGCCGGCGACTGGACACCGGCGGTGACCGGCACCCACGTGCTGAGCGTCGGCGGGGTCACGGTCACCGTGAACAGCCCGGCCACCGGCAGCGTCACGGCCCGGTGCGTGGCGAACGAACCACGCCCGGCGGCCGAGACCCTGTCGGTCTTCCCGGCGTACCAGCCCGGATGGACCGCCCCCGTCGCACCGCCGTACGAGGTGGTCACCCCGCCGTACAACGTGATCGTGCCGCCCTACCACCAGGGCTGGCACCGCCCGATCGTGCCGCCGTACCACGGTGGCTGGTCGCGGCCCGGCGGCCCGCCGCACCACGGTGGCTGGTCCCATCCGATGCCTCCGCACCATCCGCACGGGCATCGCTAGGCCCGCGGTACCGGTACCGGCCCCTGGCACTGGCAGCGGTACCGGCTCCGGCGGCCGTACGGCTCGGTGAGCTCGAAGGCCGCTGAACAGGCGACCTACGGCGGCCAGGAGTGATCGTGGGCTCGACCGGGCAGGAGCCCATCCGCCCGCAGGCGGCACCACCGTTCCGCCTGCGGCGCGGGTCCGGCCGCGTGCCCTTGTTCCGGGCCGTCCGCGCGACTCCAAGCCGTCCACGCCACCCCCGGACCGTCCACACCACTCCCGGACCGTCCACCCCGCCCCGAGCCGTCTACACCACCTCCGCACCACCCCCGGACCGTCCCGGTGCGCCGCGTCGTACGCATCATCGGCCGGTCGCCCCTCGGATGGTGAACTGGGCACCATGCTCATCGCCCGGTCGATCGCGCTCTTCGTACTGGCCGCCATCGCCGAGATCGGCGGTGCGTGGCTGATCTGGCAGGGCGTCCGCGAACACCGCGGGATCGCCTTCGTCGGCGCCGGCATCGTCGCCCTCGGCCTGTACGGGTTCGTGGCCACGCTGCAGCCCGACACTCACTTCGGTCGCATCCTCGCCGCGTACGGGGGCGTGTTCGTCGCCGGGTCCCTCGCCTGGGGAGTCGTCTTCGACGGCTTCCGCCCGGACCGGTGGGACCTCGCCGGCGCGGCGATCTGCCTCGTCGGCGTCGCC
>Ga0193707_1000627_pt1 | contig 12402 bp, 7 predicted proteins | sample U3c2metaG_FD_143043 | JGI IMG/M metagenome (GOLD analysis project Ga0193707, IMG submission 143043) | Soil microbial communities from a riparian zone of the East river system, Colorado, United States - U3c2 | ecosystem: Environmental > Terrestrial > Soil > Riparian zone | place: USA: East River... | reverse complement strand
ATCTGCTCCTTGACCGTCTTTGTAGTGATATGAAACAGGTCGGTCTGCACAACAACACCGCTGAGCTTTTGGTCTTTTGGATCGAGAGCGTCGATCTCGACCTTCACTCCGGCCGGCTCTGCAGTTTGTTCGTTCGCACGAACGCCGAGGCGCGTTTCGGAAGAGAAGAGCGTTGCCATTTCGCCGCCCGTCAGCGTTTGGCCGTCGACTGAAGTCACATCCACACGCCAAATCACGCTTGCCCGACCAACCGCGGGATTATCTTTGAATGGCGATTCGCACGCGAGCGTCGCCAGGCCATGCGCATCGAGCTTCGTGTCTCCCTCAATTGTTTTCAGCTCTTCGCTGTCAACGTCAAGCCGCGGTCCAACTTCGGCGAAAGCGTTGAAACGCTTTCGAAACGACCCTTCCTCTTCGGCACCATACTCACCCGATGTTGTCCAAGTCGCCTTCCAATGGACGCGCGCGCCGACGTTTGGCGCGCCGTGAAAATATGCAGAGGACACCTGGGCGTGCGCGGTTGTACCGACTTCCGGACTGGTTGCTTCCACGACGACCGAAAAAAGCGGTACGCGATATTCCTGGACGCTGATCGTGTTCACGCCTTCGTAACCACGGCCGGCGACAGCGCAACGAATTTCGTAACTCCCGAGCTTCGCTTTTTCCGGAATTTTCCACTCCGCTTCCCAGCCTCCGTAGGGTGAAAGCGTCGTGTTTCCTTCGGCGATTACCCGGCTCCCATAAGCTTCAGTTACGTTCCAGTGCACTTCGCTTGCGTCAGGAATGGTGAGTGCCGCGTTGATCACATCGCGCACCAACCCTTTCATTTTCACGGTTTGACTGGGCCGGTACAAATTGCGGTCCGTGATGATCTCCGCGTGCGGTTTTCTATCAGGACGACTGTAGTCGCTCCCGGATGGATACGATGTGCCTTCGACAAATTGCAGCGCCGGACCGGTCGCTGTGTCAGCGATGAATAGATGTGCGTTATTCGCTTTGGGATCAAGAGCTTTGGGCAAGATTGAATCCTTCGGGAAGTGCGCGATGCCGTCCTTGTCGGTAACGGCGCGGGCGAGCTCGATGTTCTCTTCAGTGACCGCGCGCACCGTTACGCCGGTGACGGAGTTCGCATCGGACATTTTCGCCAGGCGCAGGATGACAGTCGTCGGCGTTCGTTTTTGCGTTAGCAGATAGTCATTGGCGCAAATGATCGAGCGATTCCCGACGATCCGTCCATCAGGCAGGCTGGCGCTTGCTTCGAAAAGATACGCGCCAGCGAATGATTCGTTTGCCGGCGAAGCACAATGAACGTCGCGTCGCGTTTCGACATCGCCGTTTGTCGCATCGAATGTCCCACTGGCCGAGACTGGCAATTGAAATGCGTCGACGAGCAATTCAGTTTGGAATTGTTTCGAAAAGCCGGTGCGTGGATCGATTACGACCTTACCGGTCACAGGATCGGTAGCATCCTTTTCAAATTCTCGGACGCGTGCTGTGACTGCCGATAATTTTTCCGATGGGATGCGCGCCAGTTTCCATGTCACAGGCGGCGTGTTGATCTGGAAGAATGCAAAGCGCAACTCCTGGCGCGCGCGCGCAAATACCTGCGAGGAGGGAAAGACAAGACACGATTCCTTCGGGCGAAACGTCGCGCCCCAGCGCGATTCAGCCGCGAGTCCATATCCGCGATCGCCTTTTAGCTCAGGCGAAATCGTAACTTTATAGCGCTGCGTAGTATCGAAGCTACCGGTGATTTCGACCTCGCTGCCACTCGCGAGGAGCTTCATTTTCTGCACCGCAGGCTCGACATGGATTCGTTCCGGCGTCACTTCCACCGGATCGATGTCATCGTTGAATTTGATACGAATCGAGGGCTCCCCTAGAGCGTGATTGAACGCGCCGACCCATTCGACTTTCAGCGGCTCGGTTTTTCCGACTGGGATCACTCGCAAATAGCGAAGCGAACGGCGGCTTTTCGCGTCGAGTAAGCCATTCACGATCAAATCGAACGTGTGCCCGACGGGAAGTGGCTCTCGCGGCGCGACTCTGAACCCTGTCGCTTCCGGTGGGCCCCCGCTCTTCTCCTCGATCGTTTGGATTACTTCGACAGGAAAACGCTCGTGCGAATCGCGCTCTTGAAAATAAATGTGCTCAGCAGCTTCGGCGAGTTGAACTGCATAAGCGGATTCCAGGTAAATTTGCGGGCGCGCAGACAGCTCCTCGCGTTCACCGAAATCACTGGTGATCGCAAACTTTGGCGTCGTAAATTCGGCGCTCCAGTCTTTCACAAGGAACTGTTTCCCCTTCGCGTCCTTCAGACCCGAAGCGAGAGTCAACCGATGATGTGCCCCGGCGACGACGCCGCTGACGGTGAACGCGCCCTCCGTCTGGCTTTTCCAGAGAAACGTGCCGTCGAGTTTCGGTTCGCCAACAAACGGCGGAGGCTGATTGCCGACATCGATAAGATCGGGCGCGACCATCGCCACTGGAAACGTGATTGTGATCTGACTCCCTTCTGCGATTTCACCACTGGAGGGCTCGATCCCGATGCCGCCGGCATCGGGCTTGGCATTTGAAGTTTCCTCTTCCTGCTCGTCCTCAGCGCCCGCTGCAGCAGGCAGGTCAATGGCGAGCCCACAGGATAGAAGAAGCCAGACCGCTACGCAGAATGGGCGCTTCATTTCTGTTCTGGCGCCAATTCTCGAATCCGGCGACGATCGGCATCCGCCTCATGTATCTTCCCGATGCGGCGTTCGCATTGCTCACGTTCGTTTAACGCCAGCAGTGATTCATTAATCTCAAGACAGCGAGTTTGCGATTCAATCGCTGCTGCGAAATTTGCGCGCTGTCGTTCTAGGACACCGCGGAATAACCATTTCGCTGAATCCCTTGGATCCAACTCTGTAGCGATGCGAGCCTGCTCCAGCGCATCATTTGCCAGCCCTAAACCATTCAGGTCCTGCGCGGCCTCGAAGTGCGCGTCTGCCGACTTATCGTTGATCGCAAGCGCAGCGCGCGCGTCAGCCAGGGCCAACGTGAACTGACGCAGTTCTCTCAAAGTTTTCGAGCGTGCGGTAAGCGCCCCAGAATCCTTTGGATTTCCCAAAAGCCGTGTATCCAGTGCGCCGAGTTCGCGGAGGGCTTGCTCGCTAACGTGTTTGTCCTCTCCACGACGAAGATCTCTACCAACTTCCAATTTTGCCGCGTCGTCCACGCGATCAACATCGAGCAATGCCTCGGCAGTTTGGATGCGGGCGCGCATCGATCAGTGCGCGCTGTACGTCATCGAGCGCCAGCAACGGTCGGCCGGCCAGAGTGAAAATGCGCGCTCGCTCGAGCAACAAGCCAGCATCCTGCGGCGATTTGGCAATCTGCGCGTCGAGCGCTTTGATTTGCGGCAGAAATGCCTGCAACCGTTCGAACTGCGGGAGCCATTCCTTCACTTCCGAGTCGGTGGCGTCCATTTTGTTTGCCTTCGCCATGTCGGCATAAGCCGCGTCCCATTTGTGCAAACGAAGGAAAGCGATTGCGCGCGCGACACGGCGCGTGGCCGAATCCTGTGCAGCGATTGCCTTCGTTCGATAACCCGCGTGATCTTCCCAGCGCTCCTGCGTCGCGCATAAATTCGCCAGATTGTCATACTCGGTCGCGGCGTCTGCCGGCAACGGCTTCGACGCGAGAAACGCAAGCCAATGCCGCTCGGCATTTTGATAATCCTTGCGCCTAATCGCAAGGTCGCCCCGGAAATCTTCAATCGCTGCCGGTGGATGCCGGACTGCTTTTTGCCATGCGTCGAGTGTTTGCTCCAGACGATCCAGGTCTTCGGTTTCCAGTTCTGTCTGGGCAAGTGTATCCCAGACATTGGAGTCGCTTGGAGTGATGGCGAGAATGCGCCGAGTCAACTCGATAATCGCGGGCTTATCCGCGGCGTCTTCGGCTGCTTGTAGCTCGGTTCGCAATTGCGAAACCTCCTGGCCCGCTACCGGTGCCGCGGCTACGGATCCGACGCACAGTGACAGGAGGAAAATGAATGTGAGCAGGAGGGACAAGGGCGGCCATTATGGCCGGCGATTATTAGCGTTTCAATGGTTTTTGCAAAAGAGCTTGCGTCCGCTAGAGCGGAACTTCCATGTGATTCGCGATGACATTTGCGAACACCTCATCGCTGCGGTTCTTTGCAGTCCGCCATCATTACCATGTCTCGTCAATACACGCTGCAACGCGCACCAGCCCCGACGTCGACTAATGTCGACTACGCTGCCGAGCTAAATGAACAGCAGCTCGCAGCGGTGACTGCGGCGCCGGGTCCGCTTCTTGTCATAGCTGGTGCGGGCTCGGGAAAGACGCGCACCCTTACTTATCGCGTGGCCTACTTGCTCGAAAACGGAATCGATCCTCGCAATATCCTGCTTCTCACGTTCACAAACAGAGCTGCACGCGAAATGCTGGGACGTGTAGCGAATTTGATGCCGGTCGACGCCAGCGGACTTTGGGGTGGCACATTCCATTCGATAGGAAACCGGATCTTGCGCCGGCACGGCAGCGCGCTCGGTTATTCGAGCGGTTTCACCATCATGGACCGCGAAGATCAAAAGGATTTGATCGACGCCGTCGTAATCAGCGCAGGAATTGATCCGAAGGAGATTCGATTTCCGAAAGGTGATGTACTCGCGGAAATTTTTAGTTTTGTCGTCAATACAGAGAAGCCGATGGAGGAATTGCTTGCAGAAAAATTTCCTTATTTCCTGCCGCTACTTGAGAAGATTCACGACGTTCGGGAGCGCTACGAAAAAAAGAAAAAGGCAACTAACTCGATGGATTTCGACGATTTGCTGCAAAAGACGTTGTCGATGTTTCAACAGCACGAACGAATCGCGGAAATTTATCGGCGGCAGTTTCAGTTCATTCTCGTCGACGAATACCAGGACACGAACAAGATCCAGGCTGATCTCGTCGATCTGCTCGCGCATGACCACCGAAACGTGATGGTGGTGGGCGATGACGCACAGTCAATCTACTCGTGGCGCGGCGCCAACTTTCAAAACATCCTCGAATTTCCAAAGCGTTATCCAGATGCGCGGGTGTTCAAGATCGAGATGAATTATCGCAGTGTGCCAGAAATTCTGGACGTAGCGAACGCGGCCATTGCCGCCAACGTTCACCAATTCCGCAAACGCTTAAGCGCAACGCGCGAATCAAAAGCGCTGAAGCCGGCCCTTGTCGCGCTAAACGATGGTGCGGAGCAAGCGCAGTTTGTGGCGCAACGAATCCTCGAACTCCGCGATGAAAATGTCGATCTCAACGACATCGCGGTGCTCTACCGCGCGCACTATCACGCGGTCGAGCTGCAGCTGGAGTTGTCACGGCGAGGCATACCTTATCAAATCACCAGCGGCATCCGATTTTTCGAGCAGGCGCATATTAAAGACGTCACTGCGTTTGTTCGCTTCGTAGCCAATCCTCGCGATGAAGTCGCATTCAAACGCATGGCGAAATTGCTTCCCGGCATCGGCAATCGTACCGCAGAAAACCTTTGGCGGGCCTGGGAAAACTCGCTGGCTGTAGTTGCGGGCGCCGATCGTGGCCCGGAAGGAACGTCACCACAGGCCGGGGTCAGCGAGCCACCTCAGGCGGACTACAACATCGGCAAAACGCTCCTGGCCATGAACGTTCCAATGAAATCAAGGAAGCCTTGGGAGCAACTCGCGCACACGCTGGACGAAATCGCTCCAGCCGGTCGACCCAATATGCCATCGGAAATGATCACGTCTGTCGTCGAAGCGATCTATGACGATTATGCCAAAGCGAACTTCACAAACTATGAACTTCGCCGCGAAGATTTGAATCAGCTCGCAATCTTTGCCCGCCAGTTTAAGGACGTGCACGAATTTCTTTCGCAGTTGGCGCTGATCAGCAACGTTGATGCAGAAGCCGCGTCAGTTCAAGCCGGCGACAAGGAAGCCGTCAATCTTTCTTCAGTGCACCAGGCCAAGGGCCTTGAGTTTCACACAGTGTTCGTGATCTGGCTGACTGACGGAATGTTTCCAAGCAATCGCTCGCTCGATACGCGTGATGCCCTCGAGGAAGAACGGCGTCTGTTTTATGTAGCCATCACGCGCGCCCGCGACGAATTGTATCTCACTTATCCGCAAATGCGTCTGAGCGGAGGATATGGCGACGTTTTCCAGCGGCCCTCGCGTTTTCTGCAGGAGATTCCAGACGCACTCGTCGAAGACTGGCAGGTGCAGCGCCGCTGAATTCATTGGTTAGCATTTCGGCAAAGCGCTCAGAAGTCGATGAATCTCTCGTCCTTTTCGAAAACGAATTAGAATGAGAGATGTCTCGACTTCGCTCGACATGACAAGATGACGCATCCAGGACTGAATCTTTCACCGGAGAAAAAGATTGCGGGCGTGCTCGTGCCGTTGTTTGCGCTGCGCGGAGAGGATGATCTGGGAATCGGTGATATCGGCGCGCTCCGGGAGTTTATCGATTGGGTCGCACAAATTGGATTCAAGCTAGTCCAACTCCTGCCCATCAACGAGACCGGGGCCGACAACAGCCCGTACAACGCGATCAGCGCAATGGCGATCGAACCAGCCACGCTGCATTTAGCGCCAAACTCGTTACCAGATTTAACACGCGAAGACTTTGATGCTGCAGTTGCTGGCACCGATCTTCGCAGTCTTCGTCTTGGCGAAGTAAAATACCGCCAAGTCAAAAAACTGAAGCGGCGCATCCTAGAGAAAGCGTTTGCGAATTTCTCTGCTAACGCCAGCGAAGAACGGCAGTTGGAATTCGAAACATTTTGCGAAGAGGAAGCCCAGTGGCTACGCGATTACGCCTTTTTTCGCGTTCTAATGGAAGAGAATGAGGATTCCGCCGCTTGGAATCGATGGCCGGCGCAACATCAGTCAATAGAAAGAGCGCGAAACTGGTTACGTGGTCTGCCGCAAGATCGACAAGCAGGGCTGGCAAGCCGTCAAGATTTCTTCCGTTATGTGCAGTGGATTGCGCACCAACAATGGCGCGCGATCAAATCATACGCTGAGGAACGCGGCGTGGCACTGATGGGCGATATTCCATTCGGCGTCAGTTATTACAGTGCTGACGCTTTCGCGCGGCCGGATGGATTCGTGCTCGATTGGTGCGGCGGCGCGCCTCCCGAGCCTTACTTCAAAGAAGATCTATTCACGCAAAAGTGGGGCCAGAACTGGGGCATTCCGCTCTATCGCTGGGACAGAATGCGAGTGGACAATTTTGAGTGGTGGCGCGAGCGCGTCCGGGCTGTCCGCCGCATTTTTCATCTCTTTCGCATTGATCACGTGCTTGGATTTTATCGCATCTATGCCTTCCCCTGGCGGCCGCGGAAGAACAAGCAATTTTTTCCGCTCGATTGGAATCAAATGCTCGAACGAACTAGCGGCCGCGCACCGCGTTTCGTTCCACGTGACGACGAAACCCCCGAAAACTCCGAGGCGAACAAACGCGAAGGCGAAGAATACTTGCGCGTTGTTTTGGACGAAGCCGGCGCCACGCGAGTGATCGGCGAAGACCTCGGACTTGTTCCTGATTACGTACGACCAAATCTGCGCGCGCTCGGAATCGCGGGATTTAGAATCCCGCAATGGGAGGTTCGTGGTGAACAAGTCACGCCCGGAAACGAATACGAGCGGCTTTCCGTTGCGACATATACAACGCATGATCACAAACCGATCCGCGCTTTGTGGGAAGAAGCTTTTGAGCATCCGACGCCGACATCGGAACAATCCCGATTCGATTTAGCAAAAATCGCCGTCTTCGCTGGGTTCGATCCAAAAATCGACCGCATCGATTTTGAAAAAGATTTTTACCCGGCGATCATGGGAGCGCTTTTCGGAAGCGAGGCATGGCTCGCTATCGTCATGATCACCGATCTGCTCGCGCGCAAATACCGTTTTAATGTACCTGGGACTAAGGCAAACTTGAATTGGACACGGCGAATCCGACGCTCGATTGGGCAGCTGATTTCCAGCCCCAAAGAGCAAAAGCGAATGCGCTTAATCCATGACCTTCTGGTAAAAACCGGGCGGATTTAAAATTTCTTGTAGAGGCGTTTGTGTCAAACGCTTAACGAATCGTTCGGTACCTCTGGCAAGAATACTTACACGCTCTTCTCAATGGGTGCACCGACCTTATTGCCCCACTCGGTCCAGGAACCGTCGTAGTTCCGCACGTTATTCAGTCCCAATAGATAGGTGAGCACGAACCACGTGTGACTGGAACGCTCGCCGATGCGGCAATAAACAACTGTCTCCTTTTCGGGTCCAACTCCACATTGGTCGAAATAGATTTTTGCCAGCTCCGAAGCCGGCTTGAACGTGCTATCGTCGTTGGTGGCTGTTTTCCACGGCATGCTCTTCGCTCCGGGAATATGACCTCCGCGCAGAACGCCCTCCTGCGGATACTCGGGCATATGCGTAATCTCGCCCTTGTATTCGCCCGGTGAGCGCACATCGATCAGCGGTTTGCCGCTTTTACTTTGCGCCAATGCTTCATCGAAGAAGGCGCGAATTTCTTTGTCGAATCGTTTCTTCGGTACTGGATAATTTGTCTTTGCATATTTGGGGACGTCGCGCGTCATGGGACGGCCTTCCGCTTTCCATTTGTCGCGACCGCCATTAAGAATTTTCACTTTCTCGTGTCCAAAGAGTCGGAACGCCCAGAGTCCATAGCAGGCCCACCAGTTGGCCTTATCACCATAGAAAATGCAGGTCGTGTCTGGCGTGATGCCGCTACTGCTGCAAAGCTCCGCAAATTTCTCAGGCGAGATATAGTCACGAATCACCGGGTCTTGCAGGTCGGCACGCCAATCGATATGGACTGCGCCCGGAATGTGTCCTGTATCGTAAAGAAGCACGTCTTCATTCGACTCCACGATCCGGATCCCATCGTCTTTGAGATGTTTTTCCAGCCACTCGGTCTCCACCAGCGCCTCAGGATGCGCGTATTGGGTAAATTGTGTAGCCATAGAAAGAAACCTCAGGCGGCGCCTACAACCCGGCAAGGGGTTTTACAATTTCATCGCCCATGGAGCCTCACGGTCATGCCGAAAACTCTGGTCGGACCTGGGCAAGCAATTCCGGTCAGCGAAGAACTACAGTCTTAATGCTTCTTTGCTTGCAAGAGCTTGATCGCATCGCGCAACTCCGCGGCGCGCTCGTAGAGCTCTTTTGCAATCGCAGTTTCCATCTCGCGCCGCATGATCTCCAGCTTGGAAAGCGGACGCTTTGCTTTCACTTCCTCGAGCCATTCGTCGAGAAATGCGATCTCGGAACTCTTCGACACCAGCTCCGGAAAGTTTGACTGTTGCAAAAAATCAACGATCGCCTCGCGGCCACGCTCAATTTCAGCTATCGCCTCCGCAAATTGACCCTGGCCGAGAAAAATGGAAGCCTTCGCACGAGTGTTCATCATGAGCACGTAGGGACGGAATTGTTGGAGGCTCCAGGAAAATTCCTCGCGGTCTGTATGCTGGGAGACGAAGGTGAAGAGGTCGAGATTACGCTGCGTATCGCGGACTACGCCGTCGAAATCATTGATCTGAAACAGGCTCAGATAACGATGATAATATTGGATACCTTCCTGTTGGAGCTCTGCGCATTGTTCGGGCGCGAGCTCGTAGGTTTCGCCTTTCGCCGCAGCACGAGCAGCCCGTCTCTGATGATATTCCAGAAGCGACTCACAATTGTGCGGACGCCGGCCATCCGGCCGCCCGGCCAATTCCATTTGTAACACGCCGAGATCGACCCGTAGCTGCAATTTCTCACGGCCATCGAGCCCCGCGATTTTGCGCACCTTGATATTCCCGTTCTCGTGAGGCCAATCCTTCAGGATCGTATTGAGGTCCAAACTCATCGTAACTAAACATCGGACATCTAAGGTTGCCTTGTCAATATATCGCAGCCTGCTTTCACTGTGGAGATGCGCGTTAGGCGGATCGGCTGCGTTCTCAATTCCGTCGCAGGCGGCCTGCCCGCCGCAACAGGGTGATTTTGCAGGCGCCCCGCCGGTCGCTACAATGTGGAAGATGGAAGACGCGATCGACTCGTTTATCCGTTTCCTCGCAATCGAGCGCGGTCTTTCTGAAAATTATCAGCTTTCTACCCAAAGATCGCTGAGTGAATTTGCGCGCTGGTGCGCCGTCAGGAAAAAAATTGAAGATCCGCGCGCGGTGACATTGCCAGCGATCGGCGAATATCTCGCCGATCGCAAGCGCGCCGGCCTTTCCGCTTCTTCGATCAAACTCATCGTGGTCGCGCTGAAGATTTTTTTTCGCTTCCTGGTCGCCAGAGGCGAGGTTCAGCGTGATCCGGCTGAAGCGCTGGCGCTTCCGCGAATCGAGCGATATCTCCCAGAAACACTGAACGAATTACAAATCGAGCAGTTCCTTGAAGGGATCGATACGAATGCTCTTCACGGGTTACGCGATCGGGCGATGATCGAATTGCTTTACGCAAGCGGTCTGCGTATTTCGGAGCTGGCAAACGCGCGTCTTGAGAACTTCAACTTCGAGGAACGAGTTGTGCGAGTAACCGGTAAGGGAAACAAGACGCGGATTGTGCCGGTGGGCCGCAAGGCATGCGAAGCACTGGCAGCGTACCTGTCCACTGAACGGCCGAAACTAGTCAAGCGCCGCAGCAGTAGCGAAATTTTTCTTTCCGAGCGCGGAACCAAACTAACAACAGCGCGCATCTGGCAGATCGTAAAACAACATGCGCGGCGCTCCGGACTCGAACAGCACATTTATCCTCACCTTCTGCGACACAGCTTCGCGACGCATCTGCTGGGGAACGGCGCCGATCTGCGTATCATCCAGGAAATGCTTGGTCACGCCGACATTTCGACGACCCAAGTTTATACACACGTCGATCAACAGCGATTGAAAGCCGTGCATCGCCAATTTCATCCCAGGGCCTAATCATTACGCTCAGGCCGCTCGATCAAGTTTACGTTTGATCCAGTATGCAGCATCGAGTATCGAGCATCCGCGCTTGACGCGCTGTTTATGAGACGAATTCTGTTGCTGATCATTGCGGTCGCTGTTGCCGCATATGCCGGTTGGTACTACTGGAATTTTTCGCAACAAGTTTCGGGCGCTTCCGTGAGCGCGTTTCTGCCGCGGAGAACAATTTTTTTTGCGCACCTGCCGGACTTTAGTCGGACACGCGATGAGTGGCGTCAGTCGGATATTTATCAGCTGTACCGCGAACCGGCCGTGCAGGATTTCCTGCGCAAGCCGCTGGACAACATGCCAACCCCGAAGGTTCTTGGGACACTGCAGGAGCTCGAACAGCTCGACCCAAAGAACGCCTTCTTCGCCTTGACGTCCATCAGCGATAGCGCTCCAAGCCTCGTGGGCGGCTTTCGTTTTCGCGGGACCCAAGAGGACGCTGAGCGGGTCATCGGCAAGTGGCGCGCCATGCTTTTGGAACAACGTCCAGGCACGAAGAGCGAGAAACTTCAGTATCAGGGCCATGAAATCGATGTGGTCGCAGCGACTCCATTCACGCTGGCAACAACATATGATCGCCCATGGTTCTTCGCGGCAACAAACGTGACGGAATTAAAGGCGCTGCTCGATCGCGTCGACCATCGCGCGAACGATTCAGGGGAAACGCTTGATAAGGACGAAGCGTACCGGATAGCGATCGCGCACCGGCCATCGAACGATGCAGCGTTTTTCTATCTCCAGCCCAAGGCATTTTCCGAGCGGCTTGCCGCGCTGCGTGCTGCAGTCCAATCAAACCCGACCCTCGGAGAGACCACCATGCTTGAAAAAATGCGGTGCATTGCGGGTTCGTCGCGATTTGAGAACGGAAAAATACGCGACGTGCTTTTTCTCGGAATGCCAAAGATCGAGACTGACGGTACGCTTAACCGCTCCTCGCTAACACTTGGAACAAAGGAGACATTTTTCTATCTGGCGATGCTGCTCAATCTGGGCGAAAAGATGGAAACACTAAATCAGGCCGCTACGCTGAGTGGAGCAGTGCAGAAACTCTTCCAGGACTTCGCCACCAGTGGGATCGCAGCCGATGATTGGAAAGCCGCGTTTGGCTTCGAGTTGGGAGCGCTGGCAGACTGGCCATCCAACGCCCCTTGGCCATCTTTACTTCTGACTCTGCCAGTGGTGGAAATGGCCAGGGCCAGCAAGATCGTCGAAGCGTTCACACGCGCCGATGAAGGGGCAATCTGGACGCAAACAGAGAAGGACGGCGTCCGCTATTTCTCGAAACAATCGGCAGCCACACTCGTCGCAATCACTCCAACGATCGCGTTGTCTGACCGGATTCTTATCGCCGGTTTGAATCCCGTATCGGTAGAAGAGGCAGTGAGACGCAGCACGGGTAGCTTTTCGGA
>Ga0193707_1000626_pt1 | contig 12409 bp, 12 predicted proteins | sample U3c2metaG_FD_143043 | JGI IMG/M metagenome (GOLD analysis project Ga0193707, IMG submission 143043) | Soil microbial communities from a riparian zone of the East river system, Colorado, United States - U3c2 | ecosystem: Environmental > Terrestrial > Soil > Riparian zone | place: USA: East River... | reverse complement strand
TTTCTGGATGGAAATACCTTCCGTGCGGGCCCGCATGTAACCCGGATCCCGTTCGTGTGGCAGAAGGAGGTAGGCGCGGGAATCTCGCTCGGATCGATATCGCTGGATTTTCAACGGATCAGGCGGAGTAAGGAGTTCACCACAGGCCGTCGGTATCATCCATACGGGACACTATCTCTGACCCGCCGCGGAGCGTTCTAGGGCGGGATCGGTTGGCAAAAAACCACGCTGTGAATGAGATTATCCCCGTCTCTTCACTCCCCCACACGATGCTCCGCTTGTTCTCGCGCTCCACTCTCGCGATCGCTCTCCTCGCGTCTCTTCCCGCGACTCTCGCCGCTCAGGCGACTTCGACCGCCAAGACCACGCCCGTAGTATTCGATGCCGATTCAGCGCGTCTGGCGGAATTGCCATGGCGCTCGATCGGTCCGGCTGTCACGAGCGGGCGCGTCGTCGCTTTCGCGGTTCCCGAAGGTCCCAAATCGCAGATCGGTGGGCGGCTCGGCGAGCTGTTCTATGTCGCGTCGGCGTCCGGTGGCGTGTGGAAGACCGTCAACGGCGGAACCACGTGGGAACCCATCTTCGACAGCCAAGCCTCCGCTTCGATCGGTGACATCGCAGTAGCGCCCAGCAATCCCAACATCATCTGGGTTGGCACGGGTGAGGCGAACAACCAGCGAAGCTCGTCGTGGGGTGATGGTGTCTACAAGTCGGAGAACGCCGGAAAGACGTGGACGAACATGGGACTCAGGAAATCGGAGCACATCGGCCGAGTTATCGTCAATCCGACGAATCCGCAAATCGTCTTCGTCGCGGCAGCGGGACCATTATGGGGAGCGGGTGGTGATCGAGGTTTGTTTCGAACCACCGACGGCGGCCACACCTGGAAGAACGTCAAGAACATCGACACCCATACCGGATTCACCGACGTCATCTTTGATCCGACCGATCCCGATGTGATCTACGCGGCGTCGTTCCAGCGTGAGCGGCGTCCGTACAGCTATGTCGGCGGAGGCCCCGGCAGCGGACTCTGGAAGAGCATCGATGGCGGCGACACGTGGACGAAGCTCACCGAGGGATTGCCGAAAGCAGATGTAGGAAGAATCGGCCTCGACGTGAGCAGGTCGAATCCAAACATCGTTTACGCCACGATCGAGACGAAGGTGACGGGGAACGGCGCGTCGCAAGGCAATACCGAAGCGAGCGTCTACCGCTCCGACGATCACGGCGCCAGCTGGCAGAAGATGGGGACCGGATTTTCCTATCCATGGTACATGGGGCAAATTCGAGTCGATCCGACGGATCCGGATCGTGTGTACTTCATGGGAGTACAGCTCCAGGTCTCGACGGATGGTGGGCGGACTTTCCGCACCACGGCAAGCGGTGCGCACTCGGACCATCACGCGATGTGGATCGATCCCACCGATCCCAGCCATCTCATCATCGGATGCGACGGCGGAGTCTACATCAGCCATGATCGCGGCCGCACCGTCGATTTCGTCCCGAATCTGCCGATCTCGCAGTACTACGCGATCGCGACCGACATGCGCCAGCCCTTCTACTACGTGTACGGTGGATTGCAGGACAACAGCAGCTGGGGCGGACCGAGTCAGACCAGAAACCGCCAGGGAATCACCAACGGCGACTGGATCCGCACCACCGGAGGCGATGGATTCTACGCGCAGATCGATCCCGTCGACCCGAATACTGTGTACGGGGAATCACAGGGCGGCGACATCGTCCGCTTCGACGTTCGCACTGGTGAGCAGAAAACGATCAAGCCGTTGCCGGATTTTGGGGGCAAGCCGTATCGTTGGAATTGGAGCTCGCCGATGCTCATCTCGCCGCACGATCACAACACGATCTACTTCGGCGCCAACTATCTCTTCAAGAGCAACACACGCGGCGACGCGTGGACCCGCCTCGGCCCCGATCTCACTCGGCAGCTCAATCGCGACAGTCTGCCGGTGATGGGGAAGATCTGGCCGCGCGATGCCATCGCCCGGCACCAGGGAACGGCGGAATACGGCAATATCAGCACGATCGACGAGTCTCCGCTGAAACAGGGACTGCTCTACGTCGGGACCGATGATGGAGTCATTTCCGTCTCGCGCGACGGAGGCGCGACGTGGACCAGGTATACCAAATTCCCGGGCGTCCCCGACCAGACGTACGTGAGCAGAGTGGTCGCTTCGCGATTCAACGAAGGAATCGTGTACGCCACGCTCGACAATCACCGCAACAATGATTTCAAGCCTTATGTCGTAAAGAGCATCGACTACGGCGCGCACTGGAATTCGATCGGCGGCAACCTGCCGGCCAACGGATCAGTGCAGGTGATACGGGAAGATCTCGCGGAGCCCAATCTCCTCTTCGTCGGCACGGAATTCGGTGTGTTCTACGCGGCTCTCGGGGGCGGTTCGTGGACGCAGCTCAAGTACAACATTCCAACCGTAGCCGTGCACGACATCGTGGTTCACCCCCGGGAGCACGACCTCGTCATCGGCACGCACGGCCGCGGCATCTACATCATCGACGACATCACCCCGCTTGAAAAACTCGGTGAAGCCAACAGAGTCGGCACCTATATCTTCCCGGTAAAATCGGCGACGGAGTACAACCCGAACGGCTCCGTACCCGGAGGAGTCCGCGGCGCCGGTGCTACCGGCGATCGCGAGTACTCGGCCCCGATCCGGCGTTCGGCGCAATCATCACGTATTTCCTGCGCGACTCTCTGCCCAAGGGTGGAGACGTCACGCTCGGCATCTACGACGCGACGGGAAAGCGCGTCCGCGAGCTGACCGCAAACAAGAAGCGCGGAATGCATCGCGTTACATGGGACCTTCGTGCTGCGGCGCCCTATACGGTGCGCCGTCCCGCCGGCCAGGCCGGAGAATCGCAGTTCAGGCAACGCGATCCATCGGGGCCGTTTGTGCTTCCAGGCAGATACACGGCGCGCATGAGCGTGAAAGGGGGATCAGGCGCGCCGGCCGTGCAGGAAGTTCCGGTCGACGTTCGCTCCGATCCGCTCGTGCAGATGAGTGATGCCGATTACCGGACGCTATACGACATGCGCGTGAGCACGAGTCGACTGCAGGCGACTGTACAAGCCGCTGTTCGAACCGTCGAGCAGCTGAAGGAACAGGTCACCGACGTCAAGAGCGCGCTCAAGAGCAATACTGCCCCCGACAGCGTCTCGAAGCAGGCCGATACGGTCGACAAGGAAATCTCCGACATTCTGAAGAAGCTACGTGGGGATCCCGAGGGTGAGCCCGTGAGCGACGACAAGAGAGTTGAGGATCCGTCGATTCAGGAGCGTGTGAACAACGTTGCCGAGGAGATCGGGAACGTTAGCTCCCCACCAACTGAGCTTCAGCGCGGGACGCTGACGCTGGCGTCGTCGGACCTGCAGCGAGAAGTGGGAAGAATCAACGCGCTGCTCGAGCGCCGTATTCCAGCACTCAATGCGAGTCTCGATGCGGCAAAAATCCCCTGGACGATCGGACGTCCGGTCGAGTTCATGAAATGAGATCTCCGACCTTCACCGGGCTGCCGTAGCCATGTCAGAACCGATTAAAGAACATTTCAAGCGGCTGTTTCAGCACATGGAATGGGCCGACGCAAGAGTATTGGCGAGTTTGCGTTCAGCGCAGAATCCGAAGAGCAAGGACCTGGAGATCTACTCGCACATCCTCGGTGCGGCGCACGTGTGGCTGTCCCGAATCGGCGGATCGCCTCCACGCTTTGGAGTATGGCCCGCCCTCTCGCTCGACGAGTGCGAAAGTCTGGGCAAGGAGAATGTCGTGGCGTTCAAGGGTCTCGTCTCGCGCCTGAATTCGGAGCTACTCGAGAAGCCGATCACCTACCGGAACAGCGCGGCGATCAGTTCACTTCCACAATTGAAGACATACTGACGCACGTCGCGATGCACGGGTCCTATCATCGCGGCCAGATCGCGACATCGCTTCGGGCCGGGGGAGACACGCCCAGCCCGACGGATTACATCGCGTACACGCGCGGCGCGCCCACAGCGACGCGCCAGGGATAGGCACTGCAGGTCAGTCTACGTCGAGTCCGGGCTCGTTCTCCAGGCCGCCGCTGCCCGCCGAACCGAACTTCGGGGCCGTAAAGAATTTTCCGGTGGTGGTGTAAGGCGGATTTCGCGTGGGCTTTGGGTCCACGACTTTATCAGTCGGATCCTCCTTGCTCTTTCCGCCTTCGTTCACCGCGGCATCAGTCGCCAATTTGTCGCTCTCTGTCGGAGCGTCACCCTGCTTGTCGCGATTGTCGTCGATCATCCGTGCCTTCGCTCGTTGGAGTTACTCGGAATGAGGCAGCATAGGCCATGCCCAAACTCGCGATCGATTTGCCGTTTACCAACCTACAAGGCAGCCTAAGCAATCTTCGGCGTTTCGGATTGGGGCGTCTCGCGAGCCACGGTCGGAATCGCTCCCGCGGGATGGGGTACTGCCGGCAGGGCCAGATACTCGCGCGCGCGGTCGAGAGCAACGTCGAGATTGCCGAACAGATTCTCCTCGCCCAACTCGACCAGCATGTCCGAACGTACCAGGGCGAACATCGGCTGCGCATGCACGTCAGCAAGCAGAAGAAGCGTCCCATCGTGCTTGCAGCTGCGTGCCAGCTCGTGCAGCGCGTGCAGTCCGGTGGAGTCAATCGCCGGAACATCGCGCATGCGGATGATGAGGACCCGGGGCTTCTTCGCTACCTGACCGAGCGTGTCCTTGAATTGCTCGGCCGCGCCAAAAAAGAATGGACCGCTGATCTCGAACACTTCCACACCAGGCGGGACGTCGCGCCTGCGCACTGAATTCGGATCGTCATCCTCGTCGTTGTCCTCGTCGGCCAGCTCCCGCGTGACCAGGCTGACATTCGTGACCTCGGCCATACGCCTCATGAACAGAAATGCCGCGAGCACCATTCCGACCTCTATCGCCACGGTGAGGTCCACTAACACGGTCAGCGAAAACGTCGTGAGCAACACGGCAACATCGCTTTTCGGAGCCGTCAGCTCGCTGCGAAACGTCCGCCACTCGCTCATGTGGTACGACACCACGACGAGAATCGCAGCCAAAGTGGCGAGTGGAATCAGAGCTGCCCATTTTCCGAAGAACAGCGTGATGAGAAGGAGCGTGAGCGCGTGCACCATCCCCGCCACCGGCGTTCGGCCTCCGTTCTTGACGTTCGTCGCCGTACGCGCGATTGCGCCGGTAGCCGGCATGCCGCCGAACATCGGGGCGACGATATTGGCCACGCCCTGAGCGATAAGCTCCATGTTGGATCTGTGCCGGCCACCGATCATTCCGTCGGCGACGACGGCTGAAAGCAACGACTCAACCGCGGCCAGAAGCGCAATCGTGAACGCCGGCGCGACGAGGGCGGTGACCTGCTCGAGGGAGACGTGCGGTACGATCAGGTGCGGAAACGCCGCGCTGATGGCGCCAAACTTGGTTCCTATCGTCTCGACAGGAATGTTGAACAACCGTACCGCGAGCGTCGTGACGATCAGCGCCACGAACGGGCTTGGAACGCGATGACTGACCCGCGGCCACAGAACCATTATCAGCAGTGCGGCGCCGGCCACGGCAAGCGCCTGCGCGTTTGCCGAATCCAGATGCGAAGCAATGGCCCGCCACTTGGGGATGAAATCAACCGGTAGATCTCCCATGCGCAGGCCCAGGAAATCCTTCACCTGGCTCGAGAAGATGATCACCGCGATCCCGCTGGTGAATCCCACGACGACGGGATGCGGAATGAACTTGATCGCGCTCCCGAGCTTGGTGAGGCCGAGTATCACGAGGATCACACCGGCCATGATAGTGGCCACGATGAGCCCATCGATTCCGTATTTCTGGACGATCCCGTAGACGATCACCACGAACGCCCCGGTCGGCCCGCCAATCTGAACACGCGATCCGCCGAGCGCTGAGATCAGGAATCCAGCGATAATCGCGGTGTAAAGCCCGCGGTCAGGCGTGACCCCGCTGGCGATGGCGAACGCGATTGCCAGTGGAAGAGCCACTACGCCGACGATCACGCCGGCCTGGAGGTCGGACGTGAACTGCGAGCGGTTGTACGACTTGAGGGTCGTTACTGACTTCGGGACGAGCAAGACCGGGTAGCCTCGGGGGCGCAATGAGACCAATGAGTCGCAATCGAAAGCTACTGACTCTTGTCAAGATTGCGGGCCTAGCCGTACTCCAATAGTATCCGAGGGTGGATCTCCTCCTCTCCTACCTGCGCAAATACCGCGGGCTGATTCTTCTCGCGCTCGTGCTGGCGGCAACCAACCAGGTGTTCTCGCTCCTGGACCCGCTGATTTTCCGGCACGTGATCGACGATTACGCGACGCGCTTCCGGGAATACCAGACGAGCACCTTTATCAAGGGTGCGGGAAAGCTGCTGCTCATGGCGATGGGCGTGGCGTTCGTGTCGCGCGTAGCCAAGAACTTCCAGGACTACTACGTCAACGTCATCGTCCAGCGGGTGGGCGCCGAGATGTACTCGGACGGCATCAGGCACTCGCTGGAGCTTCCATACTCTGTCTTCGAGGACCAACGCAGTGGCGAGACGCTCGGCAAGATCCAGAAGGTGCGGTCCGACGTCGAGAAGTTCATCTCGCTTTCGATCAATCTCATCTTCACGACGCTGGTCGGAGTCGTGTTCGTCGTCATCTACGCGTTTTCGGTGAACTGGATAATCGTGCCGGCTTTTCTCGCGACGGTCCCGTTGCTCGGCACACTGAGCTGGATGCTGAGCGGACGTATCAAGACCATACAGAAGGTGATCGTGGCCGAGACGACGGCGCTGGCGGGGTCCACCACCGAGTCACTTCGCAACATCGAGCTCGTAAAGAGCCTGGGTCTCGCGGAGCAGGAAGTCGTGCGGCTCAACGCCACGACGGAGAAGATTCTCAAGCTCGAGCTGAAGAAGGTGAAATACATCCGGAGCCTGAGCTTCATCCAGGGCACATCGGTAAACCTTCTGCGCACGTGCATCCTGTTCCTGATGCTTTACCTGATCTTCACCCAGAAGATCACAGTCGGCCAGTTCTTCTCGCTCCTGTTCTACTCGTTTTTCATTTTCGGTCCGATGCAGGAGCTGGGCAACATCATCAACGTCTACCGCGAGACCGAGGTGTCGCTGGGCAACTTCAGAAAGATTCTGGAGACGCCCAAGGACCTAAAGCCACTGACTCCGATTCCAGTGACGGAGATCCGGAAGCTGGAATTCACAGACGTCGGGTTCATGCACCAGAGCGCCAGCACGCCGGCACTCACCGATATTTCCTTCGAGGTGAACCGCGGCGAGACGATTGCGTTCGTCGGCCCCTCCGGCGCGGGAAAGACGACGCTCGTAAAGCTGCTGGTTGGTCTCTACCAACCCAAACAGGGAGAGATTCTCTACAACGGAGTAAACGGTACTGATGTCGATCTGGACCGGCTGCGCGAGCAGATCGGCCTGGTGACCCAGGACGCGCAGCTATTCTCGGGAACCATCCGCGAGAATCTCAAGTTCGTGAATCCGCGCGCGACCGACGAAGAGTGCCTCGACGTGCTGCACAAGTCCGCGGCGAACGCGCTGCTGGCGCGGGCCGACAAGGGGCTCGATACGCTGATCGGCGAAGGCGGAGTCAAGGTCTCGGGCGGAGAGAAGCAGCGGCTCTCGATCGCGCGCGCACTGCTCCGCAACCCTCATCTCCTGGTGTTCGACGAGGCCACGTCGTCGCTGGATTCGCTCACCGAGGAAGAAATCAGTCGTACGATGCGCGAAGTTGCCAGCTCGCGTGAAGTCATCACGATTCTCATCGCGCACCGGCTGTCGACGGTGATGCACGCCGACCGTATCTACGTCCTCGAGCGCGGCAAGATCGTCGAGGTAGGTCAGCACGATGACCTTCTGGGGCAAACCGGCCTCTACTATGCCATGTGGCGCCAGCAGGTCGGCGAACGGCGTGCGATACCGCAGCTACCCTCGGCCCGACCCGCTCAGCTCACGTCAGCCTGACGCGACATCCAACTCATTACCAATCCATCCATGGCAGACGACACAGGCAAGCTGAAAAAGGGAAACTTCATGCAGGCGCTGGACTCGATTCGCCAGGAAGCTGAGCGCCTGATGGCGCGTCGCGATCTGCCCCCGGAAGTGAAAGCCGGCCTCGACCGCATCATTGCCCTCACCCGCTCCAAGTTCGACCTCGGCGGCGACATCGAGTAGTCGTAAGGGAATCCCACCGCGATTCCAACCCGGAAGGCTTTACCGGCATCTTATTCCCGACTGAGATGAAGACGAGCGCGGTGGTATCAGACACTATCGGACCTTTCCCGTCCACGATTGGTGAAGAGAAGGCTGCAGCGCTGGATACCATCCGGCGCGCGCAGTCGGGGGATGTCGATGCCTTCGAGCTGCTCTACCATGAGTACTCGGGGCGGATCTTCGCGCTGTGCCTGCGTCTCAAGGCCGGTGACTCCTCTGATGCGACGGAGCTGATGCAGGATGTCTTCGTCCGGGCCTGGCGGAGGCTCTCCACGTTTCGCGGAGACTGCGCGTTCTCATCGTGGCTTCATCGCCTCGCGGTCAACACGATGCTCGAGAACGCGAGAGGCGACAACAGGAGAACCGCGAGAGTATTGCCGATGGACGATACGTCGCGGCTGGCTGGCGCCGCCCGATCGAGCGGCGTGGAGCTGAAGATGGATATGGAAAACGCAATCGCCTCGCTGCCGAAGGGCGCGAGGCTCGCGTTCGTGTTACACGATGTCGAGGGGTACCAGCACCAGGAGATAGCGGAACAGCTGAGCGTCTCCGTTGGAACGGTCAAGGCGCAGCTGCACCGTGCCCGCAGATTATTGAGAGAGAGGTTGGAGCGATGACACACGAAGTGATCAGACATCTACTGGACGATTACGTCACCGGCGAGCTGACTGAAGACGCGCGCGGCCCCGTGGCCGATCATATCGCTGCTTGTGCGATCTGCGGCGCTGAGGTCGAGAGCCTGAAGGGAATCCTCGCGCGGGCTGCAGATCTGCCAAAATCAATTGAGCCACCGGCCGAGGCTTGGCTGACCATCCGCGCCGCCATCGAGCGTGACAAAGAGGCGTTCGCAACACCGCACGAAGGATCCGAGAGCTTCTGGCGGCGGCCGTACTTCCTGGCGGCCGCGGTGGTTCTCGCGGCAATCCTGTCCTCTGGTGGAACTGCGCTCTATCTCAATTCGCGAGGCGCCGGCGTGGATGCCTCGCGCGCCACCGCGAGCAATACCGGGAACGGAGCTACGCCCGCTTCATTCGTCGCCTTCACGATCGAAGAGAACACCTATTTGCGGAACGTCGCCGTTCTGCAGGATCTCCTCGATCAGCAGGAAGCGTCGCTGGCTCCGGAAACCGTCGCCCAGCTAAAGGCGAGTCTCCGCACGATCGACGAAGCGATTCTCGAAGCGCGAAGCGCGCTCGCTCGCGACCCGGCGAACAAGATGCTGATCGAAATGCTGTCTGGAACGTACAGGCAAAAGATGGATCTGATGCGCCGGACGGCGGAGATGACGCGTGGAAGCTGAGCTTCGCGTAGTGACCGATCGTGGTCGAGCGAGAGCGCGGGCTGCGCTGAGTCGTGCCTGCATCATTGCAGTGGCAGGCATCCTGTTCTCGTCGTCGCCGGCATTCGCTCAGAAGAAGGTCGAGCGGAAACTCCCGCTCGGAATGGAAGGCGCGCTCCGAATCGTCAACATGGTCGGCAGCGTTGTCGTGCACGGGTGGAACAAAGACACTGTTATGGTGCGTGGAACGTTGGGTGTGGGCGATAGCTTCTTCATGGGGGGCGGCTACGCCGGCGCCAAGATGTTCGTGGAATCGACGAACGACCGGGATCCGAAGCCCACCCACCTCGAGGTCTGGGTACCGAATCGCATCCGCCTCTGGGTAAAGACGGCCACCGCAAACATCGATGTCACTGGAGTCGACGGCGGGCTCGACCTGTACGTCGTGAGCGGAACGATCGACGTCGCCGGAAATCCCCACGAGCTGAATGCCGAAGCGATCGACGGCGACATCCATATCACTGGCTCACCGCCGTGGGTCAGGGCCAAGAGCGCCTCGGGAACGATCGTGTTCCAGGGCGCCAGCTCCGACGCGGCGTTTTCCACCGTGAGCGGAGCTGTGAAGGTCGATGGTGGAGCCTTCGAGCGGACCAAGATCGAAACCGTCACCGGCAACATCAACTTCTCCGGATCACTGGACCGCAGTGGATCCTTCGATTTCGATACCCACAGCGGCACCATCGACATCGCGATTCCAGATAAGACGCCAGCGTCGTTTTCAGTCGTGACTATCGCGGGAACCATCGCCAACAATCTCTCGAAGGACAGCCCGATTCCAGGACGCTTCAGCCGCGGTGCGGAGCTGACGATGGATGCGAGCGGAGGTGGAGCGAAAGTCTCCGTGCGAGCTTTCAAGGGGTCGGTAACTCTGCGGAGAACGAAGTAGCGAATTTGCAAACCTTTGAGGCGTCATTCGCTTTAAACCATTGAGGGGTCGTTCGCTTTAAACCTTTGAGGGGCTAGTGGCATCGTAGAGGCGCTCGAAAAACCTCTTCAGGAGATTGCCATGAACCGCACACTGCTTCGCACCTTTGCACTCGTCACCGCGCTCACGCTTACGGCGTTCAGCACCGCGCTGGCAGGACCACCGTGGATCGCAATCGAGTACCCAGCCAACCCATTCGACCGCAGCTCGCGAGATGCGTTTCTAACCGTCCGCACCTACCATCACGGCGACCTGATGGCGAAAACCGTGACGGGAACAGCCGAGGGAGTGGTGAATGGAAAGCGTCAGAGCACGCCGCTCGACATCCGTGCCGGATCTCAGCCCGGCATGTACGTCGTGCGCTGGCAGCGCCCGGCGGTCGGCAGATGGGTTCTGGTCATCAACAGCGGAATGCAGGGCGTGACCGATGCAACAGCGGTCGTAGAGATCAGTCCTACGGGAACTGTCGCGAGCATCACGGTTCCGACGCGCGCCATCGCCGATGGTTGGATATCACCGCGGCCCGTTGCGGCGGCTGAGATCGACGCACTGCTTCAGGGTCGTTCGCTGGCCAGCGCCGGGATGCAGTACAGAGCGAACCGGTAGCTAGACCCGCCGATCGCGCCGCCGCCGTTGCTCATGGTGCGAGAAGCGAGAAGGCCTGACGGCAACGTCAGGCCTTCCGCTATTGCCCTCTCAGGTTGCTGAGATTCCGCTGAAGCTCGGCGGTCCTCTTCGTGGAATAATCGGCCAGGCAGCGCGCACGTGCTTTCGCCCACAGCTTGCCATTCTCGGCCTGCGTTTGCGCGGTACAATCAGTGTCGCGCTGGTTGATCCAATCCCGCTGCGACTGCTGAAACCTGTCCTCCAGCTCCGATCCGCCCGATTTCCGGGCCTGGGCCAGCAACTCCTGGTAGGTGCCGTTCAAGTCGGCGTCATTCGTAGCTATCGCGCGATTCAGGCACGAACGCTGATCAACCGCCGCTGGGGAGTTGCATGGATCGCGAGACGCTCTCTGCAATCCGGACGCGGGCGACCGATCGACTGGAACTGTAGTCGGAGCGGGCGCGTCGTTGGCCTTTGTCGGAACCGGCAGCTTCGACCCTGACGTCAGAACCTCACCCCCACTCGGCAATGGTCGCGGCACCATCTTGGTGTCCGATGGCCGATTCTGAGCTGCGTCCCCAACGGCCGGAACGGCGCCGCCGCCGCTCGTTTTCACGGTGTTGAGGCTGTTGTCCTGCGCCGTAGCCGCAGCGGTGTTCTTGTTCGCCTCGGCGAGATCGTGCATCAGCATCGTGTCCTGTCCCGCTGTGGCGACCTCCTTGGCCTTGGGATCCTTACGACAGGCGACGCCCGCCACAAGGAAGACAAAGCAGCACGCCATCAAGGGTCGGGAAAGGGCTTTCATAGTTTCGTCACGGGGGAAGCATCACCATCTCTTCGCGGCAGACAACATGCCATCCGCGGAAGAGTTTTGCAGGAGGCAGTGCAGTTGACGCGTCACTGATACACATTTCCATGGCAGCCAACGCAGCCAAGGATGGAAGATGGAGAAAGAACTGCCGGAGCTCAACACCGTGGTCAGGACATTTGCCAACGAGGCCGAGGCGCACATAGCGCAAGCGGTTCTCGATGCAAGCGGGATCGACTCCAGTCTTATTCGCGACGACGCCGGCGGGATGATGCCATGGCTCCAATGGCTTCATCCGATTCGACTCGTAGTAGCCGAAGAAGACAGTATCCAGGCGGTGGAGCTCCTGGATACGCCACCGGGGCCTACACTCATTCCGTAGAATCGAGCCTCTGCGCATGAGGCACGACCGTTAGCTTACGCCATGCCCTCACAATTTCTCGACCGAAACAAACAG
>Ga0193707_1000624_pt1 | contig 12430 bp, 7 predicted proteins | sample U3c2metaG_FD_143043 | JGI IMG/M metagenome (GOLD analysis project Ga0193707, IMG submission 143043) | Soil microbial communities from a riparian zone of the East river system, Colorado, United States - U3c2 | ecosystem: Environmental > Terrestrial > Soil > Riparian zone | place: USA: East River... | reverse complement strand
ATCAACAAACCTGGGAGAGGCTCGGCGCCATGGGATGCGATGAGGCGCAAGGTTATTACATGAGCAGGCCGTTACCCGCCGAGCAGGTTGAACGTTGGCTGAAAGAGTCGCCTTGGGGCATCGGCCCGCCCGCCCGCGCCGTCGAGTAACGACGGGTATCGGACACTCAGCATTAAATTAGATGGGACAAGCAAACACCCGCGATCCACGATCTCAGGAAGTGGCGGTGCCGGTTGCGGGTCAATCCATCGCCTCGTCTCAGATCAACGTGCTGATTGCCGACGATAACGTCACCAACCGCAAATTGCTGCGCACGGTGTTGGAATACGCGGGACACACCGTGCTCGAAGCCGACAACGGGGTCACAGCCCTGAAATTTCTCGAGCAAGGGCAGGTGGATGCGGTGATCTCCGATATTCTCATGCCCGGCATGGATGGGTTTCGCTTGTGTTTCGAAATCCGCAGAAACCCAAAGCTCCGCAAGCTGCCGTTTATTGTGTATACGGCGAGTTATACGTCGGCGTCAGACGAGAAACTCGCGATGCAATTCGGCGCCGATCGATTTCTCCGCAAGCCCGCGTCCGCCAACAGCATCGTCGAGACACTCCATCAGGTCGTCGAGTCGGTTCAGAACCGCGACCAAATCGAGGTCAAAATTCCCGAAGAAGCCGGCGTGATGCGAGCCTACAGCCAGGTGTTGGTGAGCAAGCTGGAAGAAACCATCGTCGATCTATCCGAAGCCAACAAGAATCTTGCCGAGCGCAGCACGCTCGCTGAGTTTATCGCATCCGTTAGCACGACACTTTCTGATGCCAACGGCTTGAGAGAGATGCTGCAACGCTGTTGTGATGCGATGGTTCAGCACTTGGATGCGGCCTTAGCGCGCATTTGGACACTTAACGAGAAAGAAGACGTTTTGGAGTTGCAAGCAAGCTCGGGGATGTACACCCGCATCGACGGCGGTCATGCGCGCGTTCCAGTGGGCGAATTTAAAATCGGTCTCATCGCAAAGGAACGAAAACCGCATCTGACCAACGCAGTCATCGGTGATCTTCAGGTGCATGATCAAGAATGTGCAAAGCGCGGGGATATGGTGGCCTTCGCGGGCTATCCCTTGCTGATCGGCGATCACCTTGTCGGCGTCATGGCGACATTTGCGTGCAAACCTTTCAGTCAAAATATCCTGGATGCCATGGGTTCGGTGGCTCGTAGCATCGCGGTCGGTATTCGACGGCAACTCACCGAAAGAGAGTTACGCGGGAGCGAAGAGCGCTTCCGCGAGCTGGCCGAAAACGTCAACGAAATATTTTTTGTCGCCGCTCCGGAGGGAGGACAGGTTTATTACGTAAATCCCGCTTACGAACAAGTCACAGGTCAAAAGTGCGCTGAGCTCTACCAAAATCCGCATGCGTGGCTTGAATGCATTCACCCGGATGACCGCGCGCGGGTTCACGGTGCTTTGCGAGCCAATTCTGCGGATCTCGATCACGAGTATCGTATTTTGAGACCGAATGGGGAGATGCGCTGGCTGCGCTCTCGGGCGTATCCTGTCAAGGATGCCGAGGGCAAAGTAGTGCGGGTCGTCGGCATTGCAACCGACATTTCGGAACGCAAGCAAGCCGAAGAAAAAGTAAACCAGAATCTCAACCGCATCAGGGCGCTGCACGACATCGATCTAGCGATCACATCGACCCTGGATCTGCCGACGATTTTGAAAACCTTGTTGGCAAAAATCGAAAATGTTTTCCCCTATCCCACGGTCACGACCGTTCGGTTGTTGAATCGGACAACCGGCGAATTGGACGCATTGGCCTGCCATAACATCGATCTGGACGATTGGAAGCAAAGCTTCGTCGATCAGCGCGGCGGGCGCGCCTATCAGGTTCTCAAAAGCCACGCCCCTTTGCTCGTGCGCGACGTGCTGAGCCATTCGGATACCGTCAACCCCACACTATTTCAAAAAAACGGCTTGGTGTCTTATATCGGTCTACCGCTGATCGCAAAGGACCAAGCCTTGGGCGTTTTGAACTTCTATACCAAGCAGGAGCACAAGTTTGCCTCCGAAGAGATCGAATTTCTTGTCACTCTTGCAGGCCAAGCCGCTATCGCGATTCACAACGCCCAGCTCCACGAACAAACCCAGCGCAATTTCGAGCGCATCCAGGCGATTCTCGACACCGCGCTCGATTGCATCATCACCATGGATCGCGACGGTAAGATTGTCGAGTTCAACCCGGCGGCCGAGAAGACATTCAATTACATCCGCGCCGAGGTTATCGGCAAGGAACTAAGCGAGTTGATTATCCCCCCGTCCTTGCGCGAGAGGCATCGCCGTGGTCTGGCGCATTATTTGAGCACCGCTGAGGGTACGGTGCTCGGCAAGCGAATTGAAATAACCGCGATGCGCGCGGATCGTAGCGAGTTTCCCGCCGAGTTGATCGTCAGCCGGAGTTCCATGGACGGGCCGCCAACTTTTACCGGTTTCATTCGCGACATCTCCGGGCGCAAACATGCGGAAGAGCAGATTCAGCGCAATCTGGAGCGCATCAGGGCGCTCCACGAAATCGACGTCGCCATCAATTCGACTCTGGACCTTAATATCGTCCTGCAAGTGCTGCTGGAAAAAATCGATCTTTTTATCACCTATCCATCGGTGACCACGGTACGACTGCTAAACAAAGACAACGGCCAATTCGAGCTGCTTGCCTGCCGCAACATCGACGCCGAGGAGTGGAAGAAGGAATTCGTCATCGGCTCTCGGGGACGAGCCAGGCGCGTCTTGGAAACCATGGCGCCGGTCACTGTGCGCAATCTTGCCGCCGATCCAACCACTCATAACGCTTCCTTCTATCGCCGCCACGGTTTGATTTCGTACGCCTCCTTGCCGCTCGTCGTCAGGGACGAACCGTTGGGCGTCTTCAACCTCTACACCAAAGACGAGCACGAGTTTACCAGCCAGGAAATGGAATTTCTCACCACCCTTGCGGGCCAGGCCGCCGTCGCCATTCGCAACGCCCAGCTCTACCAGCAAACCGAGCGTCATCTGAGACGCATCGAGGCGGTCAATGAGATCGATAACGCGATTACTTCCACCTTGAGCTTGGAAAACGTCCTGAAGGTGCTGCTGGAAAAAATCGAACCTCTTTGTCCTATCGCCGTCGCCGCCGGCGTCCGCTTTCTCGACAAGGAAACCGGGAAATTAGTTCCCATTGCCGCGCGGAACATTCCCCTGGAAGAATGGCGGGACCATGTTGCGCGGGCTAGAGGACTTCTGAGCCGTCAACTGGCCGGGACTAAATCTCCGATCGTCATTTTGAACATGCTGACGGACTCTCGCACGTCGCTGCACAACTTCGCGCGCAAGTACGGCTTGGTCTCCTATCTCGGAGTTCCGTTGATCGTCAAAGACGAATTCATCGGCAACCTGGTTATCTACACAAAAGAGCAGCATGAATTTAGCGCGGAAGAGATCGAATTGTTTACGATCCTAGCCCGTCAAGCGGCGATCGCGATCCACAACGCGCGTCTCTACGAAGAGACCGAGCGGCGCAGGCACGAAGCGGAGGAATTGGCGCGAGTGGCGGGAGCCCTTACGGAAACTCTGGACCCGACTGTCGTCGGTGAGCGCATCGTGACCAGCGTCCGAGAACTCTTTCGCGTCCGGGGCTCCACCTTAAGGCTGCGCCACGTCGACGGATCGTTTCGACGGCTGGCGTCGTCCGGCGAGACCTTCTCCCAAACTTCCGCGGGAGACGCCGTGCTGTCGGGCGCCGGGCTTACGAGCCGTGCTATCGCCGAAGCAAAGCCAGTCTGGTCCAGGGACATAGTGAACGATCCCGAGATCGTTCTCACTCCTGAAATGCGGGAATACCAAATCAACTCTGGAAACCGGTCGATGATAGTCGCGCCCCTGCGCGCCCATGACAAGCTTATCGGCACACTGTTGCTCTCGGACCGAACCGGACGCGCCTACTCCGACAATGAAGTCGCCCTGCTGAAAACCTCCGCAGATCAAGCCGCTCTCGCTTTGGAAAACGCCCGGCTCTACGCGCAAACAGAGCGGCAGCTCAAGCGCATCGAGGCGCTGCGTGAGATTGAGAAGTCGATCACCTCGACGCTGGACCTGAACACCGTGTTGAATATTCTCATGGAAAAAATTGACATCTTCCTTGGCTATCCTTCGGCCGCCACGGTCAGATTATTCGACAAAGACAGCGGACTGTTAGAGCCGGTAGCGGCTCGGAATATCGAAATAGGCCAATGGGCCAAAGCGATGCGCGGCATTCAACACGACGCAAAGTCGTATGGTAGACTCATCATAGAAAAAGAAGCTCCCCTGGTGATTGTCAATCTGCAAACCGATTCCCGGACGCAAAACCCACGCTGCGATCGCGAGCAGGGGCTTACTTCGTACGCCGGAATCCCATTGATCGCCAAAGACGAGGTTCTCGGGGTGCTCGGCATCTATACGAAAGAAGAGCACTCATTTTCCGATGGGGAGATTGAACTGCTGATGCTTCTCGCCGGCCAAGCCGCCATCGCCATTCATAACGCCCGGCTATACGAAGAGACCCATCGTTCCACGAAAGAACTGGAAATCACAAACCGATCGCTTGACCGATCGTTGCGACAACTCGATGGTCTCCACACCGCTCTTGCTCCCATCGATGCCGTCCGATCGATTCAAGAAGCAATCGGGGAAATCATCGATCGGCTAATCGAGGCGACCGGCGCCGATGCAGCCGTAGTTCGAATCTGGGACAAAGATAGCGGCACCTATCCCATCATCGGGCAACGGGGCTATTCAGAGGAGTTTATCGAGGGTCTCGGACCCGTGAATTCCGGCGGCGCGACCGATTGGGTGATCCAGCATGCGGAGCCCATCGTGGCGCCCGATATCGCCTCAGATGCCTCTCGGTTTTCGATCGTGCGCGATCCTGCCGCTGCGCGTGCACAGCGAGGTGAGCGGCGTGATCCAGATCTCCAGCCGCACGAAAGGATACTTCGACGAGGAACAAAAGGATCACCTGCTCGCGGTCGCGCGGCAGATGAGTATCACATTGGAGAACCGTGAGCTGTTCTATAGTCTCAAGGCCTCGCGCGACGAGCTCGAGCGCGCCAATAAGGTCAAAGACGAATTTCTCGGCGTCATGTCCCACGAGCTAAGGACCCCGCTCAGCGTGGTTCTCGGCTACAGCCGAATGTTTCAAGACCAGCAGCTGGGTCCGTTAACAAAGGATCAACAGCAGGCGGTTGATGTCGTGCTGCGCAATTCTCAGGAGCTGCTCGAGATGATCGAGAGCATCATGGACGCCACGAAAATCGAGGCCGGTTCGATGATCGCGGAAATGGACCCGATATCGCCTTTGGAGCTACTCCGGGACATCAAAGTAGCCTATGACTTTCCCATGGCCAAAAATATTCGGCTCGAATGGGAATTCCCGGGATCGCTGCCGCTGCTGTGGTCGGACTCGCGCAAGCTGCGCCAGATACTCACCAATTTGATCAACAACGCCATCAAGTTTACCGAAGAAGGCCACGTCGTTATCGCCGCAGAAGAGAGATGCAGTAGCAATGATAGCAGCGCCAAGCACTCGCTTGAATTTCGCGTGTCTGACAGCGGAGTCGGCATCGCGCCAGAGGAATGCGAAAAAATCTTCGAGCGCTTCCATCAGGTCGATAGTTCAAAGACTCGGCGCTTTGAAGGTGTCGGCCTGGGACTCTATATTGTCAAATCATTCACTGCGATGTTGGGCGGACGCGTGTCGGTTCGCAGCGAAGTCGGCAAAGGCTCGACGTTCACGGTCACTGTGCCAGTAGAATCGCCGCCATAATTTCTCCCCCGTCCTATCCTCTAAACAAATTTGTCGATCGACCAACGCGCCGATCCATGGGCCACGCTCGCGCAGACGATGGCCTTCAACCATAGATTGCCGGTCCGTTCGTTTCGTTCCAGCGTTTTCTGGCGCCCCATGAGACATGTCGCTTGACAAGCGGTTCGCTGCCTGAATAAGCTCGGGCAAATTTACCGAGGAGGTATCGAACGTGGCAGCAACATTATGGAAAGATTACAAGACGGTCAAAGTCGAAAAGGAAGACGGCATCACCTGGTGTATTCTCAATCGTCCCGAAAAGCGCAACGCGATGAACCCGCAGCTCCATTACGACATGCTCGAAGCGCTGACCGAGCTGGAAGTCGACAAAGATACCAAGGTCTTGGTGCTAACCGGCGCCGGGCCGAGCTGGTGCGCGGGTCAGGATCTGCGCGAGTATTTTCGTGGCACGGATAATAATCCGCTGGAGCGGCGCAAGGCGAGCTGGGCTTCTCAGGAGTGGCGCTGGCGCCGTTTGTTCTGGTTTCCGAAACCGACCATCGCGATGGTGAACGGTTTCTGTTTCGGCGGTGCTTTCACCCCGCTGATCGCCTGTGATTTCGCGATCGCCGCGGAAGACGCGACCTTCGGCTTGAGCGAAGTCAATTGGGGTATTTTCCCGGGCGGATTGGTGAGCCGCGTATTAGCTGACGCCATGTGCTACCGCGACGCCATGTGGGCGATCATGACCGGCGATCCGTTCGACGGCAAGAAAGCCGCCGAGATGAGGCTGATCAACTACGCCGTGCCGAAAGAAAAACTGCGCGAAGAGACGATCAGCCTGGCACAGAAGCTGATGAAAAAGAATCCGCAGGTGCTGCGCGCCGCGAAGGAAGTCTACAAATATTGCCGCACGATGGATTATGCTCAGGCGGAAGATTACATGGGCGCCAAAGGCACCGCGCTTCGTCTCACCGATCCAGAAAAGGGCCGGGAGACCGGCATGGAGCAATTTCTCGACAAGAAGACCTATCGTCCTGGATTGGGCGAGTACAACCGGGACGCGAAATAGAGTTCAAGGTTCAAAAGTTCAACGTTCAAGGTTGGGTTCGGATTTTGGGTTGAGAGTTTGTGCCAATCCAAAATCCGAACCCAAAGATCCATATAAATTGGAGTAGCAGTGGATTTCAATCTTCCCGAAGAGCTTCAATTACTAAAAGACACAGTTCGAAAATTCGTCGACCGTGAGCTGATCCCGCTCGAGCGAGAGTGCCGGCCAGAGGGCGAGGACATGCCGGAGCAGTACATTAAGCCGCTCCAGGAGAAAGCCAAGGCGATCGGTCTGTGGCTGCTCGACGTGCCGCAGGAATACGGTGGCGCCGGGCTCGATCTGATGAGCCGCTGTGTGATTATGGAAGAGGTGGCGCGCACGGTGGCCATCCCGTTTCGTTATGCGCCGATCTTCGGCCCTGAAGTGCGGCCGGTGCTGTTTCACTGCAACGAAGAACAAAAGCCGCGCTTTCTTCTTCCGGTTATTCGCGGCGAAAAAAGAATTTGCTTTGCGCAGACTGAGCCCGATGCCGGCAGCGATCCGTCCGGCATGAAGACACGGGCGGTGCGCGACGGCGATTATTACGTCATCAACGGAACCAAACGATTCATCACCGGCGCCAAGACCGCCGACTACGCGCAAGTCATTGCCGTTACCGATCCGCAAAAGGGTGCTCGCGGCGGCGTGAGTTGCTTCGTCGTCGACATGAAAGCGCCCGGCGTTACGCTCGAACGGCTGTGGCCGACGATGATGGGCGACACGCCGGGGCAGATCCATTTTGAAAACGTGCGCGTGCCCGCCGCCGATAGGATCGGCAAGGAAGGCGAAGGGTTCTCCATCGCCCAAGGCTGGATTCAAGAAGGCCGCATCCGCGGCCATGGGGCGCGGCCCGTCGGCATCGCATCGCGCGCCCTCGACATGATGATCGAGTATTCCAAAGTCCGCACGACTTTCGGACGCCCGCTATCGGATAGGCAGGCGATTCAATTCATGATCGCCGACTCGGCGATGGAGCTGCACGCCTGCCGTTTGATGGTTTACGAGTGTGCCTGGCGTCATGACCGCGGCGAAGATGTTCGCCAGATTTCGTACATGACCAAGATTCAGTGCGCTGAGATGGCGAGCCGCGTCGTCGACCGCTCGATTCAAGTGCACGGCGGATTAGGACTGATGCGTGAGTTGCCGCTGGAATGGTGGTATCGCCAAGTGCGCAGTATCCGTATCACCGAAGGCACGCCGGAAGTCTTACGCTGGCGTTTGGCGCAGCATATCATCAAGAATCACAAGTCTTGAGCCTCCGCTAAAATGATTCAGATGTTTTATCAGCTGCGAAAGTCTCATTTAAAGCATCAAATTGGAGTGTTGGAGTAATGGAGTGGTGCGTTCGATACCCAACACTGCAATACTCCAGCACTCCGTTCTGCCAATGACTGACCCAAACAACTCCACTTCACTTCTGTCCGGTTACCGCGTTCTCGACCTGAGCTCCTCCATGGGCGGCTTTTGCGGCAAAGTCTTGCGCGACCTCGGCATGGATGTCGTTAAAATCGAACCGCCGGAAGGGGATGCGACGCGCGCCGAGCCACCGTTCGCGAAGGGCCATGTGCATCGCGAAGGCAGCCTGCGATTCGCATACTTGAACGCCGGCAAGCGCAGCGTCACGTTGAATCTCGCAAAGCCTGGCGGACGGAAATTGCTTCTCCAATTGGTCGCGCGCACTGACGTCGTGGTGGAAGACTTTCGTCCCGGTTATCTCGCGAGTTTGGGACTTGGCTACGAAGCGCTCATCGAAGCGAAAAAAACTTTGATCTTGACGTCACTAAGCGGTTTCGGCCAGGATGGACCGTACGCTCATTACAAGACTCGCGATATTGTTGGCAACGCGATGGGCGGTCTCCTCTACATCAGCGGCGATCCGACAATGGCGCCGTGCAATCCGCCGGAGACGCAGTCGTATTATTACGCCAGCCTTTTCGCATCCTACGGAGTCATGCTGGCTTTGTGGCAGCGCGAGACGCGCGGCATCGGCGCGTGGATCGACACGTCGATTCAAGCGAGCATGGCATTGCACGAGCACGTTGCATTCAACTATTCCGCCGAAGGCCGGGTGATGAAGCGCGCCGGCAGCCAGCACCAGCACAATGCGCCGGCGAATTTGTTTCAATGCAAGAACGGTTGGATTGCCCTCTTCGTCACTCAAACCCACTGGCCGCTATTGCTCAAAGTCTGGGACGATCATGATCCCGCGCTCGACGATCCGAAATGGATCAATAGTAACCTGCGCCGACAGCACGCCGACTATATCAACACGCAAGTAACCTCGTTCACTTCGCGTTTCCTCAAAGAAGATCTGGCCGAGCTGATGCAGAAAAATGGCATCCCCGGATTACCGGTGAATTCGCCGTCGGATTTTATGAGAGACCCGCACATTCAAGCGCGCGGATTCTTCAGTGCCGTCAACCATCCCGTGCTCGGCACTTTTCAGCAACCGGGAAATTGTTTCATGGTCAATGGCAGCCGCACCGGCGCATCGCCCGCGCCGCTCTTGGGGCAACATAACCAAGAGGTTTTTTGCGGGGAGTTGGGACTGAGCACGAGCGATCTGAGCGCGCTGGCAGAGGAGGGCGTGATATGACGAATTCCAGATTCCAAATACGTCGGAGTTCTGAAAAGGCTGGAATCTGGAGTATGCAATTTGGAATGTGGATGTAGAATATGGAATGTGAGTAGGACGTGAATACCACCAACGACATACTTAAAGGCGTGCGCATTCTCGCCTTCACCACCGGTTACGCCGGTCCGTACGCCGGGCGCTTGCTTGCAAGTTACGGCGCGGAGGTGATCAAGATCGAGTCCAAGAAGGGCGGGCTCGATACCTTTCGTCATTACGGCCAGCACAAAGACATCGACGCGGCGCCGCGCTTTATCGAATGCAATCTCGGCGTGCGCTCGATGGCGATCAATCTAAAACATCCCACCGGCGCGCGGCTGATCCGCGAGGTGGCCGGGAAATCGGATGCGATCTTGCAGAATTTCCGTCCTAGGGTCTTGGATAAGTTAGGTTTAGGCGACGACGAGCTGAGAAAATCTAATCCAAAGCTTGTGATCGTGAAACTTCCCGGGTTTGGCAGCGAAGGGCCGAAGAGCAGCTACGGTACCTGGGGGTTCAATCTGACGGCTTTCTCCGGCATGACCTATCTTTGGAATCATCCCGAGCAAGACCGCCCGATCGGCAGCCAGGGTGTGTATCCCGATCATTTGGGTTTCGTCATGGGGCCAACGCTGATTGTCGCGGCACTGCTCAATAGCCGGCGCACCGGCAAAGGCGTGACCATCGATCTAGCGCAGATCGAAGGAACCGCGGCCGTTTTGGGGACGACGTATTTGGAAACATCGGTTAACGGCGACGATCCACAACCAAAGGGAAATCATTACGCCGTTGCCGCGCCGCACGGTTGTTATCGCTGCCAAGGCGAAGACCGATGGTGTGTGATCTCCGTGTGCGACGACGAGGAGTGGGGCGCTTTTTGCCGCGTGATCGGGAGGCCGGAGCTACTCGGCGATAGAAAATTCGTCGATTTACCGGCGCGCCTGAATCATCGGGCGGATCTCGACCGCATCGTCGAGGAATGGACTCAAGGGCGAACGGCTGAAGAAGTCATGAGCCAGCTGCAGGTCGCCGGTGTTCCGTCCGGTGTGGTGCAGACCGGCGCCGATCTTTTGAAGGATGTCCAGCTACGCCACAGAAACTATTTCTCGCCTTTCGCCGATTCACTGATCGGTCCGTTCGAAATTCCGCGCAGCGGTTTTTTGTTCCGCGGCATGAACGAAGAATCTCTGCGCTTACCCAATCGACTCGGCGAGGACAATGACCCGATTCTGAGCGACCTGCTCGGTTATGACCGAGCGACCATCGAGCAATGGCGCCAGGAAGAAATCTTGACATAGCGACGCGGGTGACGCTTGGGAAGTAGATTCGTTGTAGAAAACCTAGCGCTTTATGTGAGGGAGCGCCGAACAAGTGTTTTTCGCTCTTCAAGAAGCTGTGTCGCTATCGTGAAACTGGCCGCGGTGTCATTCTGAACGACAGTGAAGAATCCCGACCGAATCACCGGTTGTATGAGGCGAGATCCTTCGGCTTTGCCTCAGGATGACAAGAGGACAGCGGCTCAGTAAATTTCTCGCTCATATTGGGAGAACTCATGTTCGGATTGCTCGGCTCCCTTGCGCTTTTAATAGCACTCGTTAGCCAAGCTCCAATCATCCACGCCCAAGAAACCGTTAAACTCCGCGCCAGCGTAGTGGCAAAAACGTTCGGCTTCGGCCCGGTCTGGGTGGCGTCGAAGCAGGGATTTTTTAATCAGCAAAAGCTCGACGTCGAGGTTCTTTTGATCCGTGGATCGGATGTTTCCACTCAGGCCCTAGCCGCCGGATCGCTGCAAGTTTCCGGCGCATCGTCCGATGCGCCGATCGCCGCCTTTGACCGCGGCTTGGACATGGTGATTATCGGCGGCATCATCAATGGCCTCAGCCAGTCGATCATGGCCGGCAAGAATTATAAAACCTATGACGATCTGCGCGGCGCCACGCTCGGCGCCAACAGCCTCACTGCCGGGACTGCGTTCGCTTTCCGGCGCGTGCTCAAGGCCAAGGGATTGGAGTATCCGCGCGATTACAAATTGATCAACGTCGGCGGAACGCCACAGGCGCTAGCGGCGTTAGCTTCGGGCCAGATCGCCGCAGCGCCGCTGTCGCTACCGGTAAATTACGTGGCCGAAGAGCAGGGATTCAATACCATCGGCCGCTTCATCGACGTGATCCCGCACTATCAACTCTCGGTCTACTCGGTGCTTCGGCCCTGGGCGGAAAAGAATCGCGCTGTTGTCGTGCGCTTCATGAAGTCGGTCGCGCTGGCGGCACGCTGGATTTACGCGAACAAAGAAGCAGCCACGGATTTGCTCGCCAAGGAGATGGGCCTCAAGCGCGAATACGCGCGCAAAGGGTGGGACTTCTACACCGAAAAGGGATTGTGGAGTCCGGTTGGTGACGTGACCCTCGACGGACTCGGCATTGTCGCGCAAATCTACGCGGAACAGAATCAGATAAAGACGCCACCCAATCCGGCCAAGTTCGTCGACCAAAGTTATCTGCGCGCGGCGTTGAAAGAAATTGACGGACGGTAGGATTCACCTCCGTCAGTCAGGCTGTTCAAAACGTTCAAGACGTTCAAACCGTTTCCTTCGTTACGGACGGGTTACGTGATTCTCGATCGTCCCGCGCGCGGTCTCTTGAATATTTTTCCACGTGACCCTAAACTCGGCGATCATGTCAGTTGGATCCTCCTAGAGTGATAAACCCGCCCAAGACTCTCAAGACCGAACGTCTGCGATTGAGAAAAGCAAAATTGAGCGATGCCGAGGCGATTTTTCGCCAGTACGCTCAAGATCCGGAAGTCACCAAGTACGTCAGTTGGCGCGCGCACAGAGACCTTGAAGAGACGCGCGAGTACATGCGCATGTGCCAGCTCGCCTGGGACATCGGCAAGGCGTTTCACTGGGTCATCGAA
>Ga0193707_1000622_pt1 | contig 12441 bp, 13 predicted proteins | sample U3c2metaG_FD_143043 | JGI IMG/M metagenome (GOLD analysis project Ga0193707, IMG submission 143043) | Soil microbial communities from a riparian zone of the East river system, Colorado, United States - U3c2 | ecosystem: Environmental > Terrestrial > Soil > Riparian zone | place: USA: East River... | reverse complement strand
GAACTCACGACGGAATGCCTCGACACTGTGGACTCTGTGGGACCGGAAATTCCACCCCTATATTACTTAAATAAAAGCATGAAAAAATGATATAAAATATATTCTAATGAGTGGAAAAAATGGCTTACATTCATGTAAATGAGGTCAGAATTTCAGGGGTTACACATAGGCAGAATGAGCTGAAATTCCGGCATTTATTAACCTCATTTTCTTGCGTATTTTGACCGTTTTCGGGCTTTAAAAGCATGAAATTAGTAGATACTCATATTGGCCAGAGAAACAATTCATTGCTTTGGGTGTGAAATCTCCTGTTATCCGTCCCGTAAAATTATTTGGCTATCTCATGAATTTTCATTAACTAAATATCTTGAATTTCCTATTTTTCACGATACAAATTCCAGATGTTCTCATACAGTATTTTGAAATAAATAGCCCCGAAAATTTAATATTCTTTATGACGGAAAATTTAGGGTGTTTGTATACTACTTGTGGGTCTCAATTTCATGTCCTTTGCAATAGAAAATCTAGATATACTTAGGAGGTTTTTTCCTGTACCACTGCATCAGAATTTAATGATATTTGCGTACTACTTGTAGGCCTCAATTTCATGTCCTCCGCAATAGAAAATCTAGATATACTGGGAGGTTTTTTCCTATACCACACATCAGAATTTAATGATATTTGCGTACTACTTGTAGGTCTCAATTTCATGTCCTTTGCAGTAGAAAATCTAGACATACTGGGAGGTTTTTTCCTGTACCACCGCATCAGAATTTAATGATATTTGCGTACTACTTCACGGAGGTTTTTTACTGTATTACTGTATGCAGCATCATCCTAGGCCTCCCCATTATCCTCACCTTCCCTATTGCGTTCACCTTCGTCCCTATTCTCCTCGTCATTGAGGTTGCCTTTGTCTTCTGCGCTCTGTCGGGACAATCTATTGGTATACTCCCGGCGGTTTTTCATAAGCCGCTTGATGAATTCTTCCGTTGCCCAGTTATGCACGAATCGGTCGAGGTATGGATGTTGTTCTTTAGCCTAAATATCAAATGTCATATAGGTAATGGAGATAGTCGAATAACATTACTTACCAGTAAGCATATATTGACGATTTTCTCCTTGGGTTGATTGCGCCAGCATAAGCTTTTATCGAGGCCAGCATGGTCCACAATGCACTTTACAGAGCGCTAGGAGTTGTTTAGAGTAAGCTATAAGTAAGCGAACACATATATACCCGAATCGCATTGTACTGCTTCGCATCTTCCGCAAGGCCCATCACGTTGCGGAGCTGGAGTGATTTGTTACCATCCTGTGGGGGGCGGGGTATCTTGGTCACAGTATTGTTGGTAACGATTGAAGCCTGGCGAAGTCGAGCATTTTCAGCTAAAAAAGGGGGTCAATTCTGGGTATTTGAAAGTCTAACGCGTATATACATACCTCTGAGTCTCGCAATTTCATCATCTTGGGGATTGGTAGTGTTTTTCGACGCCTGAGACACTTTGGCAGCTGATACTGACCCGGAAGACAACTATTAGTATGTAATGGAGATATATCAAAATAGCAACTTACTCTTATCTGATGCTTTCTTAGCACGGGTTGCTGCGGCGTTGGCGACATCTGAATGAGTGAACAAGACATTAGTATAGACTTCTAGGGGGAAAAATACTACAAACCTGCCGCTTTGGCATTGACAGCCGGACCCTTGCTAGCGGACATCGCGTTTTGGACCTTTTGAGTTCTATGGGCAGTCATTGTAGGGATTGGAAGTCGCTGGGTAAATAAGACAGTAAGAGAAGATGAGGGGGGAAATGTTATACGCACCGACTTATATAGGCATTGTGAGTGCCCCTTCCCTCCGCCAACAGCGCCGCGCGCTCGCTGTCTTAGTGAGAAATGGACTTGTCAGTGCCTGGCCTGGCCAGCGATCTTGAATAGCACCGTAAACGGCGATCTTGAATAGCGTTATAAACGGCGACCTTGAATATATTGCAGTGATCTGAAATTCACAAGAGGCGGAGGACATATCTGGAGTTGAGGAATAAACTAATCGAAAATCTCGGGGATCTATTGAGAATTTGTTTGCATGGAGCTTGAATGATCGTTTCTAGCAAGCATTAAAGTTCCGGAGCCTCCAAACGTATCGCACGGACCTCGGGATTAGACCTGTTTCAAGGGGCGGCAGTGTCGCGTCGCGCGCAGCTCCAGTGATTGGACCAAAGTTTCAGCGCTAGCAGCTTCTGTGTCGAATGAACCGGATCTTGACAAGGGACAGGAAGGGTTCCGTTAAATCGAACTAAACGACGTGTAGAAAGAAACTCAAGCTATGATATTTGCTTTTCCGGGTGAGGCAGGATTCGGAGTTCTATAAATGCGTGAGGTTGAAAAAGCGTAGATATGGAGATTTCCTGTTATGACACAGACTTCGTTCCCGACAGCGAAGAGGAATCGGATATCATGTGTCCAGATTCAGATGCATACGAATATCCAAATAACCAAATGGGCTTGCCCAATTATCACCTGATGGGCTTGTCGAAGTATCCGATCCTGCCTGTTAAGTCGGCGTCGATTATTGATGTAAACGCTGAGGGGTGTACCAATGGTGGACATAAAGGTTAGTTGTCACATATATTACATTACCTTATAATTGAACTAATCGCATTGGAGCAAGATGTGGGCACTCAAACGGAGGATGTACAGGTGGGGACAGCGTCGGAGCTAGAGATAAAGGTATTCAATTATTCATATAAAGGACGTTGAACACTTACATTCTTGACGATAGGGAGATGGCCTAATCATCAATATTCGAATCCTAGCTGGCAATCCGACTGTCAGTATTTCCATTACTGGACCTGGCAATCAAGGCAGTAAGCGAAAACGGGGGGAAGAGGGAAATGCTCACGCGAAGAAGGCAAGGCTCAAGTGATTAGCTATACGTTATATAAATGTTTTACTTGCTATTGAATAATACAATGAATTGACGGATGGTATTTGTAATGATGTATATGTACATATGCTCGTGCCAATGAGATGGTCAAATTATCGGGCGCGAGCCTCCTTTCGGCGTGCTTCTACTACCAGTTGGTTCTTGTCCTTCTCAGCTTTCTCTTCGTGAACCATTGCCAAGCAGTCTGCAGGCAGGTGCTGTTCTTCTCCAGTCAGTACATCCTGTGCACCACTGACCCGATTTACAAATGCCACCAGAGCTCTTTTTTCTCCACCGAATTGATCATGGTGGATCCGGCGGCCAAACTTGCCAAGGTGTTCTCCCTTGATGACAACAAGGAGCCCGTCGTAGCGCAATACGTTGACCTCTGCCAGAGAGACCCACGCTGGGTCGAGGCCAGTGGAGGTACTGTAACTCCGGTGGAGGATTCTCGGCTGCCCGTCTTCCATGGTGCTTTGCACAACAACCTTCTTCTTCTGGTACTTGCCGCCGGTCACTACTGCCATCACCCCAATACCCATGACTTTCGGATTGAAGAGAGGGTGCCGAGCCCCTGCGTTGAGCTCCAATGCCACCTGGGATGCCCCCTGGCTAGCAAGCTGTGGGGCGGATGATGATGATGGGAAAGACACGTCTAGCATGTCTGAGTCCGGCACCCAGCCAGGTGTGGGGGCAGATGGGTTCCAGGCAGGCGTGGAGTGGGGGGTAGCGTCGGGGGACCACATTGGTGTGGCGCCAACAAGCGGCTGCACGGGAGTGTGCAAGTAAGGATTCTGAGTGGCCGGTTGCTCCACTGGATTGTGGAGAAGAGGTGCGACACGATGCTTTGGCTTGTAAAGGGCGGCAACTTCGGAGGTGTATAGCTCAGTCTTGTACCTGGCATAAGACCGTTAGAATATGAAACAGGAACTGTAAAGTGAGATACATACTTTAGATCCTTCAAATCGTCATAGTCCAATATGACTTTTGGATACGGCACACTTGGGTTGTAGCTGGTGATCTGAACCTCGATTCTGAGGCCTGAAGGCGTAGGTTGGCGGGGAAGGACATTAATGACTTCCGCAGCATACCCCTTGAATGGGTGTCCATCTTTTGAGACCAAAACCCGCCTCCTAATCCAAGGCATTGTATCCTTCCTGCTCAATTCCGCCGAGATTACAAGTTGCTCGTCCGAGCTGAGCGGAGGGGGCCGGAGAAATGAGAACGACGGATCCGCAATTGCCACACTGTTGGCGTGGACGGAAAAGGACTAACAACAGTGTGAGTAGTTGACATTGGTTAAAAAAAGGAAAAGCTTGCCTGGATAGAGCCTATATCGTTCTTGTTGCCATCTTTTTGAACAACGTTTATGACCCCATGATCATCTACTTTGTCCACCCATCCCAACTCTCCACTGTGCATGCCATGCAGGACTTTAACGAAGCTGCCGATTGTGATGTCCTTCTGAGCGTGATACCAGGAAACGCTGGCGACCTCATGTGTGGGGAGTTCAACCTCCAGACTGCGTTCCTCTACAGCCACGACAATGGCCTTCTGTCCCTTATGCAAACCTGCAATGATAATAAGCTCGTCATTGGGTGAGAATGACCATTCGAGGGGGCGGGGAAGGTAATGTCGGTATATGGGGTGGTTGCTGAGTGCAAAAAGGACGCGGACGTTGCTTGGGACAAGTACATCGGGGACCGCTGAGCCAGGCTTGACCTTCTTTCTTAGAAGCCCGTGATCGAATGTTGATCCCTTGAACCGCCAGATGTGATTGGTGGCTCCGGCTACAGGCTGTGTATCGAAGGCTCTTGCAGCGACTTCGGGTTCGAAAAGGCTGGGACTTGGACGGATAGACCGCTTGCGCTTCAAGCCTTTGATCGGAGGTTGAAGGCGGGGTACTAGGAGGACGGTGGCACATCCCGTTCGTCCAACACTTAATACGATCCCGATATCGCCTTTATATGGGCCTTTAAGGATCTTGACCCACTGCCCATCCTCGTATGGCTTGATTGAAGGTGGTGTAAGAGCAGCGATTGCGTCACTGGGTGGGACTTGGTCATAGAAAAGGTGACCAACAGGGATATTATCTAAATATGAGCGGCCGTTGGAAAAAAGGAGTCCTGGCACTAGACGCAGCAGTTGTTGGACCTGCGTATCCATCGGACCCTCGATATAGATCGACCCTGTACCTTTGCCGTGTGTGAAGGCGGCGCGAATTCCATGCTTGGTGGGATCTACAAGCTGTAGAAGACATAATACGGCATCTAGCTCACATCCGTACTGCAGGTCAAGATGAGGGGAGGGCCTAGACATGAAGCGAAAAATGACTTACCCGGCATTTAACCCGATAGAGGATGTGATCCATGGCTCTTTGCACGAGTCCTGGTATCTCTACGGCATCCGCTTCATGTTGCGTGAATGAAGCCCTGCTGGCCGCAGCAGATTGGCCACGTTCAGTGGCACGATTATAGAGAAGATCAAAAAAATGTTCTGCATTGGGGTTTTCGTCAGCTAAGTCGTCGAATCGAAAAAGGTTGAGAGGGTATTCTTCAGCATTAGTACTCATGTCATCGTCATCAATAAAATCATCTGTTAACGTATTATACGTTAGATCTAGGGCAATTAGGAAGGGGGTTAGAACTTACCATGCTCCTCATTTGTATCAGAATCGTCTTCAAAATCCTCCTCGTTTTCCACTTGAGCCTCGAGATCGAGGAATTGATTGATTTGTTCGGGAATCTATGAAGATCAAGTCAATGAACGTTCCGGCAACACTCTGCACAAAAACCTACATTTTGGCTCATGGTTTCAGGCGGGAAACAGCAAGGTAGTCTGGATGGAATGATTAAAATCGCGCGCAGAAGTCTTACAGATAAGATTCGGCCGTTGACGGCGAACGGCGACAGCACCCGTCGCTACGCAAGACGTCATACACGTGCACCTCATACTCAATCCGGTTTTTTTTTTGTGCTCATCATTATCTTAGTACGCTATTGTATTCTACTTTACTTTACTCTACTATTCTGACTGTGGGAACTTACTATTGTAAGGTGGTTAGTGATAAATATAAGAGCGGTGACGAGACTTACCTTATTCGGGGATGGTAGTGGTAAGAGGTCAAGAGGGGAAAAATTGTTTTGACGTGTGTGGCGTCACCCATATAGGTCACGATTCTGAACTGGCGTCGGGGAGCCGGTTCTAGTTAGCCGGTCACGAGACTTCCCTGCTCTCTCGCTCGCGGCTCTGACACGTGACCGGATAACTGGAACCGGCTCCCCGACGCCAGTTCAGAATCGTGACCTATATGGGTGACGCCACACACGTCAAAACAATTCTTCCCCTCTTGACCTCTTACCACTACCATCCAAATCAAGGTAAGTTCCCACAACGCCGGCTATATTTGTTACTGACCATTCCCTTCCAAATTAAGGTAAGTTCCCACAGCGCCGGCTATATTTGTCACAGAGTACTTCCCTTAAGTTCGTAACCTATGACATAGTAGAATAGTAGTAACAACTTGAGTGAATAAAAATAAAAGAGAAAGACCATAAACGAGATAAGACCTCAGCATGAGGTAGACGCCTCTCGCGCAAGGATGGGACGCTGTGCCCGGTCGATAGCATGCTCATCTTGAATGATCCAGGCGAGTTTCCCCCTCATTTCCAGACCACCTTACTGATCCAATTGGAGAACATCATGGATAATAAACGAGATAAGACCACACTATATGAGGTAGACGTGTCTTGCGCAAGGATGGGCCGGTCGATGGCATGTTCGTCTAGGCGAGTTCTCTCCCCATTTCTAGACCACCTTACTGATTCATAAACCATCAGGTGCGTTCATCGTGATCGGGCATAAGTCTAGCTAGTGCCAATAGCCGCCTGAAGATACTAGCGCCATGCGCTATCACTTTGACGATACCAGGTATGCCGTATGTTTAAGATTTTTACTATGTTATTCTCACTAAGAATAGGCACAAAACTGTCCGCCTCTGCATTGCATACTTGGCTTTCATACGCATTTTACTATGCGCTATCTATGACGCCCTTCAGCAGTTTCAATCCCTTCACTGGGACATCGTCAGGAATGCATATCTTTGGTCAAACGTAAGTAACCCAATAATCGTGTCTGAGAGTGTTCTGACAGCCTCCTGTAGATCCGTAAAGCGCCCCTACATCCCCTGTTTCCCTCCTTCGCACAGGATCCTATGCATCACCGGATCTTAATCCGTATCATTGATCCGTCGTATCCTGTACCAGTTCATTGTGGACTCAATATAAACCATTGTCCAAAGAATGTAACGCGTCCGTATCTCTCATGACCAAGCGCCATTGTGCTTGTGGGTGCGCACATGAAGTATCTGAATCCACCGAGCGTCGTCATCTCAAGGGAAGGGGGCCAGCAGTTCTCAGCCGCTATGTTTTGCAGGAAAATCCATGGGCCGTAAAACCACCCATCAAAAAGCAGACTAGAAAGCACCAGGAAATGCAGGCTTTATCGGGCAGCTCTCGTAAACGGTTGCGAGCTCATGAGAGTCCTACACGAGAGGGCCCAAGCTCACAGCTTCCCAATCGCGAAGATGCTGCCGAGGATGCACCGCCGCTTCTACTAGATAATCACACTCCGTCTTTTGAGGCGTTAGATGAACTGGAAGAGCATGGCCATGTTCTTTCAACCAAACGGCGCTCAGGTCGCATTGCACTCAAGATTGCACAGATCCATGAACGTCGTTGGGGTTCTGGGAACCAAGAACTTATTCAAGAGGATGAAAACAATGAGGAGCCTGAGGCCGAAAACTCTGTGTTAGATGGTGATGAAGAACACTTTTCACTCTTGGCCGGAGATGATGAGGATGAGGATGAGGATGAAGAAGTGGAAGAGAATGACTGGCAGAAGCTTACAAGTGCTGCTCCAGGTCAGGAGGGTATACCGTTGTGGGATTGGCTTGGTCAAGATTTTTTAAAAATGGCTTCAGAAGCTGGTGCGTTACATATCGACCTTTCCTTTCCTTAATTTGATACTCATATATCTGAGCAGATGGGCGATCACTGGACGAAGATGATATGGCACTTCTCCGATCCTATGCCTTCAAGATTGAAGAGAGAATCACCGACAAGGCTTTCAATAAGCTGCGCTACGTCCTCCCAACAGCAGCCATTGAAAGCCTGAAACGAACTGAGACTCGTGTTCGGTTCCTCTCTGGATTTCTGCCTGTACGTTATGACCGATGTATTAACTCGTGCATCTGCTACACTGGTCCTTATGAAGACCTTGACAAGTGCCCTATTTGCTCCGTTGATCGCCATCTTCCTGACAGATCTCCTCGCGCATATTTTACCTACCTCCCCATCATTCCCCGACTGCGCACATTGGTTGCAAACTCCTCTTATGCGACAAAGATGAAATATCGCGCCGGCTATCAGGCAGATCCCTCACATGTAGGCGACGTATTCGATGGCGCCCATTACCACTCTCTCTTGAAACAGAATATCACCGTTGCTGACGAGACTCTGCCCTTCTGGTTTTTCTCGGATCCCAGAGATATCGCCCTCGGCCTTTCTACTGATGGCTTCGGACCGTTCAAACTTCGCGACCGTACTGCATGGCCGATCATTCTTGTTAATTACAACCTTCCTCCTGAAGAACGCTTTCAAAAGGACAATATCATTTCTGTCGGCGTCATCCCTGGTCCAAGGAAACCGGTGGACGCAGATTCATATCTGTGCCCGTTGGTTGACGAACTTCTTCAGCTCACAATTGGCGTCACTGCATTCGATGCTTTGACGAAAACTGTCTTTCTCCTTCGCGCCTTTCTACTCGTCGTTTTCGGTGACATGCCTGCGATTGCTATGATAATGCGGATGAAAGGTCACAATGCAAAACGTCCGTGCCGTTTTTGCAAGATCGAAGCTATTCGGAACGACGTCTCCAAGACTCTTTATGTTCCTTTGGATCGCACAGGGTTCCCATCAGCCTCACCACGCAAGTACAATCCCTCTGCACTTCCCTTGCGTAGCCACAAGGAACTTATGCAAGAGGCCAAAGAAGTCCAAAATGCAATGAGTGCTGCAGCATCAGAGCGGCTTGCAAGCGAATATGGCGTCAAGGGCATACCACTTTTAAGTGCCCTCTCCTCTCTCTCTTTTCCGAAATCCTTTCCTTACGACTTCATGCATCTTATATGGGAGAACCTTATCCCGAATCTAATTCTACTCTGGACTGGGAATTTTAAGAATCTCAATCACAGCGATGAAAGCTACGTGATCACTAAGACCGTTTGGGAAGCGATTGGAGAAGCAACTGCAGCTACTGGGAAAACTATACCAGCTGCATTTGGCGCTCAACTCCCAAACATCGCATTAGAGAAGGCGCACCTTACCGCAGAGATGCGTTCCATCTGGACGATCCACTTGGCGCCTACTTTACTACGCGGGCGCTTCCAAAGCGAGCGGTACTACAAACACTTTCTCTCACTTGTCGGCCTTTTGAATCTTTGCCTTGAATTTCAATTATCGCAACATCAGATTGACGAACTAGAAGAAGGTTTCAAGTCTTGGGTTACTGATTATGAAAGGTATGTTACTTGTTTAAAGTTTCTTGCACCGACTTATCGTGATCCCCAGATACTATTATAAGCACGATCCCCTTCGGCTTTCCACCTGTCCAACAACAGTGCACGCACTACTGCACATTGCCTCAAGCATTCGGGAGATGGGTCCAGTCTGGGCCTATTGGGCCTTTCCCATGGAACGTTACTGCGGTGAGATATTGCCCAATATCAGGAGCCGGCGCTATCCGTACAAGAGCATTGATCGTTATGTATCTGCTCGTGCACATTTATCCCAGGTTAAACTTCTATATAACCTTCACCAAGAGCTGTCTCTTCAAAGCCTTCCTTCAGGTTCAAACGATTTCATGCTCCCTTGGTGTAAGAGTAACTCTAACTGCGCAAAGGTCATTGATGAATTGAGCTCTCAGATCCGGACTATATCCTCACATCACCCAAGAAAACTTCAATACTCCCAAATGCGCTCTGGGTCAAGTTTACAGCTGTGCTTGGAACTCGATTTCAGGTTTCCGCTGCTGCTATGCGAAAGGTCTTACCAAAGGAGCTCCAAGTTACAGAATACGGACGGGTTCGCAAAATCGATGGAGGTGATAAGATCCAAGCGCGCGAGCTTGTTGCCCTTGGTATGGATAGCAGGGATATGTCTTTCGTTCGTGTAAGTACATATATCTACATATATCTACGCCTAATCACTGTCTTCGCAGTACCAGCTTCTTGTTGACATCTATGCTCACGCCAGGAGAAAAGAGCCGAAATTTGAACTGCGAAATTTTTTTGGCCAGCTTCTTCGTGTCTTTGTTGTTGACATACCAGATGGATTGCGAGGGGCCGAAGAGGCTGAAGAACTGGATGAGGAAGGCGCCGACTTACAGCCAACTCAGTGGATCTATGCTGTTATTCGGTCAGTCAAAATCTCAGAAACTGATGGCTTCGGTATCAACTACTATGAGGAGATGGGAGAGACAGAGATTGTTGATCTCGAAATGGTCCAATGTGTCGTAGGGCGGATCCGAGATCGCAATCGTTGGGCTATTGTTGACCGTAGTAGATCTTCTGTCCAACTCGAATCGAATTGAATAGCACAAGTGTGCTCAGCCAAAAAGTTACAATTGTCATACCACTGCAACTTTACGAAGAAATGCTGAGGAAGGTAATACAGTCTGTAACGCGTTCACATTGTTTTAATTGATTCATATTCGCCATAGCAGTTTAGACATATTTAAATTGGACGGCTTACCTCGACGTAACTCCATGAAGCCCAATGTGATATGCAAGTGTCTCAGGCTTGCAAAGTGAAAGCTGTCTCAAATCTCGGCCATCAGAACCGTTTCTTCTACAGGACGAGCACAGGCAATCTGGTGCAACCAGTGACAGTCTTGCGCCACGCTCCCTGCGGAGGCATTTCCAGAAGGGCAATGGGTACGCTATCAGTGATATAACAATGTCGGACAATCAAGTGTTAACAACACGTACTGTACCTTCACAAGTAATGCTTTATCTCTTAACTTCTCTTGTGAACCCGTACTTACGTAGTGGCCTGCTTCTTTCACTTGTCACACTGCAGCAGAAGATAGCCCCAACTCTCAGTTGAGCACCCCCACCGCTCGTTTACTCGCCGACATCAAGTAGCGGCGAAAAGATTATTCAAGCCTCTTCATTCCAAGAAATACTGGACAATGCCCCCTCGCATATTCAAAGCGTTCTGCTAGCGAAAGCCTCAGAAGACTCAACTTTAATAAGAGGAACTTCAACAAGTCCTTAATCAGCTGCGAATGCTTAAACGTCAAGTACCAATGTCTTCGTCCTCATGCACGCTTCGACCACAACTTGGGAGTCGTACTCCGAAGTTCTCGTTTAACAACTCACCATTAGTACTTACTAACCTGGCTTCACACAGATGTGAGACAGCAAGATTATATTTCGACGCACACTACACTGCTACGGCACGCCACTAGTACGACTGTACGCACTATTATGGTTGTATTGGGGCGGCTGTTTCTGCCACCGCTCCAATGCCTATTTGTGCCATATGAACCCCTTAAATCCACGGGTGGGTAAGGGTACCGACAAGTGTGTGATATTCACCACCCATACCCACCGGTACCCAAACCCTTAACCTGTGTGGGTACACATGCCCCGCGTAGTCTAGATATATGTAGACCTGGCAAATGCTGCCCCACGCACAATGGAGCATTGTGCGTAGTGCAGCATTTGTCAAGTCTATGTAATTGATGACTCACGAGCGTCGTGCGCGGCATAGTCTAGATATATGTAGACCTGGAAAATGCTGCACCACGCACGATGGAGCATTGTGCGTAGTGCAGCATTTGTCAAGTCTATGTAATTGATGACTCATGAGCGTCGTGCGTGGTATGATCTAGATCCGGCAACTGTGAGCCAGTACACTCCCTACTGTACCTCACGCTAACGCTCCACTTGCGCAAGAAATGCAATCTAAATTAATTACGATACCTTATATCTGTATTGTCTGTATTTGAGCTGGTCTTACCTGGCTATGGCGAGCTAAAATCAATGAAAAAATCTCACGTAAAATAAAGCTATTCCCACTGTGTGGGCATGAATATTTTCAGGCATGAAAAGATGGAAATCATTCTATCTAAGGTAGGAATTCTGAAGATCGGAATCTATAGTGCAAAGTCATGAAAAAGCAGGGGATGTAGTTATGAATATATTCATGCACAAAATGACTGAAGTAATCCTTTATCAAAGTCAGGAAATCTGACAAGTGAAATTTATAGTTCAAAGTCATGAAAAAATCGAAAGGAGGAGAAGACTATTCCCACTGTGGGTATGAATATATTCATGTCACAAATGCAGGAGGAAAACCTCTAATAAAGAACGGAATTTCAGGTAGCGAAATTCTGCTCTAATTCATGCTGCATTAATTCATGTCATTATTACAGGAAAATAGAGATTCCGC